>Ga0129312_1000367_pt1 | contig 41200 bp, 34 predicted proteins | sample O827metagenome_FD_94434 | JGI IMG/M metagenome (GOLD analysis project Ga0129312, IMG submission 94434) | Orangutan group fecal microbial communities from Wisconsin, USA - O827 metagenome | ecosystem: Host-associated > Mammals > Digestive system > Large intestine > Fecal | place: USA: Wisconsin... | reverse complement strand
CTGCCATGTGATCCTTGCCCCCATGCGGGCCAGCCCTTCCAGATGAATGTCGATCAGCCTTGGCCCCAGGCGGCACCCGCCGGGCATGGGCATGGTCACCCGGCCCGTTTTGTGCAGCACCGGCGCCAAATAAAAAATCGAGCTGCGCATGGCCGCCGCCAGATCCCACGGCAGCTCACTGCACAACATGGGCCCCGGTGCGATCGTAAGCGGCGCGCGCGGCGGGCGGCGGGGCGTTTTTCCCAGCGTTTCCAGCAGCTGCAGGCTGGTGTGTACATCGCTTGTGCGGGGCACACGGTGCAGCACCACCGTTTCGCTGCACAAAAGCGTTGCCGCCAATATGGGCAGCACGCTGTTTTTTGCCGCCGGTAACACACAGCGCCCCTGCAGCGGTGTGCCGCCCACGATTCGATATTGCTTCATTGCTCCGCCTCCCCATGCCGCCCCACGGCAGCCCTTTCTGCCAGCCTATGCGCCCGGAGCCGCCGGTGTGCAGCTTTTTGACAAATTCTTTTTTATCCTTTATGATTAAAGGCAATACCACATCATTCTAAGTGCTGATGCAGCGAGCGAGAAGTGCAAGCTGCTAAGCAAAAAGCGCAGATAATACTTTGTGTATTATCGAGCATTTTCGCAACGCAGATTGTGCTTCGCAGCCGCGGCAGCGGTGCTTAAGCCGTCAGGCGGGAATTGTGTGGTGTTGCCTAAAGCGTATCCGCAAAAATCGCGCCATCGGCTGCTGTGCCCAAAGCATTGCAGCGAGGACGCGTTATACAAGGTTTTATCTTCCAATCCTGTTATTCCGGAGGGATGCTATGCATACACTGTTTGCTCTGATCACCCTGGCGCTGGCCGCCGCCGTTTTTGCCTGGGAGGGCCTTTGCTGCCTGCGCGCAGGCGATTTTCGCGTCGAGCTTTCCCGCCGTTTTTCCTGCCAGCACGCCTTGTTTGGCGATTTTGGCTGGGGCCAGCGCCAAAAGCTGGCCGGGCCGCTGTATTTTGCCGCCCTGTTCGTGCTGCTGTTCGGCCGCATTTTTCTGCACGCCAGCCAGCTGTACGCCGTCACTCCGCCATGGGTGTACGGCTCCATGTATCTGCTGTACCCCGTGATCTACACACTGCTTCTGTGCAAATTCTTTTTCTGCACACGCTATGATCTTCGCCAGCTGCTGATCGTTTTTGTATTGTATATGTTCACCACAGCTGCGATCCTTCCTGCGTACGATCAGGATATTTTTGCGCTTTTCGGCTTCGCAGCCGCCTTCAAGGATATCAGCTGGCGCAAAACCCTTGCCTGCTTTGCCGCCTTCACCGCCGCCATGGCAGCGGTTCTGATCGTTCTTTCGCTGTCGGGTGTACTTTTGATCTGGCACCCCAAGGTCAGCTCTCTCATGGAGCTTGGTTTTGAAAATCCCAATCATCTGAGCCGCGTTCTCCTCAGCATCGTCACCGCCTGCCTGTTGCTGCTGCCGGCACAAAAGCGCCGGGCCGCTGCTGTTTGGATGCTGCTTCCCACCCTGCTGTTTGTCAAAAAATTTCCCGGCTCCCGCAGTGTGCTTCTTGCACTCGCTGTTTTGATCCTGCTCTGTCTTTTGTTCCCTCTGGTATGCTGGGCGCTGCAAAGCCGGGCCATTCGCGGCCTTTTATCCGCCGTGCCCATGCTTTTGCTTGCAGCCAGCGCCATAGCCGCATGGTGCTATGACCCCAGCAATGCCGTGTGGCAAAAGATCGCGCGTTTTTCCAACGGGCGGCTGCAAAACTGGAGTTATGTCACCACGCTGGCTTCCCCCCGTCTGCTGGCACAAGAGCTTCCCAAAAGCCCGGTGCCCGGGATGGACGACCCTGTTATCGACAACAGCTATTTTCATTTGCTTTACCGCAGCGGCATTCTGCTGACCATTGTTCTGGTCATGCTTTCCTGCTTTTTGATCTACCGCCTGTTAAAAGCACGCCGCTACTGGTTTGTGTGTGTGCTTTTCTGCTGGATCACGCACAGCCCCTTTGAATCCTTTTTCTTCTGCATATTCAGCAATTTCATGCTGCTTTTGCTGGCCCCGCTGCTGTTCGGCCAGCCTTTTCCCGAGGACGGCACGCCCTCAAAAACCACTTAAACGCCAGGCGGCGCAAAGCTTTTTTTGCTTTGCGCCGCCTTTTTTCACCCGGTCAGGATCGGCTGCAGCTGCCTGCCCCGCAGCGCACTGTGCAATGTGTCGCCCAACAGCTCAAAATCGCTTTGCAGGCTATAGGGCTTGTGTACGGGGTCATCCTGCCCAAACGGCACAAAATAAAAATTTTTGCGGGCCAGCAGGCTGCCGATGTGCATTGCACTGCCGCAAAGGCCATCGTTTGTTGAGGGTGCCACCACAATGGGGCACCCCGTGCGCAAAAGGCTTTTGGCCGCCAGCGTAACCGGTGTATCCCCAATGCTCAGATCCAGCTTTGCCAGGGTAGCGCCCGTACACGGCGCGATCACCATGGCCTCGGCCTGCCTGCCCGGGCCCAGGGGCTCCACCTGCGGCAGCGTGTGCCGCACCGGGCTGCCCGTGATCTCCTGCAGCTTTTGCTTCCAGTCCTCGGCACGGCCAAAGCGTGTGTCGGTTTCTGCGGCCTGAAAGCTCATCACCGGGATCATCTGCACCCCCTGCGCCGCCAAACGCATCATCTGCGGCAGCACCTTGGAATAGGTGCAAAAGCTTCCTGTCAGTGCAAATACGATGGTGCATCCATCCTTCACTCAGGCTCCCTCCTCTCGCTCACGGATCATCTGCAGCACGGTGCGCCCCACCAGCTCTCCCGCTGTTTCGGGAGCAAAGCGGGCAGGCAGGCTCAGCGCATGCATGGCACGCACCCCCAGCGCCCGGGCCGCAGCAAAATCGGTTCCGCCGGGCTCGCTGGCAAGATCCACCACCAGCGTGCCGGGCTGCAGCGCCTCCAGCACACCCCGGGTGACCACCAAAGCCGGGGCGGTGTTCACCACGCAGTCGGCCTGTGCCGCCGCCTTTTCCAGCTGCGCCGGGTCCACCACACGGCATCCGTCGGCCATGGCCTGTGCGCGCACACCGGGCCTTCTGGCCGCCACCGTCACCTGCGCTTTCAGCCCCAGCAGCCGCACAGCCAGCGCCCGCCCAATGCGCCCATAGCCCACCACCAGCACATTGCTGCCCCATAGGGTGCGGGGCCGATTCTGCAAAAGCAGTGCCAGGCACCCCTCGGCGGTGGGCACCGCGTTCCACTGGGCCAGCTGATCGCACCGGTAGTAATCCCAAATGGCAATGCCCGCCGCCTGCCCGGCGGCCTGCACAGCCTCGCTTACCCGGCCGCCAAACGCCACCGTGCCCGGGCGCGCAGCGCGCAGCAGCCGCGCCAGCCCCACACGGTGGGCATCCAGCGGCATGGGCAGCAAAATATAATCTGCCCGATACACCTCCTCTGCCCCGGTGACCGTGCAGCCCTGTTTTTCCAGCCAACGCCCGGCTGCCTGCTGGCGGGCATCGCCTCCCACCACCGAAAAAGTTCTTTGCATAAAGCCCCACCCCTTCCGCTGTTTGCCCCATGCTATGCACTTTGCCTTTGTTGGGTGAGAATTTTTGCCCAAAGTGTTTATTTTGTATGCGGAACATTATATAATAAGAAATAGACTTATTTCACAGCGCCCTGCGCGCCGTTTTTTCATAAAGGAGCGATCGCTTATGTCTTATTCTACTTACAATCCCCATCTTCTGGATGGCATTCACCGCCTGCACTTTATCGGCGTGGGCGGCAGCGGTATGTATCCGCTGGTTCAGATCATGCACAAGCGCGGCTATCAGATCACCGGCAGCGATGTAGAGCAAACCAAGGTTACCGACTCCGAGCAGGCCATGGGCATCAAAGTGTTCTTTGGCCACGCCGCCGAAAACATCGGCAACGCCCAGATGATCGTGTACAGCGCCGCCATTCACGAGGATAACCCCGAAATGCAGGCCGCCCACGCAGCGGGCATTCCCTGCATTGAGCGCAGCATTCTTCTGGGCTTTGTAAGCCGTATTTACGAGCACAGCGTGTGCATCAGCGGCACCCACGGCAAAACCACCACCACCAGTATGTTCACCACCATGCTGGAGCTTGCGGGGCGTGATCCCGGCGCGGTGATTGGCGGCAAGCTGCCCCTGATCGGCGGCTACGGCAAGGCCGGCAGCGGCGAAAGCATCGTGATTGAATCCTGCGAATACAGCGAAACCTTTTTGAATCTGGCCCCCACGCTGGGCGTTGTGCTGAACATTGACAACGATCATCTGGAATATTACGGCTCGATGGAAAACCTGAAGCAGGCTTTCCGCAAATTTGCGCTGCTCAGCCGCACGGTGTGCTATAACGCCGACGATGCCAACACCTGCGATGCCCTTGCAGGCATCGATCGTCCCACCATCACCTTTGGCATCACCGCCGATGCCGATTATAAGGCCGTGAATATTCAGGAATACAAGCCCGGCTTCTATGCATTTGATGTGCTGGAGCACGGTGCGGCCTTTGCCCATCTGCAGCTGGGCGTGCCCGGCCGGCACAATGTGTACAATGCGCTGTCGCTGTGCTGCGGTGTGCGTGAGCTGGGCCTTGTGCCCGAGGATGCCGTGCGCGCTGCCGCCAATTTCACAGGGGCAGGCCGCCGCTTTCAGATCAAGGGCGAGTGCAACGGCGCACCCGTGGTAGACGATTACGCACATCATCCTGCCGAGCTGCGCGCCACGCTTTCCACGGCGCGCGCCATGGGCTATCAGCGCATTATTGCCGTGCATCAGCCGTTCACCTATTCCCGCACCAAGGCTTTGATGAACGATTTTGCTGAAGTTCTCTCCATGGCCGATCAGGTGGTGCTGCTGCCCATCATGGGCAGCCGTGAGGTAGACGATGGCTCGGTGCGCAGCGAAGACCTTGCCGCCAAGCTGCCGGGCAGCGTGGTGGTGGACGGCTTAAAGGGTGCCGCCGACTGGGTAAAGGCCCATGCCCGCCCCGGTGATCTGGTGGTGTGCATGAGCTGCGGCGATCTGTACAAATCCTGCGATATGATGGTAGAATAACGCCGAATAAACCAGCAGGGGCCGGGAAATTTCCCGGCCCCTGCTGGTTTTCTTCAGAGCAATGCCGCACAATGCCATGTGCCGATACGGCGGGGTTTCGTGCGGCATACCTTAGGGCAATACCGCACAATTCTAAGTGCCGATGCAGCGAGCGAGAAGTGCAAGCTGCTAAACAAAAAGCACAGATAATACTGGGTGTATTATCGAGCATTTTTCGGGCGCGGATTGTGCTTCGCAGCCGCGGCAGCGGTGCTTAAGCCGTCAGGCGGGAATTGGGCGGCATTGCCTTAGGTACTGTTTAACCCAATGGATACCCCCAGCGCCTGATCCACACGCTGCATATCCTCGGGCCCCACCTGCCCGGCTTTTTCCCGCAGGCGGTGCTTATCCAATGTGCGGATCTGCTCCAGCAGCACCACGCTGTCGCGGCTCAGGCCGCAGCGGTCAGCCCGAATGCCAATGTGCGTGGGCAGGCGGTTTTTATCCTGCCTGCTGGTAATGGCCGCCGCGATCACCGTGGGGCTGTGCCGGTTGCCGATATCGTTCTGCACGATCAGCACCGGGCGAATGCCGCCCTGCTCGCTGCCCACCACGGGGCTGAGATCTGCGTAAAAAACTTCTCCTCTGTGCACTTCCATGCTTCTGCCCTCCCCCACAGAATGTTCGGTTTGCGGTGTGGGAGCGCCTTGGCCTCCCCCTGCATTCAGTATAAGCAGAGGGGCATGGCTTTAATCACCCATGGTATCCATTTTTTCCAAAACGGTCATGGCTGCGGCCAGCCCGGCCTCATGCGTCAGGCTCAAATGGGCCCGCAGCCCCTGCGCCTGCAGCCACTCGGCAGCGCTGCCTTCCAAAGCATAATACGGTGCGCCGCTTTCCTTGCGCAGCGTTTGCAGCTCGGCCAGCGGAAATCCGCCCAAGCCGGTGCCCGCCGCCTTTAAAAAAGCCTCCTTGGCGGCAAAGCAGGCCGCCGCACTTTCGGCGCGGCGATTTTCCCCCAGCGCCTGCAGCGCTGCCCATTCGGCGCTGCCGAACACACGCCTGCAAAAGGTTTCGCTTTGCAGGCTTTTTTTCATGCGCTCGATTTTGCACAGATCATAGCCGATCCCATAGATCATGCACCGTTTCCTCCCGATTTTTTTGCCTTTATTATACTCAAACCCGCCTAAAAAGGCAAATCAGACAGGTTTCGCTTGCAAGTGTGCCTTTTTTCGGGTATAATAAATTTAACTTTTTAAACCGCAACAAAAAAAGAAAGGATGATGCACCCATGGCAGATGCTACCGCTGTATTTTCACTGCGCGATGAACAGGATCAAGAGCTGCGCGCCGCCCTGCAGGAGATTTATTCCGCATTGCAGGAAAAGGGCTACAATCCTGTGAACCAGATCGTAGGCTATCTCCTTTCTGAAGATCCCACCTACATCACCACCTACAAAAATGCCCGCAACCTGATTCGCAAGATCGACCGTGACGATCTTCTGCAGTCCATGGTCCGCAGCTATGTAGGCCAAGCATAACAGCCAGACAGCGCTGCAGTTTTCAAAGCTGCAGAGCTGTTTTTATGTCCGTTTTTCCAAAAAAGCCGCCCCGGCCGGGGCGGCTTTTGCTGTTTTGCTCAATAGGCGATATTCATATCCACATTGGCAGAAATGCCGGGCACACGGCCCTTGCTGCTGTACTGCCAGATCTTATAGCTGTACTTAAAGTCCAGATTGTCGCGGTACTGCGCGATCCAAATGCTGTACTTGCTGATGTTGGCATAGCTCAGGCTGTTGTAGAACCAGCTGGCGTAAGAGTACACACCGGCCGAATAGCCTGCATTGCGAATGGTTTCGCAGAATGCCACGGCGCAGGCCGTGCGGGTTTCGCGCGAGATGCCATTGGCGCGGCCGCCCGCCACATATTCGGTGTCATAGTAAATGGGATAGCTCAGCCGGTAGCCGCCGCACAGGCTCAGCACCATGCTGGCTTCCTCCACGGCCTCTTCCTCGTTTACGGCCTGGCTGTAGAAGTAAAGGCCCACGGGAATGCCCGCCGAAGAAGCGCCCTGAATGTTGGCACGGAACTGGCTGTCCTCTACCAGTGCGCCGCTGCCGTAGCCGCGGTAGCCCACACGGATAATGGCAAAATCCACACCGCTTGCCTTCACCTGGCTCCAGTTGATGCTGCCCTGGAATTTGGAAACATCAATGCCCCGGCTCTGGCTTTGCAGGCCGCCGTTGCCGCCAAAAGTATACATGATGCCCTGGATCACCTGCTGGCCCTTTACGGGTTCGTGGGAATCGGGGTCAAAATAATAGCGCACCCCATCCAGAGTCTGCCAGCCGGTGTAAACCTTTTTGGTATCGGTTTTCACGCTGCCGTCAAAGCCTTTTTCTTTTAACCCGTCCACATTCAACTCGTTCGGCCAGCTGCTGAAATCGTATGTATGGCTGGGCGTGGGGGTAGGCGTGGGCGATTCACTGGGCAGCGGAGTGGGGGTTGCCGTTGCTTCCGGGGTGGGGGTGGGCGTTTCGCTGGGCACCGGGGTGGGGGTGGGGGTAGGGGTAGGCGTAGGCGTGGGGGTAGGCGTAGGTTCCTGCGTAGGTTCCGGAGAGGTGGTAGATGTGGGTTCCGACGAGGACTGTGTGGGCACCGAGCTGCTGGTTTCAGAAGATGCCCCCGAGGAAGTGCCATTTTCCGAGGAAGCAGTGTTTTCTTCCCCGGAAGCCGGGTCATCGCTCAGCATTCGCACACTGCCGCCGCTGGCCTTGCCCAGAAATTCGATCTTTGCCCCCGGCACAAAGGCCGCGGCATACATATTGGCGCTGCTGTCTTTTTTTGCGCCCACGATCTTACCATCCTGATACACAGGCTTATACGGGCTGGATTTGCCGCCAATGGTCAGGTATCCGTTTCCATCCACCTTACCGTCAAAATAGCTGGTGCCGCTTTCGTCCGACACGCTGGATTCCGCATAGCGCACCGTATCCTTCAGCTGCTCGGCCACCACGTTGGCATTGCCGTAGTTCGAATCTTCGGCCGACTCTGTCACCTGACTGGCCTGCACGATTTTTTCCTTTACGGCCTGCGTATCTGCCTTGTACACCACTTTTTCCTTCACGGTCACGGTTTGCTGCTCGGGCAGAATATAGCCGTCGTGCTGCTGCAGGGCCACCGTGTATTCGCCGGGCTTCACATCCTCGGCCAGTGCCGTGCCGGTTTCCGCATCCAGCGCAGCCTCGGTGGTGTTGCCGTCTTTGTCCGTGATCAGAACATTCAGCTCCACGCCGCGCAGGGGCGTGGTGTCAATAAAGCACACATCTTCATCGCCATTTTGGGTTTTCTGTGCTTTTGCCATGCTGCGGGCCGCACCGGCAGCCACCTCCAGCAGGGGCATGCTTTCCCCTTCCGGGGTGGTGTTTTCCATGGGGCGATACACCGCCACGCCGATGTCCTGCTGGATCACGCTGATTTCCATGCTCAGCGGCACATCCTCGGGTGTGGGCGTGGGGGCCGGTGTGGGGCTGGGCGTGGGCTCGGCTGCCGCCATAGCCTCGGCGCTCACCGCATTTTGCGGCTGGCCGGAGCCAGAGATCGCCAGCGCGGCGGCGCTTCCGCCTGCGCCCACCAAAATAGCCGCGCAAAGCCCCAGCGCGGTAAGCGATTTATACAGCGGCATGGAAAGGAAGCGCCCTTTCCACCCGGCCGAAAAATACTTTGCAAGATCCTTTTTCATCAGGTTTTCCCTCCGGAATGCATTCCTTTGCCGCACAGGATGCAGCACAAAAGAAAAAATAGGCCATATGTATGTTATTATAGCACACATATAGCCTATTCGTCTATTTTTTGGTAAATTTTTTCAGGATTTTTCAGTTTATTTTATTCAGCCATGGCGCGCGGCGCATAACACGCCACCAAAAGATCCACACACGCGCCGTAGCTGGCCATGCCCATCGTTTGGCCGTAGCCCTTGATAAAGGCGCTGTAATTTTTCTGGCTCACCGTTTTCACAGGGCCCTGCCGGGCATTCCAATAGGCGCTGTTGTCGGCAAGGTCGGCACTGGCAGCAGGGCACAGCCCCGCGGCAGCCTCTATGGCCGACTCTGGGTCGGCGCGAAGCAGCGCATTGTACAAATGGATATACCCAAACAGCCAGCCGGAATATTCATACACCGCATTGCCCGAAAGCTCGCTGGCGCGCACGGCGCAAAAGTTTGCCTCCTGTTCGGGCGCAACGCCGCGCTGGTGGCTGATCTCGTGCGCCACGGTGGCCGGGATCAGCACCGCCGGGCAATCCACATTCACGGTGGTTTCCCCAGCCAGCGGAAACAGATACCCCGTAAAGCCCGCAAGGCTCATCAGCTTGGAATAGGCCGCCGGTTTGATTTTTCTTTCCGGCCCGGCCAAGGCGGGATACTCCTGCTGCATCCCGTTGTAAAGCCCCTGCGCCTGCTGCAAGATTTCCTCAGCACTCACGGCAAACAGGCCGTTTTCCGTGCGGGGCACCTGCTGTGCCGTTTCGTTTACCCGGTCGCGGAACCACAGGGTGACCGCGCGCAGCTCCTCCACCTGCACTGCGCGGGCCTGCAGGCCGGTTTTCCGGGCAAAGCTTTCGCCGTAATACTGGGTGCCCCAAAAAGCGCACACCGCCGCATACACCCACACGCCGAATGCGCAGATGCCCAAAAGCCGCCCGGCCCAGTTTACCGCCGCGCCGTGCGCCATGCGCCACACCGTGTTTGCCGCCAGCGCCAGCACTGCGGCCCCCGCCAGCGTACACACAGCCTCGGCCACACTGAAAGACACCTTGTCTGCCCATGCGCTCATCGCCTGCTTGTAGGGCATGGAAACATGGCTGAGCCACCACTGCATAGCCGCCAGGTCTTTTCGGAAAATGCGAAACAGCGCCAGCACTGCCAGCCCGGCCAGCAGCCACACCAGCGGCGGCAGCAGCGCCGTGATCTTACTTTTCATACAAGATCCCCAGCTTGGCCAAAGCGGCCCGCACACGCGCCAGACATTCCCGGTCGGGCGCACACAGCGTGTGCAGATGCACGCCGCCCGTGGTGCGGCTCACCAGCCCATCGGGAAATTCCTGCGCTTTTTCAATAAAGCGGTCAGCATCATAGCGGCTTGCAATGTGCAGCTGGCCTGTAAGCTCGCCGTACAGCGGATTTTCCACAGTCACATCCAACAGCGATGCGCCGTTATCCACCACGCAGTACAGTTCCTGACGCAGCTGTTCTTCCCCCGTGTGGCAGCAGGCCACGATCTCGCGGCAGTCCTGCACGGTGTCTGTACTGCTCACATAACCGCGCGGCGTGGAACGAATATCGCAGCCGCCTGCGCGCAAAAGAGCCACATCGCCCACCACGATCTGCCGCGAGACCCCCAGCTGTTTGGCAAGGCCGGAGGCACTCAGCGGCCCCGGGGCATTCTGCAAAAGTTCCTTCAGTTTTTCTCGGCGTTCCTGCGCTGCCATGTTACCCCTCCTGTGTTTTTTCTGTATCTCCTGTCTGCGCACCGGCGGCCTGCAGGATCTTTTCCAGTTCCTCCTGCCCCAGCCGCTGGGCGTATTCCTGCCGAATCGCATCGCGCGTGGCGCTGCGAATGCCGCTTTGGTCGGCTTCGCTCAGTTCATACACCTGCACGCCCTGGGCCGTGATTTTTTCCAGCGCCGCCTTTTCCCGCCCGGGCTGTGCTTCACTGATGGTTCTTTCGGCATAGGCTGCCGCATCGCGCACCCATTGCTGCTGGCTTTCTGTCAGCGAGTCCATGCGCTGCCGGTTCATTAAAATCGTATCAAAATACACCCGGTCGGCCAGTTTGGTAAGATAGCGCACCTGCTTGTAGGTGCCGTATTCCACCAGATTGGTCAGCGTGTTGTCACAGGCGTTCACTTCTTTTTGCTGCAAGGCCAGTGCCAGCTTTTGCACATTCACATCCTTGGTTTTGCCGCAAAGGATCTGCCAATAGGCGTTATCGCCGCCGTTGCCGATGGTGCGCATGGTCAGCTGGCGCATATTATCCCTGTTTTCCACCGGGATATTGCTGGCCAGCAGGCGGTATTGCATGGGTAAAACCCCCAGCACAAGGCTGTTTTTCTCCAGACTGTACTCTTCAAACAGGCTTCGCAGCGCTCCGCCCTGCCCGCAGGCAGCCTGCAGGGTGTCCTTATCCGTATCGGCCAGCAGCGGCAGCCACATAATAGCCCCCTGCTGCGGAATATCCGCCGTGCCGATGCGCAGATCCACCGTGCCGTTGCCAAAGCTGTTCCATGCATCGTTCAGGCTGCCCAAGGAATCGTTGGCAAAAATTTCGATGCTCATGGTGCCGCCCGAAACCGCTTCCAGCCGGGTTTTCATGGCCTGTGCGGCATCGTTGGCTGCGCTTTGCTCACTCGAAGAATGTGTAAGGCGCAAAACAAGCTGTGTTTTTTCTGCCGCAGTGCTGCCGGGCCCGGCTTCGCGCCAGGCGCCCAGCACGGTTTTATTCTGCGCCGCCGGGCTGCCGCAGCCCGCAAGCAGTGCCAGCAGCAACAGCGCCGCAACCCATCGTTTTTTCATGGATGCTCTTTCCTCTTTCTTGTCTGCAATTTCCGTTTGCCATTTAACACCCAATATTATAAAATAAGTTCATGTATCTGTCACGCGATAATTCAGAATTTGTTTTCATGCCAGGGAGGGCGAAAGCCTTATGTCCGTTTTGTCCCGCCTTCAAAAAAAATTTTCCCATCCGCTGCTTTCCAGCCAGTCGGTAGGGCGCATTCTGCGGCGCAGCCTGCTGCTGCTGTTGGCGCTTATGGCCGTAATCCTTTCGGCTTTTTATCTCACGCTGCGCACGCTGAATCAGGAAAGCTATCTGCGCGAGCGCTATCGCCAATCGCTTTCGCTTTTGCAGCAAACTGACCGCTCGCTGCAGGTTTCGCTGAACCATTTGGAAACCCAAAGTACCGCGTTTCTTTCCTCCTTTGATGTGACCGGTGTGATGGTGCGCCAGGGGCAGGCGGATTTTGACCAGCGCTATCAGGTGGTGAGCGGCCTGGCCGATCTGCCCCAGAATTCGCCGCTTGTCACAGCGGCATGGCTGTATTTGCCGCAGGCGGGCAGCGTGTTTTGCTCGGACCAGCAGATCCTGCTTTTGCCCGACTGTGCCCCCACGCTGCAAACGCTGCTTACCGGCAGCGAGAGCGGGCTTTTTGTGCAGCAGGGGCAGCTGTACTATAAGCTGGGCTATCCACAAAACGAGCCCTTGGGCCTTTTGCTTTTGCAGCTGGATACCAGCGCGCTTTACCGCAGCACCTTTAACCAAACGCAAAGCGTTTATATCTATGCACAGGATATGACCCCGCTGTTTTCCGCTGCCTGCCGCTATCCCGACGATGCCGCCTTGGCCGATACGGTCTACCAGTCCGCTCTCAGTGCGTTTTATCGCTCGGCCGATGCCGAAAGCAGCTACTACACGCTGTATCGCTCGGCCTCCACGGGGCTGAACTATCTCACCATAGAAAGCGCCGTCAGCTTTTTGCCCGCCTTGCAGGATTCTCTGCGCCTGCTTTTGCCCTGCGGCGCTTTGATTCTGCTGGGCACGGCGCTGTTTTCCTTTTACATCCTGCACAGCGTTTACCGCCCCATCCAGCACGCGCTGGATGTTTTGGTCAGCGTCCCTGCAGCCGATGCCGCCCCCTTGCCCAGCGAGCCGCCGCGCCTGCGCCAAACCCTTTCGGCTGTGGCTCCCGATGTGTTTTTGCTGCTGTTCCGCCGCATTCTGTACGGCGGCATGAGCGACCCTGCCGAGATCGAGCAGTCGCTGGAAGGGCTGCCCCCGGTTTTTCCCGTTGATGCCCCCTATCTGCTGCTGCGGCTGGAGGCCCAGTGCGAAACTGCCGCCAAGGCGGACGAGCTGTACCGGCGGCTGTATATCCTGCACGCCAAAGAGCTGGCCGGGCACTACTGGCAGGGCAAATGCCCGCTGCTGGCCGATGAAAACAGCCAGGGGTATCTGCTGCTGTTTGTTTCCTGCCAGGCCTTGGGCCCCCAGCAGGCTTTGGCCGCTGCCGCCGACTTTGAGCAATATCTGCAAAACGAAACGCGCGAGCTGCCCTACACGCCCCTGCTGGGCTGCAGCACCCCCACCGAGGGGCTGCAAAACCTGCCCGCGGCCTTTGCCTCGGCCTCGCAGGATCTTTCGTATCGGCGCTATTATCAGGCAGCCGCTCTGCCGGATGCCGCCCCCGCCCACACGGCTGACCGCTGCCGCCAGAAAGCGCAGAACATTCTGCAAAAGGCGCTGCACCGTGAAAAGAACATTGCCGACGCCCTTGCCGCCGAGCTTTGCGCCGAGCCTCTGCCCCCTGCCGAGCGCGCACAGGCCCTGCGGGCCGTACACACCGCCGTTATGCGCCAGCTGATCGACTGTTCCATCGATCCGGCCGACTGCCCGTTTGTAAACCCGGCCTATGCCGACGGCACGGCCCCGCTGGCAGGCAGCGAGGATGACCTTGCCTACATTCGCTCCCTTTTGGCCGGAGCCATTGACGTTCTGTACGAGCATGGGCAGAGCAGCCGCAACCAGTATCTGGCCGATGCCAAGGAATTCATTGCCCAGCATTACAACGATGCCTCGCTTTCGCTGGATAGCGTAAGCCAGCATGTAGGCATCAGCAGCCCCTATCTATCCAGCATTTTTTCCGAGCTGCAGGGCCAGCGTTTTTTGGATTACCTGAACCGTCTGCGCGTGGAAAAAGCCACCCATCTTTTGCAAAGCACCGATGCCAGCATCAGTGATATTGGTTTTCAAACCGGGTTTTACTCGGCCAACACCTTTATTCGCACCTTTAAAAAGATCACAGGGGAAACCCCCGGCGCCTACCGCACCCGCCGCGCCGCACGAAGCTGAACCGCTTTTCTATGCCAAGAGCCGCCGGGCATTTTTGCCCAGCGGCTCTTTTCTGATATTCTAAACGCAGGCTTACCCGCCGGAATGCGCCCCACGGCCCACGATCTTTTGATAATTCTGCGGGTCGGTATCGCCTTCGGTGTTCAGCAGCAGCACCACGGAATCCGGCCCAAGGCCCAGCGCACTGCGCATGGGCTGCAGCGCGGCGTTCGTGCACAGCAGCGAAAGCAGCCCCGCGCCCACTGCGCCGGATTCCCCCGAGATCACCGGCGCATCGCCCGGGGCAGGATCAGCCAGAACGCGCATTCCGTGCGCGGAAACACTGTCCGGGCAGGCAAAATAAAACCTTGCCAGATCCCGCAGAATCGGCCATGTAATGCCGCACGGCTCGGCGCAGTTCAGCCCTGCCATCATGGTTTCGCCGCTGCCGCACGCCGCATGGGGCGCACCGTCTGCCTTTTGTGCCGATGCATAAATACAGGCCACCTCGCACGGCTCCACAATGCTCACGCAGGGCAGCGCTTTGCCGCAGCTGCACGCCAGCGCCCCCAGCACGCCCCCGGCCATAGCGCCCACACCCGCCTGCAAAAACACATGGGTGGGCGCTGCAAAGCCCTGCTGGCCCATTTGGCGCAGGGCCTCATACACCATGGTGGTATATCCCTGCACGATCCAGCGGGGCACCTGCTCATACCCCGGCCACGAGGTGTCCTGCACCAAAAACCAGCCCTTTTCTTTGGCAAGGGCGGCAGTGTAGCGCACCGTATCGTCATAGTTCATGTCTGTAATGGTCACTTCGGCGCTGCCCGCATCGCGAATGGCCTGCGCGCGCACCGGTGCCGAGCCCTTCGGCATATACACATGGGCTTTGCAGCCCAGCATTCCCGCCGCCCACGAAACGCCCTTGCCGTGGTTGCCGTCGGTCGTGGTGATGAATACCATTTGAGAAATCTGGGGCCGCAGGCTTTTTTGCTGCAGCTGCGCCAGCGTGGCTGTGCGGTAGTCCAGCCCCAGATGCTCGCACACTACGCGGCACAGCGCATACAGCCCGCCCAGCCCTTTAAAGGCATTCAGCCCAAAGCGCTTGGATTCATCCTTCACCAGCACAGCCCGCACCCCCAGCGTTTGGGCAAGGCCGGAAAGCCCCACCAGCGGTGTGGGCGCATAGCCGGGGGCCGAGGCCTGCCAGCGGCGCACCGGCCCGGTGGCCTGTTCTGAAAGGAATTCCGGCGTGGTTTCGGCTGTAAAGCGCGGATTTTCCAGCATTTGAATGCCGCTTGCTGTATATTCTTTTGGCATGGCAGTTTTCCTTTCCGGTGTGATTTTTTAAAGGGCGATCCCTCGCCGGTATCCGTGCCGCCGCGGCAAAGGCTGTGCCCCGGCCGTTCGGCGGAAATTGCGCGGGAATGCCCTTGGTTTTGGGGTTTGGTTTTTATTATATCATGGAGCAACGCGGAATGATATCATTTGCCGTGTTTTCCGGTTTCCGGCGCAGCCGGAGAGAAAAACGGCGTTAAAATAAGCTGCCCCCTGCGCACAGCCCCTTGATGCTGCACCATAGCGGAAAAGCCGCAGAGCGTTTTTGCGCTCTGCGGCTTTTCCCGTTAAGAAGAAGTGTGACTCAATTCACAAAGGAGAGGGTATAGGCAATGGTTTCGCTGCCGTCCGGGCCGGTGACTTCGATCACGCACGGGCCGTTGGCGGCAACCGTTACAGGGCAGCGGCTTGCGGCGGGCTTGCCGTTCACCTTCATTCCCTGAATGCGATTGCTCATGGCAATGGGGGTAAAGGTAACGGTGCTCTGGCCGGCAGGCACCTTCACCTCATACTCGGTGTCCATGGGAACAAACTTATTCTCCAAAGCATACTTCAGGCGGCCATCCTCCAAAAGCTCCTCGGCATTCTCAAAGCCGGTGTGATACTTAAAGTCATGGCCCACCAGCTCGGCATCCTTAAAGCTGATGTTGCTCAGATGTGCATTGGTTTTATAATCAAAATACAGGTTGCTGTTGGCTGCGGAATCCTTGCTCAGCAGGTCGGTTTCAATGCGGCGGAACACCTTGCCGTCGCTCTTGCCCACATACTCCTGCACCACCTGCTTGCCATTTTCGCTGAAGGCCTGCCAGTTCATGGTTTCATGGGTGTTGCCGTCGCGCACCACCACAGCGCCGTCGCCGCGAAGATCCATGCTCAGTGCATCGGGGCCGATGTCGCACAGCTTCTGCAGGCAGTTTTCCCATGCCATCAGATAATCGCCCGAAACGCCGATGCGGTTGTGGCCGGTATACAGCTCCTTCACGGATGCACCGTCCTTGGCATAAATATCCATCAGCTGCTGCTGCAGCGAAAGCAGCAGGTCCTGCTTCATGCCCTTTGCGCCGAACTGGTCGGCCACCCAATAGCGGTTTACGCCGTAAATATCCGACGAGAACAGCAGGCCGTTGGCACGGTCATACAGCAGCACCATGGCATCCTCGTGGCCGGGCAGGCGCAAAGCCTCCAGCTTTACATTGCCCAGATCCAGCACATCGCCCTCGTTGATCACATGAATGTTGCTGCCCTCATACACGCCGGTAATGGTTTCATCGATCACCGCATTGGCCGAGGTGTAGTCCTTGGCATAGGTTTCAATGCTCCACTCACCGCCCAAGGGGCCCACACGGTCGGCCATGTAAATCTCCTTACCGGCGTTGGCTGCATAGCACATAGCGCCCTTGTGGTCCGGGTGGTTATGGCCCAGCACAAACACCCAGGGCTTGGTGGCCACTTCGTTCACACGGTCGATCAGCGAGGTGGTGGTGTGGGTGGGCATCAGGCCGTCGTACAAAACGCCCATCTCGCTGCCCTCAATGTAATAGGCGGCCGCCTGGAAGTTATCAAAATAGCGGTACACCGTGGGATAATTTGCGCCGCCGTCATGCAGCTTATCAAAGGCAAAATCATGCCAGGCGGGGCGGTCAATGCGCCAGCGGAAGGTGGAAACCGGGCCGTCCTGCAGGCCGTCCTTGGTGGCGTAGGCTTCGCACTCTACGGTAAAATAAACATTGTCATAGGGCAGATCCCAGTTGTTGTTCAGGCCGAACATGGGCACGGTGGTATAGCCGGGAATATAATCGTACCAATCGCCCCAATCGGGAGAAAGCGTAACGCCCACGCCGCGGTCGCTGATAAACAGGCCCTCCATTTCCTTGTGCGAAATGTTTACGCCGCGGGTGCGCCAGTGTACGGTCACATCCTCGGTGGGGCAGAACCATTCGGGGCGGCAGCGCACAAACTTGCGGCCGCTCACGGGCATTGCCCAAACAGGGCCCACAAACTTGCGGCCAATGTTTTCCATGATAATGCGCTCTTCGGTGTCGGTGATGGCTTCGGTGGGGTTCACGGTGTCGTTGGTGCGCCCGCGCATAAAGCCATAGCCAAACAGCGTGTTCAGGGCATCATAGCAGTCCTTGCTGATATTGCCTGCATCGCTGAAGGCTGCCAGGTAGTCATTGTCCAGCTTGGGCAGCTTAAAGGCGTTCACCAGGATTACCGCAGCGTCCTCACGCGTCATGGCTGACAAGGGGTAGAAGCATTCGTCCGAGGAAGCCGCCGTCAGAACGCCCATATCCAAGGCAGCCTCAATGGGCTTCACATAATCGTTCTTGCCGGTCACATCAAAGAAGTTGCGCACGCGCTCGGTTTTGGCGATCTCGCCGTTATCGTCGATATCCGTGCCGTCGTCCATATAGGCATTGTAATGCGGCCAGCCAAAGTATTTGCCAAGGCGGATCATAAAATCACCGCGGCTCAGATCGTCGGCGCTTTCCAGCGAGGAAGAGCCAATGTTCTGGGCGGTGTGGAAGGTCACCCGATAGGTGATGTCCTCATAGGTCCAGCTCACATCCACATCATAGCCACCCACGCCGTCGCGCATACGAATGGTGCCGTCGGGGTCCACCGAAACCAGATGCTTATTGCCCGAGCGCCAGATGCCGGTTTCCTTTTGTTCGCCGTTCACCATGGCCACCAGCTTTACCGGGCGAATAAACTCCAGCGTATAGGTCTGGCCGTCCATATTGATATCGCCGCCCTGAATAAAAATGCCGTTGTCGCCCGCCTTTGCTTCGGGCTGTGCGCCGGAATCCGCCGGGGAAGAAGCCGCTGCACCGCAGCCGGGCAAAATGGAAAGCAGGCTCACACCTGCGGCGCTCATGATCGCGCCCTTCACAAACTGGCGGCGGGTAAAGCCCTGACCGTTCATTTCCTTTTTCTCTTGCATGGGGGGTTCCTCCTTAACAAAATCTTTTTTCTCTCATTTCTCAGCCCGCATCGGGGCATCAAAAATTCCTTTTCTGCCGTTTCAGGCAGCGGCAGCGCAGGCGGCCTCCGCTTCACGCTGCTCGGCCTCTTCGGCCTTCAATTTGCGGCGGAAGATCACGCCGCTCACAAGGCTGCTCACCTCAAACAAGGCGATCATGGGCAAGCCCAGCAGCACCTGCGTGGTCACATCGGGCGGGGTGAGCACAGCCGCCAGAATAAAGATGATCAAAATGGCATATTTGCGCTGACGGCGCAGCTTTATGGGGTTCACAAGCCCCACGCTGGTGAGCGCGATCATCACAATGGGCATTTCAAACACCAGGCCGAACACCACCATCATGGTAAGTGTAAAGCCAATGTAGTTTGCCACCGAAACAGCGGCGGCAATTTCGCTGCCCGTGCCAAGCTCGGCCAAGAATTTCAGCGATACCGGCAGCATCACGCCGTAGCAGAACAAAACGCCTGTAATAAACAGCGCAAGGCCGCTGAAAAGGCTTGCCGTAACACCGGCGCGCTCCCTGCGGGTAAGCCCCGGGCACAAAAATTTCCAAATTTCCAGCAAAAGCACCGGAAACGCCAGTACCACCGCCCCCACAAGCGCCACCTTTAAATAGCACAGCAGCAATTCCGAGGGGGAAATATAAATAAAGCTGAATCCATCCGAAATGCGCAAAAGCTGCCCGGTAAGCCATTCTGCGCGGGTGCTGCACAGCGCAAAGGCCGCCGCAAGCACCGCGGCACACCGCACAAGTCTGGTTCGCAGTTCGGTGAGATGCCGCAGAAACGACATTTTTTCTGCGCTGGCTCCCCCGCCGGGTGCCTTGCCTGCCTTACCAGATTTCTGTTTCATGGTTTATTCGCCCTCTTCGCCGCTTTGATCCTCGCTGGCCATATCCACCTGTGCCTTTTTTACGCCCACGCGGAAATTGCCGATGGTCTGCCCCATGGCCTTGCCCAGCTTGGGCAGCTTGGTGGGCCCAAAGATCAACAGTGCGAGTGCCAAAACCAGCAGCAATTCCTGTGTTCCGATTCTAAACATAAGTCATATCCTCCTTAATAAAAACGAGTTTCTGTATTCCTGTTTTCGGTGTTTTCCGCAGCCTGCTCAGGCAGCGCTTTCTTCGCCTTGCGGCTGCTGTGCGCCGGGTTCAGGCTGGGCTTTTGCTTCTTCCGGGGCCTTTTCCGGCGGCTGCTGTTCTGCCTTAGCGGCAGCGCGCACCGGCGGCACGGCGTTTTCGTTCACCTCATGCTTAACCTGCTTGAGGTCTTCTTCCATGCCCTTGCACTCATCGGCAAAAGAATCCATATAATATTTGCAGCTGCCCACTGCCTTGCCCACCATTCTGCCCAGCTCCGGCAGCCGTGCAGGGCCAAAGATGAACAGTGCCAGCGCAAAGATCAAGATCATTTCGCCGCTTCCGATTCGCATCATAAGCTGTGTTCCTCCTTTTTGTCAGATTCTTCTTAACGGTTTGCGAAAGCGCCCTTGGCTTTCGTCGATGGCCTTAGTATACCTGCGCTCCCCGCGGGTGTCTATCGCCCGATCTTTTGGGTTTTGTGCGTTTTTTACAGAATTTTTCCCCGATTTTAAAAACCGTTGATGCCTGTAAAATTGGGATATCATTTTCTTTCAGCTTTGCCGCCTCTTTCTTGCATTTCGCCATGGATTGTTTTATAGTATACCTATCAGCAAAATTTCGCCGCCTCTTGGCGGCAAAGGCAGGTTTGTTTTTATGGTCACTCTCACGCTCACGCATTTTCTTATTGTTTGCCCCTTGGTTTTTTTAGCGGGCTTTGTGGATGCCGTTGCAGGCGGCGGCGGGCTGATCAGCCTGCCTGCCTATCTGATCAGCGGCCTGCCCGTACACAACGCCATCGGCACCAACAAGCTCAGCAGCTTTATGGGCACCAGCCTTGCCACCTATGGCTATGCGCGCAAGGGCTATATTCCCTGGAAGCTCAGCTCGGTGTGCGTGGTCATTGCGCTGATCGGCTCCACCTTGGGTGCCAATCTTGCCCTGCTGATCGACGATTCTATTTTCAAGCTGATCATGCTGATCATTCTGCCGCTCACCGGCGTGTATGTAATGCGCAGCAAATCGCTGCAGGGCGATGCCGCCGCAGCCCCCGCTTCACAAAAGCGCATGGTTCTGGTAAGCCTTGGGGCAGCCCTGGTGATCGGCATTTACGATGGCTTTTACGGCCCGGGCACCGGCACCTTTTTGCTGCTGATCCTCACCGGGCTGGGGCATATGTCCCTGCAAAAGGCCAACGGCATCAGCAAGGCCATCAACCTTGCCACCAACGCCGCGGCCTTGGTAGTGTATCTGCAAAACGGCAAGGTGCTGTTTTCGCTGGGCCTTGCGGCCGGTGCGTTCAGCCTGGTGGGCAGCTGGCTCGGCGTTCGCTTTTTTGAAAAGGGCGGCAGCAAATCGGTCAAGCTGGTCATTCCCATTGTGCTGGTGCTGTTCTTTATCAAAATTCTTTCCGAAATGCTGCCCGTGTGGCTTTCGTAATTCTCAATTTCTGTATAATATTTGTTTTTTATACAATTTGTATCAAAGAAAATGCCATGTTTGCACACTTTTGCTGCAAACATGGCATTTGTGTTATAATATAGATGTTTCCAAAGCCTGAAAGGAGGTGTTTTCCATGGCCGGAAAATATAACGATCTGATCGACTTGCCGCGCCCGGTTTCCCGCCACCCGGCTATGTCCATGGCTGACCGTGCTGCCCAGTTCGGCTCGTTTGCCGCGCTCAGCGGCTTTGAGCAGGCCATTGAAGAAACCGCCCGCAGGCATATACAGGCGCAGGATGCCGCCGGAAAGGAGCCAGCCGATGCCGAGCCCGACCTATATTGCGATCGACCTTAAATCCTTTTACGCTTCGGTGGAATGTGTTGACCGCGGGCTGGACCCTCTCACCGCGCATCTGGTGGTGGCCGATGTGAGCCGCACCGAAAAAACCATCTGTCTGGCCGTTTCGCCCGCTTTAAAAAGCTATGGCATTTCCGGCCGCGCCCGCTTGTTTGAGGTGGTGCAGCGTGTGAATCAGGTCAATGCCCAGCGCCGCCGGGCCTGCGGGCACGAGCTTTCGGGCGAAGCGCAGGATGCCGCCGCCCTTTCGGCAAGCCCTGACAAGGCGCTGGGTTATATTGCCGCCCCGCCCCGCATGGCGCATTATATCGAGGTGAGCACCCGCATTTATCAAACCTATCTGCGTTATATCGCCCCCGAGGATATCCATGTATATTCCATTGATGAGGTGTTCATCAACGCCGGGCCGTATATGCAGCTATACCGTTTGAGCGCGCACGACCTTGCCATGAAGCTGATCCGCGCCGTGCTGGCCGAAACCGGCATCACCGCCACCGCAGGCATTGGCCCCAATCTGTATTTGTGCAAGGTGGCCATGGATATCGTGGCCAAGCATATGCCCGCCGACGCACAGGGCGTGCGCGTGGCCCAGCTTACCGAGCGCAGCTACCGTGAAAAGCTGTGGGATCACACGCCGCTCACGGATTTTTGGCGCGTGGGCCCGGGCTATGCCAAAAAGCTGAACCGGGCCGGGCTGTACACCATGGGCGATATTGCCCGCTGTTCTGTGGGGCGTGCGCAGGATTATTATAACGAGGAGCTTTTGTTTGAGCTGTTCGGCGTAAATGCCGAGCTGCTGATCGACCATGCGTGGGGCTATGAGCCCTGCACCATTGCTGAGATCAAGCGCTATAAGCCGCGCTCGGCCAGCATGGGCGAAGGGCAGGTGCTTTCCACCCCCTACACCGCCGAAAAAGCCCGGCTTGTGGTGCGCGAAATGGCCGACAAGCTGGCGCTGGAGCTGGTGGATAAGGGCCTTGTGACCGACCAGCTGGTGCTTACCGTGGGCTACGACATTGAAAACCTGACCGACCCTGTGCGCAGCAAAGCCTATAAGGGCCCTATTGTGACCGACCATTACGGCCGCAAAATTCCCAAGCACGCCCACGGCTCGGAAAATCTGGGCGGGTTTACCTCCTCCACCCGGCACATTTTGCAGGCCGTGGATGCGCTGTTCCGCCGCATTGTGAACGAGCAGCTTTTGGTGCGCCGCCTGAATCTGGTGGCCGCCCATGTAATGCCGCCCTCCGAAGCCCCCAGCTCCACCCCCGAGGTAGAGCAGCTGGATCTTTTTACCGACTATGCCGCCCGCACCGCCTCGCGTGAGGCCGAGCAGGCCGCCTTAGAGCGTGAAAAGCGTATGCAGCAGGCGGTGCTTTCCATTCAGAAAAAATACGGAAAAAACGCCATTTTAAAGGGCATGAACCTTGAAGAGGGTGCCACCGCGCGTGACCGCAACAGCCGCATTGGCGGCCACAAAGCCGAATAAGCCCCATTCCAAACAAAAAACGCCGCAGAATCTCTCTGCGGCGTTTTGCGCTGTATCGCTATAATTTTTTAAGCCGGATCAATCCGCAAACAGCGGGGTGGAAAGATAGCGGTCACCGGTGTCAGGCAGCAGCACCACAATGGTTTTGCCCTGGTTTTCGGGGCGCTTTGCCAGCTGAATTCCGGCCCACACGGCAGCGCCGGACGAAATGCCCACCAGCACGCCCTCGGCCTTGCCCACCTGCTTGCCGGCGGCAAAAGCATCGTCGTTTTCCACGGCGATCACTTCGTCATAAATTTTGGTGTCCAGCACCTCCGGCACAAAGCCTGCGCCAATGCCCTGGATCTTGTGGGGGCCCGCCGTGCCCTTGCTCAGCACGGGCGAGGAAGCGGGCTCAACGGCAACCACCTTCACCTGGGGGTTCTGGCTCTTCAAATATTCGCCGGTGCCGGTAATGGTGCCGCCGGTGCCCACGCCTGCCACAAAAATATCTACTTTTCCATCGGTATCCTGCCAGATTTCCGGGCCGGTGGTGGCCTTGTGGGCAGCGGGGTTGGCCGGGTTCACAAACTGGCCGGGAATAAAGGCGCCGGGGGTAACCGCGGCCAGCTCCTCGGCCTTGGCGATGGCGCCCTTCATGCCCTGTGCACCATCGCTCAGCACCAGCTCAGCGCCGTATGCCTTCATCAGCTGGCGGCGCTCAACGCTCATGGTTTCGGGCATCACAATGATAATGCGATAGCCCCGGGCCGCCGCCACGCTGGCAAGGCCAATGCCCGTGTTGCCGCTGGTGGGCTCAATGATCACGCTGCCCGGCTTCAGCAGGCCCTTGGCCTCAGCATCATCGATCATAGCCTTGGCCACACGATCCTTCACCGAACCGGCGGGGTTAAAATATTCCAGCTTGGCCAGCAGTCTGGCCTGCAGGTTTTCCTGCTTTTCGATGTGCGTCAGCTCCAACAGGGGGGTTTTGCCGATCAGCTGGTCAGCGGATGTGTAAATATTGCTCATGGTGCCTTTCCTCCATTTTTTACATTTTGTATTATATGTAAGTTATTCGACAATTTGTAGCGGCATTATTCCGCTTTTTCGGGCATTTTCCAAGCCTTGACATCGAAAATTCATCTGTTCCATTTTATTTTTCCTACCTATCCGGTTGGTATATCGGAATTATAACTCCTGCCTTCCCCTTCTGTCAAGGGAAACTTGCAAATTTTCCAATTGTTTTTCCGTTTACCCAGTGGTATAATAGGTTAAACAGCATTACACTGCTTTACAAACAGGAGGGTTTCTTGCATTATGTTGATTTCTACCAAAGGCCGCTATGCCCTGCGCATTTTGATTGATATGGCCGAGCATCAGAGTGACAGCTATATTCCCCTAAAAGATGTTGCTGCTCGTCAGGAAATTTCGGAAAAATATCTGGAAACCATTGTAAAGCTGCTGGTGAAGGACGGCATTCTGGTTGGCCTGCGGGGCAAGGGCGGCGGCTACCGCTTAAAAAAGGCCCCCGGTCAGATCACCGTGGGCCATATTCTTTGCCTTACCGAGGATTCGTTGGCCCCGGTTTCCTGCCTGCAAGCGAATGCTGCCGCCTGTGAGCGGGCCGCCGCCTGCCGCACGCTGCCCATGTGGAAGGGCCTGTATGACCTGATCAACGAATATCTGAACAAATACACGCTGGAAGATCTTGTGCAAAGCGGTGATAATTTTGATTATGTGATCTGATCTTCCCCTATGATTTTCTACAGCAAAGGCCCTTCCGATTTTTTGTCGGAAGGGCCTTTGCTTGTTTTTTTAAAAGTGCTGCCGCAGCCTTACACCGTCACCACGGTTTTCATGCCGTTTTGCTCGGCTGCCGCCTTAAGAGCAGCCAGCTCTGCCTTGGTGGGGGTGGGGTAATGGCTGTACTCGCTGCGCACGCCCATGGGGCGGTAGGCAATGATCTTATAGCGGATCGGTGCCGCCTCCTGATACGGTGCCAGCAAGCGGCTTACACGGTTCACTGTGTCCTCATTGGGCAAAAGCCCCGGCACGATCACCGTGCGCACCTCCGGCAAGAGGCCGCGCTCGGCCAGCCACACCGCATTTTGCAGCACCATACGGTTGCTTTGGCCCGTCAGCATTTTGTGCTGTTCTTCGTCAAAGCATTTGATGTCCAGCATCACGCCGTCGGCGTTTTCCAGCAGCCACTGATTTTGCGCAAAGTCCATGGTGCCGTTGCTGTCGATCAGGTTGGAAAGCCCCATCGGCTTTGTTAGCGCAAACAGTGCCGCCATAAACTCTGCCTGCAGCGTACATTCGCCGCCCGAGCAGGTGATGCCGCGGATAAACGGTATATTGGCCTTCACCTTTTCCGCCAAAGCCTCCGGCGTATACTCGGTGATCTTGGGGCTGCTGGTGTTGGGGCAAGCCTTGATGCAGGCATCGCAGCCGCAGCAAAGGGCCGCATTCCAGTGCATTTTTCCGTTTTCCAGATGCAGCGCCCCCACCGGGCACACCGCCTCACACCGGCCGCAGCCAACACAGCGGTGCAGCGTTTCGGGGTTGTGGCAATAGCGGCAGTTAAACTGACAGCCCTGGAAAAAGATCGCCGTTCGGTTGCCGGGGCCGTCCACAAGGCTATGGTCGATTACCCGGTTTACATATCCGATCACAGGCTGCGCACCTTTCGCTCATACACATGGCAGTTTTTCTTAGCGCCCATGCCCAGAACCACGGTGTCGTTCACCACCTGATGGCCCTGCTCAAGCGCCTCAATATCCGAGCGCTTCACCAGATAGCCGGTGATGCGGATCACATCGCTGTCGCTGGAATAGGTGGAAATATAGCGCATTCCCACTTTAAAGCCGCCCTTGATCACATCCAGAACGGCTTCGGGGTTGCCTGCCGAGGTCATATCAAAGGGGAAAATATCGCCGGTGCCGCTGGGGAAGAACTTGTGGAACTTGCCTGCCTGGCGCATATGCTCATACAAAGGCAGCTCCTCACCAATGGGAATGCGGGTGCCGGGGGTCACATTCTGGTCATCGGCCAGGCCCACCTGTGCGTGCAGGATAAAGCTGCCGTTCCAGTATTCGCAATAGGGATTTTTGTGTGCCTTCACCTGCTCGTCAATGGCCTGCAGAATGGCAAGGCCCAGATCATCGGCCTGTGCGCTGTAGCCAAAGCGATCCTCGCGGCCCTCCAGCTTCATCAGGGCATTCACGCACTCGTTCATGCCCACCATGCCGAACAGGCCGTTAAAGCGATCACGCTGCAAAAGGCCCTCTTTCACAAGGAAATTGCAGCTAAAGAAGGGCGTTTCCTCCACCAGAAAACGGATCTTCTGGTCCATAAAGCGGCACATGGTTTCTACGGCATGGGGCAGTGCGCGCTCAAAGAAATCCTGCTTGGAGGCAGCGGTTTCCACCAGCTTGTTCAGCATCAGGCGAGTCAGCGTGTATGCGCCGCCGCCAATGGGCAGGCCGTTGTAGCAGCTTGCAATGCCGTAGGGCGTGGGGAACTCGGAGGCAAACTGCGGGTCGTATGCAAAGCTGGGCTTTGCGCAGTCCAGCGCGGTTTCGGTGCACAGCACGGCAAATTCATCGCTGGTTTTTTCGGGGTTATACAGCAGGGTCAGGTTGGGGGTGGAATCCTGCAGCTCGCGCTCGCACTCCAGAATAATGCGGCCCGCACGGGTATCCTCGGGGCCAATGTTGCCGTGGCAGAACGAATCGGTCACGGTGCGATCGATCTGGCGCAGGAAGTTTTTGATGATGGGCTTTGCGGCCGCTTCGTCCGTAATAAACGGGTCCAGCAGCTTGTCAATGCGGCCGATGTACACCGGAAAATGGGTCACCGAGGGCACATGATGATACAAAATCAGCAGATCACTCACAGCCTCGTACAGATCCTTGGGCGGGTCCAGGCGCAGGAATTTGCTGCCCTGTGCAAAAAACTTTTCGTAATCCGGCAAAATATAGCGGGGCGCATAGGGGGCATGGCCCTCGCCCATATCGCAGATGACCCCTTTTTCCTGCAGATCATAAAAATCAGCGGGAACATCGGGATAGTCCAGCGTGTTTTCGGCGGCTTTGGCCAGCGCCATCATGGTTTGTTCGTGGGTGAGCGTGGTATCCTTGATAATGTGCAAAATCTCTGCCTGTTTATCGCTCAGCGTGATCATAATTTTGCATCCTCCTTTGAAAAGCAGCAAACGCAGCCCATGGGCCTCAAAGCGGGCCGTTTGGGAGTGCGGTTTTGGGTGTTGACAATCTCTTTCGATTATGATTTATTATATCTTATTTTAAGAGCAAAAACAAGAAGAGAGAAGAATCGTTCTCATTAGTTAAAAATTATTTTACAAAAGCCTTTCCTGTGCTTTGGGGCACCCTGTAACCCCCGGCAAATTGCGGCCGCAGCGCCGGACCATGGCTATAAGATCAACTCATATTCGCCTGCAGGTCTTTACTTCTTGGTGCACCATCAGCGGGAGCGTTCAGAAAACAGTGCCGTACACTGTTTTTAACGATCGAATTCCCGCGAGCTGAACGCAAGCTGCGCAGCAGCGCAGCGCGAAGCCGTCCCTACTGTGAAATCATAAAATAACGCTTATAATCACACCCGCACCTCGCGGCCCATTGTAGGGGTGGGGCGCTGCTCCACCCGAGGGGCCTTGCGGTATCACAAGGCTTTAGCGGGCGAGCAATGCTCGCCCCCTACGATAGAATCACAAAAGAGCGATATATTTTTTGCGAAAACCTTGCCTTTTCCTTGTAGGGGCCTGCATCGCAGGCCCGCTAAGGGTGCGGCCTGCTTTTGGTACTCCCGCAGCCCGCCTATCCGGGCAAAAACATTTTCCTATAGCAAAAAAGACCCGCAAACGAAAGGCTTAATAGTGACAAGTAACTATTTTGACGCAGAGAGCGGTGTGACCCGAGGGTCATGCCGTTTTTCTGGGTCCATAGGTTGTTTCTGTGGTGATAGGCTCGGAAATAATGGGAATATCCACATCGTCCACGAAGTTGAAGTAAATCTTCACTTTCTGCGTCCGCTTGCCGCTGGATTTATCCGGAGCATAAACGACGATCTTCTTGATATACTCGTTCACGATGGTCTGCGTCAGTTCCTCAACATCCACATATTTCTGTGTCAGGACAATAAAGGCATCCAGACCGTCGTTCATTTCTTCCCGCTGTTCGACCCATTCCTCAATAACCTCAATTTCGAGCTTTAACCGTTCCTGTTCGGCTTCATAGTCCGCAGACATCTTTTTGTACCTGTCCTGACTGAGATTTCCAAGAACATAGTCCTCATACAGCCGGGAGATGATGACATCCAAATCAGAAAGGCGTTTCTTTGCCTGTTCTACTTTCTTTTTGTCATCCCGGATGCTGCGCTCCTGGTCAGTCCTGCGGCATTGCAGCCATTCCTCCTGAAAGGCATCTACATCATCGCGGATATAGGCAAACAATTCCTTTAACGAAAAATGGTGAGGTTCTGCGGGATGTTGCCGTGGGACAGCTTGTTTCTGACCAAGAATGGTCACGGCCGCTATGCGGTTCTGGATATGGAGGAATACCGCCAGTATGAAAAGCTGATGGCGATGCAGAAGCTGATGACAGAGCTGGAAAAGGGTCGCCGCTCCGGGGGGGAGCAGGGGTACTTTTCTTCGGAGGATGTGGAAAAGGAACTGGGAATCCATGACTAAAGTAAAGATGCCAATGGCAGGAGAGATTACCTGCCCAGCCTGTTTGGTGAAGAGCTATGCGATGATGACAATGCGTAAACGAATACCGGGGCAGCAAAAAATGCGCTGTCCCGGTATTTTTCTGGTTCCAAATATGATAATGGAGTTTTGTACCATGGTAAGCTGAGCGGCTCCCCAGGATAGAGAGCCGCTGGTTGTTATTTTAGCACGGATGTATTCGCCGTTGAGCTTTGCAGCGATAGTCTGCGAGTCTGTGGTGACGATGGACTGGGTTAAGGTGTAAACACTACGCCTACCAAAGCGGGGCGTGGGTGGAAACCAAGGAAGCCGACACGCAGTTTGAAGCTTATCTCGATATGGCCCGCTGGAGGGTGCGGGTATCCAGTTCAATGGAACCATCGCAGTCACAGACACAGTTCTGGATGGTATAGCCGTTTTTTCGTGCCCAGTCGGCATAGCTACCGTCAATTTCCCGATGCGAAAGCCTGTTTCTATTTTTGGAGGAATCAGTCTTCCTCCAGCTCAAAACGAATTGTCACACGGCTTTGACCTCCCACGGTACAGGTGAACAGAGTCAAATCCCAATTTCCGCTTTCCATTCCCTCTATATCTGTGGGGTTCAGTGTCTCCCGCTCCACCATTTTGTAGATGAACACATTTCCGTCTATATCTGTAAAGGTGGCAATATCGCCCTCCGAGAGCGTTTTCAGTCTGCCGAAATGGGAAGTGTAGTTGTGGCCGCAAATAATCAGGTTATTCAAATAGGCAGACCCACTGTACCGGCAGGGAGCAGTTTTCAGATTGGGATAATTCCACTCACTGATAATCGGCAGCTCCAGCTCCAAGGCTGGGATTCTTAAAACACCGATAAAGTCTATTCCGTTGATGGTTTCCACTGGCATTTCCATATTAGGGGATAGAACATAGTCCGGAATAACAGTCCGCTCATCGCTCACCAACGGAGCGGCCTCTGCGGGCAAATACGCATCCAGCTGGGTTACCGCTTGCCTGGCCGATTGCTCTGCCCGCAGCTCGTCGTACAAGTTGTAAGATACAAGGAAAAGGGCTGCTGCAATCAGCAGCAGCCCAATCGTAATCAACAGCAAGCCCTCTTGCTTTCTGCTGTTTTTTTCTTCATTCCTCATCAACAGCACCTCTGCGGCGCACCAGGCCGATCACGACAAAGAGCAGTCCGGCGGCAATCAACACTGGAACCGGCCACCAGAGCTGGCCAGTCTGAGGCAGCGTCGGCTTTGTAGGTGTAGCAGGTTTGTTCGGCGTGGTAGGTGTTGTGGGAGCAGGTTCGTCAGGAATTCCCTCATTGTAGCTATTTGTCACCACAAAAGTGATACCCTCCCGTGTGACCTCCGCGGTATAGCCCTCCAACTCTTTCTCCACAATGGTCCACGTATAGCGATCATTCAATCCCGTCCAGGTGTACCGCCAGTTGTTTGCCGCGTTCAGGGTTACGGTATCATATACCTTGCCGTCACGAAGAAGCTGAACAATTACCTCTTTGGGACGATCTTTTTCATGTCCATCATCGGCCCAGACCTTCAGAACCTTTCGGTCGATGGTATGGTCATCTGGGTTATCAGGGATTTTGGATGAATCGAACTTTGCATTGACGGCTACATCATAAACCCAAATGTTATTCTCTTTGTCCAATCCAGGCAGCATTACCATGAATGGCGTGGGATCATAGCGAAAGCCATTTTGCGTGTGTCGATACCCCAGTACAAAGTACAAACCCGCTTTCAGGCTCTTTCCGGCGGTGGGAAAGGAAACCAATCCCTTATCATTGGTCTTTCCACTGTCTGTGGGGGAAATATCATCCCGCAATACATAGCCCTCCAGGGTGGATGCCAGTGTCCGCCAGGCCTCGTCATCCTTGCCCCGGATATTGAAATGGAACTGGGCGAAATCTTTTGTGGTGGTCAGCTCGCCGTATTCGTCTACTGTGGCAACCAGGAAAATGTCAAACTCTGCACCAACCAAGGGCGTGTTTCCATCTTGATAGGAAATGGTCAAACTTACATTCTGGTTCAAGTCAATACTTCCCGCCGCCAGAGCCTGCAAGGGCAGGAGAAGGAATACTGCCAGCACACTGAGCAGCGCAGCAGTCATGCGTCTAATCCTCTTCATCGGCTTCACCTCCGTGTTTCTTTCTTGGCTGCTTGGGCAGCAGCAGTAAAATCAAAAGCAATAGCAAGATCGGGATCGCCACAACAGGAGCCACAAGCAGCGGTTCAATCTGAATGGCGTCCGCCGTCACACGGACGGTCTTTGCTTCCTCAATATTGTCAATCCGGTGTCCCCGTACCAGCAGCCGGTGGGTATTGATACCGTAAGGGGTGCAGGTAACGAGCGTACAGTAATCTTTCCCTTCTTCAATCCGAAGGGCACCCGTCTCTTGGGGTTCCACAATCAGGATTTGATCGACCTCATAGGTCAGCACGTTGTCCAGGACCCGAAGCATAAAGATATCTCCCGTTTGCAGCTTGTCCAGGTTGGTGAATAGCTTGGCGCTGGGCAGTCCCCGGTGGCCGGAGAGAACGCAATGGGTGCTTTCGCCGCCCACGGGCAGGCTGGACCATTCCAGATGGCCCACGGCGATCTGCAGGACCGATTCCTCCGTACCATGATAGATGGGCAGAGAGCAATCAATGCTGGGGATTTCAATATAGCCCATGACACCAAGACCGGACACATTCAAAAGCTGCTGGTATTCTTCCTTCTGGGCGTCGCTGAGCAGGTACGCATTGACCCGATCGGTCAGAGATGCGTTGTAGCTTTCGGCCGCGGCCCAGATTTCGTCGTATTGATCCTGGTTCAGATTTGCAACTTCCTCGGCATATGTGGCAATGGCCCGGGTTTGGTGGAGGGAGTTCCAGTAATCGCTGACAGAGGGGTACAGCAGCAAGGACAGCCCTGCAAGAAGGATCAGGAAAAGGAGTAGTGTTATATAATTGCCTTTTTTCTTCTTCATGCAGGGTTCTCCTTGCCGCTGTGGGCCGGGGAGGGGTTGCCTCCCCGGCTGTCACAGCGGGATGTCAGTGCGTTTCAGATGTGTATCAAGGAATTAGCGCTTGGTGTTCATGCGCTTCTTGGTGACCAGCAGCACCACAGCGCCGATGACCAGAACAGAGCCGAGGACATAGAAGATGGTGGTGCCCATGCCGCCGGTGGAGGGAAGCTCCGTGCCAGACTGGTTGTTGATCTCGGCTACCATGGTTGTGTAGGTCAGAGAATCAGAGCCTTCTGCCTTTGTAGCGCCAGTAATCACGACTTTGGCATCCTGTTTTAGCGTGTTATAGCCAGCAGGAGCCTTAATCTCGCGGAGGTAGTATGTATCCGCATCCAAACCGTCAATCTCAATCTTACCTTGGGCATTCGTCGTCAGAACCGTATTTGTAGGCCAGGTGATGGTTCCGTCCTCACCCGCAGCAGGAATGTTTGTCCAACCGGTGAGCTTGCCGTCGACAACGACTGCAACCTTATCCCCGTCCTTGTTCAGCAGCACAAACTGTGCATTCTCCAGAACATTAGCCTTATCGGTGTTGCCGTATTTCAGAACATCCAGATCCCAGGTGTAGGTGATGGTTTTGCTTTCGGGGGTGGACTTCGTATTCGTGCTGTCGCCGTATTTCAGCGTACTCTTGTTTTCGTTGCCAGGCAGTCCAACCACGGCGCCCTCATTCAGCGTTGCGGAATACTTGACATACAGCTTGGTTTCTGCAGCAATCGTATCCAGATAGCTCTGCGCAAACGTGATCGTGAAGGTCTTGCCATCGCCGGGGTTGTTGCTCACGGTATAGTTCGCGGCAGCCAGTTCCGTGGTCATGGCCTCCTCGGTGTAGACCTTGGCGTCTTTATTGTAGGTCAGACCGGCAGACATGGTATCCTCGAACACGTAGTTCTCCGCGCCGGGCTGGGCGGTGATGGTGGACTTGAAGTTCACGGTCTGCTCGATGTCAGCGTCGTTGGTAGAACCGTACGTGCCCTTAGAGTCTTCCTCAACGGTCTTCACGTTGGTGGGAACTTCGTTCTTTTCCTTAATCTCAGGATTCGGGTCGCCGGGCGTGGTGCCAACGGTAGCCTTGGTGCCCAGCGTGGAGGTCACCAGATAGTAGCCTGCTTCAAGGTTGTTGAATATGATGTCACCATCTGCAGAAGCTTTGATGGTATTCAGCGCAGTCTGGCCCTTTGCAAACGCTTCTGCGTCCTTTGCAAATGCGGCAACATCTGTGCTATCTTTCCATGTCACATAGCCCTGCGCGTCAATGTCGACATAGGTCGAGCCTTTTCCGTCAGGACTCTTGAAAAAGTCTGCCCACGTGCTGTTGACGGTGTAGCTGTAAGCGGTCTTATTCTCATTGACGGACAAATCCAGAATTTTATACAGCTCATACTTTTGACCAGAAACTGCATTTTTTACGGTGATAGTGTTTGTCCCCGCCGCAAAAGCCGTAACACTCATGGCAAATACCATGACCAGTGCCAGCAGTAAGCTTGCAAATTTCTTTGCGTGTTTCATTGTTTGACTTCCCTTCTTCTTTTTAAGTTTCTGCGTAGTAATGGGATCGTGCTGCGCATCAGGAGGATGCGGATTCCTCCTTTCTGCGTTTTGTATGGTAATACAACAGAAGGAACGCCGCGCCCGTGAGCAGCAGGAAGCCTCCTATGGTATACGGTATCGTACCGGCCCCGCCGGTGTTGGGCAGCTCGGGGTAGCAGACTTGGTTGGTTACGGTCACGGCGGCTGCGGCGGTTCCGCTCTCGGGAATGGTTACCGCGGGGCCATTGGGATAGGTGACAAGGAAGTTTGCGCCGTTCACCGTGGCCAGCGTATTGTCTCCACGGATCGGCACGCCTTTATCATCCAACTCGTAGATGTAATACGTTTTCCCAAGGGGCAGGTTTGTAAACTTCGCTGTCCCGCTCTCCGGCGTGACCGTGCTGTTCACGTATGTGATGGTCACCGTTTGCAGCGGATTGCCGGTGGGATTTGCTTCGGCATAGATTCCGAAACGGTAGGCTCCGTCGATTTTTTCCAGATGATTGCCGCCCGCATCCAAAAATTCCTTGGCCACCGTGGCTTCGCCCTTGTGGTTGTAGGCCTGATAGGTGTAGTCCGCGCTTTGATACCAGACGGTCACACCATTCGGGAAGGGGGGATATTCCCCGTTCTCCTGCTGCTTTGCCACAGCGAAGTAGTGGGGCACGGCATCCATCACATAGCCCTTCGGGGCGGCTGTTTCAGTAAGGCAGTAGACCGTGTTATATTTCATGGTCTGACCACTTTCTTTCCCGAAGGTCAGGGTGCCGTCCTCGCCGGTGGTGCCGGTGAGGGACAGGCCATTTTCTGTTGCGGTAAAACTACCGCCAGCGTCAGCATAGCTTCCCTCCACCAGAGTGAACGTCGCGCCGGGCAAGGCCTGGCTGGTATTGTACTGGTCCAGCTTTTTGACTGTTACACTGGGAGAAGTGTCTGCACCAACGGTACCGCCGGTGGAATATCTGAATTCTTCGACCTCTACGCTGCCGCCGCTGGGGGTGGTATAGCCCTCCCAATGGGCGTTGTTGGAGATGGAGATGGTCTGACCCGGTGCGGCGTTGACCGTTGCCTCATAGGTAACCGTCAGGGGCAGGTTGTCTGGCAGGACAATTTTCAGCGTCTGTCCCTCCACCGAAGAGGTCCAGTTATTTACCGTCTTGCCTGTCTTGGTGTTCACCACCCGAATGGAAGTGGTGTCCAGAATCAGGGTATCGCTCAGATCATCCACCAGGGTGATGGTATCCGACCCGCTGACCAGATCCTCGCCCAACTCATTCAGCGTGATCTTAAAGGGATACCGGCCGCGATTGGTTTGGGGGTTATAAGTGCCTTGCTTGGACAGCGTCTGTTTTCCGATTGTCACACCATTGCTGTCGTTGCCGATGGTCGTTCCCTCGGAATTTTGCAGACTGACCTCATTGTTGAACACCTTGCTCACGCCGCCCAGAAGAACGTCAGAATCCGTTACCTTACAGACGATCTGTATCTCCACGGCATAATCGTCCCGGTTTCCGCCTCCGGCTAACAGATTGTCAATATCCCAGATCACCTGCTGACCGTTGGTGTAATAGTAGTTCGTCTGGGGTCCCACGTTGTTGCTGGGCAGGGTATTCTTGTATTCCTTCCAGCTGCCGCCTAGGGCGGCGATTTCCTTCTCTGTGAGCTGCACAAAGGTGGGTCTGGGATTATTCTGCCGTGCTTTATCTCCCAGCCACCACATACGGACATAGGTTACCTCCATCCCATCCGGGATCTGCTCGACCACACGGTGCCGCCCGGACAGGCTGCCCTCATAGTTCACATGAATCTGCCAGGCCACATAGGTACCCGCTCCGTTCAGCGCGCCTGTGTCGATGTCCTGCTTTGTGCCTGGCTGGATGACCGTGATGGAGTCGCCGGAACCGGGATAGGTAAAGACACGGCCCAGTTCCTTAAAGATATTTTCGCTGCCGTACAGGGTCTTGCTGGCCGTGTTGTGGTCCAGCCAGTTGGTGCCGTCGGAGCTGCTTTGCAGCTTATTGTTATAGGTAAAGGCATCTCGTTTATTGGCGGGCAGTTGACTCGGCTCGGTCTTGACAATCAGATAAAGGGAATCACCTTGCGCCAAGGAAATCTCTGTCTTCAGGGTCAGCGTCAAAGAAAAGTTGTCTTTCGTCGCAACGGTATAGTTACTGCTTTCTAAGGCCGTCAGCAGGTTGCTGGCGATTAGCGAATGCAAATTCGCATAATCCGCGAGAGAGTTCGTTCCCAAATTGCCCGTATATACGCCCACAAAGGAGGTGTCCCGAATATAGTGATCCAACCCGCCGGCCGCATTCGTGACATCCTTAATGGCAGTGCCCGAAGGCAGAACCTTTCCATCCACCTTGATGACCCAGTACAGTGCGCCCTTGGCAAAGTCTCCGGTGGTCACCTGGGGTTTTTCGTAGTACCAGCTCTGCTTTTCCGCAGCAAAGCGGTTGTCGCCTTCCACGATGACAGAGGCCTCCACGCCAATTCCGGCAAGCACGTATGGAATATCGCCGATACCCACCGTGCCGGACAGGTTAAATCTGTTGCTTACCACCACCTGCGTAATGCCGTCGATATTCGTGGGCTGCGCGTAGTAGGTCAAAAGGTAGGCTTTCGTTCCATTCAATCCAATCTCCTCCGGTTTGAAACGGAAAGAGGTTTGTCCGTCAACTTTTACCCAGACGGTTTGATTGGGCGTGCGGTTGCTCAAATTGGCAACGGCTGCTGCATCGTCCAGGCCGGAACCGGGTGCATCGCTGCTGATGGTATAGGCCTCCACCCGGACATAGCCCACAAACTCCATGTACTTGCCCAGGCTGTCGGCCATGGACGCAGAGGACAGATCCCAGTCTCCCGCCTCATTGGCTGCCACCTGATACTTGTAGCTGCCGACAGGCACAGTGAAGCTGCTGTCAGGGGAGGTGATTTGGGTAACGGAACTGCCGGTGGCGTCATACACGCTGCCGCTCATGGACACAGTGCTTTCCGTCTCCTGCTTCCCGCCCGCCAGCTTTCGGCTCCAGACCTTGCGGTCAATGGTCTTACTGGACATATAGCCGTTCAGCCATACGCCGCCATCTTCTTGTCTGCTGTCATCGGTATAAATGCAGGCGCGATTGTTGATCTGGACATCTTCGTTTCCCGCCGCCACGAACACACCGGGCTCCACATTCACCGTGTAGGTCAGGGTCTTGCTTTCACCGGGAGCCAGGGGACCCACATAATAGGTGAATCTATCGTTCTTCTTGCCGTCATTGTTCGTATCTGGGATGGTCAGTTTCGTTCCTGCCGTAATCTCCGTTAAGTCGCTGCTTCCGTTCTGGCCGTTGGAACCGCCCTGATAGAGGTGGAAAGAGGTTTCATCGTAGGACAGATATTGGCGGATGGCTTCTAAGGTCCCATTCATCTGATCGATTGAACCGTCCAACGCGTCCATAATTTTCACATTGTCCAGGACATAGCTGTTGTCCGCATAGGCCTTCACCCAAATGGTGTAGGTGATGGTGCCTCCGCCGTTTTTGCCGGGGGTAAACTTCGAGGCCACTTTGGACATGGTTGCACCAGCATGGGGCGTAAAGGTGACGGTGTCGCTGTCCCGCTGGTAGGTCTTGGAGTAAACATTCGCCGTGTTCTGAAGTTTTCCCTTTGCCGTGACGCCGGTGTATGCATCCTTCAGCTTGACCCGGTATGTCAGAGTCCTGGTTTCGTTGGCTTCCATATCGCCGATGTTCCAAACCAGCGTGCCGGGTTTCGTCGGGTTTTCACCTGCGGGACCCGGGATGGGTTTATCCTCCGTGGGTGCCGCGCCAATGTATACGCTTCCGGTGCCTCCGGTGCCTCCGGTTTCCTTGGGGCCACCCGTATCATTGGTTGGGGTAGACACTCCAGTCACGCCCACATATTCCTCGATGTACTGGGTTTCCGCAAAGCAATCCACCACCTTGACCTCCGGGCAGCCATCTGCGCCGGCCTTCACGGTCAGGGTGTAAGTCAGATAATCGCCGTCTGTCTCCTCCGAGATGGTCGAGACGGTTTTGCTCAGATCCACATTTCCGTACTTGGCGACAATGTCACCAGCAAAATTGATGTCGATCGTTGTATTGCCAATGACAATTTGACCTTTTCCATCTTCGCCGACCTGCGACAGGTTAACTTCTGCTTCCACAAAAAAGTCGCCGCTGATGACGGTATTCGTCTCTGCCTTTTGCTTTAGCCATTTAGTATCAAAGGCAAGGGTGACCGTACCGCCTGTCACCGTGATGGTGCCCACCTCGGCGCTGCCGCTGGTGATGCTGCCGTTGGCCGTGGCGTTGCGCAGCAGTTTCGGCAGGGTATAGGTCATTTTCCCGCCCGCATCCAGGAGCTTATCAATAAGGACGTTGCCGTAGCTGATCACCAGCTTGAAATCCGCATTGCCCGGAATATTCGTCGCGCCTGATACATCGGTCCACTCTCCGTTTTCATTGGTACGGTAGTAGAGCTTTGCGTCTGTGATATACCCGTCTACGGGTATGGGACCGGTTGATTCTGTTGTATCCGCATCCATCGGCATCACGGAATAGGCGCGTGTTTTGGCGCCAGAAGCGTAGGCAGTGCCCATAACCGGCAGGCTGGGATCGATCTCCATGCCGGACATCTCTTCCTCCGGTTCGGTCGTTTCTTCCGCTACTTCCGTTTTGTCTGTTTCTTCCGCTGCGATGCATTTCTCCGAATGGGTATGCTCCTCTAGGCCGCAGGACAGCTTCCAGGTGCCATAGCACAGGGCGGAATGGGTATGGTTCTCGTCCTCCGGCAGGGTGCAGGTCAGGATTTCGGTATCCACCGGTTCCTCCACCGTCTCAAAGCACGCATCCGTGTGCTGGTGCTCCAAAACCTGGATTTTGCCGCAGATCAGATTGCCGTCATCATCATAGCAGCCCGGGTCCTCCGGGGATTCATAGGGCTCGTGGGTGTGGAGAATGATTTCTTTCTTCCCACAGATCAACTCCGGTTCGGCAGGTTCTGCTTCTTCCGCCGGTTCGGTGGGCAGCTCGCAGATCAACGTCTTTATCTGCTCGTAGCACTGGTCGGTGTGCTGGTGTGCAGGCTCCTCTGTGTTGCCGCACGTCAGTTCCCGCGTTGTCTCATAGCAGCTTTCGGTATGCTCATGATCTTCTTCACAGACCAAAGCAGACGTTTCTGTGTAGCAGTCATCCGTATGCACATGGGCCGGTTTCGTAGATTCCGTACAGATCAATTTGCCGCGCTCCACGGTGTAGCAATCATCCGTATGGGTATGTACTTCGGGTGCGTCTGTTTCCGGCACGGCATAGCAGCTTCCGGTGTGCTCATGGGCCTCGATCTCCGGCAGCGGGCACCAAAGGTTCCCATTTTCGTCATAGCATGCCGAATCATGCTGGTGAACGACAAAGTCTGCATACCCGCACGTCAGGTTTCCTTCGCTGTCATAGCAGGTATCGTCATGCTGATGGAGATTCAGGCTTTCGATGGTACACACCGGCTCGGTTCGGGTGGCAGAGGTTACTTGCGTGTAGCAAGCCTCCGAATGGGTGTGTTCAGGAATCTCACACGCTCCCTTTTCCATGGTAATGGCGGGAAGAATCAATGCGTAGACCGTGCAGAACACCACAACGCAGGCAAGACCGGTTACAACCCGGTACCAGCGTTTCTTCCTTTGATGTGCCTTCGTATATTTTTCTGCGCCCTGAAGCGCATCCTTCTTCCTATGCCAATCACCGGCTTTCCTATCTCAATGTTCCGAAGTCAGGCAGGGGCCAGACCCGGAAGACAATTTTTCCAACAATCTGTTCATCGGAGACGCAGCCCACCGTAGTGCTGCGGGAATCCACCGAGGTGGACCGGTGGTCGCCCATGCAAAAGTACCGGTTATCCGGCACCTGGTAGGGTAATGCAATGTCACAGTCTCCAAGGGCTTTTTCTGTCAGGTATGGTTCGTCCAGCAACTCACCGTCCACATACACATTTCCGTCAGCGTCAATATCCACCCACTGACCAGGACCGGCGATACAGCGTTTGACCAAAATCTTGTTGCCCATGTAAAACGCCACCAGGTCGCCAGGCGCAAAATCCGATCCTTTGACGGAGATCACAATATCTCCCTCGTCCAGCGTCGGGACCATGGAGGCTCCGTAAATCTGCAGCACAGGCATCCAGATGGTGGCCACCAATACAGCCACCGCAGCCACGACAATCAGGGTGTAGATGGTGCTTCTCAGAACCCGTTTATATCGTCTCTTATATTTTTCTCTGCCAAGCTCTGCCGTGAGCTGCTCCACGGTTGGAAACTCGCGTGGCTGCATTGTTTTACTTTTCATCTGTCCCAACCTCTCCGGCTGCCTGAATCATTTTTCGGAGGGCTTCCTGATCTGCCAGCAGTTTGGCTGCTTTGACAACAATCTGTTTCCAATAGGCATCCGCTTCCGCGTGTGCTTTTTCGCTGTATGCCCACGCCTCCTGCCGGATCTCCGCAGCTTCTTGTTTTGCCTGTTCCTTCATATCACGACAGATTGCATCCTGTTGGCCGCTTATCCGTTCGATGTTCTCAAGATACTGCTGCGCTGCGTCTTCTGCTGCCTGAAAGACCCCATTGAGAGACAAAGCAGCTTCTGCCAGGGAACCAGCGTTGTTAATCGCAATTTTGCGATCCCGGAGCTGTGCTTCTGCCTGCTCTAATCTGTTTTTTAGCTGGTCATTTTCCGTTGCCTGAGCAATCAGCATTTCCAGCAGTTCTCCCCGACTTAAACGCCGCAACTCTTTATCCGTCATCAAGAGCCTCCAAATCTGTGTCACAGGGCACAAATGCAAAAATGGGCATCGGTCATTTCCGCCTGCCCCGGAAGATCCTTACGCCGCAACGCGGTCGTAATCCTCCTTATTCTGTGCTGTGAAACACATACCTCCATGATATTTAGCCATGAATCAGTAATCTGAAACAACTATCAAAATCAACATTATTTCTATAATGTAATGAAACGTTTCCGGCAGATTCCGGCAATAAATACATATCCAAAATCTATACAAAATAAATTTAGCACAAGAACACAAAAAAATCAATAGGAGGCGCAGGAAAAGTACGTAAAATAGCAGATATACAACATAATGGAAATAATGTGGTGTCTTTTTTCAGCTAAACAACAAGGCCCAATCGTTCGATTTTTCGCCGGTGTTCTGTGCCGGTGGTCATAATATAGATTTTTGTTGTGTCGATGCTGCTGTGTCCCAGAATATCGGCCAATTTGGCGATTTCTTTCTCAATACCGTAAAAAGTCCGGGCAAACAGCTTGCGTAGATCGTGGGGAAACACCTTGCTGGCTTTTACTCCGGCTGCCTCGCAGAGGGATTTCATCTGCGCCCAAATATTGCTCCGGTCCAACGGCTTCCCGTTCCTGGTAATAAAGATCGCTCCAGAACGGATGCCGTTTTTCTTTGCGTGATCCAGAAGCATCTTCTTTAGCTTACTCGGAAGCAATATTGTCCGGGTTTTGCTTTTACAGCTGACAGTGATCTCTCCGCGCTTTACAGCTTCTGCGTTAAAGAACCGCAGTTCAGAGACACGAATGCCAGTGCCGCAAATGGTTTCCAGAATCAGATGCAGCTGAGGCCGGTCCTTTACCGCCTCCAGCAACCGGAGGTATTCGGATTTTGTCAGCTCTTTTTCTCCGCGCAGTAGGTCTGACGTTGGGTCTTGATGTTTTTAACCTTACAGTCTGACCAGCTTTGGAAGTCCAGCAGACTGTTAAGACTCGCCAGCATGGAATTGATTGAACTGGCTGCATATCCCTTTTCAATCACCGCACTGTGGTGTTGGTTGCCGCCTGCGGGCGGCCGCCCTGTTCTCGTCCGTGGTGCAAGCCAAAAAAGAGCCCCCGATCCTAAGATCGGAGGCTTTTTTTGGTGCACCATCAGCGGGAGCGTTCAGAAAACAGTGCAGTGCACTGTTTTTAGCGACCGGTCCCCGCGAGGCGAATGCAAGCTGCATAGCAGCGCAGCACGAGCCCGCCCCGTAGGGGATGGTGCACCGCCCACCAGCCTTTCCGCCACGCATAACGCAAAAAAAGACCCGCAAGTGTATCGCTTGCAGGTCTTTACTTCTTGGTGCACCATCGGGGACTCTCCCGCGGGCTAACCAACACCGCACTGTGGTGTTGGTTGCCGCCTGCGGGCGGCCGCCCTGTTCTCGTCCATGGTGCAAGCCAAAAAAGAGCCCCCGATCCTAAGATCGGAGGCTTTTTTTGGTGCACCATCGGGGACTCGAACCCAGGGCCCACTGATTAAGAGTCAGTTGCTCTACCAACTGAGCTAATGGTGCAT
>Ga0129312_1000363_pt1 | contig 41533 bp, 35 predicted proteins | sample O827metagenome_FD_94434 | JGI IMG/M metagenome (GOLD analysis project Ga0129312, IMG submission 94434) | Orangutan group fecal microbial communities from Wisconsin, USA - O827 metagenome | ecosystem: Host-associated > Mammals > Digestive system > Large intestine > Fecal | place: USA: Wisconsin... | reverse complement strand
ATGCTCGATTTGTCATGCAATTTTCAATGTGCTGATTGCGGTGAATACGTCACCGCCACTATATTCAAAACATTTCTGTTTTAAAAACTTTTTATTGACTATTTCTAATAGTTAGTCTCATATCAAAGAATGTAGTTTGTTGAAAGAGAAAAACGATAAGAATACGGCATGTATGCTTTCGTGTCCTATTTTTAAAACATATAAGAATAGTCATGATTATTAAGTGACAGTACAGAAAGAGGAGGAAAAGTTATGCCATTCTGTTCAAATTGCGGACAAAAAATCGATGCTAATGCCAAGTTCTGTTCAGGGTGTGGTGCAAAAACAGCAGTGCAGACATCAAATAATGCTGCAAGCAATACCACAAGTAATGTTACCAGAAATACTGTAAATAATTCTGGGGAAAGAAGAACAGTTTATGAGGGGGAAATTCGTAAATGTCCAAATTGTGGAGAAATCATTGACACTTTTACTGCAAGATGCCCTGCTTGTGGATTTGAACTTAATAATAAAAAAGTAAGTGCAGTGCTTCAAAATTTTATAAATGAAATAAATGAGTGCGAGAGAAGTATTGAAAATAGTCCTACTGCCGGAAAAACTGGATGGGCTTCATGGGGAAAAGGCAAACGATTCTGGTGGGTTTTTTTGAATATCTGTATGGCTTGCATTCCGTTAGCAATCTATTTGGCATACCCTTTATTAATGATAAAGTCAACGCCTAAGTTAACAAAAGAAGAAAAACGATTGGCATCACTGATAGAAAACTTTCCTTTTCCAAATGACAGAGAATCTATACTAAGTGTTCTGGTGTTTGCGAAGGAAAAAATTGACTATATTTCAAAGGAAACCATCAATCGAAAGAATGCTTATTGGATGCGTTTGTGGTGTGCCCAGGCAGAACATTTGAAACAAAAAGCGGATATGCTGTTTCCAAATGACCCTATTGTAAAGGATAGTTATAATGAAATACTGGCAGATGAAATGCGAGTGAATAAGATTTTAAAGACAAAATCAATTGTCGGTATAGTGCATTTTGTTGTTGCTATTATTTTCTTTTTTGTGCGAAATGGAACATTCGAGGATATTCAGAAAGCTAACACAGTTGTAGAGATCCCGGAAACTGAATTGAGTGTACTTATGCCACAGATTGATGGTGGTAAAGGAGAGGTGGTAACCAACAATTCAGAATATTTTTCGGTAACTTATTTGAATATTTCAGAGTCTGAATTTGAGGAATACAAAAAGGATTGTAAAGAAAAAGGTTTTACAATTGATTGTGAGAGTTCGGGTTCGCTCTTTGATGCGTACAATGAAGAGGGGTACAATATCAGAATTACCTATTATAGTTCGGAGATGCATATTACAGTTACTGATGATTTAGAAATGAGAGCGATTGTGTGGCCAAGTTCCGAGGTTGCAGACTTGTTGCCTGTTCCAAGTTCTGATTATGGAAATATATCATCATCTAGTGATTCATGCCTTATCGTTTTTATTGGAGATATGACAATGGATGATTATGTAGAATACGTTAACGAGTGTATACAAAAGGGATTTGACCAGGATATGTCACAAACCGATGAACATTATCACGCTGATAACAAAGATGGATATCATGTGCAAGTTGAGTATCGAGGATTCAATACTGTTTTTATTCGTATTGATGACTAAAAAACAAAGAAAGAGGTGTTTGTATGGCTTTATTTGATAGGAATAATCCAAAAGGTGGTTTAATAGATGAGATAAGATGCGATGAGCCATCATATCTTATTTGGAAGTGGCATCCTTCGGGAGTACAACCTGGACAAACCGTCCGAGAAAATGCCATTCGTTGGGGGTCTTCACTACGAGTTAAGGATGGTGAGGTGGCAGTTTTTGTTTATAAACAAAAAGATGGTACAATGCAGGATTTTATAGTGGGGCCATTTGACCAGACCATTAAAACTGCAAATTTCCCGGTTCTTTCTAGTATTCTTGGACTCGCTTATGAAGGTGGTACACCTTTTCAAGCAGAAGTGTATTATATAAATTTAGCTAGAGTTATTCAAGTGAGATTTGCTGTGCCATTTTTTGATGTTTACGACCCTAGATTTTCAGATTTTGGTGTACCAGTAGCAGTTCGAGGTACTATAAGTTTTGGGATTTCTGATTATCGAGAATTTATTAAATTACATAGGCTAAGTACATTTAACCTTGATGATTTCCAAAAGCAGATTCGTGATGCGGTAAGCCGCTATGTGAAGGATGCTGTTGCAAACGCTCCGGCAGCTCACAACATTCCATTGGTGCAGATTGAGACAAAGACTGCAATAATTAATGATGCGATTGAATTTGATGTTACAGAACGATTGAAGGAAACTTTTGGTGTTACAGTATCGGGCGTGGATATTGGAACGATAGAAATCGATAAATCGAGTGCTGGTTATCGTGAGTTGATGGGTGTTACGAAGGATATTGCAGGTGCGACAGCAAAAGCAGAAGCAGAGGCAAAGATTCGTGATATTGCTGAGAAACAAAGAATCGAAGCAGCAGACTATGAAGAGAGATTGCGTGTTGCGAGAGAAGAAGGACAGTATGCACAACATATGCAAACTCGTACTGCTAATCTTGGTGCATATCAAGTTGAAAAACAAGCTGAAGTTGGTGTGGCAGGAGCAGAAGCACTTGGACATATGGGTGCAAATGGTGCTGGTGACATAAACATGGGCGGCGATGGAGGTAGTGGTATGGGATTTAATCCGGCAGCAATGATGGCAAGTATGGCCGTTGGTGGTGTTGTAGGTCAGAATATTGCGGGGGTTATGGGTAACGCAATGTCTGGTATGAATACAATGGGTCAGCCGGGCATGACGCCACCACCGTTACCAACAGTTGCGTACCATGTGGCAATTAACGGACAGGCTACAGGACCTCATAATTTATCTGTAATTCAACAGATGATTAGTATGGGACAAATTACTGCTGAAACTTTGGTATGGAAGGCTAATATGGCTACGTGGGCTAAAGCAGGAGAAGTAGATGAATTGAAGATATTGTTTTCTGCACCTCCAGTTCCACCACCAATTCCTACAAGCGAAGGATAAAACGAAAGTAGAAAAGGAGGAAATATGATGGGCTTATTTGGTGCAATAGGAAAAATGGCAGGTTCAAAAGTTGTTGAAAAAGTAGAAGGGGAACTTACGAAAAAACAAAATCGTGAGCAGACCAGCGGTTACTGTAATTATATAAAAAATAATATGGTTCGTGTTAGCAAGCTGATTTCTGATTTGCAAACAGAAACAAGAGAGTTAATCGAACAAGTTTCCGAATCAAAAGGGGCAAGACTGTCATTTAAGGAAAAAGGCAATATTAAGAAAGCTAAAGAGAAGCTGAATAAAAATTTGGAATATTTGTATTTGACAAGAGATTTCTTTACAGCATTATCAAAGAATTCAAGTGGCTTGGTGTTGAAAAATGAGGAACTTATGTTAGTTACTAAATTTGCACCTTTCTTTGATGGTGTGCCTGTCCTTGATATTGACGATGAAGATGATAGTGATGATTCGTTATTGGGAGCGTTTAAAGAAGTAGGACAGGAACTTAAGGAGGCTTTTATATCATCAAAGAAGAGTTCGACTTATTTTTCTTTTGAGGATTATTTAGGACGTTACGAAGAGAAAATCGAAGATTACGTTATGCCTGATATTGACAGTGCAATAGAAAGCTTCAAAGGTTCAATGGCAGCACAAGATGTAGACGTATCACAACCAACTGTAAATACAGTAATTGCACCACCTCCTATACCAACCAATGAGGCTGATAAAATTGAGTGCCCTAATTGTGGTACCATGTTAGATGTGAATGCAAAGTTTTGTTTGGAGTGTGGTAACAAAATTGAAATTAACAGACACTGTCTGTTGAATTAATAGCTTTGATAAATGCGTTACATAAATTGGAGATTAGAAGCAAAAAATTTTCCCAATTCTTTTGTCAACTCTTCCGTATTTGCTTGTATAGCTACGCGCTGATATACATTTAATAGCAATATTGATAACATTATATTCGCATTGCTTCTTTTTCTTCCATGAAGACAACTTGAATTTGTTGCAAATTTTGTAAATCGAGAGGGAATCCATTGCAAAAATAAATACCCTATGATATAATAATTGCGTTGGAAATGATAAAAATTTAACAATCATTTTCAGCCCGTAAATTAAATGAAAACAACGAATATCGGAGGAATGAAAAATGGCAAAGAAAGTAGTTATCGCCAGTGCATGCCGTACCGCAATCGGAACCATGGGTGGTTCTTTAAGCACAACACCGGCAGCAGAATTAGGAGCAATTGTTATTAAGGAAGCATTAAACAGAGCAGGTGTTGCACCTGAAGCTGTAGATCAGGTTTATATGGGCTGTGTTATCCAGGCTGGTCTTGGACAGAACGTAGCACGTCAGGCATCCATCAAGGCCGGACTTCCGATCGAAGTTCCTGCAGTTACCATGAACGTTGTATGTGGTTCCGGTCTGAACTGTGTGAACCAGGCAGCACAGATGATCATGGCAGGAGATGCGGATGTTGTAGTAGCAGGTGGTATGGAAAATATGTCCATGGCTCCTTACGCAGTTCCTCAGGCTCGTTACGGATATAGAATGAACAACGGTACATTAGTTGACTGCATGATTAAGGATGCCCTTTGGGATGCATTCAATGATTACCATATGATTACAACTGCAGATAACATCTGCAGAGAATGGGGACTTACCAGAGAAGAACTGGATGAGTTCGCATTAAAGAGCCAGTTAAAGGCAGAGGAAGCACAGAAGACCGGTGCTTTCGAGAAGGAAATCGTACCTGTAATGGTTAAGAAAAAGAAAGAAATGATCGAGTTCAAGGTAGATGAGGGACCTCGTCACGGATCCACTATCGAAGGACTTGCAAAGCTTCGTACCATTAACCCGGACGGATTCGTTACCGCCGGTAATGCTTCCGGTATCAACGACGGCGCAGCAGCAGTTGTTGTTATGAGCGAAGAAAAGGCAAAGGAACTTGGTGTTAAGCCTATGGCTACTTTCGTAGCTGGCGCACTTGCAGGTGTAAGACCTGAGGTTATGGGTATCGGACCTGTTGCTTCTACCAGGAAGGTAATGGCTAAGACCGGTATGAAGATTGAAGACTTCGATATCATCGAAGCAAACGAAGCATTCGCAGCACAGTCTGTTGCAGTAGGTAAGGATCTTGGAATCGATGTAGACAAGCAGCTGAACCCGAACGGTGGCGCAATCGCTCTTGGACATCCGGTTGGAGCTTCCGGATGCCGTATCCTTGTTACACTGCTTCATGAGATGCAGGCTAAGGGTGCCAAGACCGGTCTTGCAACTCTTTGCATCGGCGGTGGTATGGGATGCTCTACCATTGTTAAGATGGATTAATCAACTAAAAAGAAAACATAATTCCAGGGTGGGTTCTCCCACCCTAGAAGCATGTTTACACATAACTGTGAAGGTTACGGAACAGTTATCAAATTAAAGGTAAGGGTGTCAGAGACGACACAGAAAGGAAACAAAATGGAATTCATCGTATATGAACAGAAGGGTGCATACGGCATCATCACCATCAGCCGTGAAAAAGCACTGAACGCATTAAACTCCCAGGTGCTTGACGAGTTAAATGCAACACTTGATGCGGTTAATCTGGATGAGGTAAGATGCTTAATCCTCACCGGAGCAGGACAGAAGTCCTTCGTAGCAGGTGCAGATATTGCTGAAATGAGCACATTGACAAAGGCAGAAGGAGAAGCTTTCGGTAAGAAGGGAAATGACGTATTCCGTAAGCTTGAAACATTCCCGATCCCGGTTATTGCAGCCGTTAACGGATTTGCATTAGGCGGCGGATGTGAGATCTCCATGAGCTGTGATATCAGAATCTGTTCTGATAATGCTGTATTCGGACAGCCGGAGGTTGGTCTTGGAATTACACCCGGATTTGGCGGAACCCAGAGACTTGCCCGTCTTGTTGGAGCAGGCATGGCAAAGCAGATGATCTATACCGCACGTAACATCAAGGCTGATGAAGCATATCGTATCGGACTTGTAAACGCAGTATATACCCAGGAAGAATTACTTCCCGCAGCAGAGAAGATGGCAGCAGGCATTGCAAAGAATGCACCGATCGCTGTCCGCAACTGCAAGAAAGCAATTAACGAAGGCCTGGATGCGGATATGGATCAGGCAATCGTGATCGAAGAAAAGCTCTTCGGTGACTGCTTTGAAACAGAAGATCAGAAGTACGGAATGGCTTTCTTCCTTGATAAGAATAAGGAAAAGGTAAAAGAGCCTTTCAAAAACTGCTAATTCTGGTTTATAATGAATGTAAATGACAGTGGGAGTACTGCCTGCGGGCAGTAAGCCGCTGTTCAGAATAAGATTTAAGAAAATTTAGGAGGAAAAGAAATGAAAGTAGGTATTATTGGTGCCGGTACCATGGGACAGGGCATTGCCAAGGCATTTGCCCAGGTTGATGGATATGAAGTTGCTCTGTGCGATATCAAGCAGGAATGGGCAGAAGGCGGAAAAGCAAAAATCCAGAAGGGTTATGCAAAGCTTGTAGAAAAAGGAAAATTAACACAGGAAGCTGTTGATGCAATTCTTGCAAAGATCACTCCTGGATTAAAGGAAGACCTTTGTGCAGACTGCGATCTGATCGTAGAAGCAGCATTTGAAAATATGGAAGTTAAGAAGAATACCTTTGCAGAGCTTGATAAGATTGCAAAGCCGGAATGCGTATTTGCATCCAACACATCCAGCCTTTCCATCACAGAGATCGGTAACGGATTAAACCGTCCGATGATCGGTATGCACTTCTTCAATCCTGCTGACCGTATGAAGCTCGTTGAAGTAATTGCCGGTGTAAATACACCTGTTGAGACTGTAAATACCATTAAGAAGATTTCTGAAGAAATCGGCAAGACACCGGTACAGGTTAACGAAGCAGCAGGTTTCGTAGTAAACCGTATCCTTGTTCCGATGATCAATGAAGCAGCTTTCATTAAGATGGAAGGTGTATCTGATATTGCAGGTATTGACGCAGCTATGAAGCTTGGTGCCAATCATCCGATGGGACCTCTTGAACTTGGTGATTTCATTGGACTTGATATCTGCCTTGCTATTATGGATGTTCTTTACAATGAGACCGGTGACAGCAAGTATCGTGCATGTCCTCTCATCCGTAAGATGGTTCGTGGCGGTAACCTTGGTGTTAAGAGCGGTAAGGGATTCTATGTTTACAATGCAGACAGAACAAAGACCCCTGTTGATGCACAGTAAATATAATTGGATCAAATGTGATTCCAATATCATATATAATGGAGGAAATAAAACATGGATTTTATGTTAGACAAGCAGCATGAAATGGTAAGAACTCTTTTCAAAGAGTTCTCCGAAAAAGAAGTTAAGCCTCTTGCACAGGAAGTAGACGAGACAGAGGTATTCCCTCGTGTTACTGTTGAAAAGATGGCTAAGGCAGGATTTATGGGTATTCCGATTCCGAAGGAGTACGGTGGACAGGGAGCAGATGTTCTTACTTATGCAATGTGCGTAGAAGAATTATCCAAGGTTTGTGGTACAACAGGTGTTATCGTATCCGCTCATACCTCTCTTTGCTGTGACCCGATTCTTACCTTCGGTACAGAAGAACAGAAGCAGAAATACCTTGTTCCCCTTGCAAAGGGTGAAAAGTTAGGTGCATTCGGTCTTACCGAGCCCGGTGCTGGTACAGATGCACAGGGACAGCAGACCAAGGCTGTTTTAGAGGGTGACGAATGGGTACTGAACGGTTCCAAGATCTTCATCACCAACGGTAAGGAAGCTGACGTATACGTGATCTTCGCTGTTACCGGTATGATCGAGAAGAGAGGCAAGATGATGAAAGAGATCTCTGCTTTCATCGTAGAAAAAGGAACTCCCGGATTTACCTTTGGTACCAAGGAAAACAAGATGGGTATCCGTGGTTCATCCACATACGAACTGATCTTTACCGATTGCCGTATTCCTAAGGAAAATATGTTAGGAGCACAGGGCAAAGGATTTAATATCGCAATGCATACTCTGGATGGCGGACGTATCGGTATCGCTGCACAGGCTCTTGGTCTTGCAGAAGGCGCTCTTGACAGAACCGTTGAATACGTTAAGGAAAGAAAGCAGTTTGGCCGTGCAATCGGTGCATTCCAGAATACCCAGTTCCAGTTGGCTGATATGGCTACCAAGACAAAAGCAGCTCAGCTCATGGTATATGCAGCAGCCTGCAAGAAGGACGAGTATACAAAGAATCCTAAGGTATCTTATTCTGTAGAAGCAGCTCAGGCAAAGCTTTACGCAGCAGAAGTTGCTATGGAAGTTACTACCAAGGCTGTACAGCTTCATGGTGGATACGGATACATCAGAGAGTACGATGTAGAGCGTATGATGAGAGATGCTAAGATTACTGAGATTTACGAAGGAACTTCCGAAGTTCAGAGAATGGTCATTTCTGCAAACTTACTCAAGTAATCATATAAAATAAATCGATAATAAGGAGAGATATACAATGAAAATTGTTGTTTGTGTTAAACAGGTACCTGATACAAAAGGTGGCGTTAAATTTAACCCCGATGGTACTCTTGACAGAGCTGCAATGCTTACCATCATGAACCCTGATGATAAGGCTGGTCTGGAAGCAGCTCTTAGATTAAAAGATCAGTATGGCGCAGAAGTTACTGTTTTAACAATGGGACTTCCCAAGGCAGAAGAAGTTCTTCGTGAAGCTATGGCTATGGGCGCTGACAAGGGAATCCTTGTAACAGACAGAGTATTAGGTGGAGCAGATACATGGGCTACTTCCCAGACTCTTGCAGGAGCAATCCGTAATCTTGACTATGATCTTATCATTACAGGCCGTCAGGCTATCGATGGTGATACTGCACAGGTTGGACCCCAGATTTCCGAACATCTTGGAATTCCTGTAATTTCCTATGCTCAGAAGATCGAAGTAGAAGGCGACAGCGTAATCGTTGAGCGTCAGTTCGATGACAGATATCATGTATTAAAGGCTAAAATGCCTTGCTTAATTACAGCTCTTGCTGAATTAAATGAGCCCAGATATATGACTCCGGGCGGAATCTTCGATGCATACAAGGCTGACATCACCGTATGGGGAAGAGCAGATCTTAAGGATGTGGAAGATTCTAACCTTGGTCTTAAGGGTTCACCGACACAGATCGCTAAGGCATCCGATAAGGTAAGAAAGGGTGCAGGAGAAAAAGTAAACTTGGATCCCGCTGCATCTGTTGATTACATTGTTGAGAAGTTAAAAGCAAAACACGTAATCTAATCTTTCGATAGTAGATCTTAAGCATATTGAAATATAATGGAGGAAGAACATGAATATTCAAGATTATAAGGGCGTATTTGTCTTTGCTCAGCAGGTAGACAATACGCTTAGCGGAATCGCATTGGAATTAGTTGGCAAGGGAAAAGAACTTGCAAAAGATTTAGGAACAGAAGTTACCGCTGTATTAGTTGGTTCTGATGTTGCAGCTTTAGCTGACGAACTCGCTGAATATGGCGCAGACAAGGTAATTGTTGTAGACGATCCTGAATTAAAGGAATACAGAACAGAGCCTTATGCACATGCATTAGCATCTGTAATTAACGAATTCAAGCCTGAAATTTTCCTGGTAGGTGCAACAGCAATCGGCCGTGACTTAGGCCCCAGAGTATCTGCAAGAATTCATACCGGTCTGACCGCAGACTGTACACAGCTTGAAATCGGTGATTTCCCGATTAACCCGATTCCTGGCAAGGAACAGCGCCATAACCAGTTACTGATGACCCGTCCTGCATTCGGTGGTAATACAATCGCTACCATTGCCTGTCCGGATTTCCGTCCTCAGATGGCTACCGTTCGTCCCGGCGTTATGCAGAAGGCACCCAGAGAAGCTGGTAAGAAGGCAGAAGTAATCAATTACAATCCTGGATTTACTCCGGATAACAAGTATGTAGAAATCTTAAAGGTTGTTAAGGCTGTATCTGATGTTGCTGATATTATGGACGCTAAGATCCTTGTATCCGGTGGACGTGGTGTTGGAAGCGCAGAGAACTTCAAGCTTCTTGATGACCTTGCAGAGGTTCTTGGTGCAACCGTAAGCTGCTCCCGTGCTGTTGTAGATGCAGGCTGGAAGCCGAAGGATCTTCAGGTTGGACAGACCGGTAAGACCGTTCGCCCGAATGTTTACTTTGCAATCGGTATTTCCGGTGCAATTCAGCATGTAGCCGGTATGGAAGAGTCCGATATGATTATTGCAATCAATAAGGATGAAACCGCTCCGATCTTTGATGTGGCTGATTACGGAATCGTAGGAGATCTGAACAAGATTGTTCCTGCTTTAACTGAAAAACTGAAGGCAGAATTAGCAGCAGCTAAATAAGTTTTCCTGGTAGAAATTCTATAGAGTAGTATAAATCCCCGGAACGAAAGTTCCGGGGATTTTTTGACAATACTGAAAATAAAATGTCATTTAGTTTACATAATGTTTTAAAGCGTTTTCCACAGCACCAGGACCTGCGAGCATTTCACGGAAACCGGAAATGACGGGATCGGAAAGTCCACAGGTGTACAGATCCACGCCCCAGATTTCCTTTTTGTGAAGAATCGGGGACAGGATGTTGTCCGTATCTTCAGTGGATGGAACGACTCCTAACGTAAATTGGGTGAGATACGGTGTCAGGTCATCGAGCAGTGGATCAGAGCTTCTCTCAAATGCGGCCCCGGTATCATCAATTCCCATCAGATAACGCAGCCATCCGGCGAAAACAAGCGGAATCATCTTAAGATCTGCAAGGTCTAAGGTATCGGATGCCTGATACGCCTTGATTGTTTCCCCAAAACGGATCGGAAGCTTCTGGGAGGTATCGGTTGCGATTCTCTGCGGAGTATCCGGCATAAAAGGATTCGGGATGCGTACCGTCAGGACTTCAGTAAGGAAATCCTCAGGACGGAGAATTCCCGGATTGATGACTACGGGCATGCCTTCCTTCCAGCCGATTGTTTCTACAAGCTTCTTTAATAACGGATTCTTCATTTCTTCCGAAATCAGTGTGTAGCCAAGCAGACAGCCAAAGATCGCGAGAGCGGTATGGAGCGGATTCAGACAGGTACATACCTTCATCTTTTCCACTTTATTTACGGTTTCCCTGTTGGTATAAATAATGCCGGCTTCATCGAGGGGAAGCTTTCCGTTCGGGAACAGATCTTCGATAATAAGATACTGGCATTCCTCGGCATTTACAAACGGAGCAACATAGGTGTTTTTCTGTGTAACCACCGGGGACAACCCATCGATCTCATCCTTTAAAAGGAGCTGCTCCACCTTCGGATCCGGGCGGGGAGTGATCTTGTCGATCATCGTTAAGGGGAAGGAAACCAGAGAAGGGTTCTCGATATAACGGAGGAAGCCATCGCGGACTAAGTTATTGTTCGTCCATTGTTCCGCAAAGGAATGTATGGCAGCATATAATTGATCCCCGTTGTGGGAGCAGTTATCCATGCTGACCATGGCAATCGGAAGTTTATCATGGAGATAACGGTAATAAAGAAGGGAAGCAACCTTGCCAATATAGCTTTCACACCGGGAAGGCCCATTTGCAAAATCGGCAGATACGGCAGGAAGAAGTTCACCTTTTCCGTTTACAAGGCTGTAGCCCTTTTCGGTAATGGTAAAGCTTGCCATCTGAAGGGAAGGACTTTCAAACACTTCCTTTAAGCGTGCAAATTCCGCCTCTCTGTGACTGTCTAAAATCAGGGATTCTGCGATACTTCCGACTACGGTCTTTTCGATGCTGCCATCGGCTTTCAGCGTAACCAGAATACTTAAGTCATCGTGTGGACGGTTCATCTTTTCGATGATTTCATAGTCAAACCCTTCTGCCACCAGAAGACCGGTATCCATAATTCCTTTGTTTAACAGCTCCTGCATTACATTGGCCTGAAAGGCACGGAAGATATTGCCGGCACCGAAGTGAATCCAGTGTGGCACTTTTTTCGTTTTCACAATCATTTCCTCACGGTCAAACTGCGGCAGGGCATAGCCTTTCTGTTCAAAGTCCGTGCGGTCTGCAATTCCCTTTTTACTTAATTCCATGGCGTGCTTCTCCTTTCACAATAGCTTCCCAGAGGCCATTTAAGTAGGTAGCTCCGAGTGCGCGGTCATACAGACCGTATCCGGGCATGGCAACTTCACCCCAGATCATTCTTCCATGATCGGGACGGATCGGTCCTGTGAAATCAATATCATATAAGGCTTTCATAATTTCATACATATCAAAGCTTCCGTCAGAAGAAAGATGAGCGGATTCTTCAAAGTCACCCGGGAAGTTGTGCTGCAGGTTACGGACATGTGCAAAGTGAATTCTTCCCTTGAGGGCACGGATCATTCCCGGCAGATCATTATCGGGATTGGTTCCGTAGGAACCGGAGCAGAAGGTCACACCATTATGCGGATTGTCTACCATGCTCATCATGCGCTGCAGATTTGGCAAGTTGATGATGATGCGCGGAAGACCGAACACACTCCAGGCAGGATCATCCGGGTGGATGGCCATGTTGATGTCATATTTGTCACATACCGGCATGATCGCTTCGAGAAAGTACTTTAAGTTTGCAAAAAGCTTCTCATCATCGACATCCTTATAAAGCTCGAACAGTTCCTTAATCCGTGCCATACGCTCCGGTTCCCAACCGGGAAGGACGAAGCCGTTGGAATCGCCGGAAATGGAATCGAACATTTTCATCGGATCGATGCGGTCGATTGTTTTCTGGCTGTAGGCAAGCACGGTAGAACCGTCCGGACGGACGCGGGCAAGTTCGGTTCTTGTCCAGTCAAACACCGGCATGAAATTATAGCAGACCAGGTGAATGTCCTCTTCCCCAAGATGCTCCAGGGTCTTAATATAGTTGTCAATATACTGGTCCCGGTCGGGAGAACCGATCTTGATGGAGTCGTGAATGTTTACACTTTCGATACCGGAAATATGTAATCCCGAAGCCTCCACTTCCTCCTTTAGTACATGAATATCTTCACGTTTCCAAAGGTCGCCGGGAGCAGTTTCATAAAGGGTGGTAATGACTCCGGTGACCCCCGGAATCTGACGGATCTGCTGCAATGTAACGGAATCGGATTTGCTGCCGTACCAGCGTAATGTCATTTCCATAAGAATACCTCCAATTTCAGGATTTTCTGATATTACCTATGGTAGCATAGACGATTGGTGTTACATATAGCCGGAATTGATAAAAAGATTACAAAAATTGCATACCAAACGGAAAACCGGCTATTCTTTCTCTGTCATGCCGGACTGGCTCTGACAGGAATCCTTGAAATCACGGGGAGAGACACCGAACTCCTTTTTGAATGCGCGGAAAAAGGTGGTATAGTTGGTGAAGCCGTAATTTGCACAGACCTCGCTTAAGGGAGTGCCTGCAAGAATACTTGATTTGCTGGCATAAAGCCGTTGCTTCAGAATATACTGGTGGGTAGAAACGCCCATATTTTCTTTGAAGCTGTGTGCAATATAATATTTGCTTACATAGAAATTCTCTGCAAGAACATCCAAAGACAGATCTTCTTCCAGATGGGAATGGATGTAATCACAAATTTGTGAAAAAAGAGCCTTGGGCTTCCGGTATGCGGACGGGGAAGAGTATTCGGACACAATCCGGTTTAACTGCAGCAGAAAGGCACTGGTATAGCAGGCAAGAAGCTGTTCGTGAAAGGCTCCTTCTGAATGATATTCTTCCAGCAGATCAAACAGCTTGCCAAACAGAATCTGAGCAGTCCCTGAATCATTCCGGAAATGATACTGTTTTTTATTCAGTGCAAGCTGAAAGCAGTAGTCAATCTGTGAATGGGTACGCTTTAACTGGTTTAAGTAATCGGCGGAAATCCAAAGAACAATACGGCGGTAGGTTTCCTTTTCATTACGGAATGCCGGACGATGATAGATTCCGGGAGGAATCAGACAGATGTCACCCGGAGCAAGCGGATAGTTCTTGTCATCAATCAGGCAGTTCACCGGTCCGCTTAAAAAGAAGTACATTTCATAATGCTCATGACGGTGGCTGGACACCGGCTGGAGATTGGTGTCTTCATAGTAAAAGATTTCCAGATTCTGTCTGAGCATATTCTGACGGGTATTAAAGGTGGTTGTGTAATGTTTGGCCATAAGGATAGGTACCTCTTCCGTATATTTATTAAGCCAGTCATTCTGATCCTGTTTATCAGATATTGCATGGCTCTGGACAGGTACAGTATATTACAATTGCGATTCTACTGCAAGTTTTGCAAAGCAACAACCGCTTCCTTTTTTCAGTAAAATATGAGACACTGTAATTGCAGTAAGCAAATCCATGTGATCGGATCATTTAGGAATGACATGACAGAATGGTCATAACGGTTTGAGATGGGAGGGATCTCATGCAGAAGAAAAGAAGACGAAGTTTTCGTAAGAAGATCAAATTACCATTACATAGGACTCCGGCACAGCGCTTCCGGATGGAACTGCGAAGGAGAGAGAAGACGCGTGCCAAAAGCAGGGAAAAGATTGCCAGAATTAAAATGCAGTATAAGACAAAAGCCGTGAAACAGAAGGGCAGACAGAAAGAAAAGGCAGCAGGAAGAATAGACCGGATGCTGTCGGTGGTGGCTTTTCTTTTAGGAGCAGGGATCATGGTTCTGGATGGGCTCCTGGAAAGCAGGCAGCGCTACCCGAAGAAGACACAGGAAAAAGCTGATTCATGCAGTACTGAAAATACAGCACAAAAAATATAGTGTAGAATACATAAGTAACAGAACACAAGAAACAGAACATAGAACCCCGGAAGAAATTAAAATACAAGAAATAAAGCATAGAAACACAGCAAAACAAATAAAATACAGCAACAGAACAGAAGGACAGAAAATGAAAGATTCCGCGAACAAAACCATACTGGATTACGAAACCGTAGATTTTAATAAGGAAGAAAACTGTCTGGTGATTATTGACCAGACCTTACTTCCGGGAAAGACAGAGATTATTCAGCTAAAAACAGCACAGGAGATCTGGGATGCCATTTATCTGCTGAAGGTACGAGGAGCACCGGCAATCGGTGTGGCTGCGGCTTTTGGTATTTATCAGCTCAGCTTTGAAATCTGGAAGAACCGCAAAGACATTTCTTATGAAGAATTTGAAAAGCAGTTCTTAGAGCAGAAGGAGTTTTTAAATTCCTCGCGTCCTACGGCAGTGAACCTTTCCTGGGCGTTGAACCGTATGGAGAAGGTTCTCCGGAAGGCACAGGAAGAAGGAAAGAGTGTCGAACAGATCGTAACGCTTCTTGGAGAAGAAGCCTTCCGGATGAAGGAAGAGGATATTGCTGTCTGCAAGGCTATTGGGGAGAAAGGTCTTTCTCTTGTGAAACCGGGGGATGGAATCCTCACACACTGCAATGCGGGACAGCTGGCAACCTGTAAATATGGAACGGCAACCGCGCCGATTTATCTGGGGCAGGAAAGAGGCTATCATTTCCGTGTGTTTGCGGATGAAACGAGACCTCTTTTGCAGGGGGCGAGGCTGACTGCTTATGAGCTGCATTCTGCCGGAGTAGATGTGACTCTGATCTGTGATAACATGTCAGCAACTGTAATGAAAAACGGATGGGTGAATGCGGTTTTCGTAGGATGTGACCGTGTGGCGGCAAACGGGGATGCAGCAAATAAGATCGGAACCTCGGTCGTTGCAGCTGTTGCAAAGCAGTATGGCATACCAATGTATATCTGTGCACCGACGTCTACTATCGACTATGACTGTCCCACAGGGGATGAAATTAAGATTGAACAGCGTAAGCCGGAGGAAGTGACGGAAATGTGGTACAGGGAGCGGATGGCACCGGAGGGAGTAAAGGTTTTTAATCCGGCGTTCGATGTAACGGATCACTCCTTAATTACTGCAATTGTTACAGAGTATGGAATTGCACGTGCTCCATTTACGGAATCTCTGGAACAGATCCGCAAGAAGAAGGAAGCTGCACAGCTTGTGAAGGGACAGGGATGAATGGCTGCCGGTATAAAAAAGATCGGTATAGAGAAGAATGTTAATGACCGTTTTAGAATATGGAGATCCGTATGAAAAAGCAAAAAGAGAAACAGCAAAAGAAACAGCAGGATTTGAACAGAGGCAGGGAAAATAACCGTCTTTATCTTTCTGAAAAGGAAGCAAAAGAAGCAATCCTGGATATTGGACAGAGAATGTATGTCCGTAACTTTGTGGCAGCAAATGATGGCAATATTTCCATCCGTACAGGCAAAAACGAGGTCTGGGCAACACCAACGGGTGTTTCCAAGGGCTTTATGAATAAGAAGATGCTGGTAAAGGTGGATTTGCAGGGCAACGTTTTAGAGGGAACCCATAAGCCGTCTTCGGAGTTGAAGATGCATTTGCGTGCCTATCGGGAAAACCCGGATCTGCGTTCCGTATGTCATGCGCACCCGCCGATCTGCACGAGCTTTTCCATCGCAGGAATTCCGCTGGATGTTCCGGTTCTGGCAGAAGCCGTGATTACGTTGGGGGACGTTCCGATTGCACCTTATGCGGAGCTTGGTACGAAGGAAGTGGCAGAGGTGATTGCACCATACTGCCATACGCATAATGGGGTACTGCTTGCCAACCACGGAGCCGTTACCTGGGCAGAGGATGCTTATGCCGCGTATTATCGTCTGGAATCCATGGAATATTATGCAAATATCCTGATGATTACGGGGAAAATTCTCGGAAAGCAGAACTGCTTTACCAAAGAGCAGGTCGACCGTCTGATAGCCATGCGTGAGAAGTTCGGAATTTCACGTGGTGGAGTACCGAGGACAGAGAAAGAAGATTGATTACGAAAATTTTCGAATTTATTTTAAAACATAGTCTTGCATATGGAAAAATGATATGCTATAGTACTGTATGTTGATGTGCTAAAGCGTTGAAGTACAAAGAAGTACGAAGATGCGCAGCTACCAACACTCTGGAGAGTCCCTGATGAAGGGCGCCGAAGGTGTACGGCAGGAATCCTGCCAATCTCTCAGGCAAAAGGACAGAGCATTCTATATGCATGTTCTACTCTTTAGAGGGCTGATGAGAATCAGTCCTTTTTATTATTTCTAAAAATTCATAGAAATGAGAGGGAAGAAAAATGTTAGCAAAAATCAGTAATGTATTAACTACGATTGACGATTTTGTGTGGGGTATCCCGTTGATCGTTCTCATCCTTGCAGTAGGTATTTATCTGACCATCCGGTTAAAGGGACTGCAGATTACCAAGATGCCTATGGCCATCCGGCACATCAGGGACAATGAGAGAACCGGTGAACACGGTGAAGTATCCAGTTTTGGGGCACTTTGTACCGCATTATCAGCAACCATCGGTACCGGTAACATTGTCGGTGTGGCAACCGCACTGGTAGCCGGAGGTCCGGGAGCGTTATTCTGGATGTGGTTCGCTGCACTACTTGGAACCGCCACCAAGTATTCCGAATGTCTGTTGGCCACGAAATACCGCGTAGTAGCAGAGGATGGGCATATCATTGGCGGACCGTTCTATTACATAGAAAGAGGTATGGGAAAGAACTGGAAATGGCTTGCAAAGATCTTTGCGTTCTTTGGTGTTGGTGTTGGTCTTTTCGGTATCGGAACCTTTACACAGGTAAACGGTATTACCAGTGCAGTTCAGAACTTCTTTGATCCGGATGGTGTACATACCGTTCATCTGTTTGGAATGTCCTCTTTCGGAGCCGACTATTCCATCGCAGTGATTATTGCAGGGCTGATCATTACGGTTTGTGTAGCACTTGTTATTATCGGTGGCTTAAAGAGAATTTCCAGAGTGGCAGAGGTCATTGTACCTTTCATGGCAATTCTTTATGTCGCAGTGGCACTCATTATTTTAATCTGTAATATCACCAAAATTCCCGGTGCCATCGTTGAGATTGTGCAGGGAGCATTTGGTATCCGGGCAGCTGCAGGTGGTGCACTTGGCGCCATGATGATTGCCATGCAGAAGGGTATTGCCAGAGGTATTTTCTCGAATGAAGCCGGTCTTGGTAGTGCCCCGATTGCCGCAGCTGCAGCTCAGGTAGAGGAGCCGGCACGTCAGGGACTGATTTCCATGATGGGAACCGTGATTGATACTCTGGTAATTTGTACCATGACCGGACTTTGTATCGTCATTACCGGTGCATGGGATATGGGGCTTGAGGGTGTAACTGTAACGGATAAAGCATTCCAGATGGGACTTCCGCTTCCGAATCAGCTTTGCTCCTTCATCCTGATGATCTGTCTGGTGTTCTTTGCATTTACAACGATCCTTGGATGGGATTACTATAGTGAAAGATGCCTGGAGTATTTATGCGGCGGCAGGCTGAAGGTGGTTAAGGTATACCGATGGATATACATTCTTGCGATCTTTATCGGACCTTACATGACGGTAAGTGCAGTATGGACCATTGCTGATATCTTCAACGGACTGATGGCGATCCCGAACCTGATTGCACTGGTTGCATTAAGTGGTGTTGTGGTTGCTGAAACCAAGGTATATTTTGATGGATTAAAGAAATAAATAGGCCAGTCTGATAACGATTCAGGATGAAACAGAAGAAAACCATTTTCTCCGTACAGTGCAGTGCGTTCATGGAGAAAATGGTTTTTTATTTGTTCATGTTTGTCCTTTTTTTAACGATCTACTAGACACCACAAGGGAAAAGTAGTAAATTACTACTGTATCATAGTTGATATTATAACTGGTTACAGATAAATGAATCTGTGGCAGCAGTTATTCAAAAGGGAATAGAAAATAAGAAAAGAAAGGATGAAGATCATGGCAAGAAAAGTTGTTTTGGCAGGCGCATGCCGTACCGCAATCGGAACGATGGGAGGAACCTTAAGCAATACTCCGGCACCGGATCTTGGAACGGTTGTTATTAAGGAAGCATTAAAGAGAGCAGGAGTAGCACCGGAAATGGTTGACGAGGTTTATATGGGATGTGTGATTCAGGCAGGTCTTGGACAGAATCCGGCAAGACAGGCAGCAGTGAATGCAGGAATTCCGGTAGAAGTACCTGCAACAACCATCAATGTCCTTTGCGGATCAGGACTGCATTGTGTAAATCTTGCTGCCAAGCTGATTGCGAATGGAGAAGCAGATATTATCGTGGCAGGTGGTATGGAGAATATGTCGAAGGCTCCTTACTTATTATATAATGCAAGATTCGGATATCGTATGGGAGCAGCCATGATGGATGATGCCCTGCTTCGTGATGCACTGCATGATGCATTCGGTGGATATCATATGGGCATTACCGCAGAGAATATAGCAGAGGAATGGGGACTTACAAGGGAACAGCTCGACGAGTTCGCTGCATGGAGCCAGAACAAGTGTGAGAAGGCACGTGCAGAAGGCAAGTTCAAGGATGAAATTGTTCCGGTAGAAGTAAAGAAGAAAAAGGAAACGATTCTGTTTGATACGGATGAAGGACCAAGAGACGGTGTGACCGTAGAAAGCTTAAGCAAGCTTCGTCCGGCGTTCAAGGAAGGCGGTAAGGTAACAGCCGGTAATGCATCCGGAATCAACGATGGAGCAGCAGCAATTATTGTTATGAGTGAAGAAAAGGCAAAGGAACTTGGCGTGACCCCGATGGCTACCTGGATCGGTGGAGAACTGGCTGGTGTGGAACCCAGAATCATGGGAATCGGACCGGTGGCATCTACACGTAAGGTCATGGAGAAGAAGGGCTACAAGATCGAAGACTTTGATCTGATCGAAGCGAATGAAGCATTTGCAGCACAGTCGGTTGCTGTCGGACATGATCTGGGCTTTGATATGGATAAGCTGAATGTGAACGGAAGTGCCATTGCACTCGGACACCCGGTAGGAGCATCCGGATGCCGGATTCTGGTTACCCTGTTATATGAAATGCAGCGCCGCCATGCAAAGAAGGGACTTGCAACGCTCTGTGTCGGTGGCGGAATGGGATGCTCTGCCATTGTCGAAATGGATAATTAAGAAAGGTTTGGTTAATATTTATGGCAAATATCATTTCAGATGAAACCATTGAATATGTAGGAATTCTGGCAAAGCTGGAACTGTCTGAGGAAGAACGCGAACAGGCAAAGAAGGATATGGGAAGCATGCTGGATTATATTGATAAGCTCGGCGAGCTCGATACTACAGGTGTTGAACCAATGTCCCATGTTTTTCCGGTACACAATGTGTTCCGTGAAGATGTGGTAACGAATGGGGATATGCGCGAGGACATCCTTAAGAATGCACCCGGTGAAAAGGACGGTATGTTTATCGTTCCGAAAACCTTTGAATAAAAACAGAAAGGATATTTCAATGAAGATACTGGATTATACAGCCGTCGGGCTGGCAAAGGCGATCCGGAACGGAGAAGTGACGTCGCCCGAAGCCGTACAGGCGGTTCTTACACAGATCAAAGAAAGAGAAGAGTCTCTTCACTGTTATGTAACAATTGATGAAGAAGGTGCACTGCGGAAGGCGCAGGAGGTACAGAAGAAGATTGAGGCAGGAGAACTTACGGGGCCCCTGGCAGGTGTTCCTGTAGCAATCAAGGACAATATGTGTACCGAGGGAATGCTGACCACCTGTTCTTCGAAAATTCTTGGTAATTTTATTCCGACATTCTCTTCAGAGGCCGTATTAAATTTAGAGAAAGCAGGAGCTGTGATTCTTGGTAAGACCAACATGGACGAGTTTGCCATGGGTTCTACGACAGAAACCTCTGCCTTTGGCGCAACGAAAAATCCCTGGAATGAAGCCCATGTACCGGGAGGATCCTCCGGTGGATCGGCAGCAGCCGTTGCTGCTAAGGAATGCTTCTTTGCACTTGGTTCAGATACCGGTGGCTCCATACGTCAGCCGGCTTCCTACTGTGGCGTGGTTGGAATGAAGCCAACCTACGGAACGGTATCCCGATACGGACTGATTGCCTATGGATCCTCTTTGGATCAGATCGGGCCTTTGTGCAAGGATGTGACCGACTGCGCAACAATTCTTGAAGTGATTGCCTCCCACGACCCGAAGGATTCTACTTCGGTAGAGCGTGAGGAGACCGATTTCACATCCGCACTTGTGGATGATGTACAGGGCATGAAGATTGGTATCCCGCGTGATTACTTCGGAGAAGGACTGGATCCGGAAGTTAGGGAAGCCGTTATGAAGGCAGCCGGAGAATTAAAGAAAAAGGGAGCTGTTGTAGAGGAGTTTGACTTGAGCCTTGTGGAATATGCGATCCCGACCTATTATACGATTGCAGCCGCAGAAGCAAGCTCGAACCTGGAACGGTTTGATGGGATTAAGTACGGCTACCGTACAGAAGACTATACAGGACTCCATAACATGTATAAGAAGACCCGTTCGGAAGGCTTTGGACCGGAAGTAAAGCGTCGTATCATGCTCGGCAGCTTTGTATTAAGCTCCGGTTATTATGATGCATACTATCTGAAAGCGCTCCGGGTTAAGGCACTTATTAAGAAGGCCTTTGATGAAGCCTTTGCGAAATATGATCTGATCCTTGCCCCCTGTGCACCGACAACCGCACCGGAGCTCGGAAAGAGTCTGTCGGATCCGATTAAGATGTACTTAAGCGATATTTATACGATTTCTGTGAATCTGGCAGGGCTTCCGGGAATCAGTATTCCCTGCGGTATCGATTCAAAGGGACTGCCGATTGGCTTGCAGATGATCGGAGACTGCTTTAAAGAAAAGAACCTGATCCGTGCTGCTTACGCTTATGAATGCAGCAGGGGAATGTTGGGAAAGAAGGAGGATGAGTAAATGGCGAAACAGTATGAAACTGTCATTGGTCTTGAGGTTCATGTAGAGCTTGCGACGAAGACCAAGATTTTCTGTGGCTGTTCTACCGCATTTGGTGGAGCACCGAATACTCACACCTGTCCGGTATGTACCGGTATGCCGGGTTCTTTACCCGTATTAAACAAAAAGGTGCTCGAATATGCCGTAGCGGTCGGACTTGCTACGAACTGTACGATTACCCAGTATTGTAAATTTGACCGTAAGAATTATTTTTATCCGGATAATCCGCAGAATTATCAGATTTCCCAGCTGTATCTGCCAATCTGCCGCAATGGTAAGGTAGAGATTGAAACGGAGGCGGGAAAGAAGGAAATCGGAATCCATGAGATTCATATGGAGGAGGATGCCGGAAAGCTGATCCATGATGACTGGGAAGACTGCTCTTTGGTTGATTATAACCGTTCCGGTGTTCCGCTGATTGAGATCGTGTCAGAGCCGGATATGCGCAGCGCAGATGAAGTGATTGCTTATCTGGAAAAGCTGCGTATGATTGCACAGTATCTGGGAGTATCCGATTGTAAGCTTCAGGAGGGTTCCATGCGTGCAGATGTGAACCTGTCCCTTCGTGAAGTGGGAGCAACGGAATTCGGTACACGTACCGAAATGAAGAACCTGAACTCCTTTAAGGCGATTCGCCGTGCAATTGAGGGTGAAACCGAGCGTCAGATGGATCTGCTGGATGCCGGGGAGAAGGTCGTGCAGGAAACCAGACGATGGGATGATAATGCCGGTGAATCCTATGCCATGCGAAGCAAAGAGGATGCACAGGATTACCGTTACTTCCCTGATCCGGACCTTGTACCGATCGTATTAAGCGACGAATTCTTAGAGGAGATCCGCAGCAGACAGCCGGAGTTCCGTAATGAAAAGAGGATCCGTTACCGTGAAGAATTCGGAATTCCGGATTATGATATTGAGATTATTACAGGCTCCAAGAAAATGGCAGATCTGTTTGAACAGACCGTTGCCTTAGGTACACAGCCGAAGAAGGTATCCAACTGGCTGATGGGCGAAACACTCCGCATTCTCAAGGAGAAGGAACTCGATCCGGAGGATATCCGTTTTTCACCGGAACACCTTTCTGCATTGATTGCACTGCAGGATTCCAGAGCCATTAACGGTGCAGTTGCCAAGGAAGTCTTTGAGGTTATGTTTGAAGAAGACATGGATCCGGTTTCTTATGTGGAAGAAAAGGGATTGAAGACTGTCAATGATGAGGGGGCACTCCGCAAGACCGTGGAAGAAGTGATTGCCAATAATCCGCAGTCGGTAGAGGACTACCACAATGGTAAGGAAAAGGCAATTGGTTTCCTGGTTGGACAGACCATGAAGGCCATGAAGGGCAAATGTGATCCGGGTATGGTGAACCAGTTATTAAAGGAACTTCTATAAGCCGGTGTTTAAGATTTATGGTAACGATTCTGCCTGATGCAGGCATTTACAGGAAGCGGTTTTGCATGCTTGTGAATAGTTACGGTTTATGGATGTTAGAAAACGATGAAAAGCACTTTCTTGTGATTATGCACAAAAAAGTGCTTTTTTCTTTGTCTTCTTTTACATCTTTTACCTTGCGCTCCGGAAAAAGGTGTGATAGAATATCTTTCGGTGGCGCACATGTGTCTTCTGTACAAAGACAATCAAAGACAAGTGTACGCCGGTTGGGGACGAAAGACAGGAGAAGATATGGGAAGCAGATATTATGTTGTGAAGGAACAGGCCGTTCCAGAGGTGCTTCTTAAGGTTGTACAGGCGAAGAAGCTGATTGATTCCGGGAAGGCGGTATCGGTGAATGAGGCTGCAGAGGCAGTCGGAATCAGCCGGAGCTCCTTTTATAAGTACAAGGAGGATATTTTTGAATTCCATGATAATGCGCAGGGAACGACGATTACGCTGACCTTCCAGATGGAGGATGAACCTGGAATTCTCTCCGATGTGTTAAAGGTGATTGCCGAATTCGGAGCAAATATCCTGACCATTCATCAGAGTATTCCGATTAACGGTGTGGCATCCTTAAGCCTGAGTGTCCAGGTGCTTGAAACAACCAGAGACATTTCAGAGATGCTTGAAACGATGGGAAAGCACAGGGGTGTCCGGAATGTAAAGATCCTTGCACAGGAGTAAGCAGACAGATCCGGAAACGGATAGGGAAATAAAGAAGGAAAACAAAGGAGACGAAACATGATTCAGGTAGCAGTAATGGGATACGGTACCGTAGGAAGCGGTGTCGTTGAGGTAATTGAAAAAAACAAGGAAGAGATCAACAAGAAGTCAAACGAAGCTCTGAATATTAAATATATTCTGGATCTTCGCGACTTCCCGGGAGATCCGTATGAAGACAAGATTGTCCATGATGTAGAAGTGATTCTGAATGATCCTGAGGTACAGATTATCTGTGAAACCATGGGAGGCTTAAAGCCTGCTTATGAGTTTACGAAGCGGGCTCTGATGAGTGGCAAGAGCGTATGTACCTCCAACAAAGAGCTGGTAGCGACACACGGACCGGAGCTGATTCAGATTGCACATGAGCATACCTGCAACTATCTGTTCGAGGCAAGTGTCGGCGGTGGTATTCCGATTATCCGTCCTTTGAATTATTCACTTACCGCAGAGAAGATTGATGCAATCTCCGGTATTTTAAATGGTACAACCAACTATATTTTAACCAAGATGGAGCGCGAGGGTGCTGCATTTGAAGAGGTATTGAAGGAAGCACAGGAAAAGGGCTATGCAGAGCGCAATCCGGAAGCCGATGTTGAAGGCTACGATGCCTGCCGTAAGATCGCGATTCTCTCTTCCTTAATGTGTGGTAAGAATGTCCGTTATCAGGATATTTACACCGAAGGAATTACCAAAATTACCGCTGACGATTTTAAATATGCGAAGGTGATGGACTGCACCATTAAATTACTTGGGCTTGCAAAGGAAGAGAATGGCGGACTTTATGCCATGGTTTCTCCGTTCCTCATTTCGAAGAGTCATCCGTTATCCATGGTAAATGATGTGTTTAATGCCGTCTGCGTGCATGGCAACATGCTTGGCGATTCTATGTATTACGGAAGAGGCGCAGGTAAGCTTCCGACAGCGAGTGCGGTTGTGTCCGATGTCGTAGACTGTGCAAGACATATTGGAAAGATCATTACCTGCTTCTGGGATGCAGAGGATGTGAAGCTGACAAATGTGGACGAAGTAGAGCGTGCTTTCTTTGTACGTGTAGAGAAAGCAAAAGAACAGGAAGCAAAAGAGCTCTTTGGAGACGTGAAAGAGATTACGGCAGGAGTGGACGGAGAGTTTGCTTTTGTAACCGGACGCATGAGCGAAAAGGAATTCAATGAAAAAGCTGAAAAGGTCGGAGTGATCAGCCGGATTCGTCTATAGGGCGAAAGCCTGACATGAAATAAGTTGGCGGCTTGTCTGACAACTTATGAATGGCAAGGCGAAATGAAATTCATGCAGAAATAGAAAAGAGGAGAATCACCATGAGTGAAAAGAAATATATTGTAGTACTGGGCGATGGCATGGCAGATGAGCCGATTGAGAGCCTTGGAGGTAAGACACCGATTGCATATGCCAGTACTCCTGCCCTGGATCGTTTAAGCAAATTATCTGAAATCGGTATGGTTCATACGATTCCTGAGGGCATGAAGCCGGGGAGCGATACCGCGAATCTTTCAGTATTGGGTTATGATCCGAAGATTTATTATTCGGGGCGTTCTCCGTTAGAGGCCTTAAGCATAGGTGTTCCGATGAAGGATACCGACATTGCACTTCGCTGCAACATTGTAACCATTTCTGAGGACGATGTTCCGTTTGAAGAGCAGAAAATCATTGATCACAGCTCCGGAGAAATCAGCACGGAAGATTGTGCGGTTTTACTAAACGAAGTAAAGAAGGAATTAGAGAACGAAACCTATCAGTTCTATGTAGGAACCAGTTATCGTCACTGCCTGATCTGGAATCAGGGCAGGGTGCTTGATTTAACCCAGCCGCATGATGTCTTAGAGCAGGTGATCGGCCAGTATCTTCCGACCGATGAGCACCTTCTTTATATGATGAAGAGAAGCTATGAGATCTTAAAGGATCATCCGCTTAATGTTGAACGTAAGAAAAAGGGACTGAACCCGGCAAACTGCTGCTGGTTCTGGGGTGCAGGTACCAGACCGAGCCTTGCTCCTTTTGAAGAAAAATATGGCAAAAAGGGTATGATGATCTCTGCTGTAGACCTGTTAAAGGGAATCGCTGTTGGCGCAAAGATGGGAGTTGCCAGTGTTGAGGGCGCAAACGGCGGATTAAATACCAACTATGAAGGAAAGACCCGGGCTGCGATTGATGCACTGCATGATGGATATGACTTTGCCTATATCCATGTGGAAGCACCGGACGAAATGGGGCATCAGGGAAGCGTGGAGCGTAAGGTAAAGGCGATTGAATATCTCGATCAGAGAGTGATCGGACCTCTTACGCAAGAGCTGGATAAGGAGGGCGTGGACTATCGCCTTTTAGTGATGCCGGATCATCCGACCCCGATCCGTCTGCGCACCCATACCGCAGACAGTGTACCGTATCTTCTGTTTGATTCCACGAAGAAGGAAGACCATATCTGGAATTACAATGAAGAAGAAGCCGCACAGAGCGGAAACTTTGTAGCACATGGTCATGAAATGATGAAAGAATTATTAGAACAGTAGGCAGATGAGGAGATTGCAGTTATGAAAAAAGTAGTAAAATTCGGGGGAAGTTCACTGGCGAGTGCGGAGCAGTTCCGCAAGGTCGGGGACATTATCCATGCAGACAAAGAGCGTCGGTATGTTATACCTTCTGCTCCGGGAAAGCGGTTTTCCGGGGACACCAAGGTAACCGATATGCTTTATGGCTGTTATGAGCTTGCAGAGAACGACAAGGATTTTAAGAAGGAGCTTCAGGCTATTGAGGAACGCTATCAGGAGATCATTGACGGCCTTTCCCTGACACTGTCCTTAAAGGAAGAGTTTAAGACTATTGCAGAGAACTTCAAAAAGAAAGCCGGAGTAAATTATGCCGCTTCCAGAGGGGAATATCTGAATAGTATTATTATGGCAGATTATCTTGGCTTTCCGTTTATTGATGCGGCAGAAGTGATTCGTTTTGATGAGAACGGTGATTTTGATTCGGAAACCACCAATGATATTTTAAAGGAACGTCTGAAGGATGTGGACAATGCGGTTATTCCGGGCTTCTATGGAGCTTATGCGGATGGAACCGTAAAGACCTTTTCCAGAGGCGGCTCCGATATTACAGGCTCTATTGTGGCAAGGGCGGTTAAGGCCGATGTCTATGAGAACTGGACAGATGTTTCGGGATTTCTGATTGCAGATCCGAGAATCATTGAAAATCCGGAAAGAATTGATACCATTACCTACCGTGAACTCCGCGAGCTGTCTTACATGGGTGCAAGCGTGCTTCATGAGGATGCCATTTTCCCGGTACGCCGTGAAGGCATTCCGATCAATATCCGGAATACCAACCGTCCGCAGGATGAAGGCACCTGGATTGTGGAAAGCACCTGTCAGAAGTGCAAATATGTGGTGACCGGTATTGCCGGTAAGAAGGGCTTCTGTGCAGTAAACATTGATAAGGCAATGATGAATTCGGAGATCGGATTCGGACGTAAGGTGTTACAGGCGTTTGAAGATTATGGAATTTCCTTTGAGCATGTACCTTCGGGTATTGATACCATGACGGTATTTGTTCATCAGGATGAATTTATGGATAAGGAGCAGAAGGTTGTTTCTGCCATTCACCGTCTGGCAGATCCGGACAGCATCGATATCGAAGCAGATCTGGCATTGATCGCAGTCGTTGGACGCGGTATGAAATCCACAAGAGGAACCGCAGGAAGAATTTTCTCCGCACTGGCTCATGCAAATGTCAATGTCAAGATGATCGATCAGGGCTCCAGTGAGCTGAATATTATTATCGGTGTGGCAAACGAGGATTTCGAGACTGCCATTAAGGCGATTTATGATATCTTTGTATTGGCGAGACTGTAAGAAATATTCAGAATGGGAAGTGTGTTTAAAGCTATAGTTTAACTTATGGATCGGCACAAAAAATCTGCCTCTGGCCTGAATTTTGGAATTAAGAAGTGTACCAGAAGATTTGTGATGATTAATCATTGATCATATACCCGATTTGGGTAGTATGGTATTTAATATACCCATATTGGGTACAAGAATAAAAAAACAGTTACCTGTGCGGAAAGATTCCGTCAGGTAACTGTTTTAAGTTCTGACTAATATGCGGTGGCCTCATCGTGGGCGAGACTGAAATCAACCGTATCGTCCCACAGATAATCGAGAAACCGGAGACAGGTATCCATACGCTGGGTGGTTACGGAGATTCCGAATACCGGTACCAGATCATCATAGGAATGGGACTCTGTGGCGAAGGGGGAATCGGTCATGACGATTCCGACAGGAACCGGGTCGCCCATGGTGGAAGGATCCATATGGGTAGCGGCAAGCTCATGGATTTCCTCGAGGGTCAGGTTTCCCTTGGTGGCAATGGCGTCGGTATCGACGATGACATCCTCTTCCTCCTGGGCACGGACAATATCCATATCCACATAATAAAAGTAAGGTTCATACTTCTCAATCTGTTCCGGAGTCAGAACCTCACGCAGATCATAGAAGATCTGATTGACGGCATACTGGTCAAAGCACTGGGAATCGAAGATCACAGCATCGAGTTCCTTCGTCTGTACGACAGCGACAATCCGCTGCATGGTTGCCATATCGAATTCCGTAGGATTTTCATAGGTCAGTGTGGAGGTGGTATCCATAAAGCATTCATAGGTATTGGTGTCAATTCCGGCATATTCACTGAAGGTATCGGACATGGCATCCGAAGACAGGGAATAGGCATTTAACATCAGGCCATAGAACGCGTAGTCCCTGGTATTTATAAGGGTACGGACCGTGCAGACAATGGCAATAATGGCCACGATTGTTACAATGGTGTGTACCTTATAATATTCCCAGTAGTACGCGAAGCGTTCTTTCCAGGTCATATCCTTCATTTTGCGCTGCTGTTCGCAGATCTCATCAATGATTCCACGGTATTTTCCGTCTTTGTTATGAGCATTAGACATAAATTTGTTCACTCCTTTTCATCTTGTATCATCTTAATCCAGATTGCAGACAGAAGTCAATGTTCCCCAATATTAAATATTATTAAATTTGTGTAAACAGTCAGCCATGCAGAAACGATGATACAGGATGACCGTGGGAGCTTGCTCACAAAGGTCATCCTGTATCATCGTTTCTATAGGGCGGACGCCCGACATGAAATAAGCTGCCGGAGAATACATATATAGGTTAACCAATCCGTACAATCCGGCAACTTATGAATGGCATGGCTGACCTGTTGTGGGAGCTTGCTCACAAAGGTCATCCTGTATCATCGTTTCTATAGGGCGGACGCCCGACATGAAATAAGTTGTCAGCTTGTCTGGCAACTTATGAATGAGCATGGCTGATCTATCAAAGCAAAAATGATCTCTTGCAAGTTTTATGAAAATATACTATCATTGTAACTATTCAGAGTCACGTTTGCAGAATATCTTTTTTGAAGCGTTTTTTGCTCATGTGTTGAACAGCTGCGTCAAATGTGCATAATGCAGGTATCTGGTGGCTGTGCTGCCATAATCTGCATGGCTCTGAAGTATTACAAACAGTGAATGAAAATCCGGAGGCGTGGAAATGAATGATACTTATGTAGAATGGATGGTTAAAAGAAAGACATCTGTTGCAATGAAATTCTTAAAAATGTTATTGATTATTCTTACGGTGATGATTGGTCTGCTTGCCATGGTTGCTTTTAATATGGTGCTTTTTATTGTGGCAATTGTGATTGGCGTGGGGGCTTATCTGGTTTCCATGAATTCCGAGGTGGAATATGAATATCTTTACGTAGATAAGGAACTGACGGTGGATAAGGTGCTAGCAAAGAGCAGACGTAAGAAAGTAGCGACCTTTGATATGGGCAAAATGGAAGTCATGGCGCCGATCAAGTCTTATCATCTGGATAACTATAAGAACCGTCAGGACAAGGCCGTGGATTACAGCAGCGGCGAGGAGCAGCAGCCGGATCATCGTTATGTTTTTTATTATGACGGAAAGCAGAAGGTGATATTTGAGCCGAATCAGGAAATGGTTAAGGCGATTCAATTCATAGCACCCCGTAAGGTGTTTATGGATTAAGTATAAACGCAAGTATGTATAGGAACACAAATTGTAACTGTGAGGGTACTCAATAGTTACCACAAATTTACAAACTAGGAGGAGAGAAAATGGGTCAGATTATTGGCGAAGGCATTACCTTTGATGATGTGCTTCTGGTTCCTGCCTATTCACAGGTGGTTCCCAATGAAGTCGACTTGACAACATGGCTGACGAAGAAAATTAAGCTGAATATTCCGATGATGAGTGCCGGCATGGATACGGTAACGGAGCATCGCATGGCAATTGCTATGGCAAGACAGGGTGGTATTGGTATCATCCACAAGAATATGTCAATCGAAGCACAGGCAGAGGAAGTAGATAAGGTGAAGAGATCCGAGAATGGAGTCATCACAGATCCGTTTTCCCTGTCCCCGGAGCATACACTGGCAGATGCGGATGCGTTAATGGCGAAGTTCCGTATATCCGGTGTTCCGATTACCGAGGGACGTAAGCTGGTTGGTATTATTACGAACCGTGATCTGAAATTTGAAACTGACTTTACGAAGAAGATCAAAGAGTCCATGACATCCGAAGGACTGATTACCGCACCGGAAGGAATTACTCTTGAAGAGGCAAAAAAGATTCTTGCCAAGGCTCGTAAGGAAAAGCTTCCGATCGTGGACGCAGATTTTAATTTGAAGGGACTTATTACCATTAAGGATATTGAGAAGACCATCAAGTACCCGTTATCTGCAAAGGACGATCATGGACGTCTGCTTTGTGGTGCAGCCGTCGGTATTACGGCAAATGTCTTAGACCGTGTCAGCGAGCTTGTGAAGGCTAAGGTGGATGTAGTTGTTTTGGACTGTGCACATGGACATTCTGAGAATGTATTACGTTGTGTACGCATGATTAAGGAAGCTTATCCTGATGTACAGGTTATCGCAGGCAATGTGGCAACCGGTGAAGGAACCAGAGCATTAATTGAAGCCGGCGCAGATGCCGTTAAGGTTGGTATCGGCCCCGGATCCATCTGTACCACACGTATTGTCGCAGGTATCGGTGTGCCGCAGATTTCCGCAATTATGGATGCTTATGCAGTAGCCAGGGAGTATGGTATTCCGATCATTGCAGATGGTGGTATCAAGTATTCCGGAGACATGACCAAGGCGATTGCAGCAGGTGGAAATGTATGTATGATGGGAAGTATTTTCGCAGGCTGTGATGAGAGCCCCGGAACCTTTGAATTATATCAGGGACGTAAATACAAGGTATATCGTGGCATGGGATCCATCGCCGCGATGGAGAATGGAAGCAAGGACCGTTATTTCCAGGAAAATGCCAAGAAGCTTGTACCGGAAGGTGTAGAGGGACGTGTTGCCTATAAGGGAACCGTAGAGGATACGGTATTCCAGCTTATGGGTGGACTTCGTTCCGGTATGGGATATTGTGGAACCAGAACCATTGAGGAGCTTAAGGAGAACGGCAGATTTGTGAAGATTTCTGCGGCATCCTTAAAGGAAAGCCATCCTCATGACATTCACATTACGAAAGAAGCACCAAACTACAGCGTAGATGAATAGAATAGAACTATACTATCCCAGGGCTTTATGGGAAAGCAGGGGGTTCTTTAGCAGTGAGTAATTACGACGAGAAAATTTTAGGGCAGGATGCAGCAGCCATTGTGCAGTCCTTTATAGATGAAAAACAATTGGAAAAATGGCAGAAGCATTTCAGTAATGTAGCAAATGTGTTTCTGTGCTGCTTGGATGGCAAAGGCGTCCAGCTTACTTCCTTTAGCGGGAAGGCGGATGAAACCGCAATAATTGAACAGATGATTGATACGGAGCAGTATCAGGATATGTTGCTCCGCGTATCCGAAAGTACATTAGAGGACCAGGCAATTGAGACAACGGCGTATCCCAATCTGCGGGTGGCAGTCATTTCTGCCAAACTGCAGGGAAAACCGGTCTTGAATTGGCTGGCTTATGGTGTTTTAGTGGACGGATATGATACCGCAGACTATGAAAACCCTCCGCTTGAAGGATTTCAGACGATACTTACGGAGGCACAGTTTATTCATGCGGTGGATGCGTTGCGTGATTTTACCAATTTATTGCTTGGATACCGGATGTCGATTATGACGGCACAGGCGGAATGCCGCAGGAGCCGCAGCTCGGAAAAGGAGATGAGTGTGAGTCTTCACAGGACAGAAGCGCTTACTGATGTGGTGCAGTTACTTGAGAGTGAAGATGCCATCGAGACAGTGATTACGAATCTTATTGAGATCGTGTCACGGTTTTTATGTATTTCCGGAGGAGCCGTTTATAAGATCAAGGAGGAGCCGGAACGGGTAGAAGTTGTTGCATTCTGGGGAAAAGGGATTAGTATGGTTCAGATTCCACAGGATGGAAGTTTTAAACTGCCGGACATTCTCAAGGCGGACAAAACAGTTGTCTTATCCGGAAGTTCCCTTGCAAGTGCACAGGAAAGAAAGGAAATGGAAGCAATCGGACTTAAGGCAGCCATTGTGATTCCGGTAATGATCAATCATGCACCGGGGATGTATGTCTGCTTTGGGGACTGCAGCGGCAGCCGGGTATGGCAGATCGAGGAAGTGAAATTCATCAATGATTCGGTGAAAATTCTGCAGAGTATTCTGACACGCCGGATTCAGAAAAATTCACTGGCAAGCTCATATGCCTCGCTGGAACGGATTCTCGATAATGTCGGAAGCGCTGTTTATGTCAGAGATCTCAATACGGGGAAGATCCTGTTTGCCAACAGCAATATGCGGCGTACCTTTGAACTGGAATTAAAGAGACAGATGATCCGGGATATTTTTGAACACAGTATCGAAAATGACAAAGGGGTCTGTGAGATTTACTATACCAAAAGAGACCGCTGGTATGATCTGTACTATACCAGAATGACGTGGGTAGACGGAAGTCCGGTGCTTTTGTGTGCACTTTATGATATTACCGATAAGAAAATTTATCAGAGAAAGATTGAGCAGCAGGCCTATACCGATTTCCTTACCGGATTGTATAACCGGATGTGCTGTGAGCGCGATCTTGCAAAGTTTGTGGATCTTGCGAAAAAAACGAAGGATAAGGGATTACTGCTGTACATTGATCTGGACGATTTTAAGCATATTAATGACGGACTCGGACATCAGTATGGCGATGTCCTGTTAAAAGCAATTTCCCACAGCCTTCAGCGGATTGAAGGAATTGAGGACACCTGTTACCGCATGGGAGGGGATGAGTTCGTAATTATCCTCTCACCGGCAGTTTATGAGAAACGGGAACAGATTATTACCAATATTAAAGATATTTTCTTAAAGCCGTGGTTTTTGCGGGACTCCGATTATTACTGTACGATGAGTATGGGTATAGTGGAATTCCCCGGAGAGGATGCCAACGTGCATGATCTTATTAAGATGGCGGACATTGCCATGTATGAGGCCAAGAAGGGCGGTAAGAACCGGATCGTCTATTATGAGGATTGTTTTGCTGCAAGCTCCGGTAAGCGCCTTGATATGGAAAAGAACATGCGTGAGGCAACGGCGGACAGCTTTAGGGAATTTGAAGTGTATTTTCAGCCGATTGTGGATATTACGAAGGAAGGCTGTCCATGTACCGGAGCAGAGGCGTTAATCCGCTGGAACTGCGCAGAGCTTGGCTTTATTCCACCTTCAGAGTTTATTCCGCTTGCAGAGTATCTGGGACTGATTAATCCAATCGGCAACTATGTGTTATATGAGTCCTGTAAGATCTGCCATACCTGGAATATGCATGGCTATCCGAACTATCGTGTAAACGTGAATCTTTCGGTGGTACAGCTCCTGCAGACGGATATTGTAGAGATCGTGCAGAATGCATTAAAGGATACCGGACTTTTTCCGCACAACCTGACGCTGGAGGTGACAGAGAGTCTTGCCATTGACGATATGGACCGTATGAAGAAGATCCTGGCAAAAATCAAGGATCTTGGTGTGAGGATTGCACTGGATGACTTTGGAACAGGATATTCATCCTTAAACCATATCCGGGAGATTCCGTTTGATGTCATCAAGGTGGATCAGAGCTTTATCAGGGATCTGGATAAGGACTCTTATGCGAAGTCCTTTGTGCGGATGGTAGGAGAGCTTGCCGAGGCACTCGGGGTAAACCTCTGTGTGGAAGGCGTGGAAACGAAGGTACAGTTTGATATCTTAAAGAATATGTGTGTAGATCTGGTACAGGGCTATTATTTTGACCGTCCGATGCCAAGAAAGCAGTTTGAAGAAAAGTATCTGCCTGAAATGACTTTATAAGTGAAGGCATGGCAGTTAAGGATCGATGAGGAGGAAAAAGAATGGAATCCAGGAATTTTATTGAACAGATTATTGACAAGGATTTAGAGGAAGGCGTATACGATACTGTACACACCAGATTTCCACCGGAACCGAACGGATATCTTCATATCGGACACGCGAAGAGTATCTTATTAAACTATGGTCTGGCACAGGAATATGGCGGTAAGTTTAATATGCGGTTTGATGATACCAATCCGACCAAAGAAAAATCGGAGTTCGTGGAATCCATTCTTGCAGATATTAAGTGGCTGGGCGCAGACTGGGAGGATCGTCTGTTCTTTGCATCCAACTACTTTGATCAGATGTATGAGGGTGCTGTAAAGCTGATCAGGAAGGGAAAGGCTTATGTGTCCGATCTGACCGCAGACGAAATGAGAGAATACCGTGGAACACTGACAGAACCCGGTAAAGAGGATCCCAGCCGGAACCGCAGCGTGGAGGAGAACCTTACTTTATTTGAGAAGATGAAGAACGGTGAGTATGCCGATGGTGAGAAAACCCTTCGTGCGAAGATTGATATGGCATCTCCCAATATGAATATGAGAGATCCGATCATCTATCGTGTGGCTCACATGTCCCATCATAACACCGGAGACCGTTGGTGTATTTATCCCATGTACGATTTTGCGCATCCGATTGAGGATGCCATTGAGGGAATTACCCATTCTATCTGTACGCTGGAATTCGAGGATCACAGACCGTTGTATGACTGGGTGGTGCGTGAACTGGAATATCCTCATCCTCCCAAGCAGATTGAATTTGCAAAGATGTATCTGACGAACGTGGTTACAGGGAAGCGTTATATTAAGAAGCTGGTAGAGGAGGGTATTGTAGACGGATGGGATGATCCGAGACTGGTATCCATTGCAGCCCTTCGCCGCAGAGGCTTTACGCCGGAATCCATTAAGCGTTTTGTTGAGCTGTGTGGTGTTTCCAAGGCAAATGCTTCCGCAGACTATGCGATGCTGGAGTACTGTATCCGTGAGGATCTGAAATTAAAGCGTCCCCGTATGATGGCCGTCCTGGATCCGGTAAAGCTTGTTATTGATAACTATCCTGAGGATCAGACCGAATGGATTGAAATTACAAACAACCTTGAAAATGAATCCTTAGGAAGCCGTAAGGTACCTTTTGGAAGGGAATTATACATTGAGCGTGAGGATTTCATGGAAGAACCGCCAAAGAAATATTTCCGTCTTTTCCCGGGAAATGAAGTACGTCTGATGAATGCCTACTTTGTAACCTGTACCGGCTGTGTGAAGGATGCAGATGGTAATGTGACCGAAGTACATTGTACCTATGATCCGGCGACCAGGGGTGGCAATGCGGACCGTAAGGTCAAGGGAACGATTCACTGGGTATCTGCAAAGGAGGCAGTGAAGGCTGTTGTACGTTTATATGAGAATATCATTGACGAGGAAAAGGGTGTATACAATGAGGAGGATGGAAGCCTGAATCTTAATCCCAATTCCCTTACCACTTTAGAGAATTGTTATGTAGAGCCGGCACTTGCAGATGCGAAGGCATATGAAAGCTTCCAGTTCGTAAGACAGGGCTTTTTCTGTGTGGACTATAAGGATTCTACGGATGGAAAGCCGGTATTTAACCGGGTAGTTTCATTAAAGAGTTCTTATGTTTTACCTAAAGCATAAATAAATAGAAGATAAGATATCATTATTCCGTATAGAGAATAATTACTGAGAGAAAGTGAGCAGATTATGGCAGGATTATTGGAAGGATTAGAGAAGCTTGGATTAAAAAATCTGGACAATCTCAACTTGTACGAAGAAGAGAAGGAAAAAGAACAGGAAGTAAAAAGGGAAGAGGTAAAAGAGGAAGAGGTATCGCAGGATAAAGAAAAGGATTATCTGTTTTGCAAAACCTACGACTGTCCGGTATGTGGAGAAAAATTTAAGGATATTACCGTAAAAGCCAATCGTGCCAGACTGGTTCAGATGGACCGGGATTTAAGACCGGTTCACGATGAAATTGAACCGTTAAAGTATGAAGCAATTGTATGCCCGAAGTGTGGATATGCAGCATTGGGCAGATATTTCGGAACACTGGCTCCCTCGCAGGCCAAAGCAATTCGCGAGAATATTTCAAGCTCTTATCATGGGAACACAGAAGAAAAGGAAACCTATACCCTGGGAGAGGCGCTCGAACGTAATAAGATGTGTCTTTTAAATGCCATTGTAAAGCATGCAAAGGCAAGCGAAAAGGCTTATATCTGTCTGAAATGCGGCTGGCTGGTACGCTGTATGCGGGAAGAACTTTTAAAGGAAGCACCGGAGGATACGGAAAGGCTGAAGGAGCTTAAGGAGCAGGAGCTGGAATATTTAAAAAATGCCTATGAAGGATTTGTAAATGCCAGAATGACCGAGAGCAGCTATCCGATGTGTGGTATGGATGAAATGACGGTGGATTATCTGGTGGCTGCACTTGCCATGGATATCGGTCAGTATGATGTTGCAACAAAAATGATTGCAGCGATCCTGACTTCTACTTCAGCAACACCGCGAATCAAGGATAAGGCAAGAGATATGAAGGATGAACTGATTGCACTCATCAGGGAAAAGACTGCGAAGTAGCATTGGGTAAGTGGAGCGGCAGGAGAGAAGCAAAAAATAAGAAAAAAGAGAAAGCTGTGTGGGCAGTCCACACAGCTTTTTAAGTGCTCATTTATTGATGGTATGAAAAGCTTCCTACATCCATTCTTATTCCAGAGGGAATTCCTCGGTAACAGGATCGGAGTTCTCTTTAGCCGGTTCCTCAGCAGGAGATTCTTCTGTTGAGGAAGCAGCTTCTTCAGGAATAGTTTCCTTAGTGGCTTCTGCAGCCTCCACAGGCTTTGTCTCGGACTTCTCAGCGGATTCCAATACGGTTTCCTTCACCTTCTGAACGGAATCGGTAATGACTTCCTTTGCTTTCTGGAAAGCTTCGGATGCAAATGCTTCTGCCTTATCAAGATTCAGGGAAACATAGGAACGTTCCTTCGAGGTGGTTGACTCTTCATCGAGATCTTCACTGAAATCGTCAAAATCGTCATCTTCCTCCTTACCGGAAAGAACAGTTGCTTTATCCCTCTTCTGCAGATACTGATAAGCGCCATAAGCAGCGGCACCTGCTACAGCAGAAAATAATAAAAACTTACCAAATTTCTTGGACATATACGTACTCCTTTCTGTAACAAACTGTAACTGTAAAGGTGTTGAAGCGTTACAACAGTATATATATTATTCGATACGTATATCTTAATACTATTTTGGAAAAAAGAAAAGAAAATTATACAAAAGAGTTTCAAAAAAAAAAAAAATTTCCAGCCGGATTTCAGGGATTGATACCTTCGGTCATCTTGAATCCAGGACAAAAATATGTTATATTTTTCTTCGACCAGGAAAGTCAATTTGGAAGGGATGCCGGGGTATGAATGAGAAGTTTTTTGATTTAAAAAAGGAGAAGCAGGATCGTATGATCAATGCCTCCTTAAAGGTGTTTGCCATGAACGGTTATGCACATGCAAGTACGGACGATATTGTCCGTGAGGCCGGAATCAGTAAGGGGTTACTGTTTCATTATTTTGCAAGCAAGCTGGGATTATATTCATTTATCTATGATTACAGTATCCGTTATGTGATTTTGGAATTGACGACAGGCGTGGATAAGGAAGAGACTGATTATTTTCGTCTGGTGGAGCAGATCAAGGAAGCAGAGCTGCAGGTGATGCGCAATTATCCATGTATGATGCTGTTTTTGAATAACAGCAGACTGGAAAATGTCAGTGAGGTACTCGTAGAGACTGAGGATAAGCGGAATATTTTAAGTGAGAAGTATGCGCAGATTTTAAGTCAGGCGACAGGGGAAGAGCTGGATGAACGTTTAAGCCGGGAGCAGCTTTCAGAAATGATTTGTTTTACGACAGAAGGACTGATGCGCAGGCATTTCTTTGAAGGATCCTTCCAGCCGGAGCTTTATCATCAGGAATTAAAACAATATCTGGGTACCATGCGCCTGTTAGGAACCAGAAAAACGGAGGTTATATCATGAAAGAAAAATTATATACGATACCGCTGAATGATGCGGTCAATGCGAATGATGAATGTCCGTTCTGCTTTATTGAGCGGGAGGTGGAGCAGGACTTACTGGATTTTGTGCTGGGCTCCGGGTCCTCTTATATGGAAAGTGATGTCCGGGAGATTACGGACCGAACCGGTTTTTGCCGGATGCATTTTAAGAAGATGTTTGACTATGGAAATACACTCGGAAACGGCTGGATTTTAAAGACACATTATAAGAGGATGAATCAGGAGCTGCAGGAGCAGTTTGATAAATTTATGCCGGGCAAGTCCGGATTTATGGCAAGAATGAAGAAACCGGCGGATACCACCAGCTCCATCGGAGCGTGGGTGCGTGAGAAGGAGAAGTCCTGCTATATTTGCCGGCAGTTTGCTGACACGTATGAGAGGTATCTGGATACATTCTTTTATCTTTATACAAAGGATGCGGCATTCAAAGAAAAGGTATTAAACGGCAAAGGCTTCTGCCTGCCGCACTTCGGGGATCTGTGTGACGGAGCACAGAGCCGTCTGAACGATAAGGAAAAGGCAGAGTTTTATCCGGCAATGTTCCGGCTGATGAAGACTAATATGGAACGTCTGCAGGAGGATGTTTCGTGGTTGGTTGAAAAATTTGATTACCGCAACAAGGATGCGGACTGGAAGAATTCCAGGGATGCTATCCAGCGGGGCATGCAGAAATTAAAGGGTGGATATCCGGCAGATCCTGTTTATAAACAGAGTAAATAAAGTTTTGAAAAAGTATGTATAATCCCGGCATGATCCCATATCCTATAGTCAAAAAAGGAGAGGAATCATGTCAGAGGAATATAAAGAATATGTCAGAAAAATCACACCCACCTATCAGCTCTGGAAGCAGATGGTGAAGGCTTTTTTCGTGGGAGGACTGATCTGCGTACTGGGACAGCTTGTTACGAATGTGGCAATACAGGGGCTTGGTATGGATGAGCAGCAGGCAGGAGGCTTCTGTTCCCTTGCATTGATTGCATTAAGCGTACTTCTGACCGGCTTTCATGTATATTCGAAGCTTGTGACCTTTGCGGGAGCAGGAGCCCTTGTTCCGATTACCGGGTTTGCCAATTCCGTAGCAGCTCCGGCCATTGAGTTTAAGAAGGAAGGCTGGGTGTTTGGCGTGGGCTGTAAGATTTTTACGATTGCAGGTCCGGTCATTCTGTATGGGATTTTCACAAGCTGGGTGCTGGGGATTATTTACTGGATCCGGGGCATTCTGTTCTGAGAACGTATTCCAGGAGCCTCATGAAATAATATTAATTGGATGATAACTGTTCAGTACCTTCACAGTTACGATGCAAAATCCATTCCAAATCGGCTTCGCCGATGGGATTTTGCATTACTGAATCATTTTCTTAGGTCTTTGCAGTAAATGCTTCGACCTGTACTGAATAGTTACATTGGATCATAGCATCATAATAAGAAGGTACGGAATCATTACGATAATGGATAGAGAGAAGGCAAAAGATGATCAGCTTTGCTAGTTTGGAATTTATGTTCCGGTTTTTACCGGTCTTTTTGATTGTATATTATGCATTTCCCGCAAAATACAGAAACACGATATTGCTGATTGGCAGTATTGTGTTTTATGCCGTGGGGGAACCTGTTTTTATCCTGTTACTTATTTTTCTTACATGGCTCAATTACTTAATCGGGAAGCAGATGTGGAACCAGCGGTGTGGGTATGAAATCCGGAAATGGCATAAGATTGCCAGAAAACGGTATCTGACCGGCATCGTATGTGTGGATGTGGCAGTTCTCATCGTGTTTAAGGCACTTGGGGTATTTGTGTCAGGCTCGCTGCTGCCGCTGGGAATCAGCTTTTATCTCTTTAAGATGATTTCCTATCAGGCAGATCTGTATCGGGGAGAGATTGCAGATTCCCCGGGCTTTATGGATACAGCCCTGTATTTTATGGTATTTCCGCAGATTGCACAGGGACCGATTATGCGCTATGAGGAAGGACGGACCTATGGCTTACGGTATTATTCTCTGGAAGGATTTGAGGACGGACTACAGTATTTTGTGATCGGGCTTTCTATGAAGGTTCTGCTTGCAGACCGCCTTGCAATTCTCTGGAAGGATCTGCAGATGATTGGTTACCAGAGTATTTCCACACCGCTTGCCTGGCTTGGTGCAGTAGGATATTCCCTGCAGCTTTATTTTGATTTTTGGGGCTATTCCCTCATGGCATCCGGTTTAATGGTGATGCTTGGCTTTGATTTTATTGAGAACTTCCACCATCCTTATGCGTCCAAAAGCATCTCGGAGTTTTACCGCAGATGGCATATGACACTTGGAAGCTGGTTCCGGGATTATGTATATTTCCCGATGGGAGGAAGCCGCTGCGGCAAAGGGAAGATGGTTTTTAATCTTGTGGTTGTCTGGCTTCTTACGGGATTGTGGCATGGTGAAGGCGTGAATTTCCTGCTTTGGGGAGCAATTCTTGGACTGCTTGTTATTATGGAAAAATTGTGGTATGGAAAATCTTTGCAGAAGCTTCCGGTACTGGGACATATCTATCTTGTGATCCTCATTCCGTTAAGCTGGGTAGTGTTTGCAATTACAGATCCGGGACAGCTTGGCACATACTTTTGCAGACTGTTCCCGCTTTTTGGAAACGGCGGCGTTGCAGTCAACGCACAGGATATTGTGAAATATCTGCAAGGCTACGGTGGTCTTCTGGCAATAGGAATTGTGCTTTGTATTCCGGCAGTGTTTGATTTTTACGAAAAGCATAAAAAGAATCCGGTTGTAATTCTGCTGCTATTTGTGCTGTTCTGGATCAGTATTTATTTTGTTTCAAGTACGGCAGGAAATCCGTTTATGTACCTGAATTTCTAGTATAACAGTTTCTAAATAACTATACCATTCACGTAGAATATTTTTCTGAGAGTGCAGGATAAAAAACGTAGGCGTAGCGGGCTACGCTGAGGATTTTTATCCTGTGCTATCGGGAAAATAGGCAAGTGAT
>Ga0129312_1000361_pt1 | contig 41694 bp, 37 predicted proteins | sample O827metagenome_FD_94434 | JGI IMG/M metagenome (GOLD analysis project Ga0129312, IMG submission 94434) | Orangutan group fecal microbial communities from Wisconsin, USA - O827 metagenome | ecosystem: Host-associated > Mammals > Digestive system > Large intestine > Fecal | place: USA: Wisconsin... | reverse complement strand
TCAAGAAGCATATAACTTCGTTGATTTCTTGGTTGAAACTGATCAAACTTACTGGCAAATTCTACCATTGACAACGACAAGTTATGGTGATTCACCTTATCAATCATTCTCAGCAACTGCTGGGAATACACACTTAATTGACTTAGAATTACTTTGTAAACAAGGCTATTTAGCAAAAGAAGACTATGAAACTGTTAACTTCGGTGATGATTTAGAAAATGTTGATTATGCTCGCATTTTTGAAGCTCGTCGTCCAATTTTGGAGAAAGCAGTTGCAGAATTTATGCAAAGTGCTGATAACCAAAAAGCTTTAGCTGAATTTGAAAAAGAAGCTACATGGGTGAAAGATTACGCTGAATTCATGGCCATTAAAGAATTCTTTGGCAATAAAGCTTTGCAAGAATGGGATGATAAAGCGGTTGTTCGTCGCGAAGAAGCTGCTCTTGAAACTTATCGTGAAAAATTAAAAGATGTTATTACTTATCATAAAGTCACTCAATATTTCTTCTACCAACAATGGGCTGATTTAAAAGCTTATGCTAATGAAAAAGGTATTAAGATTATCGGTGATATGCCAATCTACGTTTCTGCTGATAGCGTAGAGGTTTGGACAATGCCTGAACTTTTCAAAGTTGATGCTGAAAAGACCCCACTTTGTATTGCTGGTGTTCCTGCGGATTCATTTAGTGATGATGGTCAACTTTGGGGAAATCCAATTTATGATTGGGAAAACCACAAAAAAACAAATTACGCTTGGTGGGTTTATCGTATTAAAGAGGGAATTAAGCTCTACGACCTTCTTCGTATCGACCACTTTAAAGGCTTCTCAGATTATTGGGAAATTCGTGGGGATTACAAGACAGCGAATGATGGTAGTTGGCAACCTGGTCCAGGACGTGCTTTGTTTGATGTTGTACGTGACGAACTTGGCGAACTTCCTATTATTGCAGAAAACCTCGGTTATATTGATGCCAAAGCCGAGCAATTGTTAACTGACACTGCTTTCCCAGGTATGAAGATTCTTGAATTTGGTTTCTACGATACAGAAGGTAAGAGTATCGATGCTCCGCATAACTGCAATAAAAATAGCGTTGCTTACAACGGCACACATGATAACGAAGTGGTTAATGGTTGGTACGATAACTTGACAGATGAACAAAAAGCATTTGTTGATGCTTATACACATCGTCATGAAGGCGAGCCAATCACACAAACAATGCTTCGTACCTTGTTTGCAACGGTTAGTGATATTGCAATTGCGACTATGCAAGACATTCTTGACAAACCAGCTGAGTCTCGCATGAACATTCCAAATACTGTTGGTGGCAACTGGCAATGGCGTATATTAAAAGAAGATTTGACAGATGAACGCAAAGCTTTCTTGAAAGACATCACAGCACTTTATTGCCGCAAAAATACATTTAAATAAAAAAGAAAAAGGGATATTATAATGACAACTAAATTTACAGATTACGTAACTTCGAAAGGCCAAAAACTTGCCGAATTGAGCAATGAAGATATCTATGTAGCACTTTTGCACTACGTTAAAGAATTAGCTGCCGAAAAACCAAAAAATACAGCTAAACGCAAAGTTTACTACATTTCTGCTGAATTTCTTATTGGTAAACTTTTGTCAAACAACTTGATTAACCTTGGTATCTATAAAGATGTTAAAGCTGAACTAGCTGCAGCAGGTAAATCAATCGCAGAAGTAGAAGATGTCGAACTTGAACCATCACTTGGTAATGGTGGTCTTGGTCGTTTGGCATCGTGTTTCATAGATTCAATGTCAACTCTTGGTATCAATGGTGAAGGTGTTGGACTTAATTACCACTGTGGTCTATTCAAACAAGTCTTCGTTGATAACCAACAAGAAGCAGAAGCTAACTACTGGATTGAAAAAGATTCATGGCTTGTACCAACTGACATCAGCTACGATGTTCCATTTAAAGATTTTACACTTAAATCTCGTCTTGACCGTATTGATGTTCTTGGCTACAAACGCGATACTAAAAACTACTTGAACTTGTTTGATATTGACGGGCTTGACTACGGTTTGATTCACGATGGTATTTCATTTGATAAGACTGAAATCAAGAAAAACTTGACACTCTTCCTTTACCCAGATGATTCAGACCGTAATGGTGAATTGCTTCGTATCTATCAACAATACTTCATGGTATCAAATGCTGCACAATTGTTGATTGATGAAGCTATTGAACGTGGTTCAAATCTTCACGATTTAGCTGACTACGCTTATGTTCAAATTAACGATACTCACCCATCAATGGTTATTCCTGAGTTGATTCGTCTTTTGACTGAAAAACATGGTATTGAATTTGAAGAAGCAGTTTCAATCGTGAAAAGCATGGTTGGTTACACTAACCACACAATCTTGGCTGAAGCGCTTGAAAAGTGGCCTCTTGATTACCTTAACGAAGTTGTGCCGCACTTGGTAACAATCATTGAAAAATTAAACAAACTTGTTGCTAGCCAATATTCAGACCCAGTCGTTCAAATCATTGATGAATCAGGTCGTGTTCACATGGCGCATATGGATATTCACTTCTCAACTTCAGTAAATGGTGTAGCTGCTCTTCACACTGAAATCCTTAAAAATAGTGAATTGAAACCATTCTATGACATTTATCCTGAAAAATTCAATAACAAAACAAATGGTATTACATTCCGTCGTTGGCTTGAATTTGCTAACCAAGATTTAGCTGATTACCTTAAAGAATTAATCGGTGATGAATACCTTACTGATGCTACTAAGCTTGAAAAATTACTTGCTTATGCTGACGATGAAGCTGTTCATGCAAAACTTGCTGAAATCAAACACAATAACAAATTAGCTCTTAAACGTTACCTTAAAGATAATAAAGGTATTGAACTTGATGAAAATTCAATTATTGATACACAAATCAAACGTTTCCATGAGTACAAACGTCAACAAATGAATGCTCTTTATGTCATTCATAAATACCTTGAAATCAAACGTGGTAACCTTCCAGAGCGTAAAATAACTGTTATCTTTGGTGGTAAAGCAGCACCAGCATACATCATTGCACAAGATGTTATTCACTTGATTCTTTGCTTGTCTGAATTGATTAACAATGACCCAGAAGTTAACAAATACTTAAATGTTCACTTGGTTGAAAATTACAATGTTACTGTAGCTGAACACTTGATTCCTGCAACAGATATTTCAGAACAAATCTCTCTTGCTTCTAAAGAAGCATCAGGTACTGGTAATATGAAATTCATGCTTAATGGTGCATTGACACTTGGTACAATGGACGGTGCCAACGTTGAAATTGCTGAACTTGCTGGTATGGATAATATTTATACATTTGGTAAAGATTCAGATACAATCATTGATCTTTATGCAACTCAAAGTTACGTAGCAACTGATTACTATGAAAATGATCCAGTCATCAAAGAAGCAGTAGACTTTATTGTTAGTGATGAATTGGTTAAACATGGTAATGCTGAACGTCTTGAACGTCTCTATAATGAATTGATTAACAAAGACTGGTTCATGACATTGATTGACCTTAAAGAATACATTGCTGTTAAAGAACAAATGCTTGCTGATTACGAAGATCAAAAATCTTGGATGACTAAAGTTATTAAGAATATCGCTAAAGCTGGTTTCTTTTCATCAGACCGTACAATCGAACAATACAACGATGAAATCTGGCACAGCAAATAAGATTTAAATAGAGTATAAATAAGAATGCGAGGTTGATAAAACAATCTCGCTTTTTATGTATATACAGAAAAAACACAAAAATATTGAATTTTTATAAAAATAGGGTTGACAAATGTATAAATATTAAATAAAATGTATACATATCAAAAAAGAAAAGAGAAAATGACTATGAAAGTAAGTAAAATGTTTGGTGGGTTAGCTCTTGTTGCTTCAGCTTTTCTATTGACAGCTTGTGGCTCAGGAAATCAAAAAGATACATCAGTTTCAGATATTAAAGATAAAGGAACTCTTGTCGTTGCTATGAATCCGGAATTCGCTCCTTTTGAATTTAAAACTTTAGTTGATGGCAAAGATACTATTGTTGGTGCGGATGTAGAGATTGCAAAAGCTATTGGTGAAGAGCTTGGCGTTAAAGTGAAATTCTCTTCAATGTCATTTAACAATGTTTTGGCAAGTCTCCAATCAGGTAAAGCTGGTGTGGCTATCTCAGGTATTTCTGCAACGCCTGAACGTAAAAAAGCTTATAATTTCTCAGAAGCCTATTACGAATCAGAAAATGTTGTTTTGATTAAGAAAACAGATATTGATAAATATACAAAAACAAGTTCATTAGATGGTTTGTCTGTTGGAACACAAAAAGGATCTATTCAAGAAAATGTAGCCTCTGAACAATTGAAAGGTTCAAAAGTTGTTGCTTTGACACAAAATGGCGAAATGATTAATGAATTGAAAAACGGTCAAATCCAAGCTGTTGTCCTTGAAAAACCAATTGCAGAAGGCTATGCTGCTAATAACGACGATTTGACAATTGCTAATATCAAGTTGAAAAATGATGACGCAGATGCTTATGCAGTAGCTCTTCCTAAAGGTGATGATAAATTGACTAAAGAAGTCAATAAAGTTATCAAAGACTTGAAAGACTCAGGTAAAATTGACCAATTTGTTCAAGAAGCTTATGCTTTGTCAACTAGTGAATCAAGTAACTAAGGAGAAAATGATATGAAGAAGTTTTTAGGAGGTTTGTTTCTACTTTTAGCAGTAGGAATGATGACAGCTTGTTCAACGTCAGGAACAAGTCAGAAAAGTATTCAAAATAAAGGTAAAATCATCATTGCGACGGAATCTGAATTTGCACCATTTGAGTTTAAAACTTTAATTGATGGCAAAGATACCTTAGTTGGGGCAGATATTGATTTAGCTAAGGCAATTGCTAAAGAATTGGATGTTAAAGCTGATTTTTCAGTGATGTCCTTCAATAACGTTCTTGCTTCTGTGACTTCTGGTAAATCTGATATTGCTATTGCAGGAATTTCAGTGACAGATGAACGTAAAAAAGCTTACGAGTTCTCTGATGCTTATTATGAAGCAGAAAATGTCGTGATTCTTAAAAAAGCTGATTTAGCGACCTACACAAGTCTTGAAAGCTTGGCAGGAAAATCCGTTGGTGCTCAAAAAGGGTCAATTCAAGAAAATATTGCTAAAGACCAATTACCAAGTTCAAGTCTAGTTTCACTAACTTCAAACGGTGAAATGATTAATGAATTGAAAAATAATCAACTTCAGGCGGTTGTGCTAGAAAAAGCGATTGCTGAGGGCTATATTTCTCAAAATCCTGATTTAGCCATTGCAGGTAGGCCATTGAAATCAACTGATACAGATACTTATGCGGTAGCCTTTGCTAAGGGAACGGATAAAAAACTAATCGCTTCTGTGAATAAAGTTATCAAGAAAGCTAAACAATCAGGTGAGTTTGATGCTTGGATTGAAAAAGCTTCGACTTACACGCAAAGTAGTTCTGAATCAAAATAATGAAGTGAAAAGAAACTGAGGGTTATTACTCTCAGTTTTTCCTTACGAATGGTAAAATAATCTTAGAAAGTCAAAAGAGGTAAGCGATGAAATTACCACGATTTGGAGTCGAAGGATGGCTCAATAGCTATGAAAGAGAAGCAGTGTATGACATTGCAGGTGTGTCAATAGAAGCTCTAACATTGCAAGAATTATTCGAATTAACAGGAGAATCAGAAACGGCTTTTTATCAGGAATTACTTGCTAAAAAATTAAATTATGGTTGGATTGAAGGGTCACCAGAATTTAAAAAAGCAGTCAGTCAATTATACGTATCTGTAACTGAAAATCAAATTCTCCAAACCAACGGTGCCACAGGTGCGAATATGTTGGTCTTGTACGGTTTGATTGAACCTGGGGATCATGTGATTTCTTTGTATCCAACCTACCAGCAACTATACGATATTCCAAAATCTTTGGGAGCTGATGTCGATTTATGGCAGGTTCGTGAAGAAAATAAGTGGTTACCAGACTTAGCTGAACTTCGTCAACTGATTCGACCAAATACTAAAATGATTTGTATTAATAATGCGAATAACCCGACGGGTGCTGTTATGGATGATGACTATCTGCGTGAACTGGTCTCTATTGCTAAATCTTGCGGAGCTTATATTTTGGCTGATGAGGTTTATCATCCTTTTACAAATACGAAAGTTTCGTCGATTATTGATCTGTATGAAAAGGGGATTTCGGTAAATAGTCTTTCTAAGACTTTTTCGCTGCCAGGGATTCGTGTCGGATGGGTAGCTGCTTGCGATGAAGTGACTGACATTTTGCGCGATTATCGTGACTATACCATGATTTGTGCAGGTGTGTTTGACGATATGGTTGCTAGCTTAGCTTTGAAACATAAGGATGTGATTTTAGAGCGTAATCGCAAAATCATCAGACAGAACCTTGAAATTCTTGACCAATGGGTAAAAAAAGAGAAGAAAGCTTCCTATATAAGACCAGCAGAAGTGCCAACTTCTTTTGTTAAATTGGAAGTTGATTGTCCAATTGAAGAATTTTGCCTGACTCTACTCAAAGACTATGGTGTTTTATTGGTCCCTGGGAATCGTTTTGACCGAGAAGGTTATGTTAGATTAGGATATTCATGTAAAAAAGAAACTTTAGAAAAGGGATTAGAGCTACTATCTTTGTGTTTGAATAAATAACTGAATTTTTATTCAAAAATCATTGACTAATCGCAAAAAAATGGATAAAATAGAGATAATATTAAGAGAAGAGAGAATAAATATGAAAATTAAAAAACTTGTTCTAGGGGCACTTGTGCTTGTTTCTGTTTTTGCCTTGGCAGCTTGTGGATCTTCATCAAATGAAAATTTGCAAGAAAAAGTGGTTAAAAAAGGTAAATTAGTTGTTGCAATCAGCCCAGACTATGCACCATTTGAGTTTAAAGCCTTGGTTAATGGCAAAGATACTATTGTCGGTGCTGACGTTGAGTTGGCGAAAGCTATCGCTGAAGAACTTGGTGTTAAACTTGAGTTGTCTTCAATGAGTTTTGATAACGTCCTTTCAAGTCTTCAAACTGGTAAAGCTGATATGGCGATTTCTGGTTTGTCAGCAACTAAGGAACGTAAAAATGCTTACGATTTCTCAGATCCATACTATGAAACTGAGAATGCTATTCTTGTTAAATCAAGTAACCTTGATAAATTCGCTTCAATTGACAGTTTAGCCAATCAAAAAGTAGCTGTTCAAAAGGGAACCATCGAAGAAGGTTTGGCTAAAGATCAATTAAAAGATTCAAAAATCGTTTCCCTAACAGCAATGGGTGAAGCTATCAATGAATTGAAATCTGGTCAAGTTCAAGCGGTTGATCTTGAAAAACCAGTTGCTGAAGGTTACTTATCACAAAACTCAGATATTGCGCTTGCTGGTTTTGCTCTAAAAACTAGTGATGGAGACGCTAAGGCAGTAGCAATGCCAAAAGGTAGTGGCAAAATGGTTAAGACAGTTAATAAAGTTATCAAAAAATTAGCTAAAGACGATAAATACAAACAATACATTTCAGATGCTGCAAAATTGACAGCAAATGAAATTGAAGACTAATAAAAGAGAGCTGATTTATAGCTCTTTTTTTCTATTTAAAAATATTATTTTAGTGAACTAGGAGAACTCGTAAAAAATGTCATTTAATGTGGTTTTTAGATTGACTTTTTGATATAATTCATGTATCATGGTGAGGAACGTATAAATGTTACAATGTCTTGAGGAGGTGAAACATATGTCAAAAACAGTAGTACGTAAAAACGAATCACTTGACGATGCACTTCGTCGTTTCAAACGTTCTGTGACTAAAGCTGGGACTCTTCAAGAATCACGTAAACGTGAATTCTACGAAAAACCTTCTGTAAAACGTAAACGCAAATCAGAAGCAGCTCGCAAACGTAAAAAATTCTAATTAAACATTAGATACAAAGAAAAGAGGCGCTAAGCTAGGCGTCTCTTTTTATACTTTAACGATTGATAAAGATTATTTTTCTTTCAACAAATCGCGAATTTCTGCAAGAAGTTCTTCTTGAGTTGGAGCGGCATCTTCGGTTGCTTTTTCAGTTTCTTCTTTCTTAGTTAGAGAAGCAGCGGCGTTAGCAGCTTTGACGATGAAGAATAGTGTTGTACCAACAATAAGGAAGTTAATAACAGCACTTAAAAAGCTACCATAAGCAACACCATTCCAAGAAAGGTCGGCGATTTTGGCAACACCAGCAGCTTTTAGAGACGGGGTTAAGAAAAGCGGTGTAATGACATCGTTAACAAATGATGTTACGATAGCGTTGAAAGCAGTCCCCATAACAACAGCGACAGCAAGATCAAGAACGTTTGCTTTGAACAAAAATTCTTTAAGTTCTTTAATCATATGAAAAACCTCCTGTATGTTTTGTTAGTATTATTGTACCAAAATTATGTGCTAAAGTCTGGTTTTTGAGAATTTACAAATTGAATTCAAAATGGTATAATGAAATACAAAACTAAAATGGGATTAGTGCGTGGAGGTGATCTTTTGGCAATTGACAAAGAGTTAATTACCGAGATAAAAAATAGCGTTAATATTGTTGATGTTATTGGCGAAGTGGTCAATCTTACACGTGCAGGACGCAACTATATAGGATTATGTCCATTTCATAAGGAAAAAACGCCGTCTTTCAATGTTATTGAAGATAAACAGTTTTTTCATTGTTTTGGTTGCGGAAAATCTGGGGATGTTTACAAGTTTTTAGAGGAATATCATCAGATTAGCTTTTTAGAGAGTGTTCATCGTGTCGCTGAACGTGCTGGAATTCCTTTGCAGGTTGAAACGCAGCAAGCGCAAGCAAAACCGCAAAATCCTAACCAAGTTCTTATTGATATTCATAAGGACGCGGCTAAGTTTTACAATGCTGTTTTAAAAACAACCAAAGAAGGTCAAGAAGCGAAAGCTTATCTAGCGCAACGTGGTTTGACGGATGACTTGATTGATTATTTCAATATTGGATTGTCGCCACATGAGCCTGATTTTCTTTATCAATCTCTTGCAAAACGTTATGAAGAGAATGCTTTGATGGCTTCAGGTCTTTTTAATTTGTCTGAACGTACCAATCGAGTTTATGATGCGTTTCAAAATCGTATCATGTTTCCTTTGACGGATGATAATGGTCAGGTGGTCGCTTTTTCTGGGCGTATTTGGACAAAAGAAGATCTTGATAGTCAGCAAGCTAAGTATAAGAACACAAGGTCGACAGCTTTATTTAATAAGTCTTATGAATTGTATCATCTTGACAAAGCTCGCCCAATTATGTCTAAAAAACATGAAGTTTACTTAATGGAAGGTTTCATGGACGTTATTGCGGCTTATCGCGCTGGTATTGAAAATGCTGTTGCTTCGATGGGGACGGCGTTAACACCTGAGCACGTTATACATTTAAAACGATATGCTAAAAAAGTTATTTTAACATATGATGGTGATAATGCTGGGCAGAATGCGATTGCTAAGTCTTTAGAGCTTTTAAAAGATTTTAATGTTGAAATTGTGCGAGTTCCTGAACAGATGGACCCAGATGAATTCATTCAAAAGAATTCACCTCAAGCCTTAGCTAACTTGCTTGAAAATAGTCGCATTAGCAGTACTGAATTCTTTATTCATTACTTAAAACCGGAAAATAGTGATAATCTCCAGGCTGAGATTGCTTATGTGGAAAAAATTTCTAAGATTATTGCACAATCGCCGTCAATTACAGCACAAAATTCGTATATTAATATGGTGGCTGATTTGTTGCCTGACTTTGATTATTATCAAGTTGAGCAATCGGTAAATAGTGAGCGTCTTCAGAATCGTTCAGCTCTTCAATCGCAAGCTGCTAAGCAAAGAGTGACGGTTGTTGAGTTACCGATCTCAAAGAATATCTCTGCGGTTATGAAAGCAGAGAGTCAATTGATGCAACGGTTGTTGACGCATGATTATCTTCTTAATGAATTTAGAAATCGGGAAGAATTTACCTTAGATACCCAAGAATTGCAGACACTTTATGATTTATTGATGCAACAAGGTGAGGTGACTTCCTATGATTTAGCGCAGCTAGATGACCGAACGCGGCAGATGTATTATCAAGTGTTAGAAGAAAATCTACCAGAAGATGTTGCACCCAATGAAATTGAGGAAATTATTCAAAAACGCAATCGCCTGCTCCAAGAAAGAGATTTGCAAAAGCAAAGTAAGTTAATTCGTGAATCTAGCAATCTTGGAGATGTTGATGCAGCACTTGCGGCTTTGGAAAATCTCATTGCTCAAAAAAGAAAAATGGAATAGAGGAAAATATGGCAAAAGAAAAAGAAATTACTACTTTTAATGTTCAAGTTGCAGAATTTATTCGTAATCATAAAAAGAACGGAACAGCTGTCGATGACGAAGTGACAGAAAAATTGGTTATTCCATTTTCACTCGATGCTGATCAAATCGATGATCTTTTGGAACGTTTGACAGACGGTGGGATTTCAATTACTGATAAAGAAGGTAACCCATCAACAAAATATGTGGTTGAAGAACCAAAACCAGAAGAACTAACTGACGAAGAATTGCTTGGAAGCAACTCTGCCAAAGTTAATGACCCAGTTCGTATGTATCTTAAAGAAATTGGGGTTGTGCCTTTGCTGTCAAGCGAAGAAGAAAAAGAATTGGCAGTTGCAGTTGCAGCAGGAGATCTTCAAGCAAAACAACGTTTGGCAGAAGCTAACTTGCGTCTGGTGGTTTCTATTGCTAAACGTTATGTTGGACGTGGTATGCAATTCCTTGACCTTATCCAAGAAGGTAACATGGGATTGATGAAAGCTGTTGATAAATTTGATTACTCTAAAGGTTTTAAATTCTCAACTTATGCAACATGGTGGATTCGTCAAGCTATTACACGTGCGATTGCTGACCAAGCTCGTACAATCCGTATCCCTGTTCACATGGTTGAAACAATTAATAAACTTGTTCGTGAACAACGTAACCTTCTTCAAGAACTTGGACAAGATCCGACACCAGAACAAATTGCAGAACGTATGGATATGACGCCTGATAAAGTTCGTGAAATCTTGAAGATTGCTCAAGAACCTGTTTCTCTTGAAACACCTATCGGTGAAGAAGATGATAGTCATCTTGGAGATTTCATTGAAGATGAAGTTATTGAAAATCCAGTAGACTACACAGCTCGTGTTGTTCTTCGTGAACAACTTGATGAAGTCTTAGACACATTGACTGACCGTGAAGAGAACGTCTTGCGCTTGCGTTTTGGTCTCGATGATGGTAAAATGCGTACATTGGAAGATGTTGGTAAAGTATTCAATGTGACGCGTGAACGTATTCGTCAGATTGAAGCTAAAGCACTTCGCAAGCTTCGCCATCCGAGCCGTAGCAAACAGCTCCGTGATTTTATCGAAGATTAAAAAATAGTCAAGAGGTTCGCTTATGTCTGAACAAAAATATACAGAAGAAGATGTCGCAAAGATTAAAGATCGCATTCTTGAAGCTTTGGAAACAGTTATTGACCCTGAATTAGGGATTGATATTGTTAATCTAGGACTTGTCTATGAGATTCGATTTGAACAAAATGGACACACTGAAATTGATATGACCTTAACAACAATGGGATGTCCACTAGCAGACCTTCTTACCGATCAAATTCACGATGCAATGCGTGGGATTCCTGAGGTAATTAATACTGAAGTCAAATTAGTATGGTACCCAGCTTGGTCAGTTGATAAAATGAGTCGCTATGCCCGCATTGCTTTGGGAATTAGATAAAAATATAACACCAGTAGAAATACTGGTCTTTTTTTGTGGAATTTCCACCAGATCACCTGTATTCTCTGGGAGCTTTCGTTTTTCCATCGCCAGCTTATTTAAAATATGGTATAATATTTTTTGATCGTATTTTAGAATGGAGAAGTGTGCCATGCAACATGTATTCATCATCGGAAGTCGAGGCTTACCTGCGAAATATGGTGGCTTTGAGACTTTTGTTGAGGAGTTGGTAAAAAATAAGCAGAGCTCAGATATTGTTTATCACGTCGCTTGTTTAAGTGATGATAAACATCATACGCATTTTAAATATGAGGGCGCAGATTGTTTTACCATCAAGGCACCTAAAATTGGTCCAGCACGAGTGATTGCTTATGATATGATGGCAATTACTTATGGACTTCAAATGGTAAAAAGATATGGTATTGAACACCCTGTTTTTTATATTTTGGGTAACACAATTGGGACATTTATTGCACCTTTTGTTTTGAGAATACACGCTCTTGGTGGGAAAGTTTATGTCAATCCAGATGGTCTTGAGTGGAAACGCTCAAAATGGTCAAAACCGGTTCAAGCTTATTTAAAATATGCTGAAAAATCGATGGCTAAAACAGTTGATTTGGTTATTTCAGATAATATTGGTATTGAAAATTATATAAAAGAATCTTATCCAGATGCTAAGACACGTTTTATTGCTTATGGAACGGATTTGAAAAAATCAACCCTAACAGCTGATGATTATAAGGTTAGAAAATGTTTTGATAATTGGAAAACTAAGGAAAATGGCTATTATCTGATTGTTGGCCGATTTGTGCCAGAAAACAATTATGAAACAGTAATTCGTGAGTTTATGAAATCAAATACAAGACGTGATTTGATTATTATTTCTAACCACAAAAATAGTGCTTATTTTGACAAGTTAAAACATTTGACAAACTTTGAACGTGATCACAGGGTTAAGTTTGTTGGTACGGTGTATGATCGTGATTTGCTGAACTACATTCGTGAGAATGCTTTTGCTTATATCCACGGTCATGAAGTTGGTGGAACAAATCCTGGTTTGTTAGAAGCTCTAGGACATACCAAGTTAAATCTTGTGCTTGATGTGTCTTTCAATAAGTCAGTTGCGGGAGCAAGTGCTTTTTATTGGAATAAAACATCAGGTAATCTCTCATGTCTGATTAATGACGCCGATGGTCATTATGATTTTACGGAATATGGCAATCGTGCGCGTGCCATTGTTAAACAAAATTACACATGGGAAAAAATCATTGGAGAGTACGAGGGATTATTTTTAAATGAAGATTAATATTCTCATGTCTACCTACAATGGTGAACAATTTTTGGCTGAACAGATTGAAAGTATCCAGAAACAAACAGTCAAAGATTGGACTTTGTATATTCGTGATGATGGCTCTAGTGACACTACACCCGAAATTATTAAGCAATATACGCAGCTTGATTCACGTATTGTTTTTATTAATGCTGACAACCGTGAAAATTTTGGCGTTATTAAAAACTTTTATACCCTTTTAAAACATAGCAAAGCTGATTACTATTTCTTTTCTGATCAAGATGATATTTGGTTAGAAGATAAATTAGCAGTTACTTTAGCAGAAGCACAAAAGTATGATAGTCAGAAACCTTTATTGGTTTATACAGATTTGAAAATTGTTGACCGAGATTTAAATGTTTTACACGAAAGTATGATTAAAACACAGTCTGATCATGCCAATACTGAGTTGGTTCAAGAATTGACAGAAAACACAGTGACTGGCGGTACAGCAATGATAAATCATGTATTGGCTGAATTGTGGACATCAACAGATGATTTATTGATGCACGATTGGTATCTTGCTTTGCTTGCTAGCGCTTTAGGTAATCTTGCTTATGTTGATTATCCAACTGAATTGTATCGTCAACATGATGCTAATGTATTAGGGGCGCGTACATGGACTAAACGCATGAAAAATTGGATTAAACCTCATAAATTAGTCGAAAAATATTGGTGGTTGATTAATGCTAGTCAAACTCAAGCACGCTTTTTATTATATTTAACATTGACCCCTGAAAAAAGAGACTTGATTGAAAATTTCACAACGATTATGGACAAGCCACTGATTCAACGAATTAAAACCTTGAATCAGTATGGCTTACGCAAAAATCGTACCTTCCATACGCTTGTGTTTAGAACATTAATTATTACCAAATTTGGTTATAGGAGAAATAAATGAAGTTCTTTAGTAAAGAAAATAAAATCTTATTAAAAGAAATGGTAAAAACGGACTTTAAACTTCGTTACCAAGGAAGTTTAATTGGGTACTTGTGGTCAATTCTTAAACCAATGATGCTATTTACAATTATGTATTTGGTATTCGTTCGTTTCTTGCGCTTTGATGATGGAACACCTCACTACGCAATTGGTTTATTGATTGGTATGGTGACATGGAACTTCTTTGCTGAAGCAACAAACATGGGGATGCTTTCTATTGTGTCACGTGGTGACTTGCTTCGTAAATTGAATTTTTCAAAAGAAATTATTGTTATTTCATCAGTTGTTGGTGCGGCAATTAACTATGCTATCAACATGGTGGTTGTGTTCATTTTTGCTTTATTAAATGATGTCCATCCTAGCTTCGGTTTCTTAGTAATTTTCCCTTTGTTTATTGAATTATTTGTTTTAGCTACTGGTGTTGCGTTTATCTTGTCAACCCTATTTGTTAAATATCGTGACTTGGGACCAATTTGGGAAGTAATTCTTCAGGCTGGTATGTATGGTACACCGATTATCTATTCTTTGACATTTATTTTACAACGTCACCACTATACTATTGGTAAAATTATGATGCTAAATCCTATTGCACAAGTTATCCAAGATATGCGTCATTTTATTGTTTATTCTGGAAATATGCGAGGCTGGGAACTGATTAATAATAATATCATTGCTCTAGTTCCATACGTTATTCCATTTGTAATTCTTGCAATTGGATATTCAATTTTCCATAAACATGCTAAGAAATTTTCGGAGATTTTATAATGTCAGATAAAGAAATTGCAGTAAAAGTAGATCATGTAAGTAAATATTTTAAATTACCAACGGAATCAACACAAAGTTTGCGTACAGCGCTCGTTAATCGTTTTAAAGGGATTAAAGGTTATCGTGAGCAACATGTCTTAAAAGATATTTCATTTGATGTTCATAAAGGAGATTTTTTTGGAATTGTTGGCCGTAATGGTTCAGGTAAATCAACACTTTTGAAAATCATTTCACAAATTTATGTCCCTGAAAAAGGTTCAGTTACAGTAAATGGTAAAATGGTTTCATTTATCGAACTTGGTGTTGGATTTAATCCTGAATTGACTGGACGTGAAAATGTCTATATGAATGGTGCTATGCTTGGTTTTACAACTGAAGAAATCGATGCCATGTATGATGACATCGTTGAATTTGCAGAACTTGAAGAATTTATGAATCAAAAACTCAAAAATTACTCAAGTGGTATGCAAGTTCGTCTAGCATTCTCAGTTGCGATTAAAGCTCAAGGTGACGTTCTTATCCTTGATGAAGTTCTTGCCGTAGGTGATGAAGCTTTCCAACGTAAATGTAACGATTACTTTATGGAACGTAAAGAAAGTGGTAAGACAACTATTCTTGTTACCCATGATATGGGAGCAGTTAAAAAGTATTGCAACCGTGCTGTTTTAATTGAAAAAGGTTTAGTTAAAGCGTATGGTAATCCATTTGATGTCGCTAATCAATACAGTTATGATAATACTGAAAAAGAATATGATGACAATGTTCAAGAAGAACGAGAAGTTAAAGAAGATGATAAAATCTCAGATATTTCTATTAACTTATTATCTGAAAAACGCCTAACACCAAAAGATGAAATTTCCTTTGAAGTCAATTACAATATGCTTCAAGATATGGATACATATGTGGCTCTATCATTTACAGATATTGACCGTAATATCTGGATTTATAATGATAATTCGAAAGAACATATGACAACAGGCGCTGGTAAAAAAAATGTTAAATATAGTTGTCACATTCCAAATGTGAATGATTTGAAATTGAAATTGGAAGTGACAATTCGAGATAAAGATGGACAAATGATTGGCTTTGTCCCAGCTGAAAAATCACCAATTATTTTATTAACACGTGATGATCTTGATTATAATAATGAATCTGAAGTTGATTCAGCAACAGGTCTTATTCAACGTAATGGTCAATGGGATTTTTAAAATAATGGTTCAATAATGAGGTAAAGAATGAAAGTATCTATTATTTGTACAAATTATAATAAAGAAGCGTGGATAGAAGAGGCTATTCAAAGTTTCTTAAACCAGAAATGTAATTTTGACTATGAAATCATTTTAGTTGATGACGCTTCTAGTGATCATTCTCCTCAAATTATTGAGCACTATGCTAAACAATTTCCAGAAAAAATTAAAGCCGTTTTTCATCAAGAAAATCTTGGAATTACAAAGACATGGATTGAGGCTTGTAAGTTAGCTCAAGGTGATTATATTGCTCGCTGTGATGGCGATGACTATTGGACAGATGAATATAAACTTCAGAAGCAAGTTGAGATTTTGGATAAATCAGAAATATCAAGTTGGTCTTGTAGTGATTTTGACATTATTTCTGAGTCAGGAGAGCTTCGCCATAAAGAAGCTATTCAAAATGGCATTATTCGTAAAATGTCAAGCTTTGAAGAGATGCTCGCATTTAAGGGAATGACAATGTCATCTACGTGGTTAGTTGATAAAGAATTAATGCTAGAAGTCAATAGTAGTATTCCTATTGATGCTGTGGATGATACTTTTTGTCTACAATTAGAATTATTTATAAAAACGGAATTAACATTTTTGCCAGAAGCGACAACAGTTTATCGTTTACATGATGGATCAGATTCTCATCCAGTTTCTGTTGGAAAATTAGCAACTCGTTTTGAGAAGCTTCAACAATTACAGGAAGATTATCTTGAAAAGTATTATTCAAGTATTAATTTTAAAGAATTATCAAAATATCTTTTTTCTGAAAGTACTGATCATGAAAAGATTATTGCTCTCCGTCAACGGGAACTAGCAACTCAATTGACGAATGCAAAATCTATTTTAGAGGAATTACTTGAAGAGAGGGCAAATTTAAAAACAGCTGAGGAAAATTTAAAAACAGCTGAGGAAAATTTAAAAACAGCTGAGGAAAATTTAAAAAATATAATAGCTGAAAAAGAATATTGGGTAGATGAGTATAATAAGGTTGTTCATTCAAAGCGTTGGATTATTACAACAAAAATAATTAATTTATTTAGGAGAAATTGATGAAACGTCTCTTACTTTATATTCATTACAATAAATTTAATGAACTAAGTCCCCATGTTTTCTACCAACTTGAACACCTAAGGCCGTTGTTTTCATCAATCTATTTCATTTCAAATAGTAAGTTAAGCAAGAACGCGGTTCAAAAATTGCAAGATGCTATGCTCATTGATGATTTACTTGAACGGCAAAATGAAGGTTATGATTTTGCAGCATGGAAAGATGGTATTTTTGCTTCATTGGATAGTTTAAAGAATTTTGATTCATTAACCTTGATGAATGATACTTGTTTTGGCCCTCTGTGGGATTTTAAAACTATCATAAATCAATTTGAGTCAGATAACACTATTGATTTTTGGGGTTTGACTAATCATGCAGCTTGTAAATTAAAAGGGGGGAGTTATGTGGCAGAGCATCTGCAATCATATTTTCTCTCTTTTAAGAAACAGGTTGTAGAGAGTCAAGCGTTTATTGATTTTTGGTCAAATGTTAAAATTTACAAAAATGTTCAACAAGTTATTGATATTTATGAAGCAAAGTTGACTGAACAATTAGTTGAAGCAGGTTTCCATTATGCTTCAGCGCTTGACTTGTCAAACAAACCAGCGCTTGGCAATGTTTCTATTTTCAGACCTGATTTAATCATTCAGAATGAAATTCCATTTATCAAAATTAAGTCATTTAGCCATGCAGATTACTTAGCACCGTATGTTTTAAAAGCGGTTGAAGAAAAGAGTGAGTATCCAAGTGATTTAATTGTTAATCATTTATCTAATATATTATCGCCGACTACATCTTTCTTATTACCTTATAAAAAGTTGAAGCAGTCTGATAACAATGTGCTAAAGCAAATTTCAAAGACAGTTTTGCATCTACATTTTTCAACACGAAATGGTGTAGAAATTTTAACTAGTTTTTTGAAGAGTCGTAAAAACATTATAACTTTAGTTAGTGCTAAATCAGAGAAACTTTTAGAGGAAGTAAAAGAACGATTCCAGCAAGAAGATGTCACTAGTTCTGCTTACGCACATATTGTAAGTGTTAGTGATTGGCAAAAATTTCTTAGTGATTATTTTGAGGTGTTTGATGGTAATTGCATAGCCTATATACATGTTTCAGATTTCTTTTCAAACCATCTGGTTGACTCCTATAGCCTAGTTGAACTACTTGAGATGATGTTTTCATCAGAGGATGCCATTAAGAAAACATTTCTTGATGATGAAAAGATTGGTTTGGCCATTCCTGATATGCTTTCATATGAAAGATATAAAGATAGTCAATTACTCGTCAATAAAGAAATACTGGATAAATTTAATCTTTCTGAAGCAGAAATGAAAAATCCTATGATAGAAAAATCCTGGGCGGCTTATTGGATTAGGGTAGATGAATTACAAAAGTTATGTAATGGCAAAGGTAACCTAGCACTTTCAGATTTTGAGAAACTTCTTCCATTTTTCAATTGGAAAGAGCGCTATGATTTTGTTTTATTACCAAATAAAGCAAGTTTACCTGCCTTAATTGATGCCAAAAAAGCAAATGATATGCTTTTTGCATCGGAACTTGATGTTCCTGATGAAATTAACTATCCAGTAAGCGCTAAAATAGTTATGAGATTCTTTAAAAAAGCAACCCAATTGACTCTGACTTATTTTTTAAAACGTCTAAATTTAATCAAATTAGTTAAGGAAAAACATAATAAATGAGTGAAAATAAACATACCATTGCCATTTGCGCATATGGGGAAAGTTCATATTTAGAAGAGTGTATTCGTTCAGTTGAGCAACAAACCGTATCATCTGATGTTTATTTATATACTTCAACACCAAATGATTACATTAGATCAATAGCAGAGAAATATCATCTTCCATTATATGTTGGTGAACGTAAATCAATCGGAGCTGACTGGAATCAAGCTCTTTCACATTGCAAGACAACATATGCAACAATTGTTCACCAAGATGACTTATATGATGAAACTTTCACTGAGAAGGTAATGATTTCGTTTGAAAAACACCCGGATTCAACAATTATTTATACTGATTACCATGAATTAAAAATGACAGCAGAAGGTGCAAAAGATATTGCTAGCAATCAGAATTTGAAAATCAAACGTTTGATGCTTAATGTTTTATCTGCATGCCCAGGTTCAAAATGGTGGCGTAATCGAGTTCTGTCATTTGGCAATCCAATTTGTTGTCCTAGTGTTTCATACAATATGTCTAAACTGTCTGATTTTAAATTTGATGAAGAAATGAAAACAAGTTTGGACTGGTATGCTTGGTATACTATTTCTGCACAATATAAAGGGCGCTTTTCTTACATTAAAGAACCTTTGATGTTCCACCGTATTCATGAAGAATCTGAAACGACAGCGACGATTTCTAATAATACTCGCACAAATGAAGACTTGCAAATGTATCAATTACTTTGGCCGAAAGCGATTGCCAATTTTTTGATTAAGTTTTATCAAAAAAGTCAGAATTCAAATCAATAGGAGGCAGCTACGTGTTAAAAAAATTAATTATTATTCCAGCCTACAATGAAAGTAGTAATATTGAAGGTACGGTTGCTGCAATTAAAAAAGATGCACCAGATTTTGATTATGTCATTATCAATGATTGTTCGACAGATAATACGCTTGAAATTTGTCACAAAAATAACTTTAATGTAGTTTCACTTCCAATCAATTTGGGCATTGGTGGTGCTGTTCAGACTGGTTACTTGTATGCTAAAAAGTATGGCTATGATCTTGCTGTTCAAGTAGATGGTGATGGACAACATAACCCTGCTTTCTTATCAAAAATGGCTAATGAGTTAATTGAAAGTAATGTTAACATGGTCATTGGTTCACGTTTCCTTGAAAAAGAAGGTTTCCAATCTTCATTCATGAGACGTGTAGGTATTCGATATTTTACTAGATTAATTCGTATGTTAACAGGTAAAAAAATTACTGATGCAACATCAGGTCTTAGAATGATTGATCGAAATATCATTGAATTATTTGCAAATGATTATCCAGATGATTATCCAGAGCCGGAAACAATCGTTTCTTTGTTAAATAAAGGATATTCTGTTAAAGAAATTCCGGTTGTTATGAACGAGAGACAAGGTGGTGTTTCGTCAATTTCTGCAACAAAATCCGTTTATTATATGATTAAAGTGACATTGGCTATTTTATTTGTAAAATTAAGGGGGAAATAAGATGACACAAACAGCGAGCCTTTTTATCTCAATTGTTATTGTACTTTTTGTTGCTTACTCATTCCATTTGATTAAGAAGGATAAACTATCTATTCGTTATTCGTTATCATGGTATATTCTAAGCGTTATTTTATTGATTGCTGTTTGGGTCCCAAATTTATTGGTTGTATTGGCTAATTTATTAGGTATTTATTCCCCAATGAATCTGGTTTTCTTTGTTGGGTTTTGCTTAAGTTTGTGGATTCTTTTCTCACTAACTCGCATTGTTTCTATTCAAAGCTCAAAAATTAAAAGCTTGGCACAACAAATTGCATTAAGTGAGAAGAAGGATGATTAAATTATTGAAAATTGGGCAGAAAGCCTCTCAAAAAGAAGTATTTGCTTGGAATATTTTGGGAAGTTTAGCTTCAGCAGCAATGTCAACGCTTTTGCTGTTATCTGTAGCTCGTTTGTTGGATAGTTATAACGCTGATGTCTTTAGTATTGCTTATGCAGTTGGTAATCTATTAATTACAGTAGCAACTTTCCAAGTTCGTGATTTTCAAGCAACAGATATTAGAGAAAAGTATTCCTTTAACAATTATTTTTATGCACGTGTATTGACTATCATTATTATGATAGTAGTTGCATTGGGCTATGTTGTTGTTCACGGATATGATTTTTATAAATCTTTATGTGTTGTACTGATTTGTTTTTATCGCAGTAGTGATGCATTATCCGATGTTTTTCAAGGTATGTTTCAACAGCACGAACGTCTAGATATAGCCGGGAAATCTCTTTTTTTTAGAAACGGATTTATCTTTATTGGTTTTACAATTTCATTGATTATTACCCATGAGTTGTTATTATCTTTGATTATCATGAATGTACTATCCTTTGCTTTTGTCGTAGCATTCGATTTTTGGTTAAGTCGATACTTTAGTAAAATCAAAGCCTTTCATTTTTCATTTAAACAAGTTAAAGGTTTATTAATTGAAAGTAGTCCACTGTTTATTAATGCTTTTATGTTGGTTTCAATATACAATCAACCAAAGTATGCGCTAGATAATTTATTTGAACGTGGTCTACTTGATGTAGGTGTTCAAACAGATTTTAATATTTTGTTCATGCCGGTTTTTGCCATGAATTTAACAATGATTTTCTTTAGACCAATGATGACGCAAATGGCAATTTTTCTTGAGAAAAAGGAGTATGGGTCATTTGTTCATTACCGTCGGAAATTATTGCAATTATTAGTCGTTATCTCATTCTTGATTTTAGTAGTAGTATCTGTTATTGGGGTCCCAATTTTAAATATTGTTTATTCGACTAATTTAAATAGATATTTAGTTCCATTCATCATTTTGATGTCTGGAGGAATTGCAAGCACTTTCGCGACGGTTTGTGATAATATTTTGACAGTCTTGCGTAAGCAAAAACTTTTGATTATATCATTTGCTAGTGGTTTTTGTGCCTCATATCTTTCAGCTAATCCATTGGTTGAGCACTATGGTATTTATGGTGCTTCTATATCATTCACATTATCAATGCTGACATGGCTACTAGTATCACTAGTTATTTATTTTAGCGCCAAAGATTCATATAAGGAGAGAAAATGAAAATAGAAAAATTATTCTTATTCCTAGCTGCTCCATGTATTGCTCTATTTATGTTTTTGGTTCCTGTGACGCAAGTTCCAGATGAAACAACACATGCAATTTTAGCTTGGAATATTACACATGATACTGCAAAGGAAGATTCACTTCAATGGCTTGCACATCATCAAGGAGAAGTAATCACTAATAGTTCACCAGAAGCTCCTGCTGTACTCAATAAGGAAAAACTAAATCGTTTTTTTACTAAGAAACAAGATTTTTCTTCAGCTCCTTTTAAATTGAATGTTTCAATTAAAAGTCTGGCTCATCTTCCTCAAGCAATTGGAATGTTGATTGGCCGTGCGATCTATCCTTCATATGGCGTCATTATGTTAGTAGGACGAATTGTTAATGCTCTTGTTTATATCATCGGGATGTATTTTGTTATCAAAGCAGCAAAATACGGTAAATTAGCTTTGATGTTTATTTCGTTATTACCAATGATGTTACAGCAAGCAGCTTCTCTATCTTATGATGTTTTAAATTACGTCTCGATTGCATGTTTCTTTGTTTTCTTTGTTAATCTTATCAAAGAAAGAACATTTACTAATAAAAAGTTTCTTCAGCTTATTTTATTAACTTTATTCCTTTATTCAACGAAAACAAATAACCTGCTTTTATTACCGTTCTTAGTAATGGTAGATTTTGAATTTGAAGGATTTTTAAAAGTGTTAAATCCAGCTTATAATTTCTTCAAGAAATATAGATGGTATTTTGTTACAAGTGCGGTTTGCTTAGGAATTGTTGCGTTTTATTTCTTCTTAAAAGGCTGGGGTGGAACTCAACACTTTATTTGGGTAATGTTTAATACTTTCTTCTTACAACAAGAAAACGTTAATTTAAATGGTTTGTTAACTATTGGTATTTTCGGAGAATTTGGCTGGTTAACGACTCAATTACCGTTATGGCTAGTCTTTATTGATATTGTTGTATTGATTTTAATTTATTTGAGTGAATATCTTCCTGTCACTAAAACGGAAGGAATTTCATCAGCTTTGATTTTTCCACTTCAAGTACTAGCTATTGTCGTAGGAATGTATTTTGCATGGACTTTACGTTCAAATCCTGACAATGTTGGTGCGAATAGAATTGCTCATGGAGAACAAGGTCGATATTTCACGCCTTTCTTGATTTATTTGGCACCTTTGTTTAGCCTTTGTCAGTCAAAACTAAGATTTGAATTTAGTCAAAAATCAATTATTAAACTATCAACAATTATCATTCTAATCAATGTTGCAGTGTCATTTGCTGTTTTATGGGCTTATTATTGGGTATAAAGATAGTTGTTAGTAGAATTGTAATTTTTAATATTTTGACATAGGGAGGAAAAATGAAGTATTCAATTATTGTACCGGCATATAATGTGGCACAATATATCGAAGAGTGTGTAGAAAGTGTCTTAAATCAAGATTATGATAATTATGAAGTTATCGTTGTTGATGATGGAGCGACTGATGAAACGCCTCAAATTATTGATAATCTTGCCCAAAAATCTAAAAAAGTAAGGGTTATTCATCAAAAAAATGGTGGATTATCTGCTGCACGAAATAGTGGAATTGAGGCAGCAAGCGGTGATTATATACTCTTTTTGGATGGGGATGATTTTTGGTCTGATAATCAATTCTTAACAGGTTTGAATAATATAATAAAAAAGGAAACAGTTGATGTTATAATTTTTCCTTTTTCATACTATTATCAAAACAAACTAGTTGAAAAACGCTTTGATACTAAAAACTTAATTGGAAATTTTAAAACAGACTGTGTAGATTTGGTGAAAAGAGATTTAATGATTGCACCTGCGTGGAATAAGTGTGTTAAGAGAAAATTATTTGTAGGTGGTTCTCTTGATTTTAAAGTTAACTTTCTTTCAGAGGATTGCCTTTGGTGTGCGGATCTCTTGAAGATAATGACAAGTTATACAGTTTATGATAATGCACAGTATATGTACCGTCAAAACCGTATAGGAAGTATTACTAATGTTGTTAAAGAAAAAAATTTACTTGATATTTTAAAGAGTATTTCAATTGGCCTTGGTAATATCGATGAGCTTTCCTCTGAAAAGCAGGAGGCACTAAATATCTATTTTGCAAATTCTTACATCTCAATTTTGCCATATGTTTATTTGTATAAAAGTAACTTTGATATTAAAATGTATTTGAAAGATTACGAATATTTGTTACAATATTCTAGACAGATTGAAAACAAAAGTTTTAAATATACTGGCTTGGTGGCAAAAGGGATAGGAGTTGAAAAGGCGGCTGCTTTGTTTAATAAGTTACTTGGTCTGTACAAAAAGTTTAAAGGTTAAGGTTTTTCAAAAGTTAAAATGATATTTTTTAAATCAATAGGTGATTTTTGTAAAAAGAATAAAAGGGTCTTGCTTTCTTATTTAGTGACCTTTCTTATTACCTATTTACATCTTGTGATAGTAATTGGGTTAGAAAATCATCGAACTATTTCGCCGCTTATTTGGATTCTATTAGGTGTTTTTATTATCTTATACGCCTTTCAAATTCGAAAAAAAATAGAAAATAAATGGTGGCTATTATATCTCCCACTCATTTATTTTCTTTTTGTGATAGGGGCTTATTTTGTAAAAGTCACTTTAAATCTTAATAATGAAAAATTTGACTGGATAAAATTTCATCATTTTTGGGACACTAACTTCTTAATTGTTGCAGCATGTCTTATATTATTGGCTTTTATCTTCAATTATCTCTCAGATTATTTTTCTAATAAGCAGATGAATGCTTTTTCTTTGAAAAAGAAACGCTATGATATTTTGGTGATGAGCCAAATCGCTACAATGTTTATTGTGACGAGTAATCAATTAATTAATAGTTTCCTTTCAAATTCACTTTTTGCTGTTGAGAATATTAAAAAGACGGCTTACACAGGGCAATTGTTTTATTATTCTCTCGGAATGTATATTTTTTTCAGTTTAATTACTTACGCAGCTTCTAAGGGAGTTGGTCAACTTATTAAGAATAAACCAAAACCTTCTTTATCGGTTGTGACAAGTTTGTTATTAGCATTTATCTTTAATTTTACAATTCAAATAGGAATTACAGAAAAAGGTGCAACTTACGATTACTATATTGCTTCAGGTGCAACTATTCTTCAAATTTTAGTTCTTTCTTCTTTTTTTATTGTGGTTTACGTTCTTGTTAATCGGTACTTACCAGCTACAATTATTAATATTCTTTTAGGTGTTCTAGCTAGTTATATAAATGCTAAAAAATTCACTTTGCGCAACGAACCACTATTAGTTTCAGATTTTACTTGGTTAGGTGATATTGGATTTTTTAAGGAATACGTAAGTGAAAACGCCTTCTTGTTAAGTTTGGCAGGAGGGCTGTGGACAATTTTTATTCTATACTATATTAGAAGAAAAGTCTTGCCAGGCCAGATTTTTAAGAGTTTAAAATATCGTTTACTAATTTTAGCTATAACAGCTATTGCATTTTCAGGAGTTTTATTAGCATTTAAAAATCAAGAAGATGGTAGAATTTCAGACCATATTCCTGTTCTTTCTTCTGTTTATAATTTATATAATGTTAATTGGCAAGGTATTAATGCTAATGCGAGATATCAATCATTAAGTTTTGTTTGGCTAAAACAATTAACCATTACTAATATTGAAAAGCCAGCTAATTACAGCAAAAAAGAAATTGAGCAGCTATATGAGAAGTATACAGTTATTGCTAATGAAATAAATACAACTAGAACAGAAAATATATCTGATCAGACAGTTATTTTTGTCTTAAGTGAAAGTTTAGCAGATCCAGCTCGAGTCCCTGGGGTTTCGCTTTCAACTCCTGTTTTATCCCAAATTCAGCAAATTCAAACTGGAACAACTTCTGGTTTAATGAAATCAGACGGCTATGGTGGTGGAACCGCTAATATGGAATTTCAGTCTTTGACAGGTTTACCCATGTACAATTTTAATGATATGATTTCAGTGCTATATACTGATGTCTTTCCTGAAATGTCTTACGTGCCGTCGATTAGTAATGCATTTGATTCTAAGAATCGCATAGCTATTCATTTGTCTGATGCTACACACTATGCTCGAAATTCGGTTTATACAAAACTAAAATTTGATAAGTTTATTGCTACATCGGGTTCAGATGATACAGCAGACAATGTCAGCACATTTGGCGCCTATCCAAGTGATGCTTCAACTTATGATAATGTTTTATCTGAAATTGATACTAATCAAAACCAATTCTTTTCTGTGATGACCATGCAAAACCATGGACCATGGTTTCCAACTGATTTGACTGATATTACGGCAAGTGGAGAAGGTTTGACAAGTGACCAAAATGAAAGCTTAACGAACTATGCGAGACTTTTGAGTTATACTGATAGCAGCACTGCGGAGTTTTTACAGCAATTAGAAGGAATTGATAAGAAAATTACGGTTGTATTCTATGGAGATCATTTACCAGGTATTTATCCAAAATCAATCTTTAAGGATAATCCTAATTTGCAGTATTTGACTGATTATTTTATTTGGTCAAATCACGGTACTACTAAAGATGATTATCCATTAGTAAATTCAAGTGATTTTCCAGCTGAATTATTGGCTCATACAAATTCGCGTGTTTCACCTTACTACGCTTTGTTGACAGAAGTTTTGAATAAAGCAAGTGTTGATAAAGATAAACTTGATAGCGATGGTAAAATGGTTGCTAATGATTTGAAAATGATTCAATATGACTTAACAGAAGGAAAAGAATATATTTTGAATCATTCAGATTTCTTTGAATTTGAGTAATAAGAATTTAGGAGCTGAGAGGCTCCTTTTTTCAGCTCAAAAATTGATTTACTAATGAAAAATTAATTGCTTTAGTGTAAAATAGATAAGAGTAAATAGATTGGAAATGAAAATGAGGAATATTAGTAAAACACAACTTTTAGTTAAAATGAAGGCAGTATTGCGAAAAATAGCACAAGTTCTTAAAAAAATTCTTCGTTTTGGTAAGAAAGCTATCTTAAAACTAAGATGCCATATACTTCGAGTTTTTCGAGACAACTTTCGAGATAACAACTATCTTCCACATGCAAAACGTATTTTGATCTATAATATTTTTGAGGGAAAAGATGCTCTTCAAGAATATAAGATTATTTTTTTGGAGGCACTAGCTAAAATTGTTGATGAAGCTCATATCGTTGTTAATGGTGAACTATCTCAGTCAGATGTTGAACGTCTCGAAAAAATTGGTAAAGTAACTTTAAGAGAAAATAAAGGTTATGATGTAGCAGCTTTTAGAGCTGAAATTTTAAATCTTGGCCAAGAACGTTTAAAAGAATATGATCAGTTGTTATTGGTTAATGATACTAATATTGGTCCTTTTAAAGATTTAGAAACAGTTTTTTCAACGATTGATTCAAAATCACTAGATTTTTGGGGTGTTTCACTTGGTGAAATCCAACCAGACTTTACTGGTTTAAATCCGTTTGGTTATATTCCAGAACATATTCAAACGTATTTTCTAGTTATTGAACGTAGCTTATTACATCAAAAATCATTTTACCGCTACTGGGAGAAGCTTGGAGATACTGATTCGCGTCAAAAGGCCATTGGCAAGCACGAAACATTTTTTACAAAGCATTTTGCTAACCTAGGTTTTCGTTATGATGCTTTGATTAGAGATACAACTGATAGTGCTATGTACATTCATCCTTTGCGTGTACTAAATCAGGGTTCTCCACTGATAAAATATTCAGCGTTGTCAAATTATAATGACGATCAATTTATTTGGCAAGGCTTGGAACGTCAGAGTGAAATTCCAGAACTTATCTCATATATTGAAGAAAAGACAGATTATCCTGTTGAAATTATCACAGATATCATTGATGATTTTAAAAAAAAATCAGAGAAAAAATACGTTTTAATCATTGATGGTGTTGAAAATATCATTCCTCAGTGTACGAGATATCGTATCTTAAATAAAGCTGAGCAGCTTGAAAAACTTGGATATGATGTGAAGGTCGTTAACCTTTCTAAACTTCAATTGTTAGACTGCAAAGGTGCCAGTCATATTATTATTTATCGTGCGCCGGATCTTCCTATTTTAAGTCAAGTTTGTCAGTTAGCAAATAAGACAGGTGTTCCAGTTTTCTATGATATTGATGATTTGGTTTTTGATACAAAATATACTGATCAACTTGCTTATACGCAAGGCTTATCGACAGCAGATAAAAATAACTACGATGAAAGTGTTCGAGGCTATGGTCGAATGCTTAATAAATGTGATGCAGTCATTACTTCAACAAATCAGTTGGCAAAAGAATTAAGAAATTATAAGTCAACCGTGATTTTGAATCGTAATGTGCTATCACAAGAGTTAGTTGAAATTAGTCAGAAAACTCCACATATGGAACTTGATGATAACAAAGTTAGAATGGGATATTTTTCAGGTTCAATAACTCATAATGAGAACTTTGAAATGATTAAACCAGCTATTATTTCTTTATTGAAAGAGTATAAGAACCTTGAATTACACTTAGCGGGGCATTTAGATATTCCTGAGGATATTGCTTGTTTTGGTGAGCAGATTGTGACGCATCCATATGTTGATTGGAGAGAATTACCAAAATTGATTTCATCTATAGATATTAATTTAGCGCCCCTAGTTCAGTCAACCTTTAATGAAGCTAAATCAGAGATAAAATGGCTTGAAGCAGCTGCTGTTAAAGTTCCGACAGTTGCTAGTAAAATAGGTTCATTTGAAGATATGATTGAAGATGGTATTGATGGTGTTCTGGCTTCTGAAACAGAGTGGAAAGAAAAATTAGAACGGTTAATTGTCGATAAAGATTTTAGAATTCAAATAGCAGAAAATGCTTATCAATCAGTTATGACTAATTCAACTACTAGTGCAATTAAAAAGAATTTTTTAGAAGGGTAGAAATGAAAAATATTTTATTTGTAACACCAACTACAACATTTGATAATGGTGCAGAAATATCTATTTTTTATCTGATGAAATACTTGGTGTCGCAAGGATATAATGTCTTTAGTGTTTGTCAGGAGATTCCTGAACCGCAGCAAGATGAGCATCGAAAACACTATGATGAGGTTGGGATTAATGCGATTTATCTTCCTGCTGCTAAGTGGTGGTGGGAGGATGCACCTGGTGGCCAGCCAGGTTCCAAGGCTCATCGCGTAGAGTCTTATCGTCGAAATATAAAAGAAATTGGCGACGTCATTGAAGAATATTCTATTGATTTAGTTATTTCAAATACAGTAAATGTATTTCAAGGAGCTGTAGCAGCAAAGGTTGCAGGGGTGCCTCATTACTGGTTAATACATGAGTTCCCTGAAAAAGAGTTTGCTTACTATCTCGACAAATGTGATTTTATTTCAGAATTCTCAACAGAAATTTTTAGTGTTTCAGGAAATCTTAATGATAAACTTCAACAACTATTTAATGACAAACAAATAGGTTGTTTTGTTCCATACACACAAATTCCTGATATGGAATTAGATAAAGGGGATAAGGCTAGAATTGTCTCTGTTGGTCGAGTTAATGAGAGAAAAAATCAGCTCGAGTTGATTCAGAGTTTCGGACAGTTACAAAAAGATGAAAATAGTAATCTTGAATTAGTATTCATAGGCCCTTGGGATGATGACTACAAGAAAAAATGCCAAAATTATATTGATGAACATAATTTGACAAATATTTCATTCTTAGGTTTTAAATCAAATCCTTGGGAGTACCTTACTGATAAAGATATTTGTGTTTTTACATCAGCTCAAGAAACATTTGGTTTGGTTTATGTTGAAGCTATACTTAAAGGTCTTCCAGTAATTTTATCAGATAATTTAGGGCATAAGACTGCTTACGATATTTTCAAAATTGGTTCAATGTATCATTTGGGGGATGTTGATGAGCTAAGTGGTATGATTATCTCTATGTTGGGTAATCAACAAGAGGTTTACATTCAAGCTCATCAAGATAAAGAAAAAGCTAAACGATTGTATAGAGTTGAGAAGACTTATGAGGAAATTATTTCAAAAATTAAATCTCAAAAAGCATTGACCTCTAAGAGTTCGTTACGTCATATTGCTGATTTATTTACAGTTAATACTGAGCCTACAAAATTGGAACGTGGTGCTCGTAAAATTAGTCACACTCTTTACAGAGTTAGACAAAACTTGAAAAAGTTATGAATTTTTATATAAGAGAAGGTTTTCCTTCTCTTTTTTTCTTTTGAAGTTTTTCATGAAAATTATTTTATACTTGTGTTATACTTATAAGGTGTTAAATCAGATTGAAGGTAAATAAATGAAAAAACTATCTATTGTTGTTCCTTGTTATAATGAGCAAGAAACAATCTATCCATTTTTAGAAGAAACTCAAAAAATTGAAAGTAAAATGAAGGACCAATTGATTTTTGATTATATCTTTGTCAATGATGGTTCAAAAGACGAAACCTTAAAGGTTCTTCGAGATGTTGCTAGCCGTTTTGAAAATGTTCATTATTTGTCATTTTCACGTAATTTTGGTAAAGAGGCCGGTTTGTTAGCTGGGCTTGAGGCTGCAGATGGTGATTTTATCACTGTTATGGACGCCGATTTACAAGATCCACCTGAGTTGTTGATTGATATGTATCAAAAAATCAACGAAGGTTACGATGTTGTGGGAACGCGTCGAGCTGATCGAAAAGGTGAACCAGTTATCCGTTCTTTCTTTTCAGAGATGTTTTACAAAATTATCAATGCTGTTTCTGATACAGAGATGGTTGATGGTGCGCGTGATTTCCGTTTGATGACTCGTCAAGTTGTAGACAGTATTTTAGAACTTGGTGAAGTTAATCGTTTCTCAAAAGGAATTTTCTCTTGGGTTGGATTTAACGTAACATATATCGCTTATGAAAATCGCGAACGCGTGGCTGGTGAAACATCATGGAGTTTTTGGAGCTTATTCAAATACTCTATGGAAGGGTTTATTAATTTTTCTGAAGCGCCGCTTGATTTATCTCTTTGGGCTGGTGCAGCATCATTTATCATATCTATTCTTGGAATTCTATTTATCATTATTCGCAAACTCACAATTGGTGGTAGTGTTTCAGGTTGGGCAAGTTTAGTTTGTATCATTTTGTTTATTGGTGGTATTCAGTTGCTTGCTTTAGGGATTATCGGAAAATACATTTCTAAGATATTCCTTGAAACTAAAAAACGACCAGTTTATATCGTCAAAGAAAAAGGATAAAATTTAATATTTTATAAAGTTTTTTAGCTGTTTTTCCGAATTAATATAGTGTACAACATTATATTATAAAGGAGAACAGCTTTTTGAATAAAATCAAATCAGCTTTATTGTCAACAGCTGTGCTTAGCATGGCATTTCTTACTAACTCTGCTATGGCGGATCAACAATCAGATGCCTTAGTGACTAAAACACCGTTTGATGAGGTCAGCAAATCTTTTGAAGTTATGTCACAAAAGACTAAAAATTGTAAAGATATCACTCGAATTGATGTTGCCGTTTGGTCTGAAGAAAACGGTCAAGATGATCTTAAATGGTACAATACAACTGATGTTATTAATGGTCAAGCAAAAGTTAAGGTAAATCTAGCAGATTATGGAAATAGAGCTGGATCATATATTACTCATGTTTACACAACTTATTCTGATGGTCGTGTATCGGGTACTGCCTTAGAAAGTCTTAAAATTAGTCCTAAAGCACCTCAAGTAAGTGTTAAAAATGGAGCGCTTCAGCTTTCAACAGACATTAATGCACCATCTAATGGGACAATTAAATATGCTGTCTGGTCAGAAGAAAATGACCAAGATGATTTAAGATGGTATGATGATTCTGGGAAAGGAATAACAAGAGTCAATTTAAATAATCATAAAGATTATGGAAGATATTTTGTTCATACCTATTTAGCACAAAATGGGAAATTGACTGCTATTAATGGTCAGGATATTATTATTGATAAACAAGAAATATCGTATCAAATTGTTCAAACTTCAGATAAAACCTATGATGTTTTGATTAATGATGTTCCGGAATATATTACTTCAATTACAGTTCCAGTTTGGTCAACGGTGAATAATCAAGATGATTTAAAATGGTATAAGGCAACCAAAGTTGGTGATAACTCATATAAGGCAACAATTCAGTTGTCTAACCATGGATTTGACACAGGAACATACGGTGTGCATATCTATGGCGACAACTCTATTACTAATAGTTTTGAAGCACTAAGTGGAACACCAGGATTCCACGTAGATCAGATTAGTGGTTTAGAAAATCCAGAAGTTGGTATTAGTAATGTAAACACAGAAAATGGTTTGTTTAAAGTAAATGTTATGGAAAAAGCTATGTCTAAAAGGGTTTCGAAACTTAAGGTTCAAGTTACCTCTAAATCGAATCCTCAAAAAACAAAAACTTATGAAGCAGGTACAAGTAGTTATGGAAAAATCAGTCAAAGTATTGACTTGAAATCGATTAATAATCAAGCGGATACTTTTTCTGTAGTTGCGACTGTTATTTATTCAGATAATTTAACAGCAACATTTAATCTTTCTGATCAAAACTATAAACCAAGTGCTACACCATCTCCTCGTATCACAACATATATCAACGAAACTAATACTTATCCAGTTGGGCAATGTACGTGGGCGGTCAAGTCTTTAGCACCATGGATTCCAAACTGGCTTGGAAATGCTGGAGGTTGGGCAGTTAATGCGCGTGCTAAAGGTTTCAGAGTTGGTACAACACCAAGAGTTGGTTCAATCGTTGTTTGGCCACATGATGGTAATGGTTATGGACATGTAGCTTACGTGACAGCTGTGTCAAGTAATACACGTATTCAAGTTAAAGAATCAAACTATGCTGGTAAACAATACATTGCTAATTTCCGTGGTTGGTTTAACCCGCTCGATTCATTCTGGGGTGGTGATGTTTCTTACATTTATCCGGATTAATTTTTTAGGCAGTGATTTTGGAATCGCTGCCTTCTTTTATTTAGCGAAAGCATATGTGCTTGAGGGGCTTACAAAATCATGATAAAATGAATACGAGTAAAGAATAGAAAGAGGAGGATTGGTTTGAAAAAAATATCCTTCGAAGCTGCCTAGTATCTCCGATTATTATAGGAGCTTTTTTAAGTTCGGGGCAAGTTTTCGCTGAAGAAAACACAACCACCCAATCAACGACAGTAACTGAGAATGTTCAATCATCGGTAGAGCAATCTGGTTCACTTCAATTAAATAGTGATAGTGTTATCTCTGATGATAATGAAGCAAACAACTCATCACCTTCATCTGAAGTTCAAAATGAAACTCAGAATTTAAGCGATGCTGATAAGCAAGATTCAGCAATTGCTAATGGTCAAGAAGCTGAAAAAAATGCCGATGACCAAATCAGTCTAATTAATCCTTCAATTTCTGAAGATAGTAAGGAAACAGCAGGAAATTCTAAAGAGAATAATGTTGATGATTCAGCGGTACAAGAGTCACAATCATCTGATGATACAACAGATCGTGTTTCTGATAAGACTTCATTGTCAAACCTTGCTGAGTCAAAGGTCTCAACATCAGCTGTCCAAGCTGCTAGTCAAAAGGTAACTAATCAATTAGCTGCTTCTAAAGCTGCTGTAAAAGAAGTAACCAGTGCGACCTTAACTAACAAAGGTTTTGATATTCAGTACAACCAGGCCATTCCAGCAGGTGCCAAAATCATGTTTGCCGTTTGGTCTGAGGTCAATGATCAAGACGATCTTATTTGGTACACGGCTGATAGTAATGGACACGTCGTAGCCAAATACACTGGTTCATATGGAAAATACAATATCCATACTTACCAAAACCTCAATGGTCAAATGATTGGTTTAAACGGTCGCACCATTGATGTACCAAAACCAAGTGCCAAGGTGACAATTACAAAGGTTAGTGGCACAACTTACAAAGTTACTGTCAGTGATATCCCAGCTTACATCACTAGTATTCAACTACCAACATGGACAGAAAAAGGTGGTCAAGATGATATTCAGTGGTATGCTACTACTCAAAATGCTGACGGCACTTTTACAAGAACCTTTAGTATCGCTGAGCACAACCTAGAAAGTGGCAAGTATAATGTTCATGTTTATGGGACAAGTGCGGTTACGAATTCGCTAACCGGTCTTACTGGTACAAGTTTTCAAGGAGATTATCAATTTGGTGATGTTAAAGTTCAACCAACTTTGACAGCAAATGGTATTCAAATTAGCATGCCAAGTGATGTTAGCTCAGATATGACTGCTTACCACGCTGTTTGGTCAGCCCAAAATGACCAAGACGATTTGATTTGGTACAAAGTTCCGGCTAACGGTCAGCTGACAGCTAAGTATACTGGTGATTATGGCACTTACCTTATCCATACTTACGCTGTGATTAAAGGTCAGATGACATGTATCAGTGCGACAAGTATTGACGTTCCAAAACCAAGTGCTAAAGCTAAAATTACTAAAGAAAGTTCAACAACTTATAAAGTCACAATTACTGACGTTCCGGTTTACATTGATAGTATTCAAGTACCAACTTGGACAGAAAAGAATGGTCAAGATGATATTCAGTGGTATAAGGCTACTAAAGCTGCAGGTGGATCATATTATGTGATTTTTAGTGAAGCAACACATAACTTAGAAGCTGGTACCTACAATGTTCACGTTTATGGAAATAGTCGTGTCACAAATAGTCAAACAGCTTTACTTGGAACACGTTTTGAATCTGATTACCAATTTGGTGATGTTAAGGTTCAAGCGAGCCTAGGTCAAAATGGTATTAACATTAGCATGCCGAGCGATGTCAGCCCTAATTTAAAAGTTATGCATGCGGTATGGTCAGTTAAGAATGATCAAGATGATCTTATCTGGTATCAAGTTCCAGAGAATGGTCAATTAACAGCAAAATATACTGGCGATTATGGAACATATCTTATCCATACCTACGCTGTTATCAATGGTCAAATGACATGTATCAGTGCAACAAGCATTAATGTGCCAAAACCAGAGATTAAAGCGACGATTACAAAAGAAAGTGATGTTAAAGTTAAGGTGACTGTTTCAAATGTTCCAGTATATGTAACTGGTATTACAATTCCAGTTTGGACAAGTTTGAACGGTCAAGATGATATTAAATGGTATCAGGCTACTAAACAATTTGACGGAATTTATATCTTAACCTTCTCGCCTAACGAGCATAACTTTGAATCTGGGCATTACAATATTCATATCTACGGTCAAAGCCAAGTTAATTACTCATTAGAAGCTTTATCATCAACAAGTGGTGTTGATTTATCAACAGATAAGTATGTTGTTGATCCAGCAGTTTCAGTTCAAAATCATGATGCAAACAATGGGACTTTGAAAGTTCGAATTGCTGAATCTGAATACACTAAGAAGATTAAATCAGTCAGTGTTTCTGTCTGGTCAGAAAGTGATCAATCTAATCTTCATTGGTATACAACTTCTGATGTGTATGATGGTGTAGTGACTGTCATGGTTAATGAGAAAAATCATGGCTATATCAAAGGTAACTATACCGTTCACGTTTATGTTGATTTCACAGACAATACAACATCAGGATTTAACTTAGGTCAATATGCTTTGAATGCTGACGAGCCTGCACAACATGCGCCGTCTTACTTCATTGATATCAGTAGCCATAATGGGGTCATTTCCGTTAGCGACTATCAACGTTTGAAGAGTCAAGGAATTACGGGTGTTGTTGTTAAATTGACCGAAGGAACTTCATATACGAACCCATATGCTCGTGCACAAATTGCTAATGCGCAAGCAGCTGGTTTGAGAGTATCAGCTTATCATTATTCTCATTATGAAACAGCAGCAGAAGCAAGAGCAGAGGCTCAATATTTTGTTCGTGTAGCGCAATCGATGGGACTTTCAGGCTCAACGACAATGGTCAATGACATGGAAGAGCGTAGCATGCTTAACGGTGACCTTAATGCTAATACCCAAGTGTGGAAAGATGAAATGAATCATCTTGGTTACAGTAACAATGTTTACTACACGATGGCAAGTTGGTTGGACACTAAAGGTGGAAAATTAAATACAGCTAAATTTGGTTTATCAAATCTATGGGTAGCGCATTACTTGTATGCATATACTTACTTAGATCAAGAATCAGCTAAATCCTTGTCATATTATTCAAATACAGCTGCTTGGCAGTATACAAGTGTTTCACCAAAACTCTTACATGCACTTGATGAAAGTATTGATTACACAGGACGATTTACTTGGTAAAAGGAGGAACAGCGATGAAAAAGAGTTTAAAACTTGTTCTGGCTTTAGTCTTGTCACTTTGTATAGTGACAGCTTGTACAAGTCATACCAATAATCATAGCAAACAATCTTCAACGGCAACGAAAACAAGTACTAAAGTAACATCTTCAAGTTCAAGTAAAAGTAGTACTTCGTCATCGTCAGTTTCTTTAGAAAGTCAGCCTTCATCGACTGAAGCTTCATCAACACAAGTTGAACAAGAGATTGCTCCCATTTATACAGGTGCTATTTTAAAAGCAGACTATGCTACGATGGCAGGAAATTGGCAAAATGCATCTGGAAATGTTTTAACCTTTAATAACACTGGATTAGCTACCGAAGGAATGACCCCTAATATTTTAGATATCAATCAAAATGGTATTCTACTACTAGATGTTCAGACTGGTGCAAGATCAAATGTTATGTTGTATATTGTCCCAGCTAATACAGCTTTTTCATCAGATTATTTGAATGGTCAATCTGATCCAACAGATGTTTCAAAGGATCGTGTGATTTCGTCAGCTGATATTAATTCAGGCGATTTAGCTAACAAGGCATACTACCACGTTTCGCAATAAATCTGTTAATTTTTGAGTGAAGCTAACCTAAAAAACAACCCTTGGGGTTGTTTTTTTTAACCGATTATGTGATATAATAGTTAACGAGAAAAATAGAGGTGAAAGATGTCTTACGAAAACTTATTAAATCGTTTTTTGACCTACGTTAAGATTAATACACGTAGTAATCCAGATAGTACAACAACGCCATCGACTCAAACTCAAGTCGATTTTGCTTTGAATGTTTTGAAACCTGAGATGGAGTCTGTTGGTTTGCAAGACGTGCATTATCTAACAAATGGTTACCTTGTTGGTACATTACCAGCTAACGATTCAACTAAAACACGTAAAATCGGTTTTATTGCTCACATGGATACAGCCGATTTTAATGCTGAAGGAATCAGCCCACAAATTATCGAAAATTATGCTGGTGGATCTATTGAACTTGGTCAATCTGGCTATGCGCTTTCACCAGAAGAGTTTCCAAATTTGAACAATTACCTTGGACAAACTTTGGTAACAACTGATGGAACAACTCTTCTTGGTTCAGATGATAAATCTGGAATTGCTGAAATCATGACAGCGATTGAATACTTGGTTGCTCATCCTGAAATTAAACACGGTGAAATCCGTGTCGGTTTTGGACCAGACGAAGAAATTGGTGTTGGAGCTAATAAATTTGATGTTGATGATTTCAATGTTGATTTTGCTTACACTGTTGATGGTGGTCCCCTTGGTGAACTTCAATACGAAACATTTAGTGCGGCAAGTTTAGAGATTGATTTCATGGGGCGTAATGTTCACCCTGGTACTGCTAAAAACCAAATGATTAATGCTTTGCAATTAGCTATTGATTTCCACAATCAATTACCAGAAGCAGATCGTCCAGAAAAAACAGAAGGATATGAAGGGTTCTTCCACTTGCATGGTATGGAAGGTGCTGTTGAAAACGCACATAGTTCATATATTATCCGTGATTTTGAAGACGAATCATTTGAAAATCGTAAAAAATTAGTTCAAGAAATCGCTGATAAGATGAACACTGAACTTGGTAAAGACTGTGTTCTTATCACAGTGAACGACCAATATTACAACATGAAGAAAGTCATTGAAAAAGATATGACTCCAGTTGAATTGGCCAAAGAAGTCATGGAAGATTTAGACATTAAACCAGTTATTGAACCAATTCGCGGTGGAACAGATGGTTCTAAAATTTCATTTATGGGTATTCCAACCCCAAACTTGTTCGCTGGTGGGGAAAACATGCACGGTCGCTTTGAATTTGTCAGTCTTCAAACAATGGAAAAAGCAGTGGATGTCATTATTGGAATCGTTCAAAAATAATTAAGCTTTATCTAAGCCTTATTCGTTAGAATTAGCTAAATGGAGGACCGCAATGATTAAAATCTTTGGAAAGATTCGATACCATTGGCAACCAGAATTATCTTGGTCAATTATTTATTGGTCAATTGCAATGGCTCCAATGTTTATCGGTTTGTCATTATTATTCGAGCGGACAAAAATACCGAGTCAATTCTTTGTTTTATTTGCTGCCTTTATTATTTTAGTTGGGTTAGGGTTCCATCGTTATTTCGTTATTGAAGAAGATGGTAAACTGCGTATTGTATCACTTAACCCATTTAAAAAATCAAGGGTTGCGATTGCACAGATTGAAAAAATTGAAGTCAATAGATCTGGTTTAGTGTTAAAAATTAAAAATCAAGCAGATAGGATTTTTTACATGCGCAAATGGCCTAAGAAGTATTTCTTAGATGCTCTAGCTGTTCATCCTGATTTTCGAGGTACAGTTGAATTGACGGATAATTTTATCAAACTTGATTATTTTGAAGCTTATAAGTCTAACAAAAAAGCTCCTACTAAATTGTAAGAGCTTTGGTTGGACAAGATTTGACAGCAAGAAGGGTGTCTTTGTCTGAATCAGGAACTGTTTGTTCCAATAAATCAGAATCAGCAAATTTTACAATGCCATCATCATGGTAATCGAATCGATTAGAGTATGTTTGGCAGAGGCCACAGGCAATACATTTTTCAGGAATTATTGATACTTTCATATTATCATTGTAATATGAATTGATATATTTAACAAGGGGACATTATGGCAAAACAACCATGGGAAGAAAAAGTAGTCGATGACAACGAAATCAGAATTAGCCGTAAAACAAAAGGTTCGGTTATCAGTACACCTTTGTTGACAGCTTTATTGAGTGTTTTCTTTGTTATTGTTGTTGCGATTTTGTTTATTGTTTTTTACACTTCAAATCGTGGTGGTGATAAAGCGTCAGAAACATCAAATTTTTATGGCGCTTCATCTAGTGTCGTTTCTTCATCTAGTGTTGTTTCTTCATCTGAAGCAACAAGTTCAGAAAGCTCACAAGAATCAACGGAAGCTTCGTCTACAGATGCTAGTTCAAGTGACACAACTGAATCATCAAGTGAAGGTAATGGAGATACCATTACAGTTATGTCTGGTGAGGGTGCGGCATCAATTGCTGCGCGTGCAGGTATTTCAGTTGACAGACTCTATGAACTTAATCCTGATCACATGACTTCAGGATACTGGTATGCAAATCCTGGAGATGAAGTCCACATTAATTAGGAAGAAAAAAGGAATCATGAAATCAATTAGAATTGCGATTGATGGTCCGGCTTCAAGTGGTAAGAGTACAGTAGCCAAGATTATTGCTAAAAATCTTGGCTATACTTATCTTGATACTGGAGCAATGTACCGTTCAGCAACTTATTTAGCGTTACAAAATAATTTAACAGAAGATAATGTAGAAGAAATTTTAAAAGCATTGGCCAATAACCCAGTATCATTTGGTCGAGCAGAAGATGGCAGTCAGACTGTTTTTGTTGGGGATAAAGATGTTACCCTTGCTATTCGTCAAAACGATGTGACAAATAACGTGTCATGGGTAGCAGCTATTCCAGAAGTTCGCGAAGAACTTGTTGAACAACAACGTCGTATTGCTAAAAATGGTGCCATCATTATGGATGGTCGTGATATTGGTACAGTTGTTTTACCCGATGCTGAACTTAAAATCTTTTTGATTGCTTCTGTTGAAGAACGTGCAGAACGTCGATTCAAAGAAAACAAAGAAAAAGGAATCAAAACTGATTTTAAAACACTTAAACGTGAAATCGCAGAACGTGATTATAAAGATAGTCACCGTAAGGTTTCACCATTAAAAGCAGCAAAAGATGCCATCACATTTGATACAACTGGTGTTGATATTGACGGCGCTGTGAAATTTATTCAAGAAAAAGCGAAAAAAATCATTGACATGGACTAGTCTCTATGATAGAATATAATCAATGAGAAAAGCAGAAGTGAGAACTTCTCGCCTTGCGACTACGGTTGTCTGGCCCAACATGTCAAAGATTCCGAATGGAATATTATGTGTGTGCGGGCTTGATTTATCAAGTCCGTTTCGTTTTTCTCTAAAAAAATAAAGAGGTGAAGATCATAGCTAAGAAAGATCTATTCATTAACGATGAAATCCGCGTTCGCGAAGTTCGTCTCGTTGGTCTTGATGGTGAACAACTAGGAATTAAACCATTGTCAGAAGCACAAGCTATTGCTGATGATGCAAATGTTGACTTGGTTCTAATTCAACCACAAGCTACGCCACCTGTTGCTAAAATTATGGACTACGGAAAGTTCAAATTTGAGTATCAAAAGAAACGTAAGGAACAACGTAAAAAACAAAGCGTTGTGACTGTTAAAGAAGTTCGTCTTAGCCCAGTTATCGATAAAGGTGACTTCGAGACTAAACTTCGTAACGGCCGTAAATTCCTTGAAAAAGGAAACAAAGTGAAAGTCTCAATTCGCTTTAGAGGTCGTATGATTACTCACAAAGAAATTGGAGCAAAGGTACTGGCGGAATTTGCAGAAAGAACGCAAGATATTGCTATTATTGAGCAAAGAGCTAAAATGGATGGACGTCAAATGTTCATGCAACTTGCTCCAATTCCAGACAAGAAATAATTGTCAATTTTAAACTATTTTAAGAGGAGAATTTTAAAATGCCAAAACAAAAAACTCACCGCGCATCAGCTAAACGCTTCAAACGTACAGGTTCTGGTGGATTGAAACGCTTCCGCGCATTTACTTCACACCGTTTCCACGGTAAAACTAAAAAACAACGTCGTCATCTTCGTAAAGCAGCTATGGTGCACTCAGGAGATTTCAAACGTATTAAAGCAATGCTTTCAGGTCTTAAATAAGACTAAAGTAATTACTCGATATTATTAAGAATTATTTGGAGGAGAATATAAATGGCTCGTGTTAAAGGTGGCGTTGTATCACGCAAACGTCGTAAACGTGTATTGAAACTTGCTAAAGGTTACTATGGTGCAAAACATATCTTGTTCCGTACTGCAAAAGAACAAGTAATGAACTCTTACTACTATGCATACCGTGACCGTCGTCAGAAAAAACGTGATTTCCGTAAACTTTGGATCACTCGTATCAATGCGGCAGCTCGTATGAACGGTTTGTCATACTCACAATTGATGCACGGTTTGAAATTGGCTGAAATCGAAGTTAACCGTAAAATGCTTGCTGATTTAGCAGTTAACGATGCAGCAGCTTTCACAGCTCTTGCAGATGCAGCTAAAGCTAAACTTGGTAAATAAGAATTAATAAAGGCTAACCTTTGGTTAGTCTTTTTTTGTCTTTATGGTTCTATATCAATAATTTATAGATTTAGTACAAAATTTGGGCTCTTTGTCAACTGTAGTGGGTAGATGAAAAGCTAACACCTAGAGAGGACGAACTTCGTCCTCTCTTTCTTTATGTTCAATGCAATCAAAATTCGTTTTTTAAAGTTTTCAAAGTTCCTG
>Ga0129312_1000360_pt1 | contig 41851 bp, 29 predicted proteins | sample O827metagenome_FD_94434 | JGI IMG/M metagenome (GOLD analysis project Ga0129312, IMG submission 94434) | Orangutan group fecal microbial communities from Wisconsin, USA - O827 metagenome | ecosystem: Host-associated > Mammals > Digestive system > Large intestine > Fecal | place: USA: Wisconsin... | reverse complement strand
TTTTCACCCCGCTTACTTTTCTCTGGCTGGGTTTTTTTCCCTATTTTCCGCTTTTTTGCCCGGCTCGCTTTCCTCCGATTGGGTATTTTTCTCTATTTTCCGCTTTTTCACACCACTTGCTTTTCTCCGGCTGGGTGTTTTTTGCTTTTTTCCACTTTCTCACCCCTCTTACTTTTCTCTGGCTGGGTATTTTTCCCTATTTTCCGCTTTTTTGCCCAGCTTGCTTTTCTCCGACTGGGTATATTTCTCTATTTTCCGCTTTTTCACACCACTTGCTTTCCTCCGGCTGGGTTATTTCCGCGTTTTTCCGGTTTTTTGCCCAGCTTGCATTCCTTCGACTGGGTATTTTTCTCTATTTTCCAGTTTTTCACACCACTTGCTTTTCTCCGGCTGGGTCTTTTTCGACTTTTCCCAGTTTTCATCCCGCTTACTTATAATCACCAGGGGATTTTTCTCAATTTCCTGATTTTCCACACCAACCATAAACCTCATCTTCATGACACAAAAAAAGAGAACATCCTCAAATGTTCTCTTTTGTAATATCTCTATAATTATAATCCATATCGTGTCAATAAGCATTTCACGCGACTGGCATTCCCAAATGCACCCACAAATAGCAAACTCTCACTGACACAAACAATAAGTTACAAACAATAAGCTACAAGCTACAAATAACAAGCTACGAACAACAAGTTGCAAGTTACGAACAACAAGCTACGAACAACAAGCTGTAGGCTACAAACAACAAGCTACAAACTACAAGCTGCAAGCTACAAACTGCAAGTAACAAGCTGCAAGCTACAAACTACAAGCTGCAAGTAACAAGCTACAGGCTACAAACAACAAGCTACAAGCTGCAAACAACAAGCAACAACCACTCCTACACAACTATTCCTAGTCACTCACCACATTATCCTCAGTGTTTGTTTCCTCATCCTCTCCAGACTGCGGTACAGAAACAGTATTGGCATTGGCGATATTGCGTTCCGCCATCGTTGCAAATTCGGAATCAGGGAACGAGCTGACAAGTTCATTGTACAGTTCATTGGCCTTGTCCATGTTGCCTGCTGACTGATATACAGCAGCAAGGTTATATAAAATTTCCGGATCTGTATTGTCAAAATACCAGGCTTTTTCCAGCTTATCAATTGCGCTGGTATAATCTCCCTGATTCTTTAATGATACTCCTGTATCAAAACACTGTGTCGCAATATCACTTCCAACCTGATCCATGATAGCATGATATAATTCTTTATAAGAATCGGTAGCTTCGTTTTCAACATAATCCTTGTCTATGGCATACAGACCATCGGATACTGCTGTCAGATCCTGTTTGTCCTCAATATACAAGGTCACTGTTGATAAAAGCGCATCAACCGTCTGTAAAGCTCCACCCTCACCATAATAGGAATTCAACTGGTCATTCATCTTATCATTTTGATCCTGCAAGGTAGAAACCTGCTGCTCAAGCTCTGTAATCTGGGCTGTCTTCTGATCTGCATTTTCGCTGATCTGCTTCAACTCGTCATTGAGATCACTTTTGGCAGACTGCACTCTGGCAGGAACGATCAAAAACATACAGACCGCTATCCCGATCACAATGCCGATCACAATATTCAAAAGGGTATTCGGCCCAAGAAAAGCTTCTCTGGTCGGTCGCGGCTGAATGATTGTCTCATTACCGCTCTGATAAGTATAGGAGTTGGGATTGGCAGACTTCTTTTTCTTGGCAGCTGCTTCGTCTCCCTCTAACATCCTGTCAACTTCTTTGATATACCGCAGCGTCATAGTATTGTTGACATCGATTCGCAGGCACCGGTTCAAAACTCTTCTGGCTTTTTCCCATTCCTCAGACTGGATATACAAAAGTGCCAGAAGCTGCTGCGCCTTTAAAAAACGCGGATATGTGGAAACAACTTTTTTCAACTGGATGACTGCAAGGTCATTGCTGTCCTGGTTGCAGTAGGCTAACGCCTGATTGTACTTCCTGGTCGTCTGATCCAGCATCTCCTGCTGTGCCGGATTGGACTGGATATCATTGATATAATCATCTGCTATATTTTTCTGGGGACGGATATTTTTACTGATAACCCATTCGCTCAATGCGGCTACCGTCTCCCCCATTTCAAAGTAAACCAAGCCTAACAGATTACGGGCTTCAATATGATTTTTATTAAATTTGAGCGCTTCACGCAAATTGACAATTGCACCGCTCAGATCACGCACATTGGCTTTTGCCAGTCCCTCATTGTAAAAGCGATTGGACATGTGCATGATTTTTTTATAAATAACGACGTCAGCGCCACAATTCGTACAGAAATCTTTTTCCGACAGTTCAGCGCCACATTGATAACATCTCATGACAAAACTCCTATCGATTCTGTATTATTGTTCCTCTTCCTGACTCTCCCGGATAATATTAACCAGTAAATCAGCCATATCGGTAAGATCCTGATTATATATTGCTTCCTCAGCCTGATCGATTTCCAGACTGGGATGAAATTTCTTTAATTCTTCTTCAAAGTTAATCATTGCTTTTTCTCCTAAACACAGTCTTTATAAGACCAACCAAATATAAAGAACCCACAATAAAAACCTGATCTGCATCTGTCTTTATAGAGAGACATCTGTTTATGCCGTTTTGTACTCCCATTTCATAACAGACATTCATGCGGCTAAAGTGGGAAAAATAACGTTGTAATGTTTCTATACCGAGACCTCTCCGGATCTCCATATCTATTGCAACCGCTTCGGAAAACAGCCTGCTTTCGCAAAGCAGCGTAATCATCTGTTGGTAATCCTTGTCATCCACAGCGGAAAAACACAAAATCCGCTTTCCCTGACACGGGATGGCTTGTACCGACTGTAAAAATGCTCTGATGCCGTCCTCATTGTGAGCCCCGTCAAAGAAAATGTCCTTGTCCACTTCCTCCATCCGTCCTTCCCAGAATGTATAAAGCATCGCATTTTTCATCTTCTCCGCCGACATCGGTGTAAGCTCATGACGCATGCAAAATACCTCATATGCCCTCAGGGCAAGTGCAGCATTGTCTACCTGATACAGTGCATATGTTGACAGAGTGAGACTAATATAATTATAATAGCTAGATTTATAAGAAAAATCAATGTTTTTATGTTTTATTTTTTCTACATAAAACTGGCTTTTATCGATTTTATTGACATTGGCATGACGGACATAAGCCGCATGCATAAATACGTCCGTGATCCCGGTTTCCGTATCGATAAAAACGACATCTGCCCCCTTTTTGATAATGCCCGCTTTTTCAGCGGCAATTTTTTCTTTGGTGTCTCCCAGTATTTTACAATGGTCCAGCCCGATCGAAGTCAGCACGCACACATCTGTTTTGTCATATGCATTGGTCGCATCCAGTCTTCCACCAAGACCGGTTTCGAGTATGATCAGTTCTACATCCTTCATATTAAAAATAACCATGCCCATAACAAAAAGGAATTCCATAAACACCGGATATTCTTTTTCCTGCTTTTCAAGCTCAGCCGCTGCCAGATATACCTTTTGGAATGCCCGGGCAAAGGTTCTTTTATCAACAGGTTTCCTGTCAATCAGAAAACGCTCCCTCATCGTAACAAGATGCGGTGATATAAAACCACCCACCTTGTATCCATGTTCTGTAAAAAGACTTTGAAGATAGGCACAGGTGCTTCCCTTTCCGTTCGTCCCGGCTACATGGATTCTGGGAATCGCACATTCCCGGACTGAAAGAAGCTTCAAAAGCTTCCGGGTACGCATCAATCCGTCTCCATTTGCAAATCGGGGCAAGTCTCCTATATATGCTTCTATTTTTTCACAATATTCTTCCGGATTATCATTAAAAAAATTATCATCCATATGAAAAAGGGAGTCTCTGACATTCGACGCCCGCATCTGTTTCTCCATGCTTGTGTGATCTGTCATACGACTCCCTCCTATATTTTTATTATCCGGCTCTTATTTCAGGCCGACCAGACGTGTCTGTACCTGTTCAAGCATCTGTGTATATTTGGCAAGCTTGGCTTTTTCTTCCTCAACCTTGGCTGCCGGAGCCTTGCTTACAAACTTCTCGTTGGACAGCATACCGCTGGATCTTGCGATCTCACCCTGTAAGCGTTTTTCCTCTTTTTTCAGACGTTCAATCTCCTGACTGATGTCAACAAGCTCTGCAAATGGCATATAAACGGTTGCATTTTCAATCACAACGCTGACCGCATCATCTGCAATACCTGTTTTGTCGCTCTGGACAAGTACCTCTGATGCATAAGCAAGCGGGGCAAAAAACAGCTTTCCTTCGTTGAAAACAGATGCAATATTTTCTTTTTCCGTTACTACATATACCTGGGCTTTTCTGCTCGGCGGTACATTCATGCCGGTACGGACATTACGGATACCGCGGATTGCCTCTTTCAACACCTCAATTTCTGTTTCTTCTTTATCATATGCCTTTGATTCATCATATACAGGCCAGTTGGAGATCATGATAGACTCCTCTTCATCCTGTAAGGTACAGAAAATTTCCTCTGTAATAAAAGGCATATACGGATGTAACAGCTTTAATGCATCGATCAGTACGGTCTTTAATGTGTACAATGCAGCATTCCGGCTGGCAGCATTGTCACTGTTGTACAGTCTTGGCTTAACCATTTCGATATACCAGTCGCAGAACTCATCCCAGATGAAGTCATAAACCTTCTGTACAGCAATACCGAGCTCAAATTTTTCCATATTGTCGGTTACTTCTTTAACAAGATTGTTGAGCTTGCTGATGATCCATTTGTCAACCGGCTCCAAAAATTCTTTGGCATTTGGAGGAATAACTTTGTCTTCCATATTCATCATGATGAAACGAGAAGCATTCCATACCTTGTTGGCAAAATTGCGGGAGGCTTCTACTCTTTCATAGTAGAAACGCATATCATTTCCGGGGGCGTTGCCGGTGATCAGTGTCAGACGAAGTGCATCGGCACCATACTGATCAATGATCTCGAGCGGATCAATACCGTTTCCTAAGGACTTGCTCATCTTGCGTCCCTGCGAATCTCTTACAAGACCATGGAACAATACAGTCTTGAACGGTTTTTCTCCCATCTGTTCATATCCTGAGAAGATCATACGGATAACCCAGAAGAAAATAATATCATATCCGGTAACCAGCACATCTGTCGGATAGAAGTATTTGAGATCTTCTGTCATTTCCGGCCAGCCTAAAGTAGAAAACGGCCAGAGTGCTGATGAAAACCATGTATCCAATGTGTCGGGATCCTGTGTAAAATGTGATCCGCCACATTTCGGGCAGACATCCGGCATCTGTTTGGCAACAACGGTCTCACCGCAATCATCACAGTAATAAGCCGGAATACGGTGTCCCCACCAGAGCTGGCGGCTGATACACCAGTCTTTGATATTGTCAGTCCAGTTGAAATATGTCTTTTGCATACGCTCCGGAACCAGTTTGATCTCGCCGTTTCTGACTGCCTCTGCAGCCGGCTTGATCAGTTCATCCATCTTTACAAACCACTGCTCTTTTACCAAAGGCTCAACCGTGGTCTTGCATCTGTCATGTGTTCCGACATTGTGGCTGTAATCCTCGATCTTTACTAAAAGTCCTTCTTTATCCAGTTCCTTAACAATGGCATCGCGGGCCTCATAACGGTCCATACCTGCGTAAATACCACCATTTTCATTGATGGTAGCATCGTCATTCATGATATTGATAACCGGAAGATTGTGTCTCTTGCCAACCTCAAAGTCGTTGGGATCATGTGCAGGTGTGATCTTTACGACACCGGTACCGAATTCCATATCAACATAGGCATCCTCTACAACCGGGATCGCTTTGTTGACGATCGGGAGCCATACCTGTCTGCCATGTAAATATGTGTATCTTTCATCATCGGGATGAACAGCAACCGCGGTATCACCGAGCATGGTCTCAGGTCTTGTTGTAGCAAATTCCAGAAATTCAGTTGTACTCGGCTGTCCGTTTTCATCTACGAGCGGATATTTGATATGCCAGAAATGTCCGGCCTGTTCTTCGTATTCAACCTCAGCATCGGAAATAGAAGTATTGCAGACAGGACACCAGTTAATGATACGCGCACCTTTGTAGATCCAGCCTTTTTCATGCATCTTGCAAAAAACTTCGGTAACGGCCTTGTTGCAGCCTTCATCCATGGTAAAACGCTCTCTGTCCCAGTCACAGGAAGAGCCCAGCTTTTTCAGCTGGCTGATAATACGTCCGCCGTATTCTTTTTTCCATTCCCAGGCTCTTTCCAAAAAGCCGTCACGACCTAAATCATGTTTGTCAATTCCCTGCTTTTTGAGGGTCTCAATAATCTTAACCTCGGTTGCGATGCTGGCATGGTCTGTACCCGGCTGCCACAGTGCATTGTATCCCTGCATTCTCTTAAAACGGATGAGGATATCCTGCATGGTATTATCCAGAGCATGTCCCATGTGAAGCTGACCGGTAATATTCGGCGGCGGAATAACGATTGTAAAAGGCTTTTTACTATGATTCACCTTTGCATGAAAGTACTTTTTCTGCAGCCATTTTTCGTAAATGCGGTCCTCAAGTCCATGAGGATCATATGTCTTTGCTAATTCTTTACTCATTTTAACTGATACTCCTTAAAAAACAGTCTTTCTTCAAACTTTTTCATGATATTATACCATAATCTGCTGTCTGTTTCCATAGTTAGTGCAACGGTTTTCGGTTTGTTACCGATTTTCTCTACCTGAGCGACCGGTCGTGGTGGGGCTGCCGCCTCTGTACTGTCATCGGAACATTTCATATCGAATTGCGTAAATTTGTCAGATGCCGGTCCTCGGCTCGGAATTTGTGTCCTTCACTAAATGGACGGCTACCCCCAGGGCGTTCACCATTGGCATACACTCTCTGGTCGTCTACGCCTAGTGGGAGTAAATGCCGCCATCTACGTATTTTCACCGGTAAAGGCACGGAAAATAAAAACGCGCCTACGGCTTGAACGGTTATTTTCCGTGCCGGTCTTCTGTCTGTGGCAGCATTAACTCCCACACGGCTCGACAAAATCGAGTGTATGACAAAGGCGAACGCCCTGGGGGTAGCCGTCCATTTAGTGAAGAACACAAATCAATCGAGGGAGCCGAGGACCGGCATCGACAAATTAGCAATTCGATATGCGTTCCGGTGACAGTACAGAGGCGGCAGCCCCACCACGACCGGTCACTCAGGCAGAGAAAATCCCACACCCGGATCCTTTTGTGCTTATGGCATCAGAATGTACTGCATAAATTCATATTTTAAGTGACTTCCAACAACAATCTCAGCCGGCAGCAATGCTCTGGCTACAAGTTTTAAATCGTCCGATTCGATGTCTGTTCTTTTTAAGTTAGCATAGTCTCCATCTATGCTGTCCACTACATAAAACCATGTTTCCATACCTGTATCTCCCTTTTTCTTTCATTTCCGGCATCCACTCATCTACAGTCTTTTGCAGAAGGCTGTCTGCCTGTATGCGACAAAATAAATTAAAATAAAAAAACGGAACTCTGCAAAAGAATTCCGTTTGATCGCGGTGACAGGATTTGAACCTGCGGCCTCTACATCCCTAATGTAGCGCTCTACCAAGCTGAGCCACACCACGGCACAAGACATATAATAGCATAAAGTTTTAAACTTGAAAAGCCCCAATTTTAATTTTTTTACAAAAAAACAGGAGATCTTTGTCAATCTCCTGTTTTAAAACACTTTTTGAATTTGTATTGCTGCTGATAGCATATGTAATATCAACCGGTTTTAAATCTCCATATTGGCAACCAGTTTCTGTTTTTCTGTTGCAAATTCTTCCTGGGAAATAATACCGTTATCCAGCAAAATCTTGAGCTTTTTAGCTGCCTGCTCAAACTCGGCAAAGGATAATTTACCTCCACCGCCGGGCATTGTGACGGTAGGCTTTCCAGGTTGGGTGGACATTGCACCGGGCTGGGTAGATGTCATACCAGGCTGAGTAGACGTCATACCGGGCTGAGTGGATGTCATACCCGGCTGGGTGGATGTCATACCCGGCTGGGTGGATGTCATACCCGGCTGGGTGGATGTCATACCCGGCTGGGTAGACGTTGCTGCCCTGGCTGCCGCAACTGCTGCCGCGCTCGGTCCACTCGGCGCTGTTGTCACGCCGGCTGCCGCAGCTTTTCTTCTTTCTTCTTCCTGTATCTGTTTGAAAGCAAGTGCTTCAGCCGCCTTGCGCTGTTTTTCTGCCGCTTCAGCCCTTGCCTTGGCTTCTTCTTCTTTTCTGCGGCGCTCTTCTTCAATTCGACGCGCTTCAGCCTCAGCTTCGGCCTTGGCCTTGGCCTCTGCTTCTTTTCTCAGGCGCTCTGCCTCTGCTTCCCGACGAATCCTTTCTTCCTCAGCTTTTCTTGCCTTGTCAGCCTCTATCTGGCTCATGGCATCAACTGCTTCATCTACGGCTTTCTTGAAGATCTCCTGTCTGACGATCTCTTCCACACGATTGGCAGTTTCCGCTTCTGCCTTGCGAATCTCTTCGGATGCCTTTACCTTGGCAACCTCCTCCGCAGCTTTTACCTTGTCAGCAATTGCAGCATTGGCTTCTGCCTCTGCCTTGGTCTTAAGCGCAAGGATCTTGGCCTTTCCCTCTGCCTCTGCCTTGGCTCTGGTAGCTTCAACGGCAGTTCTTGCCGTTTCCTCTGCATTTTGGATAGACAGTGTGCATTTTTCACGGCTTGCTGCGATCGTATCTTCGCATTCCTTTTTGGAAGATGCTACAGTCTCTTCATAATTCTTTTTGGCTTCTGCCAGGATCTCCTCATATTTCTTTCTGGCAGCTTCCTGTTTTTCTTCTAATTTCTTCTGGGCATCTGCCTCTGCAGTCTCCTGAGCCTTTTTCGCACCGGCTGTGCTTTCTTCACATTTCTTTTTGGCAGCTTCTTCTGTCTTATCCATAAGCTCTTTGATAGACTTTTCCGTATCTTCCTGAGCTTTGATCAGCATATCCGAAAGCTGTGTCCTGGCATCGGCTTCAGCCTTTTCCTTGGTATCTGCCTTTGCCTTTTGTACAACCTCATCACACTTTTTGACAATTCCTGCTACCTTTGCATTATTTTCATCTGCAACACGTTTGGCAACCTCTTCTGCAAGCTGCTTGGTAGATTCGGTAATCGCCTTGCGGATCGTCTCCTCTTCCATAACCTTTCTTGCAGCATCCTTTTCGCTGGATCCTTTTTCTACTGCCTCATGTGCAGCCTGTCTTGCTACTTCTTCTGCGACTCTTATTGATGCATCAACCGCTCTTCTCTTAGCGGCGATTTCTGTTGACTGGCGCTTGGCTTCTTCTGCGGAACCGGCCTTGTTGCCTTCACCGGCATTTTGAACCTGCTGCTGAGCCTGATGCTGTTCCTGCTTTGCTCTTGCCAAAGCTTCTCTTGCCTGCTTTGCCTGTCTTTGTGCAGCCTCATCGCCACCGGCCTCTGCTGCTGCCTTCATAGCTGCTGCTGCCGCTGCTTTTCTTGCTGCCTCTTCTGCTGCTTTTCTTGCTGCGTCCATTCCGTTATCCTGCATTTTTCTTCGCCCCTATATCCAATATTTGTATTCCCCGGTATCTCTCATTGTGCCTGATGCAGCCATGTACCTAAATACTACATAAAGTATATCATAAAGCCGGACATTGTTCCATAATAAAAAATACAATTTTTATTATTACTTATGAGACAATTTATCCGAAAAACGTTTTTTACAACAAAAAAATTGCGTAGACCGCAAAACGGTTTACGCAATTTTCATTTCCTGAATTTCAGATATTTTATTGTCAGTTCTATTCATTGCGGATTGCAGCCAACGGGCTGAGCTTCATGGCACGAAGTGACGGGAAGAATCCGGCTATCATTCCGACTAAAACGGCAAACACAAGCGATGCCAGCGCAAGCCACGGCGGGATGTAGGAAATGCCTCCACTCAGTCCCATATCCGATCCCATATTTTTTACAACAGCATTGACAATGACCGAGAGAATATAACTGATCAAAAGACCGGTAACACCACCGATCAATCCGATAAAGCCGGCTTCCATCAGAAACATCCCCTGGATATTACGCATATCGCAGCCTAAGACCTTCATAATTCCGATCTCTTTGGTTCTTTCGTAAATCGACATCATCATGGTATTGGCAATACCAATTGCCGCTACCAGTAGAGAAACCGCACCAATTCCGCCGAGAACCAGCTGGATGTAACCCATTGTTTTTTGCTGCTGGGCGATCCAGTCGGCATCACTATATGCACTATATCCGAGGCTGCTGATCTCCTTTTGCAGCTCCGATACGTGATCCATTGAATCGGTTTCTACAATAAGCTTCGAATAAAATAACTGCTTGTAGGGCTTTCCGGATGCCGTTGTAGGCTGTCCGGGAACTGTCTTATTTTTAAAATCTTTTTTTATAACAGCCATCAGATCATCAATATTGCAGTATATATCATAACTGTAAGAATTGTAATCATCCGGACCGCCCGCCACGATACCGCTTGCCTGGAACAGGTGTTTTTTGGGCATTGCCACCGGCGTACCGTCCTCAGCGGTTCCGCCATTCTGATACTGCCAGTAAGCATCCTGATCCAGAATAAAAAGTACCGTATCTTTCATAAGGTCAATATCCGGAAGAGTACCGTCATACCAATATCCACTCTGTGTCTTTTGATTGCTCATCTGCGAAATGACCATATTGCCATACATAACATTGAGCATGCCGCCATTTTCAGACGGAAAGGTGCCTTCTGCCAGTTTGACATTCTGAGTTTCCAGATATCCGTCCGGAACACCGTACAGGGTACAATATCCTTCATAAGCACCACATTTAATCAGCACATCCATACTAAGCATGGGAACAACACGCGTCACATTGGGCAGCGCCTCCAATTCGGCGATCGCATCATCATCCAAATGCTTGTTTTCATCTTTATCAGTCTGAGAATCATTGCCCATATAATAATAACCATTGGACGCATCCGTGACCTGCACACTGTTAAGACTTCCATAGCTTGCAGCATCCTCTGTGACCGAACGGCTCAGTCCAAGCCCGAGAGATACCATGACCACAATAGACGCAACACCGATCATAACACCAAGGATCGTCAGCGCGGTTCTTAATTTTCTTTTAAATAAATTGCTGGTACTAAGCCTCAGCAAATCCAGAAACTTCATAAAACATCTCCTTTGCCGGGCTGTTAATCTTCATCTGCGGAATCGTTTTCTGCAGCTTCCTGCTCCTTCTCGCCTTCTGTCTCTGTACCGTCATCTGTCTCTGTGTCATCGTCATCTGACAGTTCATCCTCTAATTCCTTCTGCTCTTTTTTCTTTTTTCTCTTTTTGAGGATAATAACAGCTGCAACGACAGCCGCAATGATCACAACAACCACAATGGCTATAATCAGTCCTACATGGGAATTTCCGCTTTCCGCATCTTCCGCAGGCATATCACTGTAATCAAAATCATCATAACTTTCTTCAGATACAAATAAGGTAAAAGTCTCTTCCTGTGTAGAAACATTTCCGGCGTCATCTTCATATGATATAACAGCCTTTACTGTGCCGTCATCCATAGTTGCGGCTGCACCTTCGATCATTGCATCAACATTGCCTGTTGCACCGGGATCGATCTTCCCGATAAAGCTGCTGGTCTCTGTAATAGAGTCGGCCTCAAATTTAACCTGTACATTGTAAAGAGTTGTCTTACCTGTGTTGTAGATACTGAACATTACATTGCTCTGTCCTCCGACAGTAATATCAGTCGGCATGATCTCCATGCTGCCGACATCAAAGCGCGCATCCTGGTTGACCGGGATAGAAACATCTGCCTTGGCTGTATATGCAGCATAATTTGAATCCTCATAAGCCATATTGACAGATATTGCGTAAGGTTTCTGGGACAGATCTGCTTTTGCAGTCATTTCTATAGAAACATCTTCCGTAGAATTAGCGCCAATACGTTCTACATAAAGAGTATTGGAACCGCTGGTCGGAAGGAATGCCTCATAAGTGGAGGACGTATCCGTTCCGGCAGAGGGCGTAGTCAGATCCACCTGCATGTTGGATACAGCTGTCCTCTTGGATGTATTTTTAAGATGGAGAGTCAGGGTAAATGTATCTCCTGCATGCACTTCGCTCGGAACCGTGTCAAATCCCGTGATAATAACACGCGGTGTTGACAAAGCAGAACCACCGTCAGTCAGCTGTCCGCTGCCCGGCGCACCAATGACCCTTACCCATGTTGTCAGTGTAGCCTTTTCATAGGAATCACCACTGTAATAAATCACATCAAACGGAATCTTGTAATAACCGTTCAACACATCCGCTCTTGTCTTGAAAGTCCATGTCAGCTCCCGGCGGCGATCCATATCATTTTGTCCGTTTCCTTTTCCGGGAAGATCCGGAATTGTCTGGGTATACCCGCTTGTCTGGATTTCAAACGGCCATTCCTTGCTGTCAGATGCGATCACTGGTGTCACAATGACATTGGTAAGTCCGGTAATTGACATATTGACAACCGGAAGTACCACATTAACCGTCTGTCCGTATACAGCAGTCGGTGTCACCCAGTCACCGCCTACCATGATAAAATCGCTGGTACTGATCGGAGTGGTATCCGCGGTATCATCCGTGGTATCGTCTGTGGTCGTTTTATCGTCTTTTTTGCTATCGTCTTTTTTGTTTGGATCTTTGGCATCTGTGGTATCTTTTTTGCCGTCATCAGTCGTGCTCTTATTGGAATCATTTCCTGTTGCCGGAGTTGTCACAGGTGCAGCCGGTGCGGTTGTCGTAGTCGCCGAAGCAGCCGGTGTAGTTGTTGCGGTCGCTGAAGCAGCCGGTGTAGTTGTTGTACCACCAACAACAGCTCCAACCGCCGGAAGTCCTGACAGCTCTGTCGCAAAAACCGGGCTTGTCATTCCTCCAAAAAGAGCCGAAATCTCAGCTGCCGTCATTGCCACAGTCAATGTCAGCGCCGCTAATTTTGTTTTGTTAAATTTTCTTTTAACATTCCATTTTCCCCATGTTTTTTTCATCTTCATTCCATCCTTCATTTTTAATCTCCACGTTAACATATACTGTACATTTATGATATTGTGTCCAAGACCGCTTTTGACTTCGGTCGTCTGTCTTCTATTTTTAAAATCTTTCCATCCTTAATGTGAAAAATACGGTCTGCATATTCTGCCAAATGATTATCGTGCGTAACCATGATCAGGGTCTGTCCTTTTTCTTCTACAACTTTTCTCATAAGTCCCATGATTTCTTCGGATGTTCTGGAATCCAGATTACCGGTCGGTTCATCGGCAAAAATAATTTCCGGATCAACCACCAGCGCGCGGGCGACACCGATACGCTGCTGCTGACCGCCTGACATCTGTGTCGGCTTGTGTTTACCATATTTTTCCAGCCCTACCATCTTGATCGCCTTTTGTGCCAGTCTGGTTCTCTTTTCCTTATCCATTCCCTGAAAGGTAAGCGGCAACGCAATATTTTCAACTGCATTCATCGTTGACAGCAGATTGAATGACTGAAAAATGAAACCGATATGCTCCCGGCGAAATGCCACCAGAGCATTTTCTGATTTGGTCTCCATATGCTCACCAGCGATGACAATTTCACCCTTGGTAGGCTTTTCCAATCCGGCAAGCATATTTAATAAGGTAGATTTTCCGGATCCTGAAGCACCGACGATCGCGCAAAACTCACCACGACAGATATCAAAGCTGACACCGTTTAATGCCCTCACCTTTGTATCTCCCACTTTGTATATCTTGTACAGATTTTTCACTGTAATAACAGGCTGTTGTTCCTTCATAATATCCTTTCTCTTTCTGCAAACAGAACCGGTCTATTTTTCCATTTTCCAGAAAGCTGCACTATATGCCGGAAGTTCACTTCCTCCTCCAAAATCATGTGCTTTACCGGTGATCATATCTACCGCCGTGCCACACCCTGCATCAAAATGAGCCGTATAGCTTTCGCTGTCTGCATTAATCGCAACCAAAACCCGCTCATCATCACATTTTCTTTCAAAAATACACTGCTTGTTGGTCAGTACAACCGATCTGAAATCTCCATAGTTGAGAGCCTTACTGTGCTTTTTGGCTTCACTCAGCTTGTGGATCCATTCTGTCAGTTCGTTGTATTCCGGTTTATCAAAGCAGGCACGAAGAGCCGGATCGCCTTCACTCTTGTCAGCCTTTGCACCCCATTCACTTCCGTAATATACACAGGGGATGCCGGGCATTCCGAACATCAGTGCATAGATCAGCGGCAGATGCTTTTCATTGGTCAGATTGCTGGCAATCCTGCTTACATCATGATTGTCAACAAATGATAACAGATGTTTTCCTTTGTACAGCGTCCAATTTTCCGGGCCGAACTGACGAAGCAGTGAATGATTGATTTCAAACATGTTCATGCTGTTAAAGCTGGAATATAATCCTTTGTAGCATTCATAATTAGTGGCCGAATGCAGCATGGAATCATTGACCATCTGATTGTAATCACCGTGCAGCATTTCTCCGACGAGGAAAAAATCCGCTTTTTTCTGATCACAGAACCAGCGCAGATGTCTGACAAAGTCATGATCCAGACAATATGCAACATCCAGTCTCAGACCGTCGATATCAAATTCCCTGATCCAGCCTTCCACGCATTCCATAATATGATTCTTCACAGCATCATTGCGCAGATTGAGCTTGACAAGATCGTAATTGCCTTCCCAGCCTTCATACCAGAGACCATCATTGTAATTGGAATTACCGCCGAAATCTATACGATAAAACCAATCCCTGTATGCTGAATTTTCTCTATTTTTCAGCACATCCTGAAAAGCCCAGAAACCACGGCCAACATGATTGAACACACCGTCCAGGATCACCTTGATTCCTTCCTGATGCAATGCATCACAGACTTTTTTAAAATCAGCATTGCTTCCGAGCCTGCAATCAATTTTGGAATAATCCCTGGTATTGTATCCATGCGTATCCGATTCAAACACCGGGCAAAAATAAACAGCATTGGCCCCAACCTTTTTAATATGCGGGATCCAGTCAATGACCTTTAAAATCCGTGACACTTCAATCCCATCATTTTCAAACGGCGCTCCGCAAAACCCCAATGGATATATCTGATAAAAAACACTTTCATATGCCCACATCATGCTTCCTCCTTTAAAGAAACAACAATATTTTGTGTTTATTTTATCACAGCGCTACTATATATAAAATAGGTAACAATCATATTTCTTTTAAAATTTCTTTAAATTTTACGATTTATTTTGACAATTTATTTTGACGATTTATCTTAACAATTCAAGTATAATCCCTATATATAATTCGCAGGCACATTGCATTTTATGACCGGATTTTTATTATTTGTTTCCAATCAGCTTGCGTATTAGTTTACATAATATATGTTTGTGTCACTCAGTGTATATAATTTTTAGAATTAAAACTTGCATTTTTATATGACAGAAAACTTGCAAAACAATAAAATAACACGCTTAACATTTCTATAAATCCACATTTTTCACATATTTATACAAATTTATTTTTCTACATATCTCGACATTTTTATTATCTTTTTTTGCAAGTTTCAGTCGTTATTTTTGCAATTGTCGTGTTTATTCAACATTTTTATGATTTTATAACAAATATTTTTTCTTTCTCTGTTATGTAAACTATATCATGTGTTATATTATGATATCAGGGTTCAAAGGTCAAAAAGTCGTTCGTGCTTGCACGATAAGACTTTTGAACTTGGGACCCGCCAAACATGAGAAAGTAGCGATTTACGCAGTAAATCAGCGGATTTCGAATGTTTGAGAGAATTTATCCTTTTATAAATCTTCCCAGAAACGTCTCGCATATACGTACATATCAGAAATACCAACGGCAGATATCCGTTTCCACTCCGCCGGAAACATCTTTTTGTAACTGTTCTGCATAAAACGCTCATCCAAAAGAGCAATGACTCCGGCATCATCCTTAGTGCGGATCACGCGCCCTGCCGCCTGCAAGACCTTGTTCATGCCGGGATACCGGTAGGCATAATCAAAACCATCCTGTCCCATTTTGTCAAAATGTTTCTTTAATATTTCCCGCTCCGGTCCTACCTGCGGCAATCCGGTTCCCACAATAATAACACCGATCAGGGAATCGTGCTTTAAATCAATTCCTTCCGAAAAAATACCACCCTGAACGCAAAATCCAAGCAAGGTTGTAGCCTTGGACACTTGTTCGGATTCCCGGGCAGACGATCCACCGGACTGTTCATCGGAGTGTTCAGCAAACAATTCATCCGACCGTCCATCAGACTGTCCGTCATTCTGTCCAATAAATGACAGGCTGTACTGTTGATCAAAGACCTCCGTCACATCTGTAACATCATCCTCAATTTCAATATCCATTGCTATTTTATGTGTGAAATCCGCCTCATCATGATAGGAAAAATGCTCCAAAAAATCCTCTCTCTCTGCCTCACTCATATGTGACTGCTGGCACAGAATACGCACATGATCTTCTTCCCGATACAATTCCGTATATGCTTCATACACTGCATTTAAAAACGCATGTGATGGAAAGAACACCATATAATTTCCATCCTTAGCATCAATAACCGCATGAATATAGCGCGCAATATTCTGATACTCTGTCTCATTTCTGCGGGTATACCGGCTTGTAACCTCTTTTCCGATCAGCTGGATCTGCCTTTGCGGCAGGAAAGTGCTTTTGGCATATACCTCATAATCGCCCTCTTTTCCGCCAAGAAGGCTTTTATAATACTGAATCGGTAAAAATGTTGCCGAGAAAAGAATACTGGCAGCACCTTTATCCATACATGCCTTCAGCTCCTCGGAAGGATCTACACAAAATTCTTTGATAAAAAAGCGGTCAGACTCATCATAACCGGTATAGTTCACATAGTGATCCGGATCCATTCTGTCATAGGTATCCAGAAAGCGCCCGATCTCAAAATAGAAATTCAGTAAAATATCCCGGATTCTGCTGTTATCATGATCTTCCAGATATTGATTGATTGCGCCATGCAGCTTGTTGCAGGCATTCAGTAAACCTGCACAACCGTCGATAACCTTATAATTTTCGCATTCCTTTTTCAATGAAAGCATCTCTTTATTACATTTTTCAGACAATCTGGCTATATAAGGGCTTTCTTCTTTAACATCAGCGCTAAACTTCAAAAAATCCTCTTTAACAAGAACCGCAGAATACATACTCCTGCCGCGCTCCACCAGATTGTGTGCCTCGTCGATCAGAAACAGATACTGTCCGCTCGATACATCCGCAAAAAAGCGACGCAGATATGCATAGGGATCAAACAGATAATTGTAATCGCAAATGATCCCATCCGAAAACAGACTCATATCCAGACACATTTCAAAGGGGCATACCTCATGAAGCAGGGCATATTCCAGCACCACTTCCCGGTCAAAGGCATCCTCTTTGGTCAGAAGGTCAAAGACAGCATCATTGATCCGGTCAAAATGCCCCTTAGCATATGGACAGGCTTCCGGATTGCATACGCACTCATCAAGCGGGCACATTTTTTCTTTGGCAGTGATCGTTACGCTCTTAAAGCAGAAGCCCTGTTTTCGCAGTAACGAGATCGTATCTCTCGCGACACTTCCTGTTATGGTCTTGGCTGTCAGATAAAAAATTTTTTCACATCTGCCCTCTCCCATGGATTTGATAGCCGGATACAAGACAGAGATTGTCTTGCCAACGCCGGTCGGTGCCTCCATAAAAAGCTTTTTGTGCTCCTGTATCGTCTGATAGACATATCCGACCAGCTGTTTCTGCCCTTCACGGTACGGAAACGGAAAAACCAGCTTTTCTATGCTTTCCTGTCGCTTCTGTTTCCATTCATATTCAAAATCAGACCACTTTTTATACATTTCAACCATGTTTAAAAACCATTTTTCCAGCTGCCGGAATGTATAGTTTTCATGGAAATATTTGATTTCTTCTGTTTCTATATTGCAGTATGTCATGCGGACGCCGATTTCAGACAGCTCATGCTCTTTGGCATAAATATAGGCATAGCACTGTGCCTGTGCCAGATGGACCGGCTCAGGCTTTTTGATGCGCCGCAGCTCGCGATAGGTTGATTTGATCTCATCCACAACCGTCAGACCGGCTTCTTCCAATATTCCATCTGCCCGTCCTTCGATCACAATATCATAATCGGGAAGACCGACCGTATGTGAAAGTGTAACCTCCGCACGGTAATTTCCACCCATTCGCCGCTGGATCATGCGATGGATCCTGGCACCTTCTGCCATGGCATCCTCGCTGACAGCCTTTCTTCGATTGTCGATGTCCCCGCTGCGCAGTAAAAATTCAACAAACGCACGGACCGAAATCCGAATTACCACAATGACTATCCTCTCTGTTGACAATTTATCCCAAGATCAGAACAACCGTTTGCTTTTTAAGTTTAACATGTTAAAACCTTTTCTACAATGTAAAAAAGATGCGCATACTGCATTTGCAATATACGCATCCTTTCTTATCATCAATTTTAAATATCGGACACATCCGGACATCAGCATGCAATTGCATGACTTGCCAAGAATGCCTCCAGTCTTTCATCCGTACCGTTGTATGAAATAGTCAGAACCTGTGAAAAATCAAGAGCAAGAACTCCCAATATAGACTTTGCATCAACTGTATAACGATTGTAAGAAATATCAATGTCGAAATCACATGCGGACGCAATATTAACCAGTTCCTTTGCTTCAACGGGTCTCAATGAAACTTTACGTACTGCCATCATGATAAAATCCACCTTTCATAAACTCCTCATGCACCGAAATCCCGGCACAGCGACTGATTATCACTTCATTATTCCTTCAAACATGAATTATATCCAAATTGAAAATAATGTAAAGCACTTTTTTACGTACAATTCTTCGTTACTTTACTTTGCGAAAGTTATAATTAAATCGTATTTTAATTTTATAGTAAAATGGCGTATTTTAAGCATTTATCTAAGTGCAAAAAAACGATATTCATAGGGTTTCAAAAAACGGTCATCATCATTTGTGACGTTTTTTTCTACGCCAGACCAGTAGAATTGCAACAGGTAAGAGCAAAATAACGGCTGCAAAAAAACATTTTTCGCCGGTCTTTTTGTCAATCCGATCTGTCTCAACTGTATCTTTGGAACCGGCTCCACCCAGTTCCATTTTTTCCTTGGTCACTTCCATCGCTTCTGTTACGGCAGCTTCCGGATCTGCACCTTCCCCGGCTTTTATTCCGTCTTCATTCTGTAGTGTATCTCCCTCTTCTGCAGCATCCTCTTTGTAGTGCATCCTGCCCACATATAAAAGATCCGTCTTTGTCATGCCCCCATACAGATTGAGTGCTGCTACCACCAGACGTGTCCGCTTTTTATCCGGCGCCTGAATTTCAAAGAAAACCTCTCCATTTTCATCCGGTTCATATTTATAATATTCACCAAATGACTTTCCGTTATTAAAACTGAATGTATAATACAATATCCGGCTGTCCGGGTCATATGCCGAAATTTTACCTTTGATAGCACCCGTTTCTTCATCAACACTTAAAATCTCCGCGTTACATTCTGTCGGTGGCGTATCATCCGGCTTCACCTTTTCATCGGGTATCGGCGTTGCCGTATGGACCTCTGTACTGTAATCCACCGAAAGCTCTTCTGATTTCAGACCAAAGTATTTTGCTACGGCCGTCGCATCTATCACACCATATTTTTGTGACCATGTATTATGATCGATATAGGGCTTATCATTTTCCTGATCGAGATGGCAATGTTCAATAATGACGGTCGGTATTTTTTTAGCGGTACCGGATCTTATAATCCCATAATAATCGGTTCCTCGCGAATTGAGTCTGGTCTTGACACCTCTGTCATACAGACCTTCATCGGTCAGAAGCTCCATCTCAATATCCGAAAAATCCTTTCCGATCGCATAATAGCTTCCAAATGCCGAAACATAGCACTCTGCCCCATACAGCTTATGATATTCAGACATATTGTAATGCAGTGAAAGCAGAATATCCGCATTCTTTTCTTCCGCGAATTCCGCTCTTTCATCAAGGTCTAAATCAGTATCACTTTCTCGCGTCAAATAAACCTCAACGCCCTGATACTTTTCAAGCTCCTCTTTCATCGCAAGGGCCGTATTAAGCGTCAGTGCCTTTTCAATATAACCACCGTAAATGGCTCCGGCATTTTCGCCGCCGTGTCCCGGATCGATGACAACCACAATCGGCCGGCCGCCAGTCTCTTCTCCCGCAAGTTCTTCATCTGCCTTTACCGCGCAGGACATCCCGCCGCTTATGCCGGTGAAAGCCAGAAGCACTACGACTAAGATGCACCGTTTTCCTATTTTATATATCCATTTTTTCAATGTTTTCGAATGTTTTTTCATTACAGCTCCTAAGCTTTGATGATATTTGACTCTGATATCATATTTTTCCCAAATTGCTCAAATATATCTATATTTTAAGCTTTTAAAAACAGTTTTGTAAACATCCGGATGTTACATCTCGTATAACAATTTTATCACCTTAAAATTCCAGATATAAGATTATTTCACCTACACATACTAATCATAAATAGCAATCAACAAATGACAATCAATAAAATAACAACCAATAAGATAACAATCAATAAAATAACAATCAATAAAAGACAATCTGTAAAATAAGCGCACAAAATCGCGTCATTAAATTAAATGTTGTTTTAATTATTTTAAAAATCTCCATATTAAGCCGATCAAACAGCATCACACTATAAACCTTCCACATTATAAAAGGAGAACAAAAATGGAAAAAGCAGACCAATATATCGCCCTGAACCTGCAAAATGTCGCCTTGGAACGCGGCATGGAGGAATCCAATATTGAAACCCAGACCGACCGCTTAAAGATGCGCGAACTGGCAGACAAGCTCAAAAGAGACGGCCGTCTTTCAGACATAAAAGCAGCGCTGTCCAATGATGATTACCGGGCAGCGCTGGAAAAAGAATACCATATGAAAAATAAATCAGATGAATTGTAGGCACTTAACAGCGCTTACTGTACGTTGAGATTGGAGTATCCCATCAGGCTTTCATCAACCGCCTTGGCAGCCTCCCTGCCTTCGCGGATTGCCCATACGACAAGGGACTGGCCTCTGTGGACATCGCCTGCCGCAAAAACATTGGGCACATTGGTCTGATAATGACCGGGATCGGTCTTGATATTGGTGCGTTCATTGAGTTCTACCTTGAAGGCATCGGTCAGATATTTCTGGCTTCCCAAAAATCCGGCGGCGATCAGTACAATATCTGCATCCATGACCGTTTCACTGCCCTCAACCTCGACCATCTTGTTTCTGCCGGTTGCTTCATCCTTTACAAACTGAAGCTTGACAAGCTTGACAGCCTTTAAATTGCCGTTTTTATCCTTGATAAATTCTTTAACGGTTGTTTCATAAATACGCGGATCATGGCCATATACTGCAATGGCTTCCTCCTGACCATAATCTGTCTTGCAGATTCTGGGCCATTCAGGCCATGGATTGTTGGCAGCCCTGCAGTCCGGAGCCTTGGGCATCATCTCGATCTGTGTCACAGATTTCGCACCATGACGGATACTTGTGCCGACACAGTCATTGCCGGTATCACCGCCACCGATGATGATGACGTTTTTATCCTTGGTATCCACATATTTTTTATCCTTGAAGTCAGAGTCCAAAAGGGATTTGGTATTGCGAGTCAGAAAATCTACGGCAAAGTAAATGCCCTTGGCATCGCGTCCCGGAGCATTGATATCTCTGGGATTGGAAGCTCCGCAGCAGAGCACGACCTTGTCATACTCGGATAAAATCTGGCTTGCCTTGATATCCTTGCCGATATTGGCATTGGTGATAAAGGTAATACCCTCTTCCTTCATAATGTTGATCTTTCTGTCTACGATCTGCTTTTCCAGCTTCATATTGGGAATGCCGTACATAAGCAGGCCGCCCACACGGTCATTTCTTTCATATACAGTCACGGAATGCCCTCTCTTGTTGAGCTGGTCAGCACAGGCAAGACCGGACGGTCCGCTTCCGATGATCGCGATTTTTTTACCGGTTCTTACCTTCGGCGGTTTGGCATCCGCATATCCGTTGACATAGGCGTGCTCAATAATCGCATGCTCATTGGCCTTGGATGCTACCGGATCACCGTAAAGCCCGCAGGTGCAGGCATTTTCGCAGAGAGCCGGACAAACCCTTGAAGTAAATTCCGGAAAATTGTTGGTCTTTTTTAAACGATTGTATGCCTGCTTCCAGTTGCCGTTGTATACAAGGTCGTTCCACTCGGGCACGAGATTGTGCAGCGGACATCCGCTGGCCATTCCCATAAGCATCATACCTGCCTGACAGAAGGGCACGCCGCACTCCATACAACGTGCACCCTGCATTCTCTGCTTTTCCTCCGGGAGATACTCATGGAATTCATTAAAATGTTTTATTCTGCTTTTCGGTGCTTCTGCTTTTGCATCCACACGTTCATAATCTAAAAATCCTGTCGGTTTTCCCATTTTTCGCACCTCCTACTTTTTGTTGGCATAAAATGCTTCGATCTGTGCCTGTTCTGCACTCAGACCTTTTTCTTCCATCTGGACGATGGCTTTCTGCATTTCTTCATAATCATGAGGGATGATCTTTTTAAACTTCGGCAGATATTCTCCGAAATTGTCGAGGATCATTTTTCCCTTTTCGGAATTGGTATAAGCTACATGCTCCTTGATCAGATCCTTTAATTCCAGAACATCATATTTGGATGTGATCTCATAAGAAGAAACCATATCCTTGTTGGTCTTGGTGTAAAGATCGTTTTTCTCATCCAAAACATAGGCAATACCGCCGCTCATACCGGCTGCGAAGTTTTTACCGATACTTCCCAAAATAACGGCGCGTCCTCCGGTCATATATTCACATCCGTGGTCGCCACAGCCTTCTACGACTGCAACCGCACCGGAGTTTCTGACGCAGAAGCGTTCACCGGCAACACCGTTGATAAATGCCTTACCACTGGTTGCTCCGTATAAAGCCACATTACCGATGATGATGTTTTCATCCTGTTTGAAGGTAGATCCCTTCGGCGGATATACGATCAGCTTACCACCGGATAAGCCCTTTCCAAAATAGTCATTGGAATCGCCTACAAGCTCTAATGTCAGGCCCTTTGGAATAAATGCACCGAAGCTCTGTCCGCCGGCTCCATTACATAACACACGATATGTATCTTCGGGAAGGGTATTGTAAAATCTCTTTGTGATCTCTGATCCCAAAATCGTACCGAATGAACGGTCCGTATTGGTAACATCGACCTCCACGCTTCTCTTTGCTCCGGTCTCCAGAGCCTTGGACAACTGTTTTAACAGCACTCTTTCATCCTGCGTCTTTTCCAGGCCGAAATCATATACCTGCTTCGGATCGAAGGTTACTTTTTCTTTGCTTCCGGCATAAGGGTTATTTAAAATATTGGAAAGATCCACTTTTGCGTAACGCTCATCCAGGTTGTCACGCACCTTCAAAAGCTCGGTGTGTCCTACCATTTCATCAATGGTCTTAAAGCCAAGCTCTGCCATGATCTCACGCATTTCCTCAGCGATAAATTTCATGAAGTTTTCAACATATTCCGGTTTGCCGCGGAAACGTTTGCGAAGCTCCGGATTTTGTGTTGCAACACCAACCGGGCAGGTATCCAGATTGCAGACACGCATCATGACACAACCCATGGTAACAAGGGGTGCCGTAGCAAATCCGTATTCCTCAGCTCCAAGCAAGGCTGCAATCACTACATCACGGCCGCTCATGAGCTTACCGTCTGTCTCGATACGGACCTTATTTCTCAGGCCGTTCTGAATCAGGGTCTGATGTGTCTCGGCAAGGCCAAGCTCCCAGGGAAGCCCTGCATTGTGGATGGAGTTTCTCGGTGCAGCACCGGTACCACCGTCATAGCCGGATACTAAAATAACCTGCGCTCCTGCCTTTGCAACACCGGCAGCGACAGTACCGACACCGGCCTCAGATACCAGTTTTACGGAGATACGTGCGTCTTTATTGGCATTTTTCAGATCGTAAATTAACTGTGCCAGATCTTCGATCGAATAAATATCGTGGTGCGGCGGCGGTGAGATCAGACCGACACCGGGGGTTGAATGACGGGTCTTTGCAATCCAGGGATAAACCTTTCCTCCCGGAAGATGACCGCCTTCACCGGGTTTTGCTCCCTGTGCCATCTTGATCTGGATCTCCTGTGCACTTGTCAGGTATTTGCTAGTTACACCGAAACGTCCGGAAGCAACCTGCTTGATCGCGCTACATTTATTTAATCCGTCCGGTCCGATGGACAATCTCTCAAGATCCTCGCCACCTTCACCGGTATTGGATTTACCACCCAGATTGTTCATGGCAATAGCCAGACATTCATGGGCTTCTTTACTGATAGAGCCATAGGACATAGCACCTGTTTTAAATCTTTTTACAATCGAATCAACGCTTTCTACCTGATCGAGCGGAATGCCTTTTTTAGGATAATTGAAATCCATCAGGCCTCTCAAGGTCTTCGGACTGTTTTCATCATTGACGCAGGCTGTGTACTGTTTAAACAGCTCATAATCACCGCGTCTGGTTGCTTCCTGCAAAAGGTGGATGGTCTGGGGATTGTACAAATGCTCGTCCCCGCCGCTTCTTGCCTTGTGATGTCCGGGGCTGTCCAGTGTCAGGTCACTTGCAAGTCCTAACGGATCAAAGGCAAGTGAATGCATGTCATTGACCTGTTTTTCGATATCGGCAATGCTGATACCGCCTACTCTGCAGACTGTACCGGCAAAATATTTATCTACCAGATCGTAATCAAGACCGATCGCTTCAAAAATCTTGGAACCCTGATAAGACTGGATGGTGGAAATACCCATCTTGGATGCGATCTTTACGATACCGCTGATAACAGCATGGTTGTAATCATCAACAGCTGCATAGTAGTCTTTATCAAGCATATGGCTGTCGATCAGTTCCTTAATGGATTCCTGTGCCAAATACGGGTTGATGGCTGTCGCACCAAAGCCAAGCAGGGTTGCAAAATGATGTACATCCCTGGGCTCTGCCGTTTCCAGAATGACAGATACCGAAGTACGCTTCTTGGTCTGGACTAAGTGCTGCTGCAGGGCTGATACCGCAAGCAGGGAAGGTATTGCCACATGGTTTTCATCTACGCCACGGTCGGACAGGATGATAATATTGACACCCTCACGGAAAATACGGTCAACCTCAACAAACAGACGGTTGATAGCTTTTTCAAGGCTTGTATTTTTATAGTAGATGATCGGAACGGTCTCGACCTTAAAGCCTTTTTTCTTCATGCTCTTGATCTTTAACAGATCGGTGTTGGTCATGATCGGATTTTCAACCTTCAGGATATCGCAGTTTTCCGGTTTTTCCTCCAGAAGGTTTCCGCCTGTACCGATATAAACGGTTGTGGAGGTAACGACCTCTTCACGGATCGCATCGATCGGAGGGTTGGTAACCTGTGCAAATAACTGTTTGAAATAATCAAAAAGCGGATGATAGGTCTTGTTTAATACCGGGATCGGGGTATCCACACCCATGGCCGCAATGGCTTCATTTCCGTTTTTAGCCATCGGCAGGATGACCTGTTTCAACTCATCATAGGTATATCCGAATACCTTCTGCATGCGCTGTCTTTCTTCATAGGTAAATTCAGGCACACGTACATTGGGGATTTTGAGCTCTCTCAATTTTACCAGATTGGAGTCAAGCCACTCACCATAAGGCTGTCTGCCGGCATAAGCATCCTTTAACTGTTCATCATCAATGACCTCGCCCTTTACAGTATCGATCAGTAACATCTTACCGGGATGAAGTCTTTCTTTTTTAACAATCTTGGCAGGATCGATCGGCAGCACACCGACTTCTGATGAAAGAATGACTTCTCCATCATCGGTAATATAATAACGGGAAGGTCTTAAACCGTTTCTGTCAAGAACCGCACCCATCAGATCACCGTCAGAAAACAGGATGGATGCAGGTCCGTCCCACGGCTCCATCATTGTCGCATAATACTGGTAAAAATCCTTCTTTTTCTGGGACATGGTCTTGTTGTTGGCCCAGGGCTCCGGAATAGTGATCATAACCGCAAGCGGAAGCGGCATGCCGCTCATAACCAGAAATTCCAGTGTATTGTCAAGCATTGCGGAGTCGGATCCGGATGCATCGATTACCGGAAGGATCTTATAAAGCTCTCCCTTTAAATGCTCGGATTCCATATTTTCCTCACGGGCCAACATCTTGTCGGCATTACCCTTGATGGTATTGATCTCTCCGTTATGTACAATAAAGCGGTTGGGATGTGCTCTTTCCCAGCTCGGATTGGTATTGGTGGAAAAACGTGAATGTACCAGTGCAATGGCTGATAAATAATCAGGATCCTGTAAATCCGCAAAGAAGGTACGAAGCTGACCAACCAAAAACATACCTTTGTATACAATTGTACGGCTGCTCAAAGAAACTACATAGGTAACATCGTTGGACTGCTCAAAAATTCTTCTTACAATATAAAGCTTTCGATCAAATTCCAGCCCCTTTTCAATCTCAGAGGGCTTTTTGATAAACGCCTGCATGATACAGGGCATGCACTCTACTGCCTTGTGCCCCAAAACCTCCGGTTTGGTCGGAACCTCACGCCATCCCAAAAAGCTTAAGCCTTCCTTTTCCACGATGATCTCAAACATTTTCTTTGCCTGATTGCGCTGCAGTTCATCCTGGGGAAAGAAAAACATACCTACGCCGTATTCTCTTTCCTCACCAATAAAAATGCCGAGGGATTTCGTGACCTTAGTGAAGAATTTGTGTGGAACCTGTGTAAGGATACCAACTCCATCTCCGGTCTTTCCCTCGGCGTCTTTGCCTGCTCTGTGTTCTAGATTTTCTACAATTTTTAATGCGTTTTCAACTGTTGCACGGCTCTTTTTCCCGTTGATATTAACACAGGCACCGATACCGCAGTTGTCATGCTCAAATTCTTCCCTGTACAAGGGAGATCTGGGCACGCTTAACTTTGCGTCAAACATGTGAAATCTCCTTCCTTTGTTGATTTCGTGTATTCGATTTTTTACTTGAACTGAATATACACCCATTTTATCAACTTGTAAAGAAGAAATTTTTTGAAATTGTCAGATAATTAGATAATTTGCATTTTATTATTTCGATTGTCCGACTATTTATTGAGTTGTGCGTCTATTTCATATATTTCGGGATCATATCTTCGTATTTTATACTTTACATACTTTTCCGGTTTACAAAATGTAAAACACTTGCCAAATCTAACTTGGCAGATCCGACTTAATGATCTGATTGATCATCCGATTCGGAGATTTGACTTAACAATCTGATACCGGCGAGAATAAAAATATTTGATTTTACAAATTTATATGAAAAGTGCCCGATTACTGTGCATTTTTATTTTTTCGCCATAATATTCCGATTATGATAACAGCCGCCAATCCGCTGACCAAAGCCGCAACAACCCCGGATGCCATTTTTCCAAGCACCGGTACCATACTGAACAGAAATACGATCACATTGGCCGCACTGTGAAACAGCACAGACGCCGTCAGTCCCCTGTAGTTTTCATAAAGCCACGCCATAACACAGCCCATCAGAAACCCATAAACTGCCTGCACAAGATTGCCATGATAGCATCCGAAGATCAGGGCTGAAATCGGAATACAGAATACCTTTGGAAAATACAGCCTCATCCGCCCATAGATCAGGCCACGAAAAACAAGCTCCTCCTCGACCGGCTTGATCAGTCCGTAAATGATCAGGCCACGTACTATGGAAACCGAATACTGGACTCCTGCCACCTGTTTATAGGACTCCGAAGATGTCAGTATATGCAGATGCGAGAATACAATATTCAAAAACAACGCCAGAGCCATCCCGGCAAGTACGATCAGAAGACCGTCTTTTTTTAACCGCATCCGATTTCTTCTTTTTACCACATCGGATATCGGTTTCCTTTTCTCCTTTTGATACATCCGCGCAAACACAATTCCGCAGATCAGGGTCGCAAATGCATCAAAAAAAACCGCATACTGCGAGGAATGTTCCGTAAAATATGCTGAATAGCCGGAAAGGCTGCCTTTTAATAACGTATCCAGAATCACCTGTATGATAAGCAGAATTCCGCCGGTAAGGACAAAATTGTATACAAGCGGCATCAACACATAAATGCTCTTCTGAAAAGCATTCTTTTTATCGGTCGGTTGCGGCATGCGTTCATCGGTGATGATCCGGTATAATTCTGAAAGATCATCCGTGATATAGGTCGCCCCTGCTTCTTTAAGCTCTCCCTCCTCAGCATATCCGTAGCCGACACCCACACTGTCAATTCCAAAGCTTTGGGCACCCTCTACATCAAACTTCCGGTCACCAACCATCAAAATCTGATCCGTGGGAAGGTGTTTTCCGTCTTTTTTCTGCAACTGCTCCATGACACAGTCCTCAGGTGTATGAAAAAGTCCGGCTATGGCCTCCTGCATGACATCAGTCTTTTCCACTTTTTTTCCGTTCATATCGCTTCCTGCTACCACTTCAAAATAGGGCTCGATCTTAAAATGCTTCAGAATACGCTCCACAAATAATTGCGGCTTGCTGGATGCGATCGCCAGACGGATGCCCTTTTCAGACAGCCTTTTCAGCAGTTCTTCCATCCCCGGATACAGCTCATTTTCAAAAATACCGATCGTCGCATACCGCTCCCTGTACTTTTTCACCGCAAGCTCGCACTGCGCATCATCCATCCGGTAAAAATCACGAAAGCTTGCCAAAAGCGGCGGTCCGATAAAACATTCCAGCCGGTCCAGATCTGGTTCCTCTATACCCATTTCATGCAGCGCATACTGCACACATTTGCAAATTCCTTCTTTGGGATCGGTAAGCGTCCCATCTAAATCAAATAATACATAACGGTACATAATCGTCACCTTCTCAACAAGAAACTATTTTTACAATGGAGATTTATGCCATGTCCAGTATACCACAAAACCTGCATTCTGATGAGCGCCTTGATAACAAGTCTTCAGGAAATCCTTAACAAAACTACCAGCCCAGATCCAGCAGCCAGTTATTCAGACTTCTCTCCCTCTCTTTTTCGTTGGCAATTTCTTTGAGACCGTTATATTCTCCTTTGATGTTGCCGTCCACAATAAAAAGCACTCTGCCGCATTTTGCAGCAACTTTCGCATCATGCGTTACCATAACGATCGTTGTCCCCTCATTATTTAGCTTCACAAGTTCGTCCATAACCTCATTGGAGGAAGTACGATTTAACGCTCCTGTCGGCTCATCGGCAAAAAGCAGTTTTGGGCGGTTCATCATACTTCTGCAGATACATGCGCGCTGAAGCTGTCCGCCGGAAACCTCGTTGATATCGTTATCTGCAATCTCGATAATCCCCATTTTGCGCATAAGCTGCTCGCCTCTTTCCTGCTTCTGCCCCCTGCTTTCCCTGGACTTTTTACTTTCTGCTGCCGGAAGCACGATATTGTCAAGAATCGTAAGATTTTTCATCATATACATCTGCTGAAAAATAAATCCCATCTCATCCAATCGGATTTTTGCAAGTTCCTTTTCGCTCAGTTTCGTCAGATCCTTTCCTTCAAAAAGTACCTGACCGCTCGTTGCCCGGTCCATCCCCGAGATTGCATACAAGAGCGTGGATTTTCCGGAGCCGGATGGTCCCATGATTGCAACCATTTCTCCTTCTTTTACTTCAAGATTTACATTTTTTAATACATTATTCTGCCTTTTATCAATTACATAAGTTTTGCAAAGATCTTTTGCACAAATCAATGATGCCATAAGATTGTCCTCCGTTTACTCTATATTGGTTGTATCGCTACTCTTAATCTTCCGGATCTGTAAAGCCGTCATTCCTGATGCTAAAAGCGTCATTAGGAAAATAATGCCCGGATACATGAAAAAGATTTTCCACGGACGGATCACATAAGCCACTTTTCCCGCCCCCATCATTCCGAATATCGGATTATCGATCAGATACGTTGCCGGAATCGAACAGATTGCCGCCAAAATAACAGCCACAAGTGAAACAATACCGAATCGTATCATATGCCATTCAATCACCCGGTTGTTGCCAAATCCCATCGCCTTAAGCACCGCGATCTGGCTTTTCTCGTCCGCAAGAAATGACCGTTCCATCAGAATACATACAAGAATTACAACGATCAGTGTAATTCCAAGAAGCAGATACTGTACCGATTCCATCGTTGATGCTGCGCCCATACAATCATCACAGTATTCTGTGGCATTCATCACTTTTTCATTGTCAAAAAGCTTTTTAATCTTATCTTTTCGAACCTCAATCTCCTTTGCAGACGGATGATCGTCAAAATTGATCTGATAACTCATAACATTCGCAATATAGGTAAAATCGGTCGGTGCGTCCTCGTGAAGCCGTATGACTTCTCCAAGCTGATTCATGCTTTGAAAATAAGCAACCACAACGCAGTCAAGTGTCTCTTTTCCAAAATCAATCGTTACGGTATCTCCGAGTTTCGCCCCGGTCAATTTGCTGACCGTCGGTGTAATCGCAATCTCATTTTTGTTTTGCGGAACCACCCCTTCGGTATATTCGTACTCGGATGCTTTTGTATGGATTCCCTGTTGACAGCTGATGGAATAATCTTTCCCGTCGAAGCGAACGTTATATTTATTCTGTGTTTCCACACAAAGCTTCGCAGGCATTCCGTTTTGCTTAAGCAGTTCTTCCGTTTTTGCAAAGTACTCCTCGATCTGCTTTCTTCCGTCCGGATTCATACAGCTCATCGCTTCCTTCAGATCGGTATAATACAGATCACTCCGTGTTCCGAATGTTGTAACAAAGGTATCGCTTCGCATCGTTGATGAGGTATTGACAAATACAAGCACAAAAAGCGTACACAAAAAGAATGTTGTTATGATCGTCATATACCGCCTCGGTGCACTGAACACATCATTGACCGCCATAAAGAAACCGGTGCTTCCGTGGCTTTTGACCAGGCGAAACGGCGATTTTTTCTTGTAACGTTCCCCCGTCTGCCCCGAACGGATTGCATCAATCGGAGAAAACGTCTTCACCAGCTTCGTGCAACGAAAAGCGTATAGCAGAATGACAATAACGACCAGAATAGCTCCCTGAACCGACAATAGGAAATGGTTATCCGCCTCCAGAACCATATTGTTGCTGACCGATTGCAGTAACAGATCAGAAAACGGGATACTCACAAAAAATCCAACAATCGCACCGACAACTGCCAATAGCAGATACTTTGTCAGATAAAGGCTCCGGATCTTGAAATTGCTGATACCGATTGCTTTCATCACACCGATCTCACGAAACTCCCCGGAGATCGTAAACGTGATAGAAAACTTTAACACAACAAACGACACGATGATCAGGCAGATACTTAAAATCAGCATCGTAAATGCAACGATCATATCCATGACATAGCACATTTTCACAAGCGAACGTGCTCCGGAAAACAGGATGCCTGAAGCCTTTGAAATAGCCGAAGCGATCTCCGAAACCCCCGTCTCATCCTCTAGATCAATATAGCTAATCTGCCCCTGATACCCATTGTAAATAGTTTCATCCGAAAGCAGTTTCTCAATCTCCTCTTTATTGAAAAGAAAACGGCTGTTGCCCATCATGGAAGACCCTAAGAGAGCATCTTTTGCCATACCATCCAACGTTACCGTAAAAGAAACATGATTGTGCGTAATCCTGATTTTATCCCCCGGCTGTAAATGATTTTTTTCCATAAAATCACCAGTTGCATATGCATGCCCCGGCCTGATCCGGGTAATCTGCTTATTTTCTTTATCAAAGAATTTAAGCCGGCTGTCCTCGATGGACTGGTAGACGACGGAATTCTTTGCCTCCAGTTCTTCTCCGTCCATATCTTTCAGATTGGATTTTTCTCCGAACACAACCGACTCAATGCGATATGCCCGGATGAAATCCATCTCTTGCAGAATCTCATCGATGGTCGTTTTGCTGTCCGCCCCCATCGAGATGACCACATAATCACCGATCCCCGCCTTATCCAGATAGGAATCCGTTCCGTTCATGACGGATACAACATTGCTGATTCCACTTGCCACGAACATTGTCGCCAGCAGAATAAAAGCAAGCAATATTGCGTTCATTACTTTTTTTCTCTTTAAATCTTTTTTCAAAATACGAAAAAACATTTTAACGTTCCTCCCCTCGTTTGATGTACTCATCTTACAGGAGAAATTATTAAACAATCCTTAAATGCACATTATGCCTTTCGCACAACGACCGTCGCACAGAAATCATCTTCCTTGATTTTCGCAAATACTTCACCGTCCATTTTTTGCATCAGTTGCCGGCTGATATACAGTCCAAGTCCCGAACCGTCCGTCGATCCGACATTGCTTCCGCGATAAAAAGAATCAAACAGATTTATGAGCTCTTCCTGCTTTAAGCTGCATCCGGAATTTCTTACCGTGATCAGCCTGCAGTCCTCTTCCTCCGAAAAATCGATGGAAATACACTTGCCGTCCCCGTATTTGATTGCATTTTCCAAAAGGTTCTGCAGCACCTCGATCAGCCGGTCCGCATCCCCTTTCAGCAGCAGATCGGTGTAAGATGCAACCTGAAATCCGGTATGTAAATCATGCAGTTTTTTATCATAAAGTCCCCGGATTGCCTCGATCACATCGGATAGATACACTTCTCCCTGCTTGACGCTCAGCTGCAGGAAGTCCTCTCTCGATGCAACCGTGATCTCATTGACATATTCCTCAATCTCTTTTACGTTCTTTTCAATTCCCCGACATGCTTCGGTGCGCTGCTCCCCGGTCGTATAAATTTCCTCCGCCAAAGCCTTCGCATACAACCGGATTGCAGATAACGGCGTCCTGATGTCATGTGTCAGCGACAGGATCAGCGTCTTTTTTTCTTTTTGCAGCGCCAGTTCTTTTTCTTTGTTACCCTCCAATGTTTCACGCAGCATATCCATTCCCCATAGAAATCTGCCTAAGAATTTGCTCTTTTCGGCTTTGATCGGCACTGAAAGATTCCCCTTCGCCAGTTCCTCGGTCAGCGACTGCATCTGCTCAAACGGCTTTATGATCTTCTTTCCGATATGGCAGATCAAAAAAACAGACAACAAAAACAGAATTCCCAGGACAATATCCATGAGAATCCAGGTTCTGTAGTCTGTCTGTGTATAAATAATCTTGTAGATGGCATCGGTTTTATCCTGCACACGTACAATGCCCGGTTCCTGATCATTTGCAGCCACATAATAAACGACATTTGCAAGTGCAATAATCATAAGCTCCAAGCCCCAAAACCTCACCGCAAATTTTTTATAATTATTCATATCGGTATCCCGTTCCCCAAACCGTAATAATGTGTTTTGGTTTCTTCGGGTCCTGCTCGATCTTTTCCCGCAGCCACTTGATATGTACCGTAAGCGTCTGCAGCTCCGATTCGCTGTCGCTTCCCCAGATACGGTTAAACAGGTATTCTTTCTTTAATGTTGTTCCTTTATTTTCGATCAGCATTTTCAGCAGCTGGAATTCTTTTTCCGTGACATTGACCGGCGTTTGATTCACAGTGAGTGTCTGCGTGACATTGTTCAATTTCAGATTGTCGCATACAATTTCATCCAATGCATATTTTCGTTTGAAAATACCGTTGATTTTGGCGATCAGAATATCGATATCATACGGCTTACAAATGTAATCATCCGCACCGATCTGCAGCCCCTTTAACGTACTCTCCTTGTCATCCCTTGCAGTCGCGATCATAATGTGCGCGTTTGAAGTCTCTCTTATTTTGGAACAGACGCAGTAACCGTCCACTCCCGGCAGACCAATATCAAGCACAACAAGATTGGCTCCATACTGTTCAAAGATCTGAAGCGCCTGTTCCCCGGTGCCCGCAAGGCTTACCGTATAATTTTCTTTTCGCAGGAAATCGCACAAAAGTGTTCCGATCTCCCTGTTGTCTTCTACGATAATAACGTCCGGCATTGTTCTCCCCCATGATCAAAAAACTGATATCACTATATTAACATCAATCCGTAGATGCTTCAATTTATAAATTATCTCCTGATTATGCGCTGATTTACTGTGTAAATCACTGCTTTCTCATGTTTGGCGGGTCTCAAGTTCAAAAGTCTTATCGTGCAGGCACAAACGACTTTTTGACCTTTTGACCCTGACTTGATATCAACGAATTGCTCCGCTGCGAATCAGCTCCCGCAATTCTCAAACATTCGAAATCCGCTGATTTACTGTGTAAATCGCTGCTTTCTCATGTTTGGCGGGTCTCAAGTTCAAAAGTCTTATCGTGCAGGCACAAACGACTTTTTGACCTTTTGACCCTGATATCATATAATAAGTATTACATCAATCTTTTACAGAATAACATAGACGAGGCAAATTTGAAAATAATGGAAGAAAATAAACAGGAAAACAACTCCCCCAAAAAAGCAAAAGCGGTTTTAAAAGAACTGTCCGAATATATCATCTTATTTATAGTCGCATTTCTTATCATGCTTTTTCTCAATCACTTTATCATCATCAATGCGCGTATCCCCTCCGCATCCATGGAGGATACCGTGATGACAGGTGACCGTCTGATCGGCAGCCGCCTCGCCTACAAGCATGAGCTCCCGCAGCGTTTTGATATGATCATTTTTAAGTTTCCCGATGATGAATCCCAGCTTTTTATCAAGCGCGTGATCGGACTTCCCGGAGAGACTGTCAACATCATCGACGGCAAAGTATATATCAATGATTCTGAGGAACCGCTTGACGATTCATATACCAAAGAAATTCCCAATGCCGTCAATTTTGGTCCCTACTATGTTCCGTCCAATTCCTATTTTGTCATGGGCGACAACCGCAACAACTCCTATGATTCCCGCTATTGGATCCATACCTATGTCACCGAGGATCAGATCCTTGGCAAGGCAATATTCCGGTATTTTCCGTTTAATAAGATCGGCAAGGTCCAATGATTATGAAAATAGTCCATTGACAAAAACCGTCAAAACCAGTATAGTTTGTACGAACAATAAATATTTGCTAGGGGAGCCCACAGGCTGAGATTGCATTTTCCGATAACCACGATTATCGGTCACATCCATGATATAATGGATCAAAATGCTAACCCTCACTACTTGAACCGGATAATACCGGCGTAAGGAAGCAGTTTTATGTATAGCAGGCCAGTTGATCCTGACTTGATCCGGTCAATCCGGTCCGGCAGTTTTTTACCGTCTGCCAAATACTTAAAACGCCACCACTCCCCTCCGAAGCAATTACTAAGGAGGATTTTTTATGTCTAAAACCACATCAAAAACACGTATCCTGGTAGAAGGAGCCATGCTGATTGCCTTAGCAACCGTCCTTTCCTACCTCAAGATCATGGAAATGCCCTTCGGCGGCTCCATCACACTGGAAATGTTACCCTTAGTCATCATGGGACTACGCCACGGCCCGAAATGGGGTTGCCTTACCGGCTTTGTACACGGTCTTTTGCAGATGATCATCGGTTTTTCCAACGTTATGTACTGCCCGACACTGATTTCACAGATTGGCTGCATCCTGTTGGATTACCTGTTGGCTTTCTCTGTACTTGGTCTTGCACCGGTCTTTGCATCACTCGTTAAAAGCAACAAAAAAGTCGGCTATATTCTTGGCTCTGTCTGTGTATGTGTTTTGAGATTCCTGTGCAGCTTCCTTTCCGGATGGCTTCTCTGGGCTGAATACACTCCCGACGGCATGACACCGGCTTACTACAGCCTTGTATACAACGGTGCTTACATGCTGCCCGATGCCATTATTCTGGCTGTTGTAGTTGGCATTCTTTCTTATGCCGCACCCAAGATTTTCTGGACAGAAGAATAAGTAGGTTTTTGCCCCCTTTTATGATAAAATATAGTTACTTTCAATTTTGTGCCTATATACCTATAAAAGGGGGTTTTACTATGATATCAATAAGCTTATGCATGATTGTTAAAAATGAAGAACAGGTCTTATCCAGATGTCTGGATTCCATTGCGGATCTGATGGACGAGATCATCATTGTCGATACCGGTTCCACAGACCGTACCAAAGAAATCGCAGCCCGCTACACCGACCGGATCTATGACTTTACATGGACCGGAAATTTCAGTGACGCCCGCAATTTTTCCTTTTCCAAGGCTACCAAGGACTACATATACTGCGCCGACGCCGATGAGGTCCTTGACGATGAAAACCACGCCAAATTTTTAATGCTGAAAAAAGGGCTCATCCCTGAAATCGATATTGTCCAGATGTATTATGACAATCAGCTGTCCCATAATACAATTTACAATTATGACAGGGAGCTGCGTCCCAAGCTTTACCGCAGGGTCAGACACTTCACCTGGGAAAATGCCATCCACGAATCTGTCCGTGTGGATCCGTTGATCTATGACAGTGATATTGTCATCACGCACCGTCCGACCAGCAATCACAAAGGCCGTGACCTTGCCGCCTTCCGGAAAATGTGCCGTGACAATATCCGCCTGAATAAAAAGCTTCACAATCTATATGCTAAGGAGCTGATGATTGCCGGGGAGGATCAGGATTTTCTGGATGCTTACCAGACATTCGCGCAGTCTGTTGTGGATTCGCAAAGATCCGCGGATGAAATTTTAGAGGCCTGCTGTATCTGCACCAAAGCAAACCTGATTTCCAAAAATTATCTGGAATTTTTCAAATATACGACAAGAGCCATGGCAATCGGCGGCTGCAGTGAAATCTGCTGCCAGCTTGCAGACTATTATCAGAATGCAGAGCACAATGAAGAGGAAGCAGCTTTGTGGTACTACAACGCCGCATTTGAAACAGAGAGCGTCCTCAATTTACAGTGCCATACAAAAATTCCGCTTTCGGCACTGGCGGATATCAGTACTAAAAACGGAGATTTTGAGGAAGCCGAGCATTATCGGCAGTTATTGGCAAGTGATGATTCTGGTAAATGATAGGGCAGACAGTATGTGATTGATATCTGTTAAATAGAATAGTGGGATTTTAAAAATGGATAGTTCATAGTGAACTATCCATTTCAGAATCCGGAAATTACTACTTTTCAGCGATTAGATTGTTTTATCGAATGATATTTATGTTTCTCTTCATACATTTTTTCATCCATACGCATCAGAAAGCTTTCTGCATTGTCATCTTCTCCAAATTCTGTACATCCCATAGAAACACTTAATGTGAATGGCTCGTCTTCACACTTGTTGAATTTATCAAGATTATTATTTATCTCATTCATTGTAGATAAAACACACTTGTCATCAACATCTGACAACAATACAATAAGTTCATCACCTGCGTACCGAATAGCCATTCCTTCATCCGGTACAGATTTGAACAATATATCTCCCATCATGCAGATTGCATGGTCTCCCATACTATGCCCCAAATTATCGTTTATGCATTTAAAATCATTTATATCCATCATGATTCCATGCAATGGTCTTCGGTTCGTATTTTTAATTTCTGCAAATACTAAATTCAAATATCTACGATTGTACAGTCCAGATAGTTCATCCATATACAAATTTTTTGCATATGACTGCATTTGTACAAATGTCAATGCTACCGCTACTAACACCCATGACGTTGTTATTCCGTAACAAAAAAACTGTATAAGCACTCCTGCAATACAAGGACCAACAAAAAACAGCACCGGAAAAAATTCCAGATTAATCCCCTGCTTTTTTGAATAATATACCAGATACACACTATAAGCAAAATATATCATAAGGGTAATATATCCAATAATTGAACCTGCTTGTCTCTGATAAACATTGTTTTCTGATATTTTGAACAAGAGCCCTGTACCAAAAAGATTATATATAACAGCTATAACTTCAACAATCCAGGGAATCATTACAATTCTCGCTCTACGCAATGCCCTTTTATAGTTCCGATAAATGCGTAGTTCTACATACAAACACCACATCAATCCTATACTCACCGTTTCAATAAAACATAAGCTGTTAAATATATAATTGATCTGCCGTCCACCAATTAAATCCTTTCCATCCACCATAAAAGTAATTGTCTCAGACAAGGCTCCTAACAAATTTACTATAACCATTGTGTCATATATCTTATCTTCCATATGAAGAATTTCTCTATTCTTTCGTCTACAAATCAAAAGAAAACACATCATCAATATGGCGATTCCATTTGCTACCAATATTTCTTCTATATTTATCATACTTTATTTCTCCTACCAAACGGCAACTCTTTTTTGCCTCATCCCAAAATTCCAGTTTATACACCAACTGTCCGTTCTCTCCACAAGCTGATAAAATTTTTTACTAATGCTTTGTTACGCATAACAATCTTCCCATTATCCAGTAATCAGCCAGATAATATGACATTGTAGGTATTGATTTGTTCGGCGCCGTCCTAATCCTTACCTCAAATTTGGCATATAAAAAATATGACTTAAATCATTCAAACCCTTGTTTTATAAGGTTTCTCTTGATTTAGTCCTATTTTAACGTATGCCCCGTAATCATTAATTAAAATGTACCCTATAGATTAGACAGTTTGAGTTTTTAAAACCCTTACCATTAGACAGTAAGTTTTAACAAAAACCCTTAAATCTATACAATGAGTTTACAGGGAACCCTTAACTTCGGACATGGTTCTGATGATCCCCTTTATTTTGGACAAAATCGATTTTTGACTCCGATTCAGATTGATATTAAAATAAAAATGAATTGGAGGAAATTATGGCAAACAAAAAGTTTACAGAACAGGAAATGCTCACACTGAGAAATAGCAAATATGTGTTGGATGTATCACCGAGCATTGTACATTTCTCGGCAGAATTTAAAAAACTGTTTTGGGAGGAACTGTCAAAGGGCAGGCTTCCACGTGAGATTGTTTCGACTCTTGGGATAGAGCCAAATATCTTGGGGGATTCCAGAATAAATGGTCTGAAAACCATGATTGGAAATGAAGTAAAAAAGGGAAATGGTTTTCGAGATCTTAACACCTATGCACAGGGCTGCAACGGATATCTGTCGGCTGAAAATCGGATAAAGTATTTAGAAATGCAACTGGCATATAAAGATCAGGAGATTGAGTTTCTAAAAAAAATTGTATCTTTAAATCCGGAGTCTCCGGAATAATGAAAATACCAGCCCATGCAAAGTATCAGATTATTTATGATACTTTGCAAAAAAACGATAATCTATTGAATGTAGCTGCCATGTGCGAAATTGCAGGAGTATCCCGTTCGGGCTATTACCATTATCTCTCAACAGAAGACCAACGAATGGAAAGAGAGGAACGGGACAGACAGGATTTTCTTTTGATTCTGAAAGCATACCAGTATCGAGGATACCATAAAGGTGCCCGTAGCATATATATGAGGTTGTTGCACATGGAACCGCCTATAGTGATGAATATCAAAAAAATCCGTCGGCTGATGAGGAAATATAACTTACTGTGTCCTATCCGCAAAGCAAATCCCTATCGGAGAATGGCAAAAGCAATGGCAACCGCATATACCGCACCCAATATAGTAAACCGTGAATTCGAGGAACACGGACCAAGAAAAATTCTGTTAACAGATATCACGTATATTATAAATGGAAAAGCACCCCGGTGCTATATGTCAACAATTATAGATGCCTGTACCAAGGAACTGCTGTCATGGGTTCTCAGCGAATCATTAGAAATTGATTTTGTATTAGAAACAGTAAAACAGTTAATAGAAAAACATGGAACTGATTTAAGCACAGAAACATTAATACATAGCGATCAGGGTTCCCACTATACCAGCATTAAATTTATCCAATTGTTAAAGGATAATGAACTGAGACAGTCTATGTCACGTAGAGCAAACTGTTGGGACAATGCTCCTCAGGAATCATTCTTTGGTCATATGAAAGATGAATTAGATCTATCAGAATGCTACAGCTATGAGGAGATATTAAACGCAGTTAGGGATTGGACAGAATACTATAATACAGAACGTTATCAATGGGACTTAGCAAGGTTGTCACCTGTTGAGTATCATCAATATATGACAACAGGAATTTATCCTCTGATAATCCCTAAAGCAAAAGGTAAAAACAATCAATCAGAGGCATCACTTTGATGCCTCTACACAACAAACAAATATAAAATAGAAATCTGAAAAGGAAAAAGTCATAGTGTCCTTGACAAAGGGTACACTTTAAATGATTTTCTTCTTTTACTATCTTTCCATTTAATCAATTCATCAGTTATTTCTCTATACATTGCAATTCTCCTAAAACAAAAGTCCTATGACTTTTGTTTGTATTTTAACATTTGTCATAGGACTTTTGCAATATTTAATTTATTTAGCTTGTAATCCTTAAATTTATGTTTGATTTAATAGTATCTGACACCTAGTATATTCTAATGCCTAGAGGTTTAAATATATTTCTCTTCAAACTCCGAGACTGTCATTTCAGCTTCTACAGCAGCCTTTTGAATGGTCAGAGTACCATCCTTTACTAATTTACACGTCCCCAATGACTCCTTGTTCTATTCCTCAATCCACGCAACCTGTTCGCATCGTTTTCCTTCCTGTGCAAACGTCAAAATAATCTGCCACAATACAGATATATCTTTTCCTACCATGCGTGCCTCAAACATATTTCCATCAATATCAACTAATGCATGATCGTCCGAACCATTGTCATAATAATTTATCTCCCGTTTCCTTTTTAATATCGTGGTTCAATACAATTCACTTTTTTGTACCTGACATCAAGTCTTCTATATAACTTTAATCAGTCACAGTACATACGGTCCCATTTAACAGCATTCAATAGTTGCTTCCCGAAATCTTACAAAGTGCGAATATGCAACTTGATACCTGGAGTTAGCAAAAAAGGGATGTTTTGTGCTTGACATTTCAAAAGTTATCGTATAGCATACTAATAAGAAATGGGTTTTCACCGCACTTATTGATGCGGCTTACTCGTTTCTTTTTTTATTGCTAAAATATCATACAAGTATTTCTTTCCATTTTGAGCATGATTAACAAGCAACCTTGCTCCAAAAACATTATAGCGAACCAATGTATCATTTTCATAAATTGGAATTGCAAATCTTACATCATACCTAAACCAGCCGAATTGTGCATCTTCATTATGTTTTTCTTTTTTGTTTTCTTCCCAATCCGGATTAGTTGCAATTTGTATCAGTTCTGGTATTGCAGTGGAAGCATTCGCTTTTGCCTTTGCATTTCCACCTTTTAGCGATTTCGTATATTTAGAACCAGTAAATTCATCTGATAAAGTTTTTCCTATGTATATTCTATCAGCAGATTCACTTATTTCGTAATAATCACCTATATATCCTTCAAGGTATGTCTTTACACTATCCCAATCAATATGCTGCTTCCCTTTAAAACGAATATCGTTAATAAGAACTAATTTATTGCCTTCTGCGTCTATAATTATATTAACATTTCTGTTTTTTATCACAAGTTATTCTCCTTTCTTTCTCCTGAATAATTGTACCTGATAGATTTCCTTATAAAATTGTAGTGAATTTAAAAGCATAAGATCTAAGAATTGATGTAAGAAATTAGATTAGAATGTATTTGTAATCGTCAACATTCTATCAGAAAATAGAAATATGCTCTTGCAGAAATCATAACATTAAAAGTA
>Ga0129312_1000358_pt1 | contig 41876 bp, 61 predicted proteins | sample O827metagenome_FD_94434 | JGI IMG/M metagenome (GOLD analysis project Ga0129312, IMG submission 94434) | Orangutan group fecal microbial communities from Wisconsin, USA - O827 metagenome | ecosystem: Host-associated > Mammals > Digestive system > Large intestine > Fecal | place: USA: Wisconsin... | reverse complement strand
CCATGGAGGTCTTTTCCTGTTCTTTTTGTCTTTTCTCTACAGACATTCTTCGATCCTCATCTCTTCCGTTTCTGCTGTGATTTTGCTCTTATTATAGGAAATGGCGGTGTGAATTGCAAGTCATGGAGATATAAAGATTCCGCATTTTCCCGACGAAAAAAGCGCCCTGCATGGCGCTTTTTTAAGATGGACCAGACGAGTCTAAGTCCGAACCGTCTCCTCCGGATATTTTTGAGACTATGTCGGCAGCCTGGTCCAGTGAAACCTTCGAGCCCTGGCCGGTGTAATTGTAATTGATGTCGATGCGGCCGTCGTCCCAAAGGTACACAGACGAGACAAAGGCCTCAACAAGCCTCAACCGGAACGCTGGATCGTTCAGATCTCCGTCCCGGAACTTCTCCAGAAAGAAAATCACCTGATCCCTCTCGATCTCTGGCTCTTTTATTTTCTCAATCGCAATCGCATCCTCGAGCTCGACGCGCTCGTTCTCCAACTCCATCATACGCTCAGTCGTGGCCTTCGTGATGATCCCGGCCTCGATCGCCTTCATTAAGTTTTTGACCGACGTTTTGACCTCAGCCAACCGGGCCTCCAGGCTGACCAGTACGCCGTCGTCTGCTGCCTCTCTGGCCAGGAAGTCCATCACGCCGTCGGCGATCTCCTGGATCGTGTCGTCCTGGAGCACGACTTCCATCGTGTACGTCAGAACAACCTCCTCGATCCAATCCTGGGCCACGTTTTCCTTTTTGCATCCCTGGCGGCGCTTTTTCGCTCCGCATATATAATAATTATACTTGCGGCCGCTCCGGCCATGGCCAGAAGTGCCAACCATAGGCTCGCCACACTCTCCACAGAACAGCTTGCCGGTGAGAAGGAAGTCCGCACAGCTCCAGTCCTTCGACGGGGCGCGTCTGCCTCTCCTGAGTTTTTGCTGTACATCCTCGAACAGCTCGACGGATATTATGGCTGGCATGCCTCCGGGTACCGTGACGTCCATGTAATGGTATTCGCCGATATACTTCCGGTTTTTTAGGATGCGCACAAGGCTATTTTTATTAAATGGCCCGCCGCGCGTCGTTCTGAGCCCCCTGGCATTGAGTTCCTCACAGATCTCCATCTGTTTGACTCCGGCCGCATACTTCTCGAAGATCTCGCGCACGATCGGCGCGGTCGTCTCGTCTATCTCATAATGGTCGTCGTCACTCTTTTTATATCCTAAAACCACGACGCCGTTGGTCCTACAATTCAAAGCATTTCCCTCCAGCCCTCTCGTGATATTTTGCGCAAGGTTCGCGGAATAATACTCGGCATATCCTTCCAGAACGCTCTCCAGGATGATCCCCTCCGGCCCGTCTGGTATCGTCTCTTTTGCATAGAGCACTCGGACGCCGTTTTTCTTGAGCCTGGCCTTATATGTGGCCGAGTCGTACCGGTTCCTGGCAAAGCGGTCCACCTTATAGGTGATCACGATGCTGAAACGGCCCTTTGCTGAGTCTCTAACCATACGCTGGAACGCCGGCCTTGCGTCCGTTTTTCCGGTGAGAGCCTGGTCGCAGTATTCCTCGACGATCCGGATCCCGTTGCGCTCCGCGAAGGCGTGGCACTCTCTGAGCTGGTCCTCAATCGACTCCTCGCGCTGGGCGTGGCTGGAGAAACGCGCATAGATCACACCAACTTGATCCATGCAATCGCCTCCTCTCGTAATATGAGCACAAAAAAACGTCACTTCTTTTTGTACGTCTGTAATATTTCACAAATTCTATCAATATCCTCGTTGCTCATTTTTTCAAGGTCGTCAAGCTGAGTCCGCACAACCGAGAGTATCTCGTCTTTATGCTCCGGCTTTTCTGGTTTTAGGTTGAGAAAAAAAGACGTAATTGTACTCGTTAGGGAACCAATCAAACCAATACCGGTAATCATTAAAATAATGGCTATGGCGCGCCCGGTCGCCGTGCTGGGAGAAATGTCTCCGTAGCCTACGGTTGTTGTCGTAACAAAGGCCCACCAAAAGCCGTCCGACAGCTCCATACCCTCAGCAAAATGAATAGCAACGCCACCAATCGCGACAAGCCCGCAGCTCAACGCTAAAACATACTTGAAACCGTTCGTATCTAAGAAAGCCCGAACACGTTTCAAGAGTCTGAGACTATAAGAGACAAGGCGCGTCATTTTTGAAAGTTTTGCCAATTTTGCCAATTTTGCAAGCCTAACAATCCTAAAAGCTCTAAAAAATGAACTAAACGGGAAAATAGCAACAAGGTCAAAAATATTTTCTTTGAAAAATATTTTTTTATTCTTTGCAACACAGAGTCGCACGACATAATCGACAACAAAAACAGCAAGCACGATGTTGTCAGCTATGCGCTGCCATTCGTTAAGCCCCCGATCCATGTCAATGATAGCCAGAGATACAGCAAACAGCGCCAAAATTCCGGTTGTAACATCGTAAAACTTCTCCAGCTTTGGCTTCATTTCCATGCAGTCGCCTCCTCTCGTTATATTTACACAAAGTCAGCCCGCTTTTTATCGCGGGCCTCTTTTGTGTCGCGTGAAATCGACGACGATCAAATTGCCGTCTCTTTTTTCACAACCGGCGCCGGATTGCACCGGAGCACCATCATCGCCGACTCTCGTGCGGCATCGGTGGCACATCGCCAGGCATCCAGCAGATCGCGCTCGTCGTTTGTCAAGGTCTTACTCTCAGGTGTGGGCTCCGGGATAGCCTTGCCATACAACTCCTCGACGCTAACGCCAAGGATCTCCGCGAACTTGATCGCGTGCTCTACTCTGATTTTTGATCCATCGACGTCCCCGTTTACCGCATTGTATACGGTCGACTTTGGAACTCCCGACCTTTTGGCCAGCTCGTTCGCGCTCATTTTTCTGGACTCCAGGATCTTACTGAGCATGTTTTCCATCTTTTTCGCCTCCTCTCTTGCACTTTCCATTATATCGGAAAAACATGAATTTTTCAAGTAGTTTCCAACTTTTCGGAACTTTTTTCAAAAAAGGCTTGCAAAATTCCAGTTTATCGGATATATTAAAAGCACGGGGTTCCGATGCGTCGGAAACTCAAAACCACAAACAACAAAAAGAAAGGAGCCGCAAACATGGAGAACAAGAAAGAAATCGTTGCCTTGCTGCTTCCGGTGCTCCAGGCAACCAGAAATCTCAGCGACTTGATCGACTTAACATTCGACGAAAAAACCGAACTCGTAACAGCAACATTTTCAAACGGATCCAAAAAGTTCGCGAACGTCGCGATGGACTCAGGGACATCACTGATACGCGACATTATCGGGCAGATTGTATAGGAGGTACGCCGTGACAATTCAAAACATCCAAGACAAGTACAACAAAACCAAGGTCTGGCATATCAAACGATACGCATGCGGCACCTACTATATCACGCAATCAATACACGGGAAAAGGCTGTACCCATTCACAAGAACAACAAAAGCGAGGATCGCGAGCATCCTCGGAACCTAAAGAAAGGAGAAATAACGATGAGAAAACCCAAAAACGCCCCTAAATACCCGAACCTGGTGGCAGAAATGAGCCGCACCGGCATCGAGATCCAGGATCTATGCCAGGCAACCGGAAAAAGCAAAAGCAGCATTTACGACTACTTGCGAGGAGTAGGAAACGGTGGGTTCACGATCGAAGAGGCTTTTGCGATCCAGGAGGCATACTTCCCGGGAATGACGATCGCCTACCTATTCGCGAGAACTCCGGAACCTGGAACTGCAGTAGCTACCGCATAGGAAGGAGGAGCGACATGCTACCAAAGGAAGAAACAACACAGATCACCATCGACGGGAAAACGATCACCCAGGTAGCTGAGCACTCTGCAGTTCCTGAGGTCAGCGCGATGGACGGCACAATGGCAGCAGCCGTGCAACAGCTCAACGATGCGTTCACGGACTTCGGGAAAGCTCTCGCCGACTCTTTGAGACCGGTCGTGGATGCGATCGTCGACACGTTCAGGAACATCGTGGACGTTTTCCGGAACGCCTGGCCAGAATATGAGGACGAGATCATCCGCAGCGTGGCCACACCGAGACAATGGCACCTATACAAGCACGGGCGGCCAAGGGTTCGGAAAAAATGGAGGAACCAACTGCTAAAAAAGGCGATCAAAGCACAAAGAGGAGGTGGAAAATTTGAAATATAACGAGTTCTACGCTTGCCCGTATTGTGGGAGCGCCCTGGATCCTGGGGAGCGTTGCGACTGCCAGGATCAGAAGAAAAAGGAGGAAAAGCATGCAGACAGTAAAGATACAACCAGAAAAGATGCCGGAGCCAGTGAGCGCCGTGCTATACAGATCGCTGGCTGACGCGGTCCGCAGAGCCTTCGCAGACAATAACACACAAAAGGAGTACGAAGCATGGAAGCAAAGACGCTACGCCGGCAAGGCATAAAAAGTGGCGCCGGCCAAAATGACCGACGCCGTGGATCATTCCCGGAGCCCACAACTCAGAGGAAGTCCACAACTATGATAACAAAAATCAAGAGATTTTTCAAGAGGCAAAGAAGGCTCGCGAAGCGATACCCTATCGCGTACACGGTCCGGATCCTAATCATCGCCGCTATTATCACCGGCCTGGTGGCTGGAATATCAAAGCTGACCGGCACCGGAAGAAAAGACCAGGAGCCACAGACAACGGCGGAAACACCGAAACCAACAACGACAGAGGAGCAAACAACTCAGATCGAGATCGCGACAGAGGAAACGACAACGAGGCTGATCGGATCCATGGACTGGGATGCAGACGAGTCCTACATACTGGCCAAGATGGCCATGGTCGAGGCCGAAAGCGAGGACACAGAGTGCAAGGCCCTCGTGATCCTGGTCATTCTCAACCGAGTCTGGAGCGACGGGTTCCCTGACACCATCGAGGGAGTAATCACGCAGCGGAACGCCTTCACGCCATACCAGAACGGAAGATACGACCGGGTGGAACCGGACGCCGACTGCTGGGAGGCTCTCGATCTGGTTATGTCTGGATGGGACGAAAGCCAGGGTGCTCTATACTTCGAGACAACCACAGACGGAGAAACATGGCACAACACGCACCTCGATCGGCTTTTCGAGCATGGTGCCTTAACATTTTACAAGGAAAAATAAGGAGGAACGACATGGAGAACATGAATATTATCGCAACAGAGGAAACATTAACCGAGGCCCTGGAGTCAATCGACTACTCCACCGGCTACGTGGAAGGATCCGACCAGGATCAGGCCGAGGGGGGGCGTCCATATTTCACGATAGACAACGACGAGGTGGCCGACTGGGCCGTCCGTAAGATCGCAGAGGAGCGCTCAGACTATGAGAGACTCAAAGAGCTGGCAGAGACGCAGATCGCAAAGATCCAGGAGAAGATCGAAGCCGAAAAGACGCGCGCGGAACGTCGCACCGCCTTCCTCACGAGCTGCCTGGCTCAATATTTTGGAACCGTTGAGCATAAAAAGACCAAAACTCAGGAGACGTACAAGCTCTTGAGCGGCACGCTGGTCCTCAAGAAAGGCGTAGTCACTCAGAAATATGACAAGGACGAGCTCCTGGACTACCTGGCAGCGGAGGGCATGGACGACTATATAAAGACCACCCAGGAGCCAAAGTGGGGCGAGTTCAAAAAGCTCCTCACATTCCAGGACGGCAACGCGATCCTGACAGATACCGGCGAAATGGTCGAGTGCATCCACGTCGAGGAAAAGCCGGACACGTTCGACATCAAGCTATAAAGGAGGGATAACATGGCAGCAGCTACGACAAAAACCGCACCAGTCAAGACCGGCACAAAAGAAACCACGACAAAGGCAACAGCCACAGAAAAGAAGGCAGAGGCTCCGGTGAAGGATCTCCGCTCTCTCCCACTGGTGGCCAAGCTCGTGGAAATTAAAAAAAGGATCCCAAGGATCCCAAAGAGCCAGAAAAGTGACGGCGTAAAGTACGCATACATCAACCTGGACGACATTTACGAGCACCTCACTCCGGCCATGAATGAGATCGGGGTGCTGCTATCCATAAACGAGGAGGCAGCAACGAGGCACGCAGACAACGGGGACCCGATATTCTACACCAATTACATCCAGCACACCAAAAACGGCGAGCGCATGGTCTGGATCTACGAGGGCGACCTGGTCATGGAATGGATCAACATCGACAACCCAGAGGATCGCATGAGCGTCATGCTCCACGCCCTGGGAACCAATGACGCCGGACCAGACAAGGCAAAAGGCTCCGCCTTCACCTATTGCTTAAAATACTACTTTTTCGAGCTTCTCGGCATCGACCAGGGCCAGGATGATCCAGACAATAAGGACAACACGCGGCCTCTGGATGCTGAAACAGAATACACCGGAGGGTACAGAAGCGCCGGCAATCACCAGGCAGCGGGATCAAGCGGAGGGGACCAAAAACGGCTTACAGAGGCCCAACTCAACCGCATGTACAAGAAGGGTGAAGCTGCTGGGGTGACTCCGGCAGACGTTGACGCCTGGATCCTCAAAAAATTCAACGTAAGCGATCCGGGAGCTATGAGCCGCAAGCAATATGACGACACTTGCGCAGCTCTCGACCGCCAGGCAGCAAGCCAGGCAAGCAACCAGGAAGGAGGCCCAGCATGAGCCACAAACCAGCAAAACCAATCCAGCAGCAGATCCAGGACCTCATAAACGTGAGAAAAGCCAGACTGCAGAAGGAGATCCAGGAGTTTGAGCGGAAAAAGTACGACGCCGAGTATGTGTACGGGTTAAACGGAGGAAGTGCCAACAGATGCGAAAAAGCGATCAAAGCCCGAGAGGATGAACTCGAGGAGCTCGAAGCACTGAGCAAATCATACGGCGGGCCGGTCACGACAACGATCAAAGTGACCATGTACCGATACCGCTGCCAGTGTGGAAGCATAGTCGAGACACGTCAACCGGTATCTCGCGAGTATATCGACTGCCCGTTTTGCCGCGGAGGGATCTCGAAGGTAACACAAGAGAAAAAAGAACGCGAGATCATCCTACCGCCAAAACCGAACTACTACACAATGGAAGAATGGAGAAAAGCGCATGAATAAAGTAATTGAGGTGGGACGACTCACCAGAAACCCAGAAATAAGATACACACAAGGATCCGAGCCGATGGCGATCGCCCGGTACACTCTCGCCATTGATCGTAGACAAAGCAGAAACAGTGACAGCCAACAGACGGCCGATTTTATACCTTGCGTGGCCTTCGGCAAGTTGGCAGAGTTCGCTGAGAAGTATCTGGCACAAGGCACGAAGATCGTGATCGAGGGCCACTTGCAAAGCGGCAGCTATACCAACAAGGACGGCAACAAAGTCTACACCCTGGACGTGATCATCGAGTCCCAGGAGTTCGCAGAAAGCAAAGCAGCAAACCAGAGCCACACCGGAAACGGACAGCCCGCTCCCGCCGGACCGGTAGACGGCGACGGTTTTATGAATATACCGGACGGCATCGACGGGGAGCTGCCGTTCAACTAAGTAATACAAGGGAGGTGCTACAAAATGGCAGACAAAAAGAGTTTTGTGCTCTATATGGACTACGCTGAGCACCTCGAGCAGCTAACGGACGCCGATTGCGGCATCCTATTCCGTGCGATATTCGACCACATGGATCCTGACAAGCCGGAGCCCACTCTTGCACCTGGCACAGCGGTCGCTATGGCCTATTCATTCATAAGGGCCCAGCTCGACCGCGATCGTCAGGCATACGAGGAAAAATGCGAGAAGAACCGCAAGACAGCTATCGAGGCCGCAGAGCGTCGGAAGCAATCGCAAGCGAACGCCAGCGAACGCCAGCGAACGCAAACGAACGCGGGCAACCGTCAGCATAATGATACTGATACTGATAATGATAATGACAATGATACTGATAATGATAATGACAATGATACTGATACAAATATAACACCACCGGCTGAGCCGGATGGTGACAACGAGAAGAAAGAACCGCTCCAGGATCGCCGCTTCGACGAGTTCTGGAAGCTCTACCCGAAGAAAGTTGGGAAGCAAGCAGCTAAAAACTCCTGGAAGCGGATCAAACCAAACGCCGAGTTATTTGATCGGATCCTGGCAGCAGTCCAGAAGGCAAAGAACTCAGCACAATGGACCAGAAACAACGGCCAGTACATACCAAACCCGGCCACATGGCTGAACCAAGGGCGCTGGGACGATGAACTGGAACCGGCAGCAGCATCCGGATCAACCGCACCACAAGGATCCGGCCAGAAATTTGACGCCGGCAGATACCTCAAGGAGAAGCTGGCATCGTTCGAGGAGGGATAACATGACAGAAAAGAACGCGACCGAGCTGGTCATGGTGATCGTCAGAGCATACCCGAACGCGGCACGCTTCGACAGCATTGAGGCCATAGAGGACACAATCGCCCTCTGGGCCACACAGTTCGCAGACGATCCGGTCGAGCTCGTAGCAATAGCAACCAACCAACACATACAGACAAGCAAGTGGCCACCAAGCATCGCAGAGATCCGCGAACTCATGGCCAGAGCATCCAACCCTGACCTACTGCCACCAGATCAGGCGTGGCTCCTGGTGAGCGATTTGATCGCCGTCCACGGCGAGTTTGGAGGCGATGCGGCTCTGGCAGATATGCCGGAAATGATACGCCGGGCAGTCGAGTCGATCGGATGGACGCCGCTGATCGAAATGCACCGCCAAGCATACAGAGGCGGGAAGCCAGGACTTGACCGGGTGGCCTTCATGGACCAATACAAGCCAGTATATGAGCGAGAACGTCAGAAAGCTCAGCTCTCCCCTACTCTCAGGAAACAGATCGAGGCCATAGAGGACAGATCGGCAGCGGGAGGCGCAAGGAAGTCACTGGAGAAAGCTCAGGCGCGACGCATCGAGCGTGAGAACTTCTACAGAACGCTGAACGGGATGCAACCGCTGGCAATTAACACCGAAACCACGGAGCCTTCGCTCCTGGAAGATAGAAACGCACCCACGGATCAGAAAGATCCTGGAGATAAAGGAGGAAGCCTATGAGCAAGAAACAAGCAGTAAAAAGCAGCGTCGACCTCAACACCCTATGCGGTGGAGCTTTTGCAGAGAAGGTCAACGAGGCGCTCGTCCAGGTGGCGAGAACATCCAGAACATGAACACCGACGCCACGAAAAAGAGAAAGATCACGATCACGCTGACCTTTGCGCCAAATAAGACCAGGCAGCTCGTGAGCACACAGATCGGCGTCACCACTACCCTCGCAGCGACGGAGGCCATCGACACCCAGATGATCATGGGCGTAAACATGAGGACCGGTCAACTCGAGATCGCCGAGTATGATGGCCAGATACGCGGCCAGATGTCACTCGACGACCTGGGAGAGAACCAGGAGGACGAGCCACAAGAGACTCAGGAACCGGAAAAGCCAGCCGGCAAACCACTCGACCTGAGAAACAGAAACAAAGCCCAGGACGAGGACTTCGATCCTGAGACTGGCGAGATCTTGACCGGAAAGGTCGTACCAATGGGAAAAACAGCGCAAGCATAAGGAGGAAAAGAAAATGATCAAAGAAGCAATGCAATACATCACAAGCCTGACCGTTGAGGCTCAGGAGCCTAAGACTATCGAAATTAACGGCAAGACATACTGCACGAAGAACCTCACAAGATACGACAAACCAGAGAAGGCGAAGCCGATCGAGGCCACAACCCTCACCTCTCTGGTGGACTACATAAAGCAGAGACGCGACGAGCTCCGCGAGCGCATGATCATCCAGGTCGTGAGCCCGACAGAGGTGCGACTCTACTCCGGACTACTGGAGGAAAGAGATCACGAGGAGCTTTTTATAGCGACCGCGCTGCTGCCACAGTTTGAGTATGGCAGAGAATACAGCCAAGAAGGCTTCTTGATCTCTCTGCAGTCGTGCTTCCAGAGCGGAAAGACAGACGACCGCGAGGCCGTGGCAATTCTGGCCAGCAATATCGTCAACGCTCAGTCGCAGACATTCTCGGACGATGGCATCACCCAGCAAGCGGTGATCAAAACCGGAATAACAACCAAGGAGCAAGCGCTGGTACCGAACCCGGTGCACCTGACTCCATACCGCACCTTCCTCGAGGTCGAGCAGCCTGAAAGCGACTTTATTTTCAGGATCAGCGAAGGCAGAGGCGGCGAGCCGGTATTCAAGCTCGTGGCAGCAGACGGAGGACTCTGGAAGTCCCAGGCAGTCGGAAACGTCAAGAAATACCTGGAGGACGCGCTGGCTGACATCGAGAACCGCGAGCAGATCACAATCATCGCATAAACTTCCCGACATAAGTTTCGGAAACATCCAGGAGGGCCACGGCTCTCCTGGGAATATAGAGAGCCCACAACAAAAAGGAGGTACACACAATGAGCGCAACAAACAGAGGAACAAAAAGAAGGGACAACGACTTCTACCCTACACCAGACGACGCAATCAACGCACTCCTCGACGCCCTCCCTCTAAGGGGGGGGGTGGCGCGTACTTGAGCCAGGAGCCGGATCTGGAAACATAGTCAAGGCCCTGAGGAGATACAAAGGCATGCACATCGACGCACTTGAGATACGCGAGGAGGAACGCGAACACCTGGAGCCACTGGCCGACCGGGTGATCATCGGCGACTATATGACGGCCGAGCTCGAACCATACGACCTGATCATAGGCAACCCGCCGTTCTCGGAGGCCATGGCCTTCGTCAAGAGGAGCCTCGAGCTCGTGAAACCTGGCGGCATGGTGATCTTTCTACTCCGCACGGCCTTCCTGGAGTCAGACGCTCGCTTCGAGTTCTGGAAGGATCCAGGAAACCAACTGGCCTGTCTCTACACACTACACAAGCGGCCGAGCTTCACCGGAAAAGGAACGGACGCAACAAGCTACTCCTGGTTCGTATGGCAGCCAGGAGGCGACGGGAAACAGACAATAAAAGTAATTTAAGGAGGTACGACATGAAAAACATGGTTTATATATGCTCGCCGTTCAGAGGAAACGGTCAGACAAGTGAAGCAGAAAACATACGCAGAGCGATCAATTATTGCGGAGCCGTGGCAAGACTCCACCGGAGCTCATACCAATCGCGCCGCACCTATACTTCCCGCTGTTTATGGACGACCATGATCCGGACTGCAGAGCCTACGGGCTGGCCAAAGGCATCGAGCTCCTGAGCTTATGCGACACAATCGCAGTCGAAGGCCTGGGAGTAATGGAGCCAAGCGAAGGTATGGCCAGGGAAATCGAATACGCAAAGAGTCACGGCATCAAGATTGTGGATATTGAATACTTCACAAGACCAAAGGCAGCAAAGGCAGCAAAAGACGCTGCAGACAGCGCGCCTCCTATGTTGCCGACGCTAATGTCGGCAACATAGGAGGCGCGCATGGGATATAAGCAAAAACACCCGTACTTGAGCCAGATCGTCCAGGCCCTCAGGTACAAGATCAAGGAGGTACTACATGGCAGCAAAAGGGAAAAACCGGGAAGGCTACCCGGATCCGACAGCGAACGAGGCCATCGGAAAGGTGGCCAACTATGAAAGAAGGATAAAAGGCAGACAGTCAAGGATTGCCGGGGATCACTTCGAGAGCATGCTCCAGGCTTCTCTCGACTTCTACCGGGATCTAGACCTGGCATACATAGAAAAGACGCCGGAACCGATGAAACCGATCCGGCCACTAGGACAAGGACGCTTCGAAGCGTGCTACACGAAAAGCGGACAGCCGGACTTCAAAGGAACGCTCACCGGAGGTCGTTCGATCGTATTTGAGGCAAAACACACAGACGGCGACCGGATCGAGGCCAGCAGACTCACCGAAGAACAGATCAAGGCCCTGGAGACACACTACCGGCTCGGCGCTGCTGCTTTTGTCGTTGTGAGCATCGGGCTCCAGGACTTCTACCGGATCCCCTGGGAAGTGTGGAGAGACATGGAAAAGATATACGGACACAAGCACATCAAACAGACAGAGCTCGAGCCGTTCCGCGTGGCATACATGGCCGGCGTGATCAAGGTCCTGGATGGCGTAGAGCTCGAATATGGAGAGGGAGGCGAAACAGATGGAAACCAATGAGCACAAAATAATTTTTGACCATGCGATCGACCTGGAAAAAATCGCAGTAAGCGGCCAGTGCTTCCGATGGAAGAAACTCGGCGACGGATGCTTCGGGATCCCGTCCGCCGGAGCATACACCAGGGCCAGACAGATCAACCCGTTCGTGATTGCGATCACCGACACAACATACGCGTCATACTGGGAGAACTACTTCGACCAGGCTGGCCAATTATACAACAAAGCGCTGAGCCAGGCCGAGAAAATGGACCAGGCCGGCGATCAATTCATTAAAAAAATACTGGAGGCAGCAGCTCAGGAAGTCGTCGTGCTCAACCAGGAACTCTGGGAGATAATGGTCAGCTTTATGATAAGCCAGAACAACAACATACCGCGGATCAAGAAAACGATCGACGCCATGTGCGAATACTTCGGAGAGCGGCGAACGGCAGCGAACGGTGACGAATACACAACCTTCCCGGATCCCGAGAAATTGACAGACCTGGAAGCGCTCCAGGGCCTCGGCCTCGGCTATCGCGACAAATACATCGCGACACTGGCCCGGAACGTCGCGAGCGGCAAGGTAAACCTGATCAAGCTGGCCGCCATGGACTACGCAGAGGCCAGGACGTACCTGAAAAGCATCTACGGCATAGGTGACAAGGTGGCTGACTGTATATGCCTTTACGGCCTGGGACATAAAGAGAGCTTCCCGATCGACACCTGGATCAGAAAAGTCGTGGCCAATGAATACGGCGGAAAATTCCCGGTTGAGAACTACGCCGGGACGGCCGGCATCGTGCAGCAGTGGATATTCTACTACATGCAAACGAGGAGGTGCGAAGAACATGGAGCCAGGGAGAATAATTGAAAGCATAAAAGACCACGCGGCCCGCGGGATGTTCTCATTTTGCGGCTACGAATTAAGCAGAAACGAGGCCGAAACCGTCGTCGCGGCGCTGGCTGAGTACATAGAAAACCACAAGGAGGAAAAGCATGGAGACGAAACAAGTCTATGACATCGACGCCATAGAAGGCATGAAACACCTGGCCAGTGAGTCGGTGGATCTCATATTGTGCGACCTTCCATACGGAGCAACAGCCAACGGATGGGACACACCGATTGACATGGACGAACTCTGGGAGCAATACCGGAGAATAATCAAGCCGCGCGGCGCCATCGTGCTTTTCGGATCCGGAGCCTTCACTGCAGAGCTAATCATGGCCGGGCGCAGCATGTACCGGTATAGCCTGGTATGGGAAAAGCCAAACGCCACCGGCTTCCTGAACGCGAAGAACATGCCGCTGAGAGCCCACGAGGATCTGACTGTATTCTACAAGAAGCCGCCGACATACAACCCGCAAATGAGCACTGGGCACAAGCCGGTAAACAGATACACAAAGACGAACGACGGCACGAACTACCAGAAAACACGAGCAATCTCCGGAGGAGGAAACACAGACCGGTACCCGAGGTCGGTGCTCCGCTTCGGTTCAGATAAACAGAAAAGCAGCATACACCCAACACAGAAACCGATCGCCCTCCCCCGCTGGATCATCCGGACATACACGAACCCCGGGGATGTCGTCCTGGATAACGCATGCGGCAGCGGGAGCACCCTGGTCGCTGCTGATCTCGAGGGAAGGGACTGGATCGGCTTCGACAACGGAACATGCAAAAGCAAGCACAAGCAGCTCGACGGCCGCAAGTGGGCCGACATAGCTGCAGAACGATTAAAGAAAGAAGGAGGAACCACATGAAAGCACACGAAAAACTAGCCGAGGCAATCGAAGCCTCACCACTCTCTCTTGAGGAAATCGCAGAGCGCTCACACGTAACACCGACGGCGCTGAGAAGATACGCCGAGGGAAAACGAATACCGAGAGGCCCGGAGATCATAAACATCGCCAAAGTGCTCGACATGGATCCGAAGTACATGCCAGGGCACCCGGACAACCCAGCCAGGAAGGACCAGGCCAGCAAGCTCAGGAACCTGGTCGGACTCCAGAGGCAAAAAGAAGGTAAAAAGGGACCGGGCTTCTGCAGTCTGATAATGGCAACATGCCCGGAACCTGAGCCGGAAAACCAGACCGAGGAAGTGTGCGGCCACTGCCCTCTCGCAAAGATGGCCAAAGAATACAGAGAGAAAGCCGAGAAGATAGACAGAGAAGGCAGAGGCATCCGCTATTGACGGCCGAGTACAGCAAGATCATCAAGGCCCTGGAGGCCATCGAGGGGCTCGAAGGTGATCAGGCGGCAGCAGTCGCCGAGGCGTGCGACATCATAAGTGACTACGATGCAGCGTGCCAGAGTGCCGCAAGAATGACGGCCAGGTATGAGACACCGGCCATGGCGATAAAGAAGGGAGACTTCGGGTACTGCTGCCCTACATGCGGCAGATGGATCCGGGTGCCGGACTCATGGTGCCACTGGTGCGGCCAGCGGATCGAGTGGGACGCGATTGCACACGATCGCTACAAAGAAGAAAGAAACCAAAGGAGGACACACAGACAATGAGCAAAGACAAGGAAGTAAAACCGAAAGGAATGGCCGGAGGGATCCCGGTATATTGTGCGCACGACGAGATCGTTGACATCATAAAACTGATCCCGAACCCGGCGAACCCCAACAAGCATCCAGACGACCAGATCAAGCTCCTGGCCAAGATCATCAAGAACGGAGGCTGGAGGCAGCCGATCACAGTGAGCACCCGATCCGGGTACATAGTAAAAGGCCACGGCCGACTTATGGCCGCCCAGCTCGGGAACATGGAGCAAGCGCCGGTCGACTACCAGGACTACGCAAGCGAGGCCGAGGAGTATGCTGACCTGATCGCGGACAATAGGATCGCGGAGCTCTCAGAGATCGACCAGAAGATGCTCGCCGACGTGTTTGCAGAAATAGACACCGGAGAGATTGACCTGGACCAGACCGGGTACACCGACGAGGAAGTCGAGAAGCTGGTCACATCACTGAGCGAGGCACTCCACCAGGAACTCGACACAGAGCGCGAGGAAACTGCTGCCGAGGAACCGCCTGAGGCACCAACAAGCCAGAGGGGCGACGTGTGGATCCTGGGACGCCACCGTGTAATGTGCGGAGACTCTACGAGCGAGAAAGACGTCGCGACGCTACTGGACGGAGCAACACCGGAGATCCTGGTCACTGATCCACCATACTGCAGCGGAGGCTTCCAGGAGTCAAAGAGATCAGAGGGCTCGATCGGTACGAAGCGATACGACTCGACCGGCAAAGAGATCGACGTAAAGATCGCAAACGATACACTCAGCACACGCGGGTACCAGGCATTGATGAAGAACATGCTGCAGAACTCGACGGCACTGGTGGCCTATATTTTCACTGACTGGAGGATGTGGGTGTACCTCTACGACCTGGTTGAGAGCTCCGGCCTCGGAGTCAAAAGCATGATCGTCTGGGATAAGCAGACGCCAGGCATGGGCTTCGGATGGCGCGCACAGCACGAGCTCTGTATGTTCGGGCTAAAGACAAAGCCAAAGTGGGATAACCACAAAGGCTACGGCAACGTGATCCAGGTCGCAAGGTCGGGCAACGAGCTCCACCCTACACAAAAACCGGTCGAGCTGATCGAGAAGTTGCTAGACAATACGGCATGGGCCAACGGAGTCCTTGACCTATTCGGAGGCAGCGGGACCACACTGATCGCGGCCGAACACCAGGGACAAACGGCCTACCTCATGGAGCTGACCGAAGGGTACACGGACGTGATCGTCAGAAGGTACGCCAAAGACACTGGGGACATCGGAGGCGTGAGACTAATCAGAAAAGGAAAAGAAGTGCCAAGATCTGAGTGGGACGCCCTACTCGACGGCATAGAGTAAAAGGAGGACCAAAGGATGCAAGAGCAAGGAACAACCGAACAGCAGAAAAAACCGACAGAGGTGATCAAAGAGAGGCTCCAGGCTCACGTCGATCTGATCAGGGAGTACGAGAACCAATGCGAGCGCCTGGAAAGACTGACGGCATCCATGACAGCGCCAAAGGCTCAGACATACGACGGCATGCCAGGAGGGACACCGGAAAGCGATCCGATGGCTCTCCAGGTAGCCAGGAAGATCGAGCTCGAGGAAAACATCGCGCACCTATTGAAAGAGATCCGATACGACGAGGGAAAGATCGACGCAATCATCAAGCAGCTAGACAACGCCGAGGAGCGGTGCATCCTTCGCCTGAGATACATCGACGCCGAGGACTGGGTGGACGTAGCCTGGATCCAGTACCACAAGAAGAAAGACTACAAGAGGAACACCAGCGGGTACCTCCAGAGAGCATACAAGAAACACGGGGAGGCGATCGCACACCTGGCAGAGATCGACACGCCAGAAGCCTCGTAGAGCGTCCGAAAATGTCGCACCCTTCAACACTCCACCAAGGCAAAGAAAAGCCAAGGAAAGCGACAAGGACGAAGCGACGCGGGCATCATAGAGGAATGAAACGGAATACAACGACAGACAGTGAAACAAAGAGGAAGCGCACGGCATAAGATCCGGTGCTATCTTATAACATGACAGAACTGAGGAGAGCTCACCAGGGCGCTCCTCTTTTTAATGCAATCAGGAAGGAGGAACGACATGGCACAAGGATCCATGAGCGTGGCCATCAAGAACCACGCGGAACTGATCAAGAACCTCAAGGCGATGAATAAGGACGCCGAGAAAGCGCTGAGCCGGACCGTCTCCGACTTCAAGAGCCGAGCCCCTGGCTGGGTATCTCAGGCCGTGACGGACGAGTACACCATCAAGAAAAAGGAAGTCAAGGACGCCATGACCGGAGCAAAGAAAGCCGGGAGCATAAAGGTCGAGGGCACACAGATCGACAACATCCAGCTCGTGTTCGAGGGCCGAAGCCTGACACCGACACACTTCAAAATGTCGCCGAAGAAACCGAGCACCGTGCGACAGAAGCCTCGACTCATTCCAGGAGAAGGGACCAGCTCAGCAAGTGAAGTCGTAATGGCCGCGCCGCTGAAAGCTCAGACCATCACCGTGGAAATTCACAAAGGACAGAAGGCAGAGCTCTCCGGCAAGTACGCCCCGGCCCCGTTCCTGGCGACCAACAGAGGCGACGGCTACATACCATTCCAGAGACGAGGAGAAGAACGCTCCGACATCGTCAGCATCAAGACGACCAGCGTGCCGCAGATGATCACAAACGAGAAGGTGGCCGCTGCCATCCAGGACAAGATCAACGAGGAGCTGCCGAAGCGTCTCGAGTACCACGCCTCGCGCATGGGGAAGGGCTGACGCTCCACCCCACTCCACCGGGCACGACCGGACGGCCACGAGCCACACGCCGGGAGCCACACACCAGGGCCGCGCCCCACGCGTCGGCCTCGAGAACAACGCGCAAGACGACTCGAAGGTTCAAACGCGAAGCGACGCGCTCCACGGGTCCTTCCAGGCGTCCAAAACGGCTGCGGTGCTGGCGAGCCCAAAATCTGAAAATTTTTTGCTGGGAAATTTTCCGGCGTTTCGTTTCGTCGGAGCGACCGGATCCCTCCGGCCAAATTCCAAGGAGGTGGTCACATGGCTGAGGCGAAGCAGAACCTCCAGAGCACCGATGTGATCGCCAAGCTATTCGGGCTCACAACCAGGAGGATCCAGCAGCTAACAAAGGAAGGCGTGATCCAAGCCGTCAAGGTCAAGGGCGCCAACCAGTACGACCTATTGCCTACGATCCAGGCGTACATCAAATACCTGAGTGACAAGGCGAACGGTCGAGAACAAAAGAACAACGAAAACACAGCGGCCAAGGAAAAAGCCGAGGCCGATCTCAAGACTGCAAAAGCCGAGATCGCTCAGCTTCAACTTGACGAGCTCAAAGGAAGGATGCACCGATCCGAGGACGTGGCTGCCATGACCTCCGACCTGGTGTATGCAATCAGGAGCATGATCATCGCCCTACCCGGCCGCCTGGCCGTGGATGTGGCAGACGTGAACACGGCGCCAGAGTGCTCCGAGATAATCCGGCGCGAATGTTACGCGATCCTGGAGGAGCTCTCGCAATATGAGTACAACCCGGACGCCTACGCGAAACGCGTGCGCGACCGAGAAGGCTGGAGCGAGGTGATCACCGATGAGCAAGACGACTAAAAAGGCCGCGGCAGCTCTCAACGCCGCGATCGCTCCAGAGGTGGCACACTTCAAACCGCCGGAGAACCTAACCGTCGACGAGTGGGCCGACAAATACCGGCGCCTCTCTCCCGAGAACTCGGCAGAGGCCGGACCATGGAGAACCAAGAGGACGCCATACCTGGCCGAACCGATGAAAGCGTTCACGGATCCGAAAGTCAGGAAGATCGTCATGGTCGCAGCTTCCCAGGTCGGCAAGTCTGAACTGGAGCTCAACATAATCGGGTACATTATGGACCAGGATCCTGGCTCCATCCTATTCGTGCAGCCCTCTCTCGAAGATGCTCGAAAGTTCTCCCGCCTGAGGATCTCACCGATGGTCAGAGACTCAAAGGTACTACGCCAGAAGGTGACGGAGATCAGAGGAAAAGACACAACGAGCACTGTGCTCCAGAAGTCCTTCCCTGGCGGCATGCTCACCATCACCGGCTCGAACAGCGCCAGCGCCCTGGCATCCACACCGGCCAGGTACATCCTCGGAGACGAGCGAGACCGCTGGGCTATATCGGCCGGCAGCGAAGGCGATCCCTGGGCTCTTGCCGAAGCGCGCCAGGCAACCTTCTACAACGCGAAGGCCGTGGAGGTATCAACTCCAACAATAAAAGGACGCAGCAACATCGAGACGAGCTACTACCAGGGAACTCAGGAGCGATGGTGCCACCGCTGCCCTCATTGTGGGGAATACAGCGAGATCACCTTCGGGCGGATCCGCTTCCAACATAAAAAAATAAAAGCACCAAACGGGCGCATGGCCAACAAGGTCGTCGGCGCCATCAATTATGTGTGCCCTGAGTGCGGGTGCATTAGCACAGAGGCCGAAATGCGAAAGCAGCCGGCCAAGTGGATCGCAACCAATCCGGAGGCATACGAGAACGGCGTGAGATCGTTCTGGCTCTCAGCCTTCGCTTCTCCATGGACTCCATGGAGCAAGATCGTCGTCAAGTTCCTGGATGCTCAAGGGGATCCGGAACGGCTCAAGGTAGTATGCAACACCCTCCTCGGAGAATTGTGGGAGGACCGCACTGCAGTCGTGGACGACGACGAAATGCTAGGCCGGCGCGAACACTACGACGCAGAGCTTCCGGACGGAGTTCTGGTCCTAACTTGCGGCGTAGACACTCAGGACAACCGTCTCGAGTACGAGGTCGTAGGCCACGGACACGGTGGCGAGACCTGGGGGATCAAGCGCGGCTACATCATGGGCCGGCCAGACACCCAAGAACCGTGGGACCGTCTCGACGACTTGATTGATCACACGTACACATACGCAAGCGGCAAAGGCCTCAAGATCTCGATTACATGCGTCGACTCCGGTGGCCACTTCACCCAGGAGGTGTACGAACAATGCCGCGCCCGTCTCGCGAAGCATGTGTTCGCAATCAAAGGAAAAGGCGGCGAGGGTATTCCATACATTAACCCGCCGAGCAAGGTGCCGATCCGAGACAACAAGCGCGTGCGCTGCTGGCTCTACACTATCGGAGTTGACGCCGGAAAAACGATGATATACAACGCCCTGGAAGTCCAGGAACCTGGTGGCACTAAGTATTGCCACTTCCCTGACAATGACGACCGAGGCTACGACGCGGGCTACTTTAATGGCCTATTATCCGAGACGCCGGTGCTCACAAGATCAAACGGCCGCGACAAAGTGACGTGGAAAAAGCTGCCAGGTCACGAAAGAAACGAGCCGCTCGACCTTCGCAATTATGCGCTAGCCGGGTACCGTATCGTCGATCCGGATTTGGATGCGATTGAGCGAAGGCTCAAAGGCCTGGAAGAACCCAAGCCAAAACCGGAACCACCAAAAAGACACAACAAGCGCCGCGATATATACGACGGCGAATGGTAAGGAGGCACACCATGACAAAGCAAGAGAAAATCAAAGACCTCCAGGAGAGACTCGAGCTCTACAAAGGCCGCGAGAAGGAAATGCTCACCGGAGGCGTCCAGTCCTACGGCGTAGGATCCAGAAACGCTACCAGGTACAACACCGACCTCGCCCAAGTGAGGACGGCGATCAAAGAGATCGAGGCAGAGATCTCTGCGCTGGAGTGCAAGACTCCACGCAAGGCGGTCGGCGTGATCCCGCGTGACTGGTAAAGGAGGGACAATATGGAACAAACAAACAACGTCGAGGTAAAGCGAACCGGCGGCAAAGCTCCCCGGGCATCCGCTTCGGGTTATAGCGACGCCGGAGCAAGCTGGAACAAGAAAGCCCTCAAGAGCTTCCTGGCATACAGTTCCGGAGCGCGCCAGGACATCGACGAAAACAACTACACACTCCGGCAGCGGGCCAGGATGCTATACATGGCCGCCCCTATTGCCACGAGTGCGATCAAAACAAACAGAACGAACGTGATCGGGTGCGGCTTAAAGCTCCAGGCACGTCCGAACACTGAGCTCCTGGGACTAAGTCCGGAAGCGGCCAAGGACTGGCAAAGAAGGACCGAGGCAGAGTTTGACCTATGGGCTAAGCGAAAGAAGTCGTGCGATGCGACCGGCGTCAATGACTTTTACGGGATCCAGCAGCTCGCTCTTATGAGTTGGCTCCTATCCGGTGACGTTTTTTGCGTAATGAAGCAAGCACCCGCTACTGCTACCACCCCCTACTCTCTCCGCTTGCATCTGATCGAAGCCGATCGAGTAAGCACACCGGGATCACCTGGCGCAACCTTCTCGAATATGACGGAAGGCATCGCGAAGAACGGCAACAAAATCTACGACGGCGTAGAGGTCGACAAGAACGGCGCCATTGTGGCGTATTACATTTGCAACAACTACCCGAATGAGCTCAAGATGGCCGTCAGTGAATGGACTCGCGTCGAAGCATACGGATCCCTCACCGGCCAGCCGAACATTATCCAGATCATGGAGTCGGAACGTCCGGAGCAATACCGAGGCGTCAGCTATCTGGCCCAAGTGATCGAGCCGCTTCTACAGATACGGAGATACACAGAAAGCGAACTAACCGCTGCCCTGATTGAGAGCTTTTTCACGGCGTTCGTTATGACCGAGAACCCTGAGGACAATCCGTACAACGAAGCCGGGCAACCTCAGATAGATCACAGCGACGACGAGTACGAAATGGGACCGGGACAGATCAACTACATGAAGCCGGGCGAGTCCATAACCTTCGGAACACCATCGAGACCGAACAGCGGCTTCGACGCGTTCATTCGAGCATTATGCGAACAATGTGGCGCCGCCCTGGAGATACCGGCCGACCTACTTCTCAAGAGTTTCAACAGCTCGTACAGCGCGAGCCGTGCCGCTCTCCTGGAAGCGTGGAAGGCCTTCAAGATGCGCCGCGAGTGGTTCGTGTCTGATTTTTGCAAGCCAATCTATGAGATCTGGCTGTCTGAGGCCGTGGCGCGTGGACGCATCCAGGCCCCTGGCTTTTTCAATGATCCACTGATCCGCGAAGCATGGCTCGGATCTGAGTGGGTTGGTCCTTCTCAGGGACAGCTCGATCCTACCAAAGAGATCGAGGCAGAGATCAAGGCCGTCGAGCACGGCTTCTCTACTCACGAACAAAGCACGATCAAGCTCAACGGTGGCCAGTGGGAGTCCAATGTGGCGCAACTGGCCCACGAAAACAAAATACTAAAAGAGGCCGCCGGAGGTGACGCGGCCCAGGCAAAGGAGGACTAAGCCAATGAAACAACACAGCATCAAGATCCTGGCCGGCCCGGCGCCATCAGGCCAGACCGCTCCGCGTTTCTGGAACGTGATCAGCAACGACGGCGACGCTGAGATCACCATATACGGTGAGATCGTAAGCCATCGCCCGACCAACTGGCTCACCGGAGAACCCGAGGACGGACTCTACACATCGCCGGAAGGCTTCCTGGAGGATCTGGCAACAATCAAAGACGCGGCGAACATAACCGTCCGGATCAATTCAGTCGGCGGGGATGTTTACACAGCGATCGGCATCGCCAACAGACTCAAGGAGCTGAAAGGAAACACGGTGGCAATTATCGACGGCATAGCTGCCAGCGCTGCCACGGTCGTCGCTATGGGATGCGACACCATCAAAGCATACAGCGGCTCGATGTTTATGATCCACGAGGCCCTCACCGAGCTATACGGAGCATACAACCACAAGGCCTTGCTTCTGGTCAATAAAAGGCTGGAGGCAGCCAACTCAGCAGTCGCCGAACAGTATCACGGAAAGACTGGCATCGAGATCGACAAGATCAGGAGCCAGATGGCAGCCGAAAAATGGATGACCGGCCGCGAAGCTCTTGAGGAAGGCTGGATCGACGAAGTGATCGACGGCGATGATCCGAGCATGAGCATCACAAAAGATGGCAGCACTCTCACTGTCAACGGCCTCAGCATGAGCGCCAAAGGCTTCGACCATATTCCTGAGTCGGTGCCAGTAGTAAAAGCAACCACACAACCAAGTGCAACCCCGGCGCCAGGTGCTTCCGCACGCCAGGCGAAGGATGCAAATAAAAACACAAACCCAAAGGAGGTACACAAAATGACACTGGAAGAATTACAGAACCAGGAACCTGAGCTCGTGCAGCAGATCAGAGCCCAGGCACACGACGAGGCTGTCTCAGCAGCGATCACAAGTGAACGCGAACGCCTCAGAGGGATCAGCGAGATCGCGGCAGCAGTCGGTGACCAGGAAATGATCAACGAGGCCATGTACGGCGAGAAGGCTTGCACAGCTTCCGAACTCGCTCTCCGCGTTATGCAGAGAGACGCCCAGAAGGGACAGCAGCACGTCGCAGATACCCAGGCAGACTTCCAGGCAAGTGGCGCCGCTGGTGTAACAGCAACCCCTAACGCTGGTAACCCTGAGCCACAGAAGCCAGAAGGCGAGCCGGAAATGAGCGAGGAGGACGCGATTGCGATGATCCTCGGCAACCCTACAAACAAGGCAAAGGAGGACTAAGCCAATGAAAGCAAACGAAACAATCGGAACTTTTGCATACGACGGTTTGATCATTGACGGAAAGCACAGCCTCGACGTCAAGAGCATCAGCATCACCGTCGCGAAGGGCACAACCTTCGCACGAGGCACACTGATCGGATCCGACGGCAAGATCTTCGCCGGAACCGAGGGCCAGACTCCTGATTGCATCCTCACAGACGAGGTGGTCGGAACTGGCGCCGCAACAGTTGTAACAGCATACAAGAGCGGAAACTTTAACAAGGGCGCGCTCATTGTAGCAAGTGACTACACACTCAAAGACGCGGACATCGAGAACATGAGAAAAGTCGGACTTTTCGTCGAGTCCGTCGCAGACTAAGAAAAGGAGGACGAAGTAAATGCCTATTCCACAGATTTACAGAACAGCGACAATGATCGGAGCCGTTCAGGCTATGCCATCACACCGCACCTTCTTGCGTGACCGCTACTTCCCTTGCACTCCGGCGACTGACATTTTCCCTACTGAGGAAGTGCTCGTCGAGTACAGAAACGGAAACAAGAAGATCGCGCCGGTTGTAATGCCTAGAAAGGGCGGCATCAATATCGCACGCGAGGGCTACAAGACCGTGAAGTACGTGCCGCCATTCGTGGCACCTCAGAGACCTCTCACCATCGACGACCTCAACAAGAAAGGCTTCGGTGAGAACCTTTACAGCCAGATCACTCCACAGCAGCGCGAGGCTCAGATCCTCGGCCTGGATCTCCAGGAGCTCAGCACATTGATCGACGGCCGCGAGGAATACATGGCAGCCCAGGCTATGCTCAACAATGGCTACGTGCTCAAGCAGTACGCCGACGACTTCGGTGGTAAGTACGAGGAGTACGCTATCCAGTTCTATGACGGAACAAACGACGCGAAGTACGTGCCGACAACCAAGTGGAACGCAGCCGGCGCGAAGATCCTCGCAGACATCGGCGCCATGGTCAAGATGCTCACAAGCAAAGGACTCCCGGCATCCGATCTCGTTATGTCTCCGGACGTTGCTGACATCGTGATCAATGACGAGACAATCCAGAAGTTGCTCGACATTAAGAACATCCAGCTCGGAGGCATCAACCCTCAGGAACTTCCTGACGGTGCAACGCTTGTCGGCGTGATTAACGTACACGGCAAGAACATCAACCTCATCGGATATGACGAGGAGTTTGAGGACGAGGATGGAACAACCAAGTCGTTCATGGGATCCGGAAACGTGGTGCTCACAGCTCCGGCATCCGGCCGCTCCCTTTACGGAGCAGTCACACAGCTCGAGCAGTCTGACGGACAGTTTCACACCTACGCAGCGAGCCGCGTGCCTAAGTACACAGCGGACGCAAACTCTGAGGTGAGAAACCTCAAGGTCAGCGCTAAGCCTTTATTGATCCCAAGAAACCAGAACGCATGGATCAGCGCGAGCGTTCTCTAATCTATACCAACAAGGAGGTCAACCCACATGATCAAGATCATCGCCGGCACATACGGCTACGTGAATAAAAAGACGGGGGCGGTCGAGGCCAAGGATAAAAAGGCTCAGCCGTTCTCATGTGACAAAGACGAGGAGGCGCGCCTGGTAGCACTGGGCGTTGCTGAATACGTCGGAGAAGTCAACCAGGACGAAGATCCGGATCAGGATCCGGACGGTAAAGGCCAGGACAACGGGGACGCTCACCAGGGCGACCAGAACGACCAGGAACCGGATCAGGAGCCTGAGAAAGCTCTCACAGACATGACAAAGAAGGAGCTCACGCAGATCGCGACCGATCTGGGAATTGAGCTGCCGAAAAAAGCAACCAACCAGGACATCATTGAGGCGATCGAGAAGGCCCGCGCCGAGCATGAAGGCGACCAGGACGAAGATCTGGACGGTGAGGAGGACGACGACGAAGCTCCCGCCCTCTCCGCTGCTATGCCTGAATGACGCTCAAGGAAATGATGGCCGGCGATGTGGCTGATCTCTTTTTCATGCTAGAGGACTTCGGAGAGGAACACAAGGTCGAGGGGACGACGATCCAGTGCGTCCCCGATGCGGACGCCTTGCAGTCATTAAAAACCACGACTCTCGGCCTGGCCGAAGCCACTCTATTGATTTACGCCAGAGTCGCCGACCTCCCGAAGCGAAAAGCTCCGGGCTCATTTATCAACTATGACGGCCGCGAAATGCTGGTCGTTGACTGGAGCGAGAACACTGGAGTCGCAGCAATTGCACTCAAACAGAACGCGACACGATAAGGAGGGACGCCATGACAACCAAGCAGATCATTGAGAACCTCACACAATGGGTTAGCGATAATATATGCAGCAAAATCGAGCTGAAAGTTCCGGACGACTACCAGGACGGCGGAGACTATAATCTCGCGACTAAAAACCCCGAGGCCTTCCCGCTCTATGTTCCAGCAAAAGACCGGCTTGCACCGACGGCGGTCGCTCCTATACCTTCGGTATGCGTACAGCTCATGGAGGGATCGGACGACATCCGAGACCATTCCAGGACCATGAAGATCAGGCTCAGCCTCTCATCATGGAACCCAGGCCACCACGCTGGCGACAATATGATCCCGGAAGCGGATCCGGCAGCAATCGGCGGTTACAAATACCACCGGGAAAACAGCCCGGAGGACAAATACAAACGAAACTCGGACGGTTGGAAAGATCTTTACAACTTCCAAGACATCGCTCTCGCAGCGCTGGAAGGCAGCCAGATCATCGCCGACGTCAGAGTGGACGCATCGGTCCCGATCACATACGGTCCCTTCACAGAGGACGGCGAAATATGGGACTATTACCCGTACTGGTTCGGCTGGGTATGCTTCACAATATCGTGCGGCGTTCCTGAAAGAAAAGCGGCCAGCTACTCAGATTTATTATAAGCAAAGGAGGCACAAACAATGGCATATTTGCACGGATCCTATGGCGAGCGCACAGCTTCCAAGGTCAAGAGCACGGCCCAGGTGGACGAAATCGCCGTCTACTTTGGAACGGCTCCAATTAACCTGATCAGAGGCTACGACGACGCCGACCTGGTAAATGTTCCCGTCCGTTTGAGAGACATCGGAGACGCCCAGTCGAAGGTCGGATATTCCGACAACTGGGAGCCAGGAACCGGCTTTACGTTATGCGAAGCCATGGACTACCACTTCAACAACACAGTCCAGAACGTGGGCCCGATCTACGTGATCAATGTGCTGGATCCTGACGTTCACAGAAAGGCAGAGGCTACCAAGGAGACGCTGACGTTCTCCAATGGCCGCGCGTCATTCCTGAGTGATACAGTGATCCTCGACACTCTTGCGATTGCGGAAAAGGTCGAGGGCGTTGACTACGCCGTGGACTACAACTTCACAAGCGGAAAGGTGACGATCACGTCACTGAACGACACAGACCGTCTCGACGGTGAGATCTCCGTTTCTTTCTTTGAGGTCGATCCTTCTATGGTTGAGACTTCTGACATTATCGGACAGAAGTCACAGAGCGGAGAATACTCTGGCATCGCTTCCGTCGCTCTCATGTATTTGAGACACAATGCGATCACCAACATCCTGGCCGCTCCTGGCTGGTCAGACATTCCGGAGGTGTATCGAGCATTATGCTCAGCAGCTCAGAAGATCAACGGGCACTGGGACGGTTTTGTCAATGCCGACATTCCTCTCGAGGACGGTGGCAACGACATCGACACAATCGCAAAGGTGATTACATGGAAAGAACAGAACGGATATACCTCAGAGATCTCAAAGGTATACTGGCCAATGAGTAAGAACGCCGGCAAGGCTTACCACCTCAGCACGGTCGCAACAGCGACAATGATGGCGACAGACATGGGACACAATGCGGTACCATGCGAGAGCCCGTCAAACGAGGACATCATGGCGACGGCTCAATACTTTGGAGAGAAATCAAAGAACCAAGGCTTCGACCAGATGGATGGCAACACCCTCAACGAGAAAGGTATCACCACCCTGATCTACTGGGAGGGATCCTTCAAATTGTGGGGACCTCATACGGCCGCGTTCCAGTATAACGGCTCAATGGATGCTGCTGCTATTTTCGACAACAATATCCGGATGCTCATGCACTGTACCAACGGCTTCCAGAAGCGAAACGGTACACAGATCGACGCTCCAATGAGTCCGAACGATCGCGATAGCATCGTGATCAGCGAGCAAGGAGAACTTGACGCGCTCAAGGGAGTCGGCGCGCTGATCGGACAGCCCGAGATCCTTTTCCTGGAGAGTGAAAACCCTACCAGCAATATGGTCAACGGCGACTTTGTGTTCAACATTCTGGCAACACCTACGCCACCGATGAAGTCGGCAAAGGCAAAGGTAACATACACAGACGAGGGCTTCTCCTCGTTCTTTGGAGAGGAGGCGTAAGACATGGATAAACACACCGCGGTACTTGCTGACAGCTTGTACGTAGACAAAACAAAGGCAGCGGAGGACGTATCTTTTGAGCTTCCGTCTCTTGCGCTCCAGACGGCAGACCTCCAGGCCATGGGAACATTATCACTCCCGATCGCCGGGCTTCTCGACGACATGACAATGACGATCACAAAGATCGGAGTCGATAAGGGCTACGGCTCTATGAATAAGCTCAAGAAGATGGCCATGGAGTTCCGCTGGGTTCAAGATAAGGTCAACGCATCCGGAGACGTGACACACGTCGGTTGCAAAGCCTTCCTGAATGTAGTCCCTCAGGAGATCCCTGGCATCAGCGTTGAGGTCGGAAGCGCCACAGAGCTCGGCGGCACATATACAGTGCTCCGCTATCAGCTTTACGTCGACGGCGCCGAGGTGCTCCTGGTTGATAGACTCAACCAGATCCTCAAGATCAACGGCGTGGACTATATGGCAGACATTAAAAAGCTGCTCTAATCACATCACAACCAAACAGACACGGGCCCGGGATCTCCTGGGCCTGATTTATTAAGGAGGAACCCACATGCAAGGAAAATTAACACTTGTAAACCCAATCAAGATCGACGGCAAGAACGTCAAGCAGATCAAGTACGACACCAATGAGATTACACCGGAGCTTTTTGCTGAGGCTGAGACCAGAAAGGCAAAAGCCGGACACGCCAACGGAAACAGATCCGGAGCGATGGAGCTCGACTACCCGCTCCACTTATACCTCGGCTTCGCCGCCGTTCTGGCAGTCAATGAGGGCTACACATTCGAGGATCTTGAACGCGTGAAAGGCCGCGACATCATCGGGATAAGTGTGATCGGGCGAAATTTTATTATGAAGTCGGAAGGATCAGAGGGCGAGACCTCCGACGAGCAATCAGAGACTTCGCCAGAGTCTACCACACAAGCGTAACGGAGATCAGCCAGAAACGCCTTACGGACTTTCTGATCCAATACGCAGAGGCAGCCGAGGACCTGGCTGCTGAAAATAAGAGAATACAGCAAAAACGAAACCAAATGCGCGGCAAAGGAAAAGGCCACCATAATAGATATTTTTAACCGGAAGGAGGTGGTACCGTGGCAAAGAGCAATACACTCCAGGCGATCGTTGAAATTGCCGGTACTCTGAGCCCTACGCTCGAAAAAAGCATAGGCGGCGTCGTTGACAAGCTCGACGGCATCAATGTCAAAGCCCTAGCCGTCGGTGCGGCCGTCGGAGGCATCGCAGTCGCAACAACCAAGGCAGTATTTGAGGCCGGCAAAGCTCTCACAGAGCTCGGCGGCGAGTTTGACAAGGCATACGACTCGATCAGGATCGGAACCGGAGCAACGGGCGAGGCACTCGAAGCTCTCGAGGACGACTTCCAGGCCGTGTACTCTGCAGTACCGACCACCATGGAGGACGCGAGTCAGGCAATCGCAGACTATAACACAAGGCTCGGCCTGACTGGCCCGGCTCTACAAGGAATATCCACCCAGGCGATCCAGGTCGCTGACATGCTCGACGAGGATCTAGGCAGCGTTATTGAGGAGTCGTCTCAAGCCTTCCAAGCGTGGAACATCGACGCGGACGAAATGGGGAACAAAATGGACTACGTGTTCAAGGCATCCCAGTCCACCGGAGTCGGCTTTACCGACTTGATGGCGGACGTCCAGAAGTTCGCGCCACAGATGCAAGAAATGGGCTACTCGTTCGAGGAGACCACCGCCCTCCTGGGCCAGCTCGACAAAGCCGGCGTAAATGCTGACGAAGTTATGAGCGCCCTGAAAAAGTCGGTCGGAGTTCTGGCAAAAGAAGGACTAAGCGCAAGCGAAGGCCTGGCCAAGTATTCCGAGCAGATCAAAAACGCCGGAAGCATGACGGAGGCAACCACGATCGCTTCGGAAATCTTCGGATCAAAAGCGGCGTCGTCAATGGCGGCAGCTATACGAGACGGCACCCTATCGGTCGCAGATCTGACTGCAGAGCTGGAAGGTTCCAGCGAAACAATAAACGGATGCGCCGGCGACACGTATGACTTCGCGGAAAAATTGCAGCTATTCAAGCAGCAAGCTCAAGTCGCGCTGGAGCCTCTCGCGAGCACTTTGTTTGACTCACTCAATGAGCTCATGCCAATCGCAGCGGACGCCATGACTCAGCTCATGCCAATCCTGGGACAACTGGCCCAAGCAATCATCCCGATCGTGCAAGATCTGGTACCTCAGATCGCTCCACTTCTCACGCAACTGATCCCGCCGATCGTAAGCATGGCCGGCGTACTTGCCAGCAGCGTGATCCCGCCAATCGTGGAAATAGTGACCAGTCTGATCCCCGCAGCGATCTCCATCGTGAGCGCGCTCATGCCTATAATTCAGGTATTGATCGAGACCGTGCTCCCGATCCTGGTGGATATTATCCAGCAGGTCATCCCGCCGGTCGTTCAAATTGTGACCGCTCTGTTGCCCGTGATCCAGCAATTATTGACCGCCCTGGCCCCTATCGTGACGCAACTTTTCACGGCGCTGAGTCCCGTACTCGAGGCAGCCGGACAACTGATCTCGACGCTCTTGCCGCCGGTGATCTCGCTGATCCAGACGCTCATGCCTATTATAACTACTTGCGCTTCTATCATATCGACCGTCCTGACGGTTGCGATCCAGGCACTCATGCCGGTGATCGAGGGCGTGATCTCCGTGGTCGGCACTATTGCCTCGGTATTCGAGGCCGCCTTCTCCGGACTGGTCGGCATCGTAAAGACGCCAATCAATGCGATCATCGGCCTGGTGAACAAGGCGATCGGCGCGATCAACTCGATCAGCATCGACGTCCCAGACTGGGTACCTGGACTGGGTGGCAAACACTTCGGATTTAGCATACCGACGATACCGATGCTGGCAACTGGTGGCTTCACGGACGGCGTGTCAATCGCCGGCGAGGCCGGCACCGAGGCCGTGATCAGCTTCGACCAGGCATACAGATCCGCGAATATCGGCTACTGGATGGAGGCCGGCAAGATGCTCGGAGTCCTGGGACAAGGCCAGAATACGACAACGAGTTCACTCGCTGGCCAGCTCCTAGCCCTGGACGACTTCTCGCTCTCCGAACTCGCAAGCGAGAACAACACAGTGATCTACGACTTCTCGGGCATGAGCTACAACCCGACCGTTAACACAACCGGAGACGGACCGGACATCATGGCGCAGCTCCGAGAGGCTGGCCAGGAGTTCTTCGACTGGCTCGAGGCCTGGATCAGAAGAAAGGAGCGCACCGCTTATGGCTACTAATTTTTACAAATACACAACCAAAGAGGGTGACATGTTTGATATGATCGCCCTCAACTTCTACAACGAGGAAAAGATGGCGACAACCATCATGGAAGCCAATCCGGACTACGCCGACGTTGTTGTATTCGGCGCCGACATCGAGCTGATCATCCCGATCGTGCAAGATACGGAAGGTATCGAAACGAAGCCGCCATGGAGGAGGTGATCCGGTGGCTGAAAAATTAACATACAACGGCAAAGATATCACCGCCGACGTGACAGTAATTGCGGCAGCAGTCGACCTATACACCGGATCGGAACGCTCCGACGTCCTGGAGCTTCACTTCCCTGAGGACGAAGCCTGGACGACATGGGGGCCACAGATCGACGATGTGATCACGTACCAGCGCGACGGGCTTGACACTGGCCGCTTATTTATATTCGACCAGGAATTAACGAGCGGCGGCCATGTTTTGTATGCAACAACCACTCCGGCAGACATGAGAGAGATCCCAAGAACGAAAGCCTGGGAACGCGCTCACTTGAGCCAGATCGGGGAGGAAATTGCAGCTAGGAACGGCCTGAGCTTCGAGCTAATGGGCCTGAGCGACAACTACTTCGAGTACATCAAGCAAGAGGTGGAAAGCGACGCGACATTCCTGGCCAAAATCGCGATGCTCGAGGGTGCCGCCCTGGTTATATTCGATGGCCGGATCATAATAGCCAAAGAAAAAGACCTGGAGGCGGCGGATCCGGTGGCAGAGCTCGACACAAACGGCTCGTTTATTGAGATTTTTGACCATTCCGCCAGAGCCTTCGGTTCCGCGCTGATCAGTGTCGGGCAATTCAAAGGCGCATACACAGCAAATAACGGAAGTTCCAGAAAGCTCACCGAAAGGCCTGGAAACCTCCAAGCATCCAGCAACGCCGAGTGCATGATATACGCGGCTGGGCTTCTAAGATACAAAAACAAGAGCCTCACTGGCTTGAAAATGACAACCGCACTCTCACCAGAAATACCGGCCGGAGTGACGTGCACCCTGGGCGGAACCTCAGCGCCTAGCGGATGGACCGGGACATTGTTCGTGCATCATATCCGGCACGAGTTCCACAAGAACCAGAGCACGGTATTTCTGAGGAAACCACTGGAGGGATATTGATGATCGCAGACAAAGGCACAGTCCTCAGCGTCGGAGAAGGAAACAACCAGAACATGGCCAAAGTGGCACCGATCGACAACATCGACGCCGTGAGCATGTTCTACAAGATACCGAAACACCTCCAGGACGAGGACATAAAAAAGGGCGACCAGGTTGCCTTCCTATCCTTCGCGGACGGGACCGGCGTGATCCTGGCCAAATTGTAAAGGAGGAACCTCATGGCAACAATGGCACGCTGGGGCAGTCAATCCTTAACGATCAGCACCAAAAAGATCAGACCGTTTGACGGCTTCTCTACTGCTGCCGAGATTAAGGACAAGGACTCCAAAAGCAAAAAGAAAGGCCTGGAGCTCGAGGGCGTGAAGTTCTCGATCAAGTGCCACGCCAACGCCGGAGTAGATCCGGAAAAAGAATACTATACCTGGCGCGGACTGATCGGCCAGGTCAATTACTTATACGTCCACGGTAAAAAGTGGAAAAGCAACCGCCTAAAACTCGAAAAAGTGAGCCTCGGCAGCGTGACAAGCGATGGCCTGGGCCGGTTCCGATATGCTGAGATCTCTCTGGAGTTCACAGAGGAGAACGTCAAGTCCTCAAGCAAGTCCAGCAGATCGGGAGCATCCAAGGCGGACAAGAAAAAGAAAAAGAAAAAATAGCAAGGAGGGACTCACATGCTAGGAAAAGGAAACGGCGAGCCTCAGACATGCGCGGCCAACCTTCTCCAGACGCCACGCTTCTCGGTTCCATACGAACGACTGAAAGGCATTGACGGCGAGCTGGTGGACTCTCCGGCCGCAGAGAGCGCCGACGAAATGGCTGCCGACGCTGAGTGGCTGCTGGAAACATACGAGCCGAGGGTTGAGATCAACAGCATCGAGGCCGGCGATCCGGAAGGGATCGGCGACTTCGGCATCGTTGCAGATCTCTCGGTAAATTTTAATGACGAGGAGGACGAAACATGAGCGACTTGAAATTCATCGAAACGAACGCCTCCGAGATCTACGAGATCGTGATCGGAGCGCTGGAAAAAGGCTGCAACGAGGATCTCTATCCTGGAGACGAGCGCCGCATATTCGGCGAAGCCATGGTGCCGCTGGTTGTGGCCCTATTCAATGCCGTGAATGATGCGTGCCGTCAGAAGATGCTCAGACACGCCAGGGGTGAAGTCCTGGACGCACTGGGAGAAAATGCCGGCGTAGCGCGCATGACACCGGTCAAAGCAACGACGGTCGAGCGTTTCATGGTAAACACTCCGATCTCGGACAACATTATCATCCCAAAAGGCACAAGAGTCACGTCGGACTATACCAACTACTTCGAGACGACCAGCACGGCCGTCCTGGTATCTGGTGAGACTTATGTCGACACCGATGTGGTGGCAGTCACCGGGGGATCTGAACCGAACGGACTCGCGATCGGCGCGATCAATGTCCTGGTGGATGCGATACCGTTCATCGACAGCGTGGCCAATACAGTCAAAGTAGGCGGAGGATCCGACAAGGAAACAGACGACGCATACAGAGACCGCATAAGAACCGCCAACGACGTGGTCAGTGTGGCCGGTCCTCCCGGAACATACAAGCACTTCGCTCTCGAGGCGGATGCGACCGTTGCAGACGCCGATGTCAGCTCTCCGAGCCCTGGCGTCGTATTGATCACGCCTATATGCTACGGTGGGAAGATCCCGGACGAGAATATTCTGGCCAAAGTCCTGGCATCGTGCTCAGCGGACGACGTGAGACCTCTCACCGACCAGGTGAAGGTAAAAGCTCCGGACGTTGAGACCTACGACATAGAGCTCACATACTACACCACAGAAAGCGACGAGAGCTCGTGCATTGAGACGATCGAGGGCTCCGGTGGAGCTATCGACAAGTATGTGTACTGGCAAGGTGCAGCACTCAACCGCGACATCAACCCGGACTACCTTCGCAAACTGATCCTGGCCCCAAACTGGGCCGACGATCTCACTGGCGCGGTCCGTGTCGAAATAATAAAGCCAGAATACAAGGACCTAAACAAAACCACGGTCGCACAATGGAGCGGCGTCGCTAATGTCAGCCACGTGATCACTGACAGCAAGTAAAGGAGGGATCGCATGGGCTTCACACTAGAAAACACCAACACGCTCAAGCTCCTCCCTGGATGGATGCGCGATGATGATGCGGTTCAGGCTCTCGCTAACGCTTGCGATGTTTTGTTCCAGGGCGCAGCGAAAAGGATCAAAACACCGAGAACCTGGGACCAGATCGACAACCTCACAGACGAGGAACTCGATGAGTTTGCCTGGGAACTCAACATAGACTGGTGGCAGAGTTCCTGGAGCCTGGAGCAAAAACGCGCGACCGTAAAGGTAGCAAGGCAGATCAAGGCAAAGCGCGGTACCAAATGGGCCGTCGAACAACTGATAACGGCCAGCTTCGGCACCGGATATGTCAAGGAATGGTTTGAGGAAGGCGAAAACGGCGATCCGTTCACCTTCAAAGTCCTGACGACGAACCCGAACATCGGGGACGAAGGCATGGAAAACTTTAACCGGCAGATCAACCAGGCAAAAAACGAGCGCTCGCACATGATCGGCGTCTACTACTTCGAGGAAATCGGCGTCACGATCGAGGCAGATCCTCGAAAGATGGCCCACGTGTTTGAGTATGTCAGATGCGGAACGGTTCCACGGCCAGCAGCAGTCGGCGCGATCGACAAGACAGTGATCAGCACAAACGCCGAGGCTATGAGCCACGGCTTCAAGTACACAAAAGCGGGCGACGGAACAATAACCGGAACATACCCGGGGCGCGGAACTCTCGGAGCAATCGACAAAGGGACCGTCCAGGTGGATCCGGAGTCAACGCCGCACGGCTTCGCATATATTGAGGTCGGCGACGGAACCGTGACCGGTATCTACCCGAGACAGATGCAGCAAGGAGAAATCACGACGCAAGTCGTCGAGGCCGACGCTGCTGCCGCTCTCTCTCACTTCGACTACGAAAGGAAAGCCGGAACGGTTCCAGGAGTCTCCACGCTGGGCGAGATCTCCAGAATTGCATCGGAGACAGCGGGCACGACAGTCGTGCACTGTTTCACATACAAAAAATGCGGCACAACCAAGTGCGGCGAGTAACCCACCAACGGAAAGGAGGAAACGCGATGGCGCAATTTTTCTCTAATGGCTTTATGAATAGACGACGAGCCCAGTGGCTCAGGGCAATCCATGAAGTCAAGGTCAGATCATCCGGGACATGGTATACCGGAGAGATCCAGAAGAAAGAAGTCAGTGGCGACACGTTGATCATCAACGTCGTGTTCTCGGACCTGGATGCGAGAAGCTGCCATATTGACCGCTCACAGATCACAGACACATACGGCGAAGTGATCCACGAGCAGACTGAAAACATCCAGAAGGCAACCGGTCAGGGCACAATGCTCCAGATCAAGGTACCGATCAAAGAAACCACATAAGGAGGCGAGAACATGTACCAGGAAACAAAGTGGCAAGACCAGATCAAGGACGTCAACACTGGCGAACTGATCCAGGAAGGAACCGACCAGAGTGCCGGCAACTTCAACAACCTCGAGCACGGCGTTTCTGACGCTCACCTTGCCGCCCTGATCCTCAGCGTGGGTATGCTTCCAGCAATTCGCGCAAACGAGGTCGAGGTCAAAGAGGTGACACTCAAGAACACCAGCAAGAGCGTCCCGTTCAACAACAGCACACAGTCGATCGCTCTGGCTAACAAGCGCGACTCAGCCAACTACGACGTAGAGATCCAGGTCGTAGAGGCAACCGGCACCGGTATCGTCGGAGTGTTTGACATCACCGACAAGATGCTAAACGGCTTCAAGTTAGCATACAGCGGATCGGCATCAACCGTAACCGTAAAACTCACAATCAAAGGAGGTAGCAACTAATGGCAGTTAAAACCAACCCAGTGACCGTCGTTGAGAAGAACGAAGGCACAAAGATCGAATACGAACAGAATGGCACCAAACTCTATTTTGACGACCAGCTTATGATCAACGCCGCAAAGTTCCAGAAGGACTGGCCGGTACACGTCGACGTGTGCATGGACTCGGATCGGAACCTTTGCACCGGAGTCGCTGACGGCCTCTACTATGTGGCACAGATCGACATCCCGGCGATCCAGAAGGAAATTATTGAGCCTGAGGAGGAAGGCGACGAGCCTACTGTCAATATCATCCCGCTCGACATGGCCGACGTAGTTTTGACACTCTGGAGCATCGACCAGCTTGCTCCGGCCGTACAGTAAAGGAGGAAAAACATGAAACCTAATTTTGATTTATCAAACCTGGCGCTCCAGATGGCGTGCCCTAACAACGAACTTTTATACGACGACAAAGGGATGCCTTCCGTTATGGTAAAGATCCCAAAATTCAAGATCAGCGACGTGATCGCCGGAGGATCCAGCTCGACACATCCGGCCTTTATCGTGAACGGCCAGGAAGTGGACGAGATCTATATCAGCAAATTCCTCAATATTGTTGACAACGGCCGCGCGTACTCATTACCAGGCCAGGATCCGGCCGCTTCTCTCAACTTCGACCAGGCCGTTCAGTATTGCACGTCCAAGGGAGAGGGCTGGCATCTTATGACTAACGCCGAGTGGGCCGCCATTGAGCTCTGGTGCTTAAAAAATGGCTTTATCCCTAACGGCAACAACTACTTCGGCCACGATGCAAAGGAAAGCAACTACAAGGCGATCCCGTCAATGGCCAGAGACAGCTCCGGAAGGGTTCAGAGAACAGCAACCGGTACCGGCCCAGTGTCGTGGTATCACGACAACACTCTCGCCGGCATCGCTGACCTCAAGGGCGACGTTTGGGAGTTGTCCGGCGGCTTCCGTACAGTTTACGGAGAAGTCCAGGTGCTCGCCAACAATGACGCTGCAGATCTCGACAACCCTCAGAGCGCAACGAGCGCACACTGGAAGGCGATCGACGCAACCACTGGCTCCCTGATCACTCCAAACGGAGAAGGAACGACAGCCAACAGCATCAAGATCGACAATGTGAGCGGCAAGATCCAGTACGTGACAACGATCGCGAATACAAAAGGAGCGTTCAACTGTAAATTTAAGGAGATCACGTACGCTTCTACTATTGCGGCAGCAGCTCAGGAAGTGCTCAAAGCGCTCGGCTTGCTTCCTACTGACACAGCGGCAGACCTCGGAGCTGATTGCCAGTGCTACGTAAATAACGCCGAGGCAGAGCGCTCGGTGTATCGTGGGGGCTACTGGGGCAACTCTGCGAATGGTTTGTTCTCTTTCTCCGGCATCAATGACCGCGCGCGTGTGTACAGCAGCATCGGCTTCCGCTCCGCTTTTGTAAAATTGCCAAACTGATCAACCTGATTATTCAATAGGCGCCGAAGGGCGCCGGGCCTAACAGCAGCCAGAAAGGAGGTACCATGTCAGACCTCAAGCTAGAACAAAAGATCAACCGGATGATCTCAAAGACCACCCTCTGGATCAACAACATGCCAAAGCCGGACAAGTACACCCTGGGCGCTGAGATCCGGCGCTCAGAGTGGCGCATGCTGAGGCTTGCGATCCTGGCCAACACAGCCGACGGAAGCAAGCGGCCATACCAGACCGGCATCGACAAGGAGCTCGCAGTTCTCCGCGGCTTCATTGATCTGGCTGTAATGCCAGAAAATCACCTGATCAGTCAGGGCGCCCACGGTGAATGGACCGAAATGCTCGACGAGATCGGCCGGATGCTGGGAGGGTGGATCAAAAGAACGAAATAAAACCAACGGGTGCGTGCCGTGCAAATCGTGGCGCTCGGTGTATCGTGGGGGCAACTGGAACAACTCTGCGAATGGTTTGTTCTCTTTCAACGGCAACAATGACCGCTCGAATGTGAACAGCAACATCGGCTTCCGCTCCGCTCTGATCTATTTGCTGAGATCTGGGACCTCAAGGGGAACCGGCAGCAGTCAGACAAAAGGGGTGCGCATCCATGCACGAGGATCATCGTGCTAAAGATATATCGCCCGCGTGGGCGTGTTCGCCATGTAGACCAGCCGGATCCGGACCGTCACGCATGGCAAAAACCAAAAGAGGAGGAGCTCTATGGAAAATCTCAATATTTTTGAGAGGATCGTGAGCTGGGAAAACCTACTCGACGCATATCATTACGCGGCTTCTGAAAAGTGGTTCCGTGACGACGTTGCAGCGTTTAGCGCATCCCTAAGCAAGAACCTCCTGAAAATACAAAAATCGCTCCGGCTAAAGTATTACCAGGTCGGGAACTATCGCGAGTTCTATGTGTATGAACCAAAGAAAAGGCTCGTCATGGCTCTGAACTTCCCGGATCGAGTCGTACAGTGGGCGATCTACCTCCAGCTCAATCCGATCCTGGACCGCCAATTCTACTACCACAGCTACGGCTGCAGAGTGGGAAAAGGAACGGCCAAAGCGGCCGACAAGCTCCAGGACTGGATGCGCCTGGTGGATAGAAAACCAGACGACTGGTACTATCTCAAGCTGGATATTTCAAAATATTTTTACAGAGTGGACCACGCGGTCCTTCTTGACATCCTGGCGAAGAAATTCCCAGGCGAGGACGATCTCCTCTGGCTAATGGATCGCATCATAAATTGCGAACACACAGCCTTCGGACTTCCACCAGGAAAGAACGTCGACGAGATTGATCCGAGCGAGCGGCTCCTGGATGTAGGGATGCCGATCGGAAACCTTACGAGCCAACTCCTGGCCAATGTGTGCCTAGATCAGCTCGACCAGTACATCAAACACGAGCTACATGCTCACTACTACGTCCGGTACATGGACGACATGGTGATCCTACACAACGACGCCAAAGTTCTGAACGAATGGAAGCACCTGATTGAGAAGTATCTCAACGAAGTCCTCCACCTGGAGCTCAACGATAAGACAACGATCGGCAAGGTGAAGAACGGGATCACGTTCGTCGGTTATGTGATCCGGCCAACATACCGGAAGCTGAAAAGGAAGTCGCTCCGGAAAATGAAAGCCAAGATACGGTACCGGCAAAAGGAGTACGCTGCCGGGTCGATTGCCTTCGACAAGGTAAACGCCACAATGCAGAGCTACTTCGGAACTATGAAACATTTTGACAGCTATGGACTCAGACGGTGGATCAGCGAGAACATAGTATTCCAGAGAAACGAGGACACAACATGGACCAACCAACCGCCGTAAACCTTGCGGAAGTGATAGCGAAACAGAACCGGATCATCGAGATCCAGGCCGAGGCGATCGGTGACCTCTTTTCGCTACTTATGCAGCACATAACGGTCGAGGAAGCCGACCAGCTTCCAACCGTTAAAAAGATAAACCTGGCAGCGGAAATACGCAGCACAATCGAAGGAATGACACAGCAAGAATAGGCGATCAGGATCACCCTGGTCGCTTTATTTTTGAGAAAGGAGGCACGTTATGAGCACAGACCTCAGCATCACCATCACGATCGTCGGCTTGCTGCTATCCGTGGCCACGTTTTACATCGGCAGACAGACAGCCAGCAAAAACGACGGAAAAGCTGCCGGAGCCCTGGAGACTGATCTCAAGTATGTCAAAGAAAGCGTCGGACGTATAGAGTCCAAGCTAGACAGAGACACGCAGCGTCTCGAGGGCCGGATCGACGAGATCAGCCGGCAAATGTCAGAGATCTCGAGCGAGGCAAGCCGCGCACATGAGTCGGCAAAGTCGGCGCACAACCGCATCGACGAGCACCTGACTCGAGAACATGGCATCGAAAAACGAGGAGGCTCAGCATGAAAAAAGAATTTTCAAAGCAGATCCTCGCAACAGTCGCAAAGGCAACGGCGGCAATCGTCGTCGCTGCCTTCGTGCTAATGTGGCACACTGGCGACACCAGTGCCCTGGCATACATCATCCCTGGCATATTTACCGAGCTATCAGCAGCAACCGGCTTCTACTTCTGGAAAGCCAAAGCCGAGAACATGATCAAGCTCGACATCGAGCGCAAGAAGCTCGGACTAAAAACAAGCGACGGTCCTGGAGACCAGGACCAAACAGATCCGGACATAGATCCGGAGGAATAGGAGGTACAATATGACAGAAACACAGATCAGGCAGAAAGTGGTAAACCAAGCCAAGAGCTGGCTCGGATGCAAGGAGTCAGACGGATCCCACCGCAAGATCATCGACCTCTACAACAGCCACAAACCGCTCGCCAGGAGCTACGCGGTAAAATACACCGACGCATGGTGCGCGACGTTCGTCTCAGCGACTTCGATCGCTTGCGGATATACTGACATCATGCCGACCGAGTGCGGCTGTGGTAAAATGATCGAGCTCTACCAGAAGCTCGGACGCTGGGAGGAGAACGACGCATACAAGCCGGAACCTGGCGACGTTGTTTTCTACGACTGGGACGACAATGGAGTCGGCGACAATAAGGGAGCATCTGACCACGTCGGCATTGTTGAGAAAGTGGTCGGCACTACTATCACCGTTATCGAAGGAAACTGCAGTAACTCAGTCAAGAGGCGCGAGATCCAGGTAAATGGTCGATATATCAGAGGATACGGATTGCCAGCCTTCGAGAAAAAGGCGACCAAAGAGGACTCGGGCGCAAAGCTCTCGGTCGAGGAAGTTGCAAAGAAAGTAATAAACGGCGACTACGGAAACGGAGTGGCCAGAAAGAGCAAGCTCGAAGCTGAGGGCTACAACTACGCAACCGTCCAGGCTAAGGTCAACGAGAGCCTCAGAAGCGGATCCACATCGACACCATCCAAGAAGGAAACCTATGCGATCGGCGACAAAGTCAAGGTCAACGGGTATATTTACGCATACGGCTCAGGAAAAGGCAACAAGATCAAAAAGAACAACGAGACCATGTACGTCGTGGGCCTCGTTGACTCCAAGACCTACGCATTTTCGATCGGAGTCGCAGCAAAGAAGGGCGGCGTTCGCCAGGGATGGACCAACAAAGCAACGCTCACACATGCAGACTAAGGAGGTACCAGGACTATGATGCAGAACATCGGAAACATATTGATCGGGATCGCGGTTGTGATTGCCGTGATCTTTGTGCTCAACTTGCTCAATAAGGCGGCTGAGTATCTCGAAGCCAAAGCTCTGGAAGCTGGCCGCGAGGATATTGCAGCTCTGATCGGAATGGCTAACAGTGCCATCACCCAGGCCGTGGCGTATGTCAACCAGACATACGTCGACAGTCTCAAAGCTGCCGGAAAATTCGACAAAGAGGCCCAGGTCGCAGCCTTTAACAAGGCGGTGACTGCTGCCGAGCAGATGCTCACGACTGACGTCAAGGACGCGATCATTGAAATGTACGGAGAACTCTCGAAGTATCTGGAGACAAAGATCGAGGAGACATGCAGATACCTCAAAACGGAGCCGAAAAAGCTCGAGGCGGAGAAAGATGCGGACACTGCAGTAAAAGCCGCCAGTGTGGCCGCTACGGTCGCCACGACAGCGATCAAGCAACTCAACGCAGAGGCACGAGCATCCACTCCGGTCAAGCCCGACGAGAGCGCGGACCGTTGCGTCGTGTGCGGTGAAATCGTTCCGGAAGGTACTCAGGTGTGCAAGTCGTGTCAGGACAAAGCACGCCCGGCCACAATTCAGGAATAACGGCGGCAAGTTATCCACATTTTCACATAGTAAAAGTGCACAAAAAGAACCCGGGGAGAGATCCCCGGGCCTTTTTTATTGTGTTTTTTCTGCTAGAGTCAACCGAAACGCAAAAGCCACGAACCCGCTATATATAAGCGGTCCGACCGTGTTCGGATAAGACTCATTTAGTGGACCAGACGGGAATCGAACCCGTGTCCGAAGAATAATCCCCTGTCCTTCTACGAGCTTAGTCTGTCCTTTGACATTCCCTCTGCCGTCCGGGAACAGACACCCTTACGGTTTTGGTAGCTT
>Ga0129312_1000357_pt1 | contig 41876 bp, 8 predicted proteins | sample O827metagenome_FD_94434 | JGI IMG/M metagenome (GOLD analysis project Ga0129312, IMG submission 94434) | Orangutan group fecal microbial communities from Wisconsin, USA - O827 metagenome | ecosystem: Host-associated > Mammals > Digestive system > Large intestine > Fecal | place: USA: Wisconsin... | reverse complement strand
ATGGCTGACACCCGCAGCGCAATCTATCCGGATGTTCCGACTTTCAAAGAGCTGGGCCACAACATGACCGTTCGCGCTTGGGCAGCTCTGGTTGCTCCTAAAGATACTCCGAAGGAAAAGCTGGAAGCTCTGCGCGCTGCTGCTAAAAAGGTTTGCGAATCCAAGGAATTCAAGGATTATTTCATGAAACAGGGTATCGACCCGACCTGCATTATCGGTGCTGATGCTGATAAGATGATGGCTGAAGACCATGCAATGTATGAAAAATTCCTGAAGAAAGCAAAATAAGAAATCGCCGTAAGGCGTAAATGAAAATGCCGACGCTGTAACCCGGAAGGGGTGCGGACGTCGGCGTTTTTGGTTGATGAGCTTGTCCAAAATAATATAGTAAATATATTATTTTGTAAAAAGGAAATTTTCTGATAGTAATTCTTGACAAAACTTTATGTAAGTGCTAAACTGAAATTAGTACTAAAACGAGATATAGTGCAAATAAAGTATCTTTAATAAAGCATACGGCTTTTGATAAAAGAAGCAAATTTCAGCTTCTGCCTATCTCGAATACAATAGAATATAAGCCTAGTCTGGAAGCTTCGTCCCACGCGGATGAATGCTTTGCAGGGAAGTTTGATGAGATTTCAACGCTGTTCCGCAACTGTAAAAAAGAGTCGCTGCATTATTAGGAAAAAAACTAACCTCTTACAAAGGAATGCTCCGATGATGACTTTAAGCCAGGGTACTGACAGACAGGTGTTTAGTAAAGGTCTACGAGAACGGACTTTATTAATTATTGGTAGTGCTTTGACTATAATAAATTAAGTGTCCTTTTTGCTTGATCTTGTGCTGAACAGAAACGGATATAGCACAGCTTAAGCCAAGTTAAGCTGTGTTTTTTATTTTACAGATGTTGGGGACAAATAAGAATCTCTTACTGTAGTGCTGTCGTAAAATCATTGCCGTGATGGCAGCATATAATATCGTTATGAAGTCACAAACTGTATTGATGAGTAGCAGTTTGCGGGGTTTTCATATATATTTGTACGGAGCTGTTATCTGTACAAAGGAGTTAGCAGAAACAGTGGTTGTTTCTGTTCGTTCCTTGCTTTTTGATAAGGGGGAATATATCATGAAGCTAAGTCAAAAAAAGTGGAAGTCACTTATTTCAGGTGTTCTTCTCGCAGCCAGTGCATCTAGCTTTCTCATAGCACCGGTATATGCCGCTGATTACAGCAAGCCTCTCATAGGTACGCTTAAAAAGGACAGCGAGATACTGAGTCCTGATGGTAATACCGTAACAGAAAATGACGGTAAACTTATCTATGATTTCCAAGGAAAGGACCATACATTTACTATTACCAATAAGGATGGTATTACTGCCCGCAAAGATAGCGTTTATAATAATGTAGGCGCAGACGGCAGCTATGGCACGCTCCATATTTATCAGACAAACGATAAGAGTAATGCCTGGGCCGGTGTAAACGGTTTTACTGCTAACAAGGGTACTATTATTGTCAACAGTAATCTGGATATCACTGCTACCTCGGAATATTCTTCCGTCGGTATTGCGGCAGCCAATAAGGGCAACCTGATTATCAACGGCAATGTAAAAATGCGCAAGGATAATGCAGAAAAGCCTTGGGGTATCATTACCGGTAATGTTCATGGTAACGTAGGACCCGGCGGTGCAACCAGTATGGGTGGCGATGAAAACTATACGGGCGCCCGTTGGCAGCCTGCAGGTATTTCTGTTGACTATACCCGCGGCGATATCACTATCAATGGTGATGTAGATCTTGCGGTACGCGGTACGGCTGTAAGAACCGATGCTTATCAGGCTGACGGAGATGTAGCCTCTTATGACTTGGCAACGATTTCGCTGCTGGGCAATTCTATCCGTATCGACACACCGTACAGAGAAGAAAACTATGTTGAAGGCTTCGGCAAATTCATAGAGCCGTATTATGCTTTGGCAAGCTACGGCGGTACGATAAATGTCAATGTAAAGAATCAGGAAGCGCAAAACGGTGAGGTAAAAATGGTCGGCAACGTGCTGGCGATGAAGGCTTCCGAAGAGGCTGAAAAGGCGCTGGTTTATCGTGACGGTCGCCTTAATATCGGTCTGACCACGCAGGATTCTTCCTGGAAGGGTGTAATTGATAATGCCGGTACCGCAAAAGCCGGTGAAGTAAACCTGTGGCTGCAGAACGGCGCACAATGGATTTACGAAAACGCATCCCGTAAGGATGGCCTTGATGCAAGTAATCTTGCTGATTACAGCAGACCGTACTACGAAAAATATGACGGCATTTCTCATCTGAGCAGTCTTGTCGGCGGTAAGGATAAAGCATCTGCCGGTATTATTAAGGTGAATGACAGCGATCCTATCCATATTGCCAATGCCGAGGGTGTTACCAAGGTATGGTATGAGCATGATGATGCTACGCCGAGCACCATTATCGGTGGTGATGTTAAGGTTCTTAATGCTAAGACCGGTACCGAAATGATGCTTTACACCGGCAACAACGGCATCAGCAAGGGCTTTGACGAAGGTGATACAGCTGCAGAGAAAAATAATGTCAGCGAAGTATTGAACTCTTTGGCACACAAGCTGTGGTACATGGCAGGTGACAGCAACCTTGCAGGCAGCGTATCTATTGCCGAAGGACTGACTGCTTCTTCCGTAACGATGAAGACCGGCAACATTACCTTTGCCGAGGGTGGCCAGGGCTTCTATGATTATACTCCTGAGAAAGACGATAAGACCTATGCAACCGGCCCGATTGTAAAATCCGAAAACATCGGTGAAACACGCGAAAGCGATATCAACGGAGTAGTTTCCGTTAATGTTACCGAAGCTCAGGATAGTGTAGCTTCCAGTGCTCCCAGTGCTATGTATGCAGCAGGCGAGGCAGAAAGTCCGCTTGTTGTTGATTTGCAGGGCCACACCTTGAAGCTCAATGCCAACAATCAAACTGCTAATTATGTGTCTACTGTTTACGTTGATGCAAACAAGAGCATGGAGATTAAGGATTCCAAAGGCAATGGTGTGCTGAAGGTTTCCGCCGGTCTTGGTGCCGATGGAAATACAGACACTAAAGCTAAGTATGTCTATGGCATTCGCGTAGGCGAGGGCGGCAACCTTACTGCAAACACCGATGTTGAGATAGACGGAGTAAAATCCGGTTCTACTCAGCGTGCTTATGGTGTATATGTAAGCACCAAAGGCAATGTTGTATTCGAAAAGGATTTAAGCATCAAGAATGTTTATACAGGCAACAAGGTTGGACCGAATACGGCCGGTATTTATGCAGACAGTTCTTCAAGTGCAGATGCTCCTGTCAATATCACGGTTAAGGGCAATCTTGATATTGAAAACGTATTGGGAAGTGCAATCCGTGTATTGAATAGTTCAACTGTATCTACTGCAGGTGCAACTATTAAAGCTGCGGATATGTCTAACGGTACGGATTATAGCCAATATTTTGCTTTGCAGGCTAATAAGGGTACCATCAACCTGAATACAGGTGAAGGCATTACTGCCGGAGTTCTGGACGTTACCGGTGACATGAAGCTAACTGATAATAAAGCTTCTGTTATCAATGTAAACATGACCAAGGGTTCTCAATGGACAGGCGCGGTAAGCAATATTCCAGGCAGCACCTATAATCCACCGGCCGGACAGTTTAATCTGACAATGGCAGAGGGCTCTGTGTGGAACCATGAAACCGGTCGTTCTGTAGATACACTGAAGACAACTTTTGCCGGCAGCAATGTTTCTAAGCTGGACGGCTCAGGTGTAATCTACCAGAATTCCGACAAAGGCATTACCGTATATGATTATAGCGGTGACACAACTGTTGTTTACGGCCATGATGCTGATAATCCACAGAACATCACCGGGGGTGACTTCACTGTCAAGACAGCAGCTGATGGCTCGAAGATTACTTTGGTAACCGATAGCCAAGGCATTAATGCCGGCTTTGAAGCTAATGATACTGCAGCAGAAAAGAATAATGTTAAGGAAGTACTGAACAAGCTAGCTAATAAGCTGTTCTATACCGGTTACAAGGATGCAAATCTTGCCGGCGTAGTTAAGATTGCCGATGGTCTGACAGCGTCTAGTGTAAGTGCTATTGTAAAAGCCTCCGGCGATATCACTTTCTCTGACGGAAGCAATGGAACGAAAAAAGCAGGACAGGGCTTCTATGACTATACTCCGGAAGAAGATAAGCCTGATTACAAGACTGGTGCTATTACTAAGTCGGAAAATATCAGTCTGAACCGCGAGGTAGACGATAAGGGTGTTGCACATATTAATGTAAATGAATCGAATGCCGGTAATAATAAATTTGCCAGCGCAATTTATGCAGGTGAGGAAACATCTCCATCTAAACCGATGACTGTAAATATGTCCGGTAAAGGTCTGGCTTTGAATGTTGCACAAACCGGCGGACAGGCAGCGGCTATTTACGCAGGCGCTAATACTTATATCAAGGTTATTAATCCGTCCGCAGAGCAAAAGCTTTCTATTACAGCTAATAATACGGATACCAGAGGCTCTCATGGCGTTTACGCTGACGGTAATGCACATTTGAATATTTCCGGTCCGGTAGAAATTACCGATATTGTTACTAAGGGAGATTCTGCAACCGGCATTAATATCCAGGGGCAGAAGAGCGAGATTAATATTGATGGCCCGCTGACAATCAGCAATGTCAAGGGCATTAGAGAACGTGGCGCAGGCATGAATGCTGCAGGTATTCAGGTAACAGGTGACACTTCCGCTGTAACTGTCAGTGGTCCGGTAGATATTTCCGGTGTACGCGGCAGCGGCATTAGGCTGACCGGTAAGGATACCAAGGTATCTGTCGGCGGCGGTACCATTACTGCAGCTGAAGACAGCGATAAATCGCATAATTTCTATGCAGTCCGCGTGGATAAAGGCACGCTGGACATCAATATGAAGGACGGCGCTGCAGGCGATACGACCACCAAGATTACCGGTGATATGTACGCAACCGGCCAATATGGCAAGAAGGTTGTGGAATACACCGGTGGCGAGCTGATTAACTGGAATGATGCAGGCATTCTCAATGTTGCTTTGACCGATAAGGATTCCTTCTGGAAGGGCGTTGCAGCTTATGACATGTATAATGACGACTATGGCAGCGGCGGCAACACCACGCATGATATCGGCCAGTTCAACCTGTATCTGCAAAACGGTGCAACCTGGACCAACGAACAGCAATCGCATGTGACAACTACAACCATAGCGTCCAAAAATCCTGTATGGACAGGCAGCACGCTGGCAACACTGCATGGCGGAAGCAGTGCGGCAAACGCAGGCCTGATTTACCAAAAGGATAATAATCCGATTTCTGTTGTAGATTACAGCGGTCACACTACTGTTTTCTATAATCATGATGCTAGTGATCCGACCAAGATTATCGGCGGCGATTTCAATATCACTAATGCAGCAAAGGGTTCTGCTATCACCTTTATAACGGATAATACCGGCATTACCTCCGGCTGGAACGAGAATGATGCCGGCGCAGATAAGGATAATGTTGCCAATGTATTGAACAACCTGGCAGGCAAGCTGTTCTATAAGAGCTACGCTGATGGCAACCTTGCCGGTGTTGTTAAGATTGCCGACGGTTTGACAGCTTCTTCCGCAGCATTGAAGACCGGCGATATTTCCTTCTCTACCGAAGACAGCGGTACCAAGACACCCGGTCAGGGCTACTATGAGTATAAACCGTCCGGCGAGAAGCCTGAGTATAATACCGGCGCTATCAAAAAGTCCGAGGATATCAGCAAAACACGTGAGCTTAATGCCAACGGCGTTGCCGATGTTAAGGTAACCGAGCCTACCATTCTTGATGGCTACAGCAAATTTGCTGCTGCTCTTTATGCGGATGATCCTACCGAAGCGATGACAGTAAAAATGGCAGGCAAAGGTTTGGCTTTGAGCTCTGTTGTAGAAGAGGGCGCGCAGGCTGCAGGCATTTTTGTAGCTAACGGTGCGAATATCACTGTTGCTAATCCGTCCGCAGAGCAAAAACTCGCTATTACTGCAACCAATAACAGCACCTACGGTGCTTACGGTATTTTCGTGAAGGGCACCGGTGCTAAGCTGAACATTTCCGGTCCGGTTGAAATTAACGATGTTACCACGAAGGGTGCTGCTGTCGGCGGCGTTCTGGTACGCGGTCAGAATACCGATGTTGTTATCGACGGCCCGCTGAAAATCAGCAACGTACAGGCAGCAGCTGATAACGGACAAGGCATCAACGGCTCCGGTATCGGTGTAACCGGTCTGGGCTCTACCGTTACTGTTAACGGTCTGGTAGATATCAGCGGTATTCACGGCAGTGCTATCCTGCTGAAGGAGGTTGGCAACAAGGTATCCGTTGGCGGCGGCAATATCGCAGCAGCGGCAGACAGCGACAAATCGCACAACTATTATGCAGCTCGTGTTGAAAGAGGTACGCTTGATATCAACATGAAGGACGGCGTTGCCGGTGATACTACTACCACCATCAGCGGTGATATGTATATCAACTGTCTGCATGGCATGAAGCCACCTTCCCTTGGCAGCGAAGAGCTTGTTGAGTATAAAGAGGAAGGCGTTCTTAATGTGGCTCTGACTGATGCCAACTCCTCTTGGACAGGCGTTGCAGCTCATGAGAAATATAAAACTGACAAGCATCAATATGGCTATGATATGCATGATGTCGGCGAATTCAATCTCTATCTGCAGAACGGCGCAACCTGGACTAACGAACAGCAATCTCACGTTACTACCACGACCATGGCGGACAAGAATCCGATTTGGGACGGCAGTACACTGGCGAGCCTCCACGGCGGCAGTGATGCGGCACATGCAGGCAATATCTTCCAAAAGGACAGCAAAAACATAACCATCGAAAATTACAGCGGCAACACCAATATTTTCTATGCTCATGAGGGTAATGGCGAAGCAGCTGAAAACTATAAAGCAGGCAATACTGTTATCAAGAGTGCTGCCAAAGACTCTGTTGTAAGCCTGATTACCGATAATACGGGTATCACTATGGGCAATAAAGAAAGTGTAGCAAATGTACTGAATGCCTTGGCAGGCAAGCTTACCTACACCAATTTTGCAACCGGTGAAAAGAATCTGAAGGGTTATGTAAAGATTGCGGATGGCCTGACAGCTTCCTCCGCAGCTCTGAAGACCGGCGATATTTCCTTCTCTACCGAAACAACAGGTACCAAGACACCCGGCCAGGGCTATTATGAATATGATGCAGTGGCCGAAAATACCTTTACCGATAAAATTACCGGCGGTAATGATAAGAAGTATGTAGAGGCTGGTATTGAAAAAGAAAAAGGTATTTACGATTTTACCGATAATACAATTATTAATGTAACTAAGGGTGACTATAGTTCTGAGTTGGGCGCTATTGAATCCAGCGGCGGCCCGATTACCATTAATGCCGACGGACAAAATCTGGACGTATCCTACCATGTTCTTAAAGGCAGCAATGTTGCACGGGCGGTAGCTACCGGCCTCAGCTACGGGAAGTCAAAGGATATTACCGTTAAGGCTAAGAGCCTGAAGCTTAGCACTGATACCACAGGCTTCTATGGCCAAGGTGTTTATGCAACCGGCGGTAAGATTACCATTGACGCAGACACAACCATTACTACATCTGCTCAGACAGAAAGCAATGGTATTTACAGCGGCAGCGGCGGTACTGTTACCGTGAACGGCAATCTGGATATCAAAAAAGATAGCAAGGCAGCCAATTACATTGCGCTGAAGTCTGACGATAATGGAGTTATCAACGTCAATGTTAAGAATGGCAAGGCAGGCAACGGTATTGTCAAGATTGATGGTGACGTCTTAACTAAGTCTGCAGAAACCTATGATTATTGGGAAGATGAAACAACTTCTACTTCTTCTACCGTTAATCTGGCATTGCAGGGCGCAGACAGTTCCTGGAACGGTCGCAGCCTGTACGAGGTTACTTCTTCCGGCGATGACAAGACAGGCTACGGCAACTTCAACCTGTGGCTGACAGATGGTGCAACCTGGACTAACGAGAAGAATGGCAAGGATGTTCCGAACGGTTTTGCAGGCAGCCATGTAACCGCCTTTACCGGCGGCGCTGATGCAGCACATGCAGGCAATATCTTCCAAAAGGACAGCAAGAACCTGACTATTGATAAATACAGCGGCAACACCAATATCTTCTACGCACATGAAGGCAACGGCGAAGCAGCTGCCAACTACAAGGCAGGGGACACAATTATTAAAGCAGCAGCAGTAGGTTCTGCGGTAAGCCTGATTACCGACAATACCGGCGTTGCTATGGAAAATGCCAACAGTGTAGCCAACGTACTGAATGCATTGGCAGGCAAGCTTACCTACAGTAATTTCGCCAAAGGTGAAAAGAATCTCACTGGCGTTGTGAAGATTGCTGATGGCCTGACAGCTTCCTCCGCAGAATTAAAGACCGGCGATATCAGCTTTAATGATGCAGGCAAGGGTTTCTACGATTATACTCCTTTGGATCCTTCCCACATCACCGATAAAATTACCGGCGCTCTTGATGAAACGTATGTGAAGCTGGGTATTGAAAAAGAAGAAGGTATCTACAACTTCAGTATTGATACGACTATCGATGTTACCAAGGGCAAGGATACAAACCTTACAGCTATCGGCTCCAACGGCGGGCCTGTTACCATCAATGCAGATGGCAAGGCTTTGGATGTTTCCTTCCATGCTACCGAAGGCAATTATGCGGCCCGTGCGGTTGCTTCCATCAAGTACGGCACAGGTGAGGATATCACTATCAAAGCAGGCAGCCTGAAGCTCAGTGCTGACACCGTCGGCGATGAAAGCCAAGGCATTTTCGCTATGTCCGGTTCCACCATTACCATCGATGCGGATACTGCTATTACTACCTCTGCGAAGAAGGACAGCAACGGTATTTTTGCCGGCAGAAGAGGCACTGTCAACATGACAGGCAACCTGGAAATCAATGAGGATACCGGTGCAGAAAAATACTATGCACTCAAGACCGACAGCAACGGTATTATCAATGCCAACGTTAAGGATGGTGCTGCAGGTGACGGCATCGTCAAGATTAACGGCGATATCTACACAAAATCCGTAGCAAGCTATGACCGTTGGGATGATGAAACCACCATCACCGCTACTACCATTAATTTGGCTCTGAAGGGTGCGGACAGCTTCTGGAACGGCCGCAGTCTGTACAATGCTTCTGTAGCAGGCAGCGATACCACCAGCTACGGCAACTTTAATCTGTGGCTGGCAGATGGTGCAACCTGGACTAACGAGAAGAATGGCAAAGAGGTTCCGAACGGATTTAACGGCAGCCATGTAACCGGCTTTACCGGTGGCGCTGATGCAGCACATGCCGGCAACATCTTCCAAAAGGACAGCAAGAATCTGACTATCGATAACTACAGCGGCAACACCAACATCTTCTATGCACATGAAGGCAACGGTGAAGCAACTGCCAACTACAAAGCAGGCGACACTATTATCAAGCATGCGGCAGAAGGCTCTGTAGTATCCATGATTACCGATAACAGCGGTATTGCAATGGATAACGAATACAGCATAGCTAATGTGCTGAACGCATTGGCAGGCAAGCTGACCTACAGCAACTTTGTAACAGGTGAGAAGAACCTGACAGGATATGTGAAGATTGCCGACGGCCTGACAGCAAGCAGCAAGGCTATGCAGACTGGCGATATCTCCTTCAGCAGCAAGGACGGCAAGGGCAGCTTAAAGGATGGATCTATTACTCCGGGCCTCACTTATCCGGAAACCCAGACTCCTGAAAGCAGCAAGCTCAACAACGCTATTACTGGTGATGCCAAGGCTGATTACAACTATAAGAAGAATGGTATTTTGAAGGCTGACGGTAAATACATCTTTACTCAGAATCCTTCTGCAATCGAAGTTAGCGAAGGTGCTGCAGTAGACGTAAATGGTAAAGATGTTGAAATTGATACCACCAATGCTTTGCTGGAGCTGAAGGGTAAAGATGCAGGCATCGATGCGGTTGACGCAAACGTTAATATCAAGGGCGATACTAACATCAGCGGTGAAACCGGTATTATTGCGAATAACAGCAATGTAACTATGGCCGGAGGCAGCAAAATTATCGGCAGAGGCGGTAAAGCAATTTCCGCATTCGGCGGCGGTAAGGTACGCATCGACAGCAATCTACCGCTGTACATCAGAGGCCTCATTTATGCTAGAAGCGGCCAGATTTATCTGAAGGGCGGCAACGGCAGCAATATTGAAGGCGACCTGGAAGCAAGCGATGGCGGCGAAGTTGATGTTAATCTGAGCGGCGACGGAAATGTTATGTGGGGTGCTTACAGGACTGACGAAAACAGCTGCGTTAAAGTATATGTTGATGAAGGCGCAACTTGGAATCTTACCGATGGTGAGGATGAAACTAAGACTGAGGGCAAATCCCTGCTGAGAATGGCCAAGGGGGCGGCAGCTCCGGAAACCGGCCTGATTGTTAAGGGCGGTGCAACCGATAAGCAGAGCGGCTTCCTTAATATGACCAATAGAAGCAAGACTCTGGATATCGCTCATTACAGCGGTTGGGAAACCATTATCTATAACCATGATGGTGCAGGCGATAAGGTTACCGACTACAAATCCGGCAATACCATTATCAGCAGGGCTGATAAGGATTCCGGCGTAATCCTGTCCACCGACAACAGCGGCATTACTATGACCGATAAGAAGGCTGTTGAAGCAACTCTGGCAGCATTGGCGCAGAAGGTTACCTACAAGGACCATGAAGCAAACGCTGCTAACCTGACCGGTAAGGTACAGATTGCCGAAGGCCTGACATCCTCCAGCGCAAGCCAATATATCGGCAAGCTGCACTGGGATGCAAACGGCGTAGGCCAGTATGATAAGGACAGCGTTAACTGGAAGGAAATTTACAACGGCGATTACGAAACCCTGGTAATGAAGGGCGTAAGAAGCGCTGCAACCACCTCCATGCACAGCTGGCGCGACAACATGCAGGATACCTACACCGGTGCAGATCTGGCTGACGAGGACGGCATCTTTGTTAAGGCTCTTTGCGGCAAGACCAGCTCCGATGTTAAGGGTGTTAAAGATGACAACACCTATCGCGGAGTACAGGTTGGCTTTGACAAGGCTCTGGCAAACGGTTGGCATGCAGGCGTAGCCTTTGACTACCGTAACGGCGATTCCAACTACCTGTTGGGCGGCAAGGGTGACAATCAGCTCTACAGCCTGGGCGTATATGGCGTGAAGAATTTCGAAGACCAGTCCTACCTGCGCGTAGCAGCAAAAGCCGGCCGCGTTGAAAACGAATACGACGTTTATAATGAAATCCGCAGCCTGAAGCTGCATGGCGATTATAAAGCCAACGCTTACGGCCTGACTATGGAATATGGCAAGACCTTCGGCAGCGAGGCAAGCTACTTCACTCCGAAAGCACAGCTGACCTGGTCTCAGGTAGGTAGCAAGGATTACACTGCACGTACTCCGAACGACAGCATGAGAATCGGCCAGGACGCTTACAGCAGCCTGGTAGCACGCTTTGGCGTTGAAGCAGGCGCTAAGAGCGAAAAAGGCCACGTATACGTTGGTCTGTACGGTGCGCATGAATTCAACGGCGATATCAGCGCAAGCTACTTCGCTAAGGACGGCGGCATGAAGCACACCAGCTTCGATGGCAAGGATACCTGGATGGAAATGAGCATTGGCGGCAGCTATGATCTGAGCGACAACTGCCATATCTATGCAGACTTTGCCAAAGACTTCGGCGGCGACTTTGAGCGCAAGTGGAAGGCAAGTGCAGGCCTGCGCTTCGAATTCTAATCTCTTAAACAGATTATTTCCCCTTCTTTTATAAACGGGCTGTGGCGCTTCAAGGCAGCGCCGCAGCCACCTCCAAAAACTTATAAAACTAATAAATTAAAAATCGGAAAAAACAAGAAAACAGCTATCTGTCGGCAAGCAGATAGCTGTTTTATCTTTATAGTACAGAGAAAGCATAGTTAACCGGTGTTATGTGATTATGTTTACGCTTTTGCGTATAGAGTAAATACGCAATAAAATTCAGTTTTTTACTTGACGTAGCACGCTATATATGGTAGACTCTATATGATAAAAAATACCAATAACAGAAAAATGTAAGTAATACACCCCTGAGAAAAAATGTTCTTTACAAAAGGAAAAAATTACTACTGCTTTGTTATTAAAAAATTATAGAATTATAAGCGATCAGGTGAGGATATTTTGCCGGATATCTTCTTAACAGGGAAGTCTGATGTGATTTCGACGCTGTTCCGCAACTGTGAAAGAGAGCTGCTTTGTCGTTAAGCTGTTGCTTAAACCTCTTACCAAGGGATAAAGCTGCAATGATCTTAAGCCAGGGTACTGACTGATTGTATATATTAAGAGTCTACGAGATTAGACGCGCTTAATGAGAGGGAATTTTAGGCATTTGAATTGCAAAATTTTCCTTTCGTTGTTAGTGTGTGCTAATCTTTTTTTGTTTTTTATAGATGAAAAATTTTATATTTTAAGCAATTATATTGCAAGGAGTGAGAGTATGAGGAGTTATCAACAAAAAAAATGGCAGTTACTGGCTGCCGGCGTTTTGATGTCAGTATGCACGTCATGCTTTACTGCACAGCCTGCCTGGGCCGCAGAATATAATAAAGGCCTTACCGGTAAAGCAGATAAGGATGCGCCGATGCTTAATGCTGACGGCAACACTGTGGTGCTTGATAAAGGCACCAAAACAGTAACCTATGATTTTAAGGGTACAGACAACACCTTTACTGTAGTAAATAAGGATGCTGTCGCTACCAAAAACGGCTATAACTATGTTTACAACAATATAGGCAGTGACGGCAGTAAGGGTACTTTATATCTGCGCCAGACCAATACCCATTCTAACGATTTCAGTGACGTAGCAGGCTTTGCCGGCAGCAACGGCAGAATTGAAATCAACAGTAATCTTGATATCAATGCTTATTCCGCATATGCTTCCGTTGGTGTCAGTGCGGGCAGCGGCGATTTGATTATCAACGGTAATGTGAAGATGCGTAAGGATGATCCATCTAATCCGTGGGGCATTATTACCAACAACGTTCACGGCAACATCGGTCCCGGCGGCGTAACCTCCATGGATCCGACTGACGTTAACTATACCGGCGCACGTTGGCAGCCGAATGCCTTCAGTGTTGGCTATACCGGCGGCAGTATTACCGTTAACGGTAATGTGGATGTAGCTGTACGCGGTACTGCGGTGCAGACCGGCGTGTATAATGCTTCTGCAGGCGTGCATCCCTACAATCTGGGCAAAATCAGCCTGGTAGGCGATTCTATTAAAATCGAAACTCCGTCTGACGAAAGAAAAGCAGACGGCAGCTTCAAGGAAGCATATTATGCTTTGGCAAGCTATGGCGGTACAATCAATATCAACGTAACTGATGCTAATAATAATACGGATAAAAGCTCTGTTGAAAACGAAAAGCTGGAGGCTGCTGAAGGCAAGACAACCAATATCATCGGCAACGTTATTGCTTTGAAGCGCTCTGAGCGTACCGATAAGCCTGATGTATATCAGGACGGCCGTCTGAACATCGGCCTTACCACCAAGGATTCCACCTGGAAGGGTGTTGTTGACAACGCCGGTACCGACCATGCAGGCGAGGTCAATGTATGGCTGAGCAACGGCGCGCAATGGACTCATGAAGCAACCTCTCGCGTTGACGGCCTGGATTATAGCAACATGCCGGCATACAGCAAGCCGAGCTATGATAACTTTGACGGTACTTCTTATGTAAATAAACTGGTTGGTGGCAAAAACGCTGCCGGCAGCGGCTTCATTTATCAGAACAGTGATGTTAAGCTGAATTTTGCTGATTACAGCGGTTATAATACCATTGTTTATAAGCATAATGAAAATGGTACCCAAAAGGAGCATTATATCGGCGGCGATACTACTATTCAGCATGCGAATGCAGGTGCTAATGTTACCCTGGCAACCGATAATAGCAAGATTAACCTGAAGGATGATAAAGAGGTTGAAGCAGTACTGAATGCTTTGGCAAGTAAGCTGACCTATAGCGGATATGTGAAGGATGAAAGAAATCTTTCCGGTACTGTTATGATTGCTTCCGGTCTGACTGCTTCCGGCATTACTGCCGAAGCCAAGGGCATGATCAGATTTAACGAAGCAACCGGTGAAGGCGGTTACACTAAACCGCAGGAGGGTGAACAGAATACTGCCAACATCAACAGCGGTATGACCGGTACTTCTGCCGACAGTGATTATACCGATGCTAATATCCGTCAGGATGACGGCTCTTATAAATTTACTCAGGCTACTACGGTAAATGTGGCTGACGGCACTGCTATTGATGCGGCAGCCAACATTAAAATCAATGCGGAAGATACTGCTTTGACACTGGATGCCAAGAAGGGTATTGTTACCAACGGCAAGACAGTAGATATTTCTGCGCGTACCTTACATCTGTCCGCACAGGAGGATGCTATTACTGCCGACGGCGGCAAGGTAACAAGCCTGGGCATTACTAATATCAACGAGAACGATAATACCGATAAGCCTGCAGCAAAGAATGCTGTTAAGGCAACCAATGGTGCCGAGGTTACTTTGGGCAACGGCGTAATCAAAGGCAGCATTATCAGTGACGGTTCCGTAGTCAACATAAATAAGGATAACTTCGATAAAGAGGGCAATTACAAGACCGGTTCCGTAGAAGGCAACCTGGCTGTTTCCGATGTCGGTGAAATTGACCTGACTGTTGCCGGCGGTAAATTCGTGGGCAGCATTGTCAAGACCGGTGATGTGGCAGCTGCAGCTCTGGGCGACGACGGCACTGTTAATCTGAGACTGACTGACGGCGCAGTATGGACCGGCGCTCATAAGAACGCTGATGCAGCGCTTAATCTTACTCTTTCCGGTGCTGCCTGGAACAATACCAATACAGACGCAACCTATGTAAGCAGCTTAAAGGGCGGCAAGGGCGTTGTAAAAGCAATTAAATATATCAATCCGAACGGCGGCAATAATGAGGAAGTAGAAATTCCTGTTAACGGTTTTATCAGCATGGCTCCAGATGCCGGTGCTGTTACCGTGGGCAGCTTCGGCGGTACTCATATCGTAAGCTACGATCATGATAATGCAGGCACCGATGTAAGCGATTACAAGGGCGGCAACTTCACCGTGGAAAAGGCCGATAAGGATTCTATGGTGATTGCGGCAACAAGCAGTAAGAACATTAAAACCAATGACCAGGATGCGGTTGAAGCAGCGTTCAAGGCATTGAGCCAGAAGATTTACTACGGCAATGCCGGCGTTGATGAAAACCTGATCGGTAAGACTATGATTAGCTCCGGCCTGACCTCCTCCAGCGTTTCCCGTTGGCTCGGCGACATGAAATTCGACAGCGCTAACGGCGGCGTAGGCAGCTTTGTCGGCGGCAGCGGTGTTAATATTACCGGCGACTACGAAACCGCACTGATGAAGGGCGCAAGAGCGGCAACCACCAGCGCAATGCTTTCCTGGCGCGATAATGCTGCAAACGTAATTTATCGCGGCGACCTGCTGCGTGCGCATATGGAGAGTGACGGTATTTGGGCTAAGACCTATGGCGGCAAGGATACCTACAATGCGAATGCGGTTGATCTGAGCAACAACTATTGTGGTGCACAGGTTGGTTTTGACCGTATGTATGACCACGGCTGGATTGCAGGCGCTGCTATTGATTATCAGAAGGGCAGCTCCAGCTACAATTATACCGATGATGATTTCGGTACTATCGGCGGCAATACCGGCGATAACAAGCTGTACAGCTTCGGCCTGTATGCTTCTAAGGATTTGGGCGATGGCGCACATCTGGATTTTGCAGCTAAGGCCGGCAGCGTACGCAACGAGTTCAGCGTACACAACGGCATCGGCACCGAGCTGAGCGGTACCTACAGAAACCGCGGCTACAGTGCTACCGCAAGTCTGGCAAAACGTATCGGTACAGATAAGAGCTACCTGGAGCCTCAGGCACAGCTGACCTGGGCACATCTGGGCGGCAGAAACTTTGCTGCCGTAACCGACGGCGGTGAGGTTCTGGACGTTAACCAGGGCAACTACAACAGCTTGGTTGGCCGCTTGGGCTTAGAGCTTGGTAAAACCGGCCGTCTTGGCTCTGTTTATGCACGCTTCGGCCTGGCGCATGAGTTCTCCGGCGATATTACCGGCAGCTACAGCGCAGAGGACGGCGGCAGCAAGACTACCTCTGTAGAAACTAAGGGAACCTGGGCAGAAATGAGCCTTGGTACTACCCTGAATATTAAACCTAACGCAAGCGCATATTTTGATGTTTCCCGCAGCTACGGCGCAGATTACGAGCATGACTGGAAGTTCAGCGGCGGCCTGCGCTTTGCACTCGACCGCCTGCCGAAGCAGGAGCAGGAAATCAGCGGTAAGGCTGAGGCTGAACAGTTCATTGCAGGTAATGCGGTAGAGGTTCAGGAAAATGCGGCTGCTAATGTAAAAACCGACGCTATGCCGGGCATTGCTGCACAGGAGCAGGCTCTCAATGCTCAGCCTTCAGTGCAGGAAGCAGAAGAAACTACTGCTGTTGCAGAGCATTCCGAGCCGACTTATGTTGAAACCGTAACCACCTACGATGCACCGGAGCCGACTGCAGCAGACTTTGACGAAATGAGCTTTGAGCTGGCACCTATCGTTGTTACCGCTTCCCGTATGGAGGAATCCATCCTGAAGGCTAAAGCAGATATGAGCGTTGTCGGCCGTGAAGAAATCGAGCAGATGCACATGGACAACGTGGAAGAGGTTCTGCGTACCGTTCCGGGCGTACAGTTCCTGGATTACGGCTCCAACGGCCTGAATGCCAACGTAAGCGGTATCCGCATCAACGGCAGCAAGGACGTTGTTATCCTTGTTGACGGCGTTCGTGTTAACGACTTCAAGGGCGCAGGCAGCAGCGGTTATATGTTTGCCGCACTCATGAACAATATGGATAACATCGAGCGAGTCGAGGTAATGCGCGGCAGTGCTGCTACCATGTACGGCAGCGGTGCTAAGGGCGGTGTTATCAACATCATCACCAGAAGACCTGAGGGTGCAAAAACCGTTATTGATATTGCCAAGGGCAGCTTTGGCAAGGAAGCCTATAAATTCAATACTCAGGCTGCCAAAGACAAGGTAAGCTACAATATTTACCATGACAGAACTATTTCCGGCACCAGCAAGGACGGCAGCGGTAAGGAATGGCCAGGCCAGAGCAATACCAAGAGCAGCGGTGCTAAGTTTGAGTATAAATTCAACGATGCCAATAAGCTGACCTTGAACTATGAAACCATCGGCTCCAACTTCAGCGGTACCGACCTGGTATACGGCGGTCATTATGTAGGCATGTACGACAGCAATAGCGTAACCCTGAAGCATGATTGGCAGATTAACGATCAGTGGAGCAATTCTCTGATGTATCGTGCAACCAAAGAAAAATCCTCCTGGGATAAGCCGGGCGGAGAGGATACTGATATTTCCGAGCCGATTACAAGCAATCTGGAATATAAGCTGTATAGCGATAACTTCAAATACCAGACCGACAGATATACTATGGTCGGCGGTATCGAATACAGCAAGGGCAAGGATAACACTAACCACAAGGAAACCAATAACACTTCTCTGTTCCTGCAGGGAGATTGGGAGCTTGTACCGCATGTAACCTTATCTGGCGGTATTCGTCACGACAGACCGGACAGCTATGACTGCCATAACTCCATCAGCTATAAGCTGGGTTGGGATATTACCGAGAAGGATACCCTGTATGCGGGCCGCAGCGATTACTACATTCTGCCGAGTCTGACACAGCTGTATGACCATAAATACGGTAATGCAGATCTGCGTGCTTCCGAAGGCCGTACAACGTCTATCGGTTACAACCACGAATTTACACCCGATAATTACATGATGCTGAGCTGGTTCGAAACTAAATCCGATGTTGGCATGACTATGAACAGCACCACCGACAAGGACGATCCGAACTATGGCCAGTATCAGAACAGCATAGGCGGCATTTCCCGCGGCTGGAACGCACAGTACAATGCTCGTCTGAGCGATGCTGTAACTGTTAAGCTGGGCTGGGCACATCTGTTCTATGATGAGAAGGACAGCTTTACTCAGGGCTATGCACCTAAGGATAAAGCAACCTTCGGCGTATATTACGACAAGGATAAATTCAGTGCTGCCTTCGACGGCTTCTACTTCATCCGTGATAAACGCGGCATGAAGGAAGGTGTTAAGGGCTGGCCTTCCGATAAGTATGGCGTTTACAACCTTGCTCTTAACTACACAGCTGATAAGCAGACTAAGTTCTACGTTAAAGTAGACAACATCTTCAACAAGCTGTGGGCTGAGCACACAGACGTTATCTGGGGCGGCGGTGCCGACAGCTGGTATGCTATGCCGGGCAGAAGCTTTATCGTTGGCATGCAGTACACATTCTAAGATAAACAGACTCATGTTATATACGGAGCAGTAACTTCTGCTCCGTAGTATATAAAAAACTTTTTTGATGAATGTAAAGGAGATTTTATCATGGCAAAAGCTGCTAAAGAAGAAACTAAAGTAACCGAAATGGAAAACAAAATCGAGAAAATGACTCAGTTCCTGGCTGACAATAAAATCGAATGCTTCGATATCCAAAAGCTGGAGGACGAGCACCACACTACTATCTTCCGCAGCCGCATGGAAGTTAAGGGTCAGCTGCTGCCGATGGCATTGCTGATGGATGACAGCGTTTATATGCTGCTGCAGGTGCAAATCGCTCCGCAGGTAATCGATGAAGAAAAGCTGAAAGCACTTGCCGGTGCTATCAACAACATGAACAACAATGTTCGTCCGTTCAAATTCACCGTTTCCGAGAGAGGCGACTTCATGCTGAACGCATGCATTACCGCCGAAAACACCACCTTCAACCCGGCTCTGGTAAACGCTATCATGGGTGAGGCTGTTAAATTCATGGAAGCACAATACAGCAACATTATGGAAGCCGTTTGGGCTAAATAAGGAGAGTGACAGAAATGAAAAAGAAACTTATGACCTTACTGATGAGCGCCGTTATGGCTTTGGGTATCAGCGCCAGCGCTTTTGCCGCACCTGTAGGTGTTGTTAATGTTAATGCCGTTCTGAACAGCTATCCGGGAATTACCGAAATTGCCAAATCCGTAGCACAGGAAAAAACTCGCCTGCAGGAGGAGTTCAACAAGCAATCTGCTAACATGAGCGATGCGGATAAGCAGGCTCTGGCTGAAAAACTCAGCAAGCAGCTGGCAGACTTTGAACAGAAGAAGATGGCTCCTGTACAAAGAAAAATCAACAAAACCATTCTTGACGTAGCTAAAGCAAACAATATTGACAGCGTTGTAAATATGAATGCTATGGTAGCAGGCGGCAAGGACCTTACCGACGAGGTTATCAAAGCGCTGAAATGAACGCAGCGTGTTTATGATAAACTGAATAATTTTGTTATGAAATCGCAGGCTGCGTTGATGAGAAGCAGCCTGGCCGGTTTCCGTATAAACTGTGCGGAGCCCGATTCCGTGCAGAGGGGTTAGCAGAAGCAGTGGTTGTTTCTGCTTTTTCCTGATTTTTTGATAAGGAGGACTATATGCTGAAGCTTAGTCAAAAGAAGAGAAAAGCCTTTTTAGCACTGGCCGTTGCCGCAGCTGTTTTAGGTGCTAATAATGCATTCGCATCAAGCGTGCATGACAAGGCTATTTCTGAGAGTAACCAGTATGGCAGCGCTATGCGCACATATTGGCAAAAAGCAGGTGTTTATAATGCCAAAACACACACCTACACCTTTAATGAGGATGTAACCTTAAAACCCAAGGCATCGGAACAGGAGTTTAATAACTGGACTCCCATGTTCGGCGGTATCTATATCGCCCGCAACAATCCTGTCACCATTGATATGCAAGGTCATCGTCTTGATATTGCACTGAATGTTGACCAGCCGAATGGTGTTACTAACGTTTATAATGTAAATCCCAATGCTATTCATGTTAGCTCTGCCGATCTGGTGATTAACAATGTCAAGGGTATGGAGCTTTCTGCTGCCGGCAGCTTTTTGTCCAGAGGCAAGCTGCGCGGTATTTACGTTGCAGGCACCAATCAGGAGGGTTCCTACGGCGACGGCAAGGGACTTGCCAGCCTGACCATCAATAATGCTGATGGTTGGGAAAATGCTGTAAAATTCCATTCCAGCCAGCCTCAGGTTGAAAATGCTATTGAGGTATGGAAAAATACCGGCAGTGCCGACCTGAAGATTTCCGGTATGGTTGATCTGTATGTAGGTAATGACAGCGATGTTATCACCGTAAGGGGCGGTAACTCCTCTTATGATATCGAAGAAGCACCTACCGCTTATATCGGTGGCGGCGCAATTAAGGCTGCTATGGGACGTGCTGCAAATGTCAGCGGCGGTGAGCTGTATGTCAATTCCAAGCTGCAGGACGGCTCCATTATCGCTGCAGACGGCAGCCGTGACGTACAGGTTGAAGGCAATATACTGGTTAAGGATTTGCAGAAAAACCAAGGTATTCTGACTTTAGGCATGAATACTGCTGATTCCTATTTCAAAGGTACTATTTCTAATGATAACGGTGCCGGCGATGCCTATATGCTGCTTGCCAACGGTGCTCAATGGACCAATGAGAGCAAGGGCGATTATGGTTATCATGGCAGCAGCCTGAAGCAGCTTGCAGGCGGTGAGGCTGATGCCAAAGCAGGCAACATCTTCCAAAAGGACAGCAGCAGCCTGACTATTGACAGCTACAGCGGTAACACCAACATTTTCTATGCACACAGCGGCAACGGTGAAGCAGCTGAAAACTACGCAGCAGGCAACACTGTTATCAAGGGTGCGGCAAAAGGCTCTGTAGTATCCATGGTTACCGATAACACCGGCGTTGCTATGGATAATAAAGACAGCGTAGCCAATGTGCTGAACGCTTTGGCAGGCAAGCTGATCTACAGCAACTATGTAAACGGTGAGAATAACCTGACCGGTTATGTTAAGATTGCCGACGGTCTGACTGCATCCTCCGCAGCACTGAAAACCGGCGACATTTCCTTTAATAAGGAAGATGGCAAAGGCTCTTACTCTGCCGGTGCGGTTAAACCCGAAGTTCCGGCTGTAAAAGAATATACCCAAACTATTACCGGCTTTGATCTTGTTGACAAAGAATATGCAGATATAATCAAGGACGGAGTATATAAGTTTACAGAAGACAGCAAAATTACCAATCAATATGGTATGGACATTATTGAAGATGCCCAAATTGATGCAACAGGTAAAACATTAACCTTGGTTGTCGATAATCCGGCAGATCAGGGCGCAGGCATCAAGGTTAACCCCGGTTATTCTTTGAATATTAAAGCTGATACCGTAAAAATGGAGCTTACAGGTGAAGATATTTCTTCTAATGGCCTGAAGGGTATTAATATTACAAAGGCAGGCGGTAATCTGACCATTGATGGCAAGCTGGATATTACTGCTAACGGCGATAACAATACTATTGGTGTTTATAACCAGGGCAATGTTGTTGTCAATGGCGATGTAAAGCTGGATATTGAAGGCAATAACGGCGGTTATCAATACTATGGTGCAACAGGTCTGTATGCAACCAGCGCTATGGGCAACAGCAAGGGTGGTACAATTACCGTTAATGGTGATGTGGACTTCCAAGGCAATGCTAACGGTATTTGGGCAAATGCCGGCGGTGCTGTTGTAGACGTTAACGGCGGCGGCAGCATTATTGTAAAAGAAGGTCAAGACATGGGTTATGCTGCTATTAAGGCAGAAAACGGCATTGTCAACATGAACGTTCTTAAAGATGAGGCTGGTAATGTTACCGGTGCGGATAATAATGCTGTAACAATTAAAGGTAATTTGAGCCTGGATACCGGTGCAGTAAATTCTGTTGATATTCATGGTGTTAAGAGTGAAATCAATCTGGGCTTGTCAACTGCTGAATCCAGCCTGACCGGTGTTGTACAAAACAGCTTTGCCGAAGCAGGCAAAAAAGCCGGCGACAAGACCTTTACCGGTGATGCAAACCTGTGGCTGCAAAACGGTGCAACCTGGAACAACGAGGTAGTAGACGAGATTATCAGAAATCCCTGGGGCGGCGAGGAATGGGCAGGTAGCCGTATAACCAACTTTACCGGCGGTGCAAGCGATGCCAAAGCAGGCAACATTTTCCAAAAGGATGATAACAGCCTGACAATCAGCAATTACAGCGGCAATACCAATATTTTTTATGCTCATACTGGCAATGGTGAAGCAGCTGAAAACTACGCAGCAGGTGATACCGTTATCAAGGGTGCGGCAGAAGGCTCCGCAGTAAGCCTGATTACCGATAACACCGGCGTTGCTATGGACAACAAGGACAGCGTTGCCAACGTACTGAACGCATTGGCAGGCAAGCTGACCTACAGCAACTATGCAAACGGCGAAAACAACCTGACCGGTTATGTGAAGATTGCCGACGGCCTGACTGCTTCTTCCGCAGCATTGAAGACCGGCGACATTACCTTTAGCAAAGAGAACGGCAAAGGCAGCTATCCTACCGAAACTCCTGTTGTTCCGCCTAAGACAGAGTTCACTACTACTCTGACCGGTGATACTGCAGCAGATACCGAATATGCTGGCAACATCCAGGATGGCAAGTACGTTTTCGGTGCTAATACTACGATTAACGCTGCAGCTAAAAATGCTGTAGAGGTAAAAGCACCGCTGACCATTGATGCAGGCAACAACCAGCTGGTATTGATGGCTAAACAGGGTGATTACACCAGTGCTAGTCCTCTGTTTAAACAGGCTGTTGATGGTACAACCACCATTAAAGCCGGCAAGCTGGTAATTAAGAACGGTCCGTCTGACTTCAACGAACGCACCGGTATGGAAGTAACCAAGGGCAGTGTTGATATCACCGGTGACGTTGAGATGAAGCTCTCCTCCCTGTCCAATGCTTACGGCGTTTATGTAAAAGCTAACGGCAGCAAGGTTGCTGTTCACGGCGATTTGAAATTAGCAGATAGCGAACAGTTTGACAGCATCAACGGCTTGTATGTAGAAAACACTGCTGATTTTGGTGCCAAGACTTCTGCTATTACTGTAGACGGCAAGGCTGACATCAATCTTCATAATGGTAATGCAATTACTGCTATCAGAAACGGCTCTACTGTTTCTGTCGGCGGTGGCAATATTAAAATTGCGAAGAACAACAGCAAAGAATTCTACGCTCTGCAATCTGATGGCGGCGTTGTTAATGTTAACATGAATGCTGACAAGAACGCAGCAGGCACTACTACTACCGTAATTGAAGGCAACATCAGCGCTTATGGCGAAAAAGCTAATAAAGCTTGGGATATGGATGTTACCGACAGCATTATCAATATAGGTTTGGCGGATAAGAAATCCTCCTGGACAGGTACAGCCTTTGCGAATGATCTTGGCACCGGCGGCTTATCGTATAAAGGTATCGTTAACCTGTATCTTGCTAACGGCGCAACCTGGAACAATGAAGCATGGGGCAAAACCAATGCAGCATTTGACGGCAGCCATGTAACTAAGCTGGCAGGCGGTGCAAGCGAAGCTGCTGCAGGCAACATCTTCCAAAAGGACAGCAATAACCTGACCATTGATAACTACAGCGGCAACACCAACATCTTCTATGCACATACCGGCAACGGTGAAAACGCAAGCAACTATGCAGCAGGCGACACTGTTATCAAGGGTGCGGCAGCAGGCTCTGCAGTAAGCCTGATTACCGACAACACCGGCATCAGCATGGATAACGATGCAAGCGTAGCTAACGTACTGAACGCATTGGCAGGCAAGCTGACTTACAGCAACTTTGTCAACGGTGAAAACAACCTGAACGGTTCTGTTAAGATTGCTGACGGCTTGACATCCAGCAGCCAGACCTTGAAGTTTGATACCATTAAATTCAATAAAGATACCGGTAAGGGCTACACCAAAGAAGAAACAGTTAATCCGGGTGAAGGCGAAAAGACTACCTTTACCGATGCTATCACCGGCGAAAAACAGGGCGTTTACAGTGCCGTACAGCAGGAGGACCTGTCCTATGTATTCACCGAGGATGCAAGCGTAACCGTTAACCAGATGACTCATAAGGAAGCAGATCCTGATTGGGCAGGCTCCTTCATCATCAGCGGTGCAGCTGTACAGAATGCCGCAGGTGTTGAAAATCTGGTAATCAAGGCTGAGGACAAGACTCTGAAGCTGAACGTAGCTCTGGACGACAAGACTGTTCCGCCTGATAAAAACGCAGGTATTCTGAACAACAGAATTCCGCTGCGCGGTATCGACAACAGCATTGCAGGCAGTACAACAAGCGTTACTGCAGGCACTCTGGACATCAATATCGACAATACCTACAGCCGCAAGACAAGCAGCGGCAACCCGATGATCGGCGAAGGTGGCGCAATCGGCATCTATGCTAAGAGCACAGGCGAGAAGGCTGTTGTAGAGGTTACCGGCAATACCGCTATTAAGGCTCACGGCTATAACAATGTTTACGGCGTTAACGCTAACGGCAATGCCGAAATTAAGCTGCATGGCGACCTGACCATGGCTAAGGACGGCGAAGACTGGGCTATTGATAACGTTATCAAAGGCCAGAACACCACTACTCTGGGCGAATCCTCCTGGAGAAACATTGCCGGCATCAACGCTAACGGCGCAGGTGCAAACGTAACTGTTGACGGCAAGACTACCATCGCAGCTCATGGCTCCGGTGTAGTAGCAGCAGACGGTGCAACCGTTAACCTGGGCGCTGCCGACATCGAAATCAAGAACAACAGCAGCGAGGATGGCTATGGCTTCCATGCTCTGGGCGCAGCTCTGGGTACTGTTAATGTAGGCGGCGAAGGCAAGACCGTTAACGTTAAGGGTAATGCAGGCCTCTTCGGCAAACAGGGCCAGAAATTTGCCGGCGACAGCAAGAAATCTGTTATCAACCTGAAGCTGACTGATGCTGAATCCGCATGGACCGGCGTTGCATACAAACACTTCACCGATGCAGAAAAAGAAGCAGGCCTGAGCGGTTCCATGAACCTGACTGTGGCAAACGGTGCTTACTGGAATAACGAGAAGTATGGTTATGTATACGGCGATTCCGAATGGGAAAAATATAAATTCACCGGCAGTGAAATCGCTAACTTCGTTGGCGGTGCAAGCAATGCAAAAGCAGGCAACATCTTCCAGAAGGATGCTAACAGCCTGACTATCAACAACTACAGCGGCAACACCAACATCTTCTACGCACACACCGGCAACGGAGAAGCAGCTGACAACTACGCAGCAGGCGACACCGTTATCAAGCATGCGGCAGAAGGCTCTGTAGTATCCATGATTACCGACAACACCGGCATCAGCATGGATAATCAGACCAGCGTTAACAACGTGCTGAACGCACTGGCAGGCAAGTTGACCTACAGCAACTATGTAACAGGTGAGAAGAACCTGACCGGTTATGTGAAGATTGCCGACGGTCTGACCGCAAGCAGTGCTGCACTCAAGACTGAAGATATTACCTTCAATGCAGCAGATGGCAAGGGCACCTTTGTAAGTGCTCCGGTAATTCCTGATCATCAGGTAACCACATCCTTTACCACCACTCTGACCGGTGATAAAGAGAAAGACAACGAATACCTGATGGGCGGCGTAATTGCTGAGGACGGTACATACAAATTTACCGAAGCAAGCAATATTACTGCAGTAAGCGCAATTGAAACCGCTAAAGACCTGAAGATTGATGCAACCGGTAAGACTTTGACCGTGAATACCGCAGGTACCGACAGCGCAGCAATCAAGATTCTTAATGATGGCGGCTCCAAGGCAGAAATTACTGCCGATAAGCTGGTTATCAAATCAAGTGCCGATTATGCAGGCAAAAACTCCGGTATCTATGCAGGTGACTGGAATACTACCAGAAAGAACGTTACCATTAACGCTGCTGTAGATATTACCGCAACCAACACCGTAGGCAACAACAACTATGTATATGGTGTTCTGGCATCTAAAGCAGATATTACCGTAAACGGCAACCTGAAGGCTAATATCGACGGCGGCAAGGGTGGCTATGACCATACCTCTGTTTCCGCACTTATTGCACAGGGCAGCTCTTACAGAAAATATGCAAGCACAATTACCGTTAACGGTGATGTAGATATTACCGCAAACGGCAACGGCCTGCATGCTAATAACAACGGTTCTGTTGTAACAGTAAACGGCGGCGGTGCAATTACTGTTAACGACAGCAGTGCTAAGGGCGGTTATGCTGCATTGCGCGCAGGCAACGGTACCGTTAACATGAACGTTGCTCTGGAAAACGGCAAAGCAACCGGCGGTCTGGGCCATGACGTTGCCATTAAGGGCAACCTGGCAGCAGTTAAAGCCGGCGACCAGACAGCATCTGTTATCAACTTGGCATTGGATACCGCTAAATCCTCTTTGGAGGGCGTATCCTACATGACCGAGGGCAACGGCCAGATTAACCTGTGGCTGCAAAACGGTGCAAGCTGGACTAACGAAGTACACGGTTCTGCCGAGAAGGATTGGAAGGGCAATTCCTTGTTCAACGGTAGCCATGTAACCAACTTCGCAGGCGGTGCAAGCGATGCCAAAGCAGGCAACATCTTCCAAAAGGATGCCAACAGCCTGACCATCGACAACTACAGCGGCAACACCAACATCTTCTACGCACACACCGGCAACGGCGAAGTAGCTGACAACTACGCAGCAGGCGACACTGTTATCAAGCATGCGGCAGAAGGCTCTGTAGTATCCATGATTACCGACAATACCGGTGTAGCAATGGATAACGAATACAGCGTAGCTAACGTGCTGAACGCACTGGCAGGCAAGCTGACCTACAGCAACTTTGTAAGCGGTGAGAAGAACCTGACCGGTTATGTGAAGATTGCCGACGGCCTGACCGCAAGCAGCAAGGCTATGCAGACCGGCAATATTTCCTTCAGCACTGAAAACGGCAAAGGCAGCCTGGAGAGCGGTTCTATGACTCCTGGCATCACCTATCCGGAAACCCAGAAGCCCGGCAGCAACAAGCTCAACCAGGGCATCAGCGGTAATGCGAAGGATGATTATCAATACAAACAGGATGGTATCCTTAAGGCTGACGGCTCCTATGTATTTACTCAGGATCCGACCGTTATCGAGGTTAAAGAAGGCGCAGCAGTAGATGCATCCGCAAGTGACATCGTAATTGATACCACCAAGGCTAAGCTGGAGCTGAAGGGGGCAGAAGCAGGCATCAATGCTGACGGCGCAAACGTTAATATCAAGGGCAACACCAATATCAGCGGTGCAACCGGCATTAATGCTGAAAACGGCAATGTAACCCTGACCGGCAGCACTGCTATCAACGGTACAGACGCTGCAATCAATGCAGGTGCAAGCAGCAACGTAACTGTTGACGGCAACAATGGTGCAATTACTGTTAACGGCAGCATCAACGCTAACGGCGGCAACATTACCGTAGACAGCGGTAAGGCAACAAGCGTTATTAAGGGCGACATCAATGCAACTGACGGCGGCAGCGTAGCCATCAACCTGACCGAGAAGAATTCTTCTCTGACCGGCGGCTACAATGTAGACGGCACCAGCAGCATTGAAATGAACCTGGCAAACGGCGCAACCTGGCATCTGACCGACGGCGAGGAAGCTGCAGGCATGTCCTTGATGAGAATGGCTAAGGGCGTAACAACTCCGGGTCTGACTATCAATGGCGGCAAGACTGAGGCTGAAAAAGGCTTCCTTGATATGACCGAGAGAACCAAGACTCTGGATATCGCTCATTACAGCGGTTGGGAAACCGTTATTTATGACCATGAGGGTAAAGGTGACAAGGTTGAGGACTACAAGTCCGGCGATACCGTTATCGCTAAGGCTGACAAAGGCTCAGGCGTAATCCTGTCAACCGACAACAGCGGCATTACCATGACTGATAAAAATGCTGTTGAAGCAACCTTGAAGGCATTGGCACAGAAGGTTACCTATAAGGATCACGAAGCAAACGGCGACAACCTGACCGGTAAGGTACAGATTGCCGAAGGCCTGACTTCCTCCAGCGCAAGCAAGAACCTGGGCACTATTCACTGGGATGAAAATGGCAAGGGCCAATACGATATGAACAGTGTAAATTGGTCCGAAATCATCGAGGGCGATTACGAAACCTTTGTTATGAAGGGCGTAAGAAGCGCAGCAACCACCTCTCTGCACACCTGGCGTGACAACATGCAGGACACCTACACCGGTGCAGACCTGGCAGACGAGGACGGCATGTTTGCTAAGGCTCTGGGTGGCAAGACCAGCTCCGATGTAAGCGGTCTGAAGGACAGCAACACCTACTACGGCGTACAGGTTGGCTACGATAAGGCTGCAGCAAACGGCTGGCACACCGGCGTGGCATTCGATTACCGTGACGGCGATTCTGATTATCTGCTGGGCGGCAAGGGCGACAACCAGATGTACAGCCTGGGCGTATACGGCGTGAAAAACTTTGAAAACAACGCCTTCTTCCGCGTTGCAGCAAAGGTTGGCCGCGTTGAAAACGAATACGACGTATACAACGAAATCCGCAGCCTGAAGCTGCACGGCGATTACAAAGCTAACGCTTACGGCCTGACCATGGAATATGGCAAGACCTTCGGTGATGAGGAAGCGTACTTCACTCCGAAAGCACAGCTGACCTGGTCTCAGGTAGGCAGCAATGATTACACTGCTCATACCGCAAACGCAACCATGCAGGTAGCACAGGACAGCTACAGCAGCTTCGTTGGCCGCTTGGGCTTCGAAGCAGGCGTGAAGAGCGAAAAAGGCCGTCTGTATGCAGGCCTGTTCGCAGCACATGAGTTCAACGGCGACATCAGCGCAAGCTACTTTGCAAACGATGGCGACAGAAAACACACCAGCTTCAACGGTGAAGAAACCTGGATGGAAATGAAGCTCGGCGGAACTTATGACTTCAGCAATAATGCACATCTGTATGCAGATATTGCTAAGGACTTCAACGGCAACTTCGAGCGTAAGTGGAAACTGAACGCAGGTATCCGTTTCGAGTTCTAGTAGGCTGATTAAGCTCTCTCATATTTTCATACTCAGCCGTGGTGTTGCTCTGGCAGCGCTGCGGCAAACTCCAAAAACTTAAAAAAATTAAGCAGTCCCGAGAAATATTTCTTGGGGCTGCTTTTTAAGTTTCTTCATAACAATGCAAGCAAAATACTTGCATATGATAAGCTGTAATATTTCGTAAAAAGAGAAAAACCAAATGAAAAATATTTGACAAACCGGTAAAATAATGATAGACTCAACTGTAATAATAAATACTAATAAGAGATGTAATGTAAGTAACACTGCCATTAAAAGACGAAGTCTGATGATTGAGGAATGGTGTTCAATTTTATTTTTATCTCAAACACAATTATATTGTAAAAATCGCTGATCTGGCAGCATAGTCCTCAGCGGGCGTATGCTTTGCAGGGAAGTTTGATGTAATTTCAACGCTGTTCCGCAACTGTGAAAAAGAGTCAATGCATTACAGGGAAACCTGACCTCTTACCAAGGAATGCAAAGACAATGACTTTAAGCCAGGGTACTGACTGATTGGTGTTTAGTAAAGATCTACGCGAATGGACTTTATTAATTGATGGTAATGGTATAACTATTATACATTGAGGGTTCATTTTGCTTGATCTTGTGCTGAAAAAATAAATTAGCACAGCTTAAGCCTAAATTAAGCTGTGTTTTTTTAAGAGTTTTTTGAGTATAAGGAGGCAAAGTATGGAAAAATTTCCGAAAAAATCATGGAGAACTAAGCTGGCGCTGGCAGTAACTGCCGGCATTCTTGCTGCAGGCTATGTTCCGCAGACTTTTGCTGCTTCATATAGCGGCAATAACAACACTATCTGGGGTATGCAGGATGTAGACAGCAAGACCTTCGGTTCTAATATGTCTGTTGCCGCAGACGGTTCTCTCGTATTCGATTTTGGCGAAGCAGTTACCTTTGAAAATTCTAATTCAGCTTCTCCGAAGTCCCTTGTTAAGAACGGTGACGTACCAGGTGCCGTAGTCATTAAAAGTGATTTTACCGGCATTATGCACAGCAAGGATTATTCTGCTATGGCTATTCAGGCAGGCTGGCTGGAAGGCAACTTTGATGAGGCCGTAGACAAAAGAGGCTCTGTAACCTTTGACGGTAATGTTACTCTGCGTGATAAAAACGTTAAAGGCGAATGGGGTGTAACCTCCGGTGACCTTCACGGCGGTTTCCTGACCTATAAAGGCGCACGTTGGCAGCCCGTAGGCATCCGTGCAGGCCTGTGCGGTGATGTTATTATCAATGGTAATCTTGATATGGCCGTAAAGGGCAGCGCTCTGGTTACCGACCCGTACTACAAGGCTGTAAAAACAACCGGCAGCAAAGAATATGCCGACGATTTTAAAACTTCTACCATTACCACGAACGGTGATGTAAATATTGAAACGCCGGAGGATGATACCGAGGCATTTTACAGCATCGCCAACTACGGCGGTACTATCAACGTTAATGCCGATGCAACCGCAGCCAGAGATAAAACCGTTGTTATCAAGGGCAATGTTCTGGCTATGCGCGACGATGGCCACGGCGAACCGTACTTCTACCGTACAGGCCAGGTAAATATCGGACTGACCAATGATAAATCCTCCTGGACCGGCGTTGTTGATAATACCGGCACCAAGCAGACCGGTGAGGTTAACCTGTGGCTGCAGAATAACGCAGTATGGAACCACAAGTCCCTCTCCCTTACCAATGGCATCAGCCTGGGCGAGCTGCCTGCACTTTCCGCTCCGCAGTATGACAAATATGACGGCATTACCCATATTAACAAGCTAAGCGGCGGCAGCAGCGAAGCTAATGCCGGCCTGATTTTCCAGGATAATAAAGCAAATATCGATATCAATAATTACAGTGGTCATACTACTGTGTTCTATAAACATGACAACGATGGCACTGCTTCCGCAGATTATACTGCCGGTGATGTCATCATCCGCAATGCGGAAAAGGATTCTGCTATCAACATGGTAACCGATAGCAGCAAAATAGATACTAAGGACAGCGCAAAGCTAAGCAGTGTTTTGAATGCGTTGGCAGGCAAGCTGACCTACGCTGATTACGTAAATAATCCGGAAAACCTGCTGGGTACCGTAAAAATTGCCGGCGGTCTGACCAATGACAGCGTAACTATTAAGAGCGGCAAGATTCAGTTTGCCGATAACGGCAAGGGTTCCTATAGCAAACCCGCTGCTACCAAATTCACCACTACACTTACCGGCGATGCTGACGCTGATGAGGAATATGCAAAGGCAGAGGTAATCCAAGGCGATGGCAGCTACAAATTTGCCGGTGACAGCAGCATTACCGCAGTTAACGGCATTGATACCGCAAAAGACCTGAAGATTGATGCAACAGGCAAAACTCTGACTGTAACTACCGCAGGTACTGACAGCGCAGCAATCAAGATTTTCAATAACGGCGGTTCCAAGCTTGAACTTACCGCTGATAAGCTGGTAATCAATTCCAGCGCTGATTACGCAGGTAAAAACGCCGGTATCATGGCGGGTGACTGGAATACTACCAAAAAGAATGTTACTGTTAACGGTGCTGTAGATATTACCGCAACCAATACCGTTGGCAACAACAACTATGTATATGGTGTTCTGGCAGCTAATGCGGATGTAACCGTAAACGGCAACCTGAAGGCTGATATTGATGGTGGCAGGGGTGGCTATGACCATACCTCCGATTCCGCAGTTATGGCACAGGGCAGCTCCTACAGAAAGACCAGCAGCACAATTACCGTTAACGGCGATGTAGATATTACCGCCAACGGCAACGGCCTGCATACCAATGGCAACGGCTCCGTTATTACCGTAAACGGCGGCGGTGCGATTACTGTTAACGACAGCAGCACTAAGGGTGGCTATGCTGCATTGCGTGCTGGCAACGGCACCATCAATATGAACGTTGCTCTGGAAAACGGCAAAGCAACCGGCGGCCTGGGCCATGACGTTGCCATTAAGGGCAACCTGGCAGCAATTAAGGCCGGCGATACCACCGCATCTGTTATCAACGTAGCTCTGGATACGGATAAATCCGCTCTAGAGGGCGTAACCTATATGACCGGCGGCAACGGCCAGATTAACATGTGGCTGCAGAACGGTGCAACCTGGAACAACGAAGTACACGGTTCCACCGAAAAGGATTGGAAAGGCAATTCCTTATTCAACGGCAGCCAGGTAACCGGCTTTGCAGGCGGTGCGACCGCAGCAGCTGCAGGCAATATCTATCAAAAGGACAGCAACGCGCTGACCATTGATAATTACAGCGGCAACACCAACATTTTCTATGAGCATACAGGTGACGGCGTAACCTTCAACGCAGGCGATACTATTATCAAGCATGCGGAAAAGGATTCCGTAGTAAACCTGATTACCAGCAGCAAGGGCCTGAGCATCAATGCGGAAACTATCAACGATACTTTGAGCGCTCTGGCAGGCAAGCTGACCTATACCAACTATAAAGACGGCGAAAGAAACCTTGACGGCAAGGTTAAGATTGCCGGCGGCTTGACCAGCGACAGCCTGACTGTAGCTGCAGGTGACATTCTCTTTGCGAGCGCTGACGGCAAAGGCACCGGCGTAACCAACCTTAATGTTCAGGCTCCCGACCATCAGGTTGCAACCAGCTTCAACAGTACTCTGACCGGTGATACCGAGGCTGACCTGGAATATGTATTGGGCGGCGCAGTTAAGGATGGCAGCTATAAGTTTACCGAAAATACTACTATCAATGTAAACGGCAAGGACGCTAGAGGTATGGATTTTGCCGATGGTACTGTTGTTGATGCAAGCGGCAAAACCTTGAACATCAACGTAACCGACGGCACCAAACTGAATGCAGGTATTTCTCAAAATACAAAAGTTGACAGCCATGTGAAGGCCGACAAGATTGTTATTAAGCTGGACAGCAAGGATGCAAGCGGTACAACACATGCAATTCACCAGGATAAGGGCAACCTGACCATTGACGGTGATGTAGATATTGATATTACCGGCCAAAGACATACCGTAGGCGTATACAGCCATGCAGGCAGCACCACTATCAACGGCAATGTTAAGGTAGTGCTGGACGGCAACCACGGCGGCTTTGCCGAATACGGCGCAGCAGGCATTTATGCACACGCAAACTACGGTGGTGCAGCCGGCGGCACCGTTAACGTAAACGGTAATGTAGATATCTCCGGTGTAGGCAACGGCCTCTTTGCCAACATTGGCGGCGGCACTATTAATGTCAAAGGCGGCAAAATCAATATCGTTGACGATAATACCGAAACCGGCTACAGCGCAATTTATTCTACCTGCGGTGCCATCAACATGAATACCGTTAAGGACGAAAAGGGCAACGTAATCGGCGCAGGCAACAACAAGGTAGATATTACCGGTAACGTGGTAGTATCCGTAGGCGCAGTAAACTATGTTGACTGCTATGAATATTCTTTAGTAAACCTGGGCCTGACCACAAAGGATTCCCAGTTGACCGGTGTTATTTATAATGAATTCCCTGAAGGCGGCAAGACAGCATCTCAGGGCGGCAACAAGAAGCTCTTTACCGGCGAAGCAAACCTGTGGCTGCAAAATGGTGCAACCTGGACCAACGAGCAGCAGGGGACTCTGGCCAACGTATATCAGGGCGAGAAGTTTACCGGCAGCCATGTTGCTAAGCTGACCGGCGGTGCAACCGCAGAAGCTGCAGGCAACATCTACCAGAAGGAAAGCGGTGCGCTGACCATTGATAATTACAGCGGCAACACCAATATCTTCTACGAGCATGCAGGCGACGGCGTAACCTTCAATGCAGGCGATACCGTTATCAGACATGCGGAAAAGGGATCTGCTGTTAACCTGATTACCAGCAACAAGGGCCTGAGCATTAATGCGGAAACTATCAACGATACTCTGAACGCATTGGCAGGCAAGCTGACCTATGCCAACTATGCAAAGGGCGAGAGAAACCTTGACGGTAAGGTTAAGATTGCCGGTGGTCTGACCAGCGACAGCGTAACCATGGCCGTAGGCGATATTCTCTTCAACGAGGCTGACGGCAAGGGCAGCGGTGCTCAGCATATTACCGTTCCGAGTGCTCCGGAGAATCAGGTTTCTACCAGCTTCAACACCACTCTGACCGGTGATAAGGACAAGGATCTGGAATACGTACTGGGCGGCGTAATTAAGGACGGCAGCTATAAATTTACCGAAGCAACCTCCATTAATGTAAGCGGTGAAGGTGCTAAGGGTATGAATTTTGTTAAAGGCACTGCAGTTGATGCAACCGGCAAAACTCTGACTTTGAACGTAACCGATGCCAGCAAGGGTAATGCAGGCATTGCGCAGGACGTAGATGCAAACAGCACCGTGAAGGCTGACAAGCTGGTTATTAAGCTGGACAGCACGAAGAGCGGCCAGGGTGCACAGGGTATTCGCCAGACTAAGGGTAATCTTACTGTTGACGGCAATGTAGATATTGACGTTAAGGGCGATAATTCTACTATGGGCGTATACAGCCATGCAGGCAGCACCACTATCAAAGGTGATGTTAAAGTAGTGCTGGATGGCAACCGCGGCGGCTTCGGCGAATACGGCGCTGCAGGCTTGTACGCACATGCAGGCTACGGCGGAGCTGTTGGTGGTACGATTAACGTCAACGGCAATGTAGATATCTCCGGCGTAGGCAACGGCTTGTTTGCTAACATCGGCGGCGCAACTATTAACGTTAACGGTGGTAAGATTAATATCGTTGATACCGATAACGTGAAGAAAAACGGCTACAGCGCAATTTATGCAGCTAACGGCAAGATTAACGTAAATACCGTGAAGGATGCGGACGGCAAGGTAACCGGTGCAGGCAACAACAAGGTTGATATTACCGGTAACATTGTTACCTCCGTAGGTGCGGTAAACTATGTAGATTGCAGCACCGAAACCGAGGTTAACGTTGGCCTGACCACTAAGGACTCCCAACTGACCGGTGTTGTATATAACCAGTTCCCCGAAGGCGGCAAGACCGTATCTCAAAAGGGTGACAGCAAGACCTTTACCGGCGCTACGAACCTGTGGCTGCAAAACGGTGCAACCTGGACCAACGAGCAGCAGGGCGTTCTGCCGAGCGTATGGGGCGGCGAGCAGTTCAAGGGCAGCCGTGTCAACAAGCTGGCAGGCGGTGCAACTGCCGAAACTGCAGGCAACATTTATCAAAATGACAGCAACAGCCTGACTATTGATAATTACAGCGGTGTTACCAACATCATCTATGCTCATGGCGGCGACGGCACCAGCTATGCTGCAGGTGATACTGTTATCAAGCATGCGGAAGCAGGCTCTGTTGTTAATATGATTACTTCTAATCAGGGTGTAACCGATATCAGCGCAGCTTTGAATGCTTTGGCAGGCAAGCTGACCTATTTGAACTATGCAACTGCCAACGGCAGCGAGCGTAATCTGAACGGTTATGTTAAGCTGGCAGGCGGTCTGACCAGCGACAGCGTAACCATGGTAACCGGTGATATCCGCTTCAGCGAAGAAACCGGTAAGGGTAGCGGCACTGATAACATCAAATTTGCCGATGAACCGGACAACCAGACTGCCAAGACCTTTAACTCCACCCTGACAGGCGAAAGACTGAAGGACCTTGAATATGTAATGGGCGGCGTAGTTAAGGACGGTACCTATAAATTTACCGAGAATACTGCAATCAATGTAAGCGGCGAAGGTGCTAAGGGCATGGACTTTGTTAAGGACACTGCTGTTGATGCCGGCGGCAAGACTCTGACCGTTAACGTAACCGAAGCAAGCAAGGGCAATGCAGGTATTTCTCAGGACGTAGATGTAAACAGCACCATTAAGGCTGACAAGCTGGTTATTAAGCTGGACAGCGAAAAGAGCGGCAAGGGCGCGCAGGCTATCCGTCAGTACAATGGTCATCTGACCATTGATGGCAACGTAGATATTGACGTTAAGGGTGATAACTCTACCATGGGTATTTACAGCCATGCAGGCAGCACCACCGTTAACGGCGACGTGAAGGTAGTATTGGACGGCAAGCGCGGCGGCTTCAACGAATACGGCGCAGCAGGCATTTATGCACATGCAGGCTACGGCGGAGCAGCCGGCGGTACTGTTAACGTAAACGGCAATGTAGATATTTCCGGTGTAGGCAACGGCCTGTTCGCTAACATTGGCGGTGCAACCATTAACGTTAACGGCGGCAAGATCAATATTGTTGATACCGATAAGAAAAACGGCTATAGCGCAATCTATGCAACCTGCGGTGCCATCAACATGAACACCGTGAAGGATGCAGCAGGCAAGGTAATCGGCGCAGGCAACAATAAGGTTGATATTACCGGTAACGTAGTTGTATCCGTAGGCGCAGTAAACTATGTAGATTGCTGCACCGAAACCGAGGTTAACCTGGGCCTGACCACTAAGGACTCCAAGCTGACCGGTGTTGTATATAACCAATTCCCCGAAGGCGGCAAGACCGTATCTCAAAGAGGTGACAGCAAGACCTTTACCGGCGCTGCTAACCTGTGGCTGCAGAACGGCGCACTCTGGACCAACGAGCAGCAGGGCGTGCTGCCGAGCGTATGGGGCGGCGAGCAGTTCAAGGGCAGCTTTGTTACCAACCTGGTTGGCGGCACTAATGCCGATAACGCAGGCCAGATTTACCAGAAGGACAGCAACAATCTGACTATCGACACTCTGTCCGGCAGCATCAGAGTTATTTATGACCATGAATTTGAAGATGCAGAAACCCGCGCAGCAGGCGATAAGAAGATTGTTTATAAAGCAGGCGACACTGTAATCAACAATGCTAAGGACGGCAGCCAGGTTATCATGGCAACCGGCTCCAACGGCATCAATACTTTCGACAAGGATTCCGTTGAGGATGCATTCAAGGGCCTGGCAAACAAGCTCATCTATAAGGATGCAGAAAAGAACCCCGGCAACCTGAAGGCTGAGCTGCAGCTCGGCGGTGGTCTGACCGGTTCCAACGTAAGCTGGAGCGGCGATATTGAATGGGACGGCAACAACGGCTCCTACAAGCTGGATTCCGCAGAGCAGAGCATTAAGCTGCTGTACGATGAGGATGCGGTAAGTAAGGATACCCGTGCTGCTATTATGAGCGGTATGGTTGGCTGGCGTAATGCTGCAACCGACACCTACAGAGCTCGTGCCGGCGCATACGGTGAAGACAACCAGGGCGTTTGGGCAAGAACCTGGGGCGGCCAGAATAAATATTCCGGCAACAACACCTCCTTCAAGAACAGCTACTGGGCAGGTCAGGTAGGTTACGACAAGACCTTGGCCAACGGTTGGAATGTCGGTGTAGCATTTGACTACATGACAGGCGATGATTCCTACTATGCAGGCAGCGGCGATACCAAGACCTATACCTTGGGCCTCTACGGCAGTAAGGAAATCAGCAATAACGAATTCATTGATCTGACCGCTAAGGTTGGCAGAGTTTCCAATGATTTCGAAACCAAGGATATCCTCGGCAGAACCGTTAAGGGTGACTACAAGGCTAACGGCTTCAGCTTCTCCGGCCAGTACAGCAAACGCTTCGGCAGTGAAGCAGCAGGCTACTTCGAGCCTCAGGCACAGCTGACCATCGGCAGACTGGGCAGCTGCGACTTCGACAGCACCGGTACTCTGGAAGGTCACATTTCTCAGGATGCCTTCACCAGCATTGTGGGCAGACTGGGTATCGAAGCAGGTCAGGCAAGCGAGCACGGCAGATACTTTGCCCGTCTGAGCCTGTCCCATGAATTTGCCGGTGATGTAGATACTCACTTCAGCGACAGCTCCGCAACCATGACCAGAGAGTTCAACCTTGACGGCACCTGGTGCGACCTGACTGTCGGCGGTACCTATGATCTGAGCGACAAGGTTTCCTTCTACGGTGATGTAACCAAGACCTTGAACGGCGATTACAAGCAGGATTGGAAGGTTAACGCAGGCTTGAGATTCACTTTCTAAAATAATTTTACAGGCGGGGGCGCTAAGCCCCTGCCAACCATAAAAGTAATCAGTGACAGGAGATAGAAAATAATGGCTGAAGAAATTAAAGATACCGAAGTTAAGGAAGAAACAGCAGAAGTAACCGCTGCAGCAGAAAAGGCAGAAGAAAGCTTGGCAATGAAGAAGCTTACCGCTTTAAAGGAATTTGCCGATGCGCATGAAATCAGCGGTCTGCAATATCTGCAGATTAACGAGGCGAACCTGCTCGTCAACACCAGACTGCTGGTTGAAGGCCAGACCTTGCCTCTGTTTATCGTGGTAAACAATTCTGTTTATACCTATCTGCAGGCACATCTGGTAACTCTTACCGAGGAAAAGAAGGCTGCAACCTTAAGCTATCTGAACGAGCTGAACAACGAATTCAATATGCTTAAATACAGCATCAATCCGCAGGGCAACGTAATTCTTACCTTCAGTATTCCCGCAGGCGACGATAAATTCGACCCGGCATTGGTATTTGCCCTGGTTGACCAGCTGAAAGCACATCTTGATACGCATTATTCCGCTCTGATGGAAAAAATCTGGAGCAAATAATTTTTTGATTGTTGAGAAGGTATATCGATGATGAGAAACTCTTATAAAAAGAAATTTTGCCTGGCAGCAGCAAGCTCCATAATGGCTATGAGCTTTGCCGGTTATGCTTTTGCTGCCGATACTGCAGCAGATGATGCGGATACTATGGAGTTTACGCTTGACTCTATGGTTGTAACCGCAAGCCGTATCCCGACAAAAATCACCGAAGCTAAGGCTGATATCAGTGTTATCACACGTAAGGATATCGAGCAGATGCATATGAGCAGCGTGGAAGAGGTACTGCGTACCGTTCCCGGCGTACAGTTTATGAACTATGGCGGTAACGGCGGCATGAACGCCAATATGAGCGGTATCCGTATCAACGGCAGCAAGGAAGTTGTCGTTCTGGTTGACGGTGTCCGTGTGAACGAATTCCAGGGCAGCGATTCCGGCTACTTCTTTGCGGCTTTGACCAATAATACGGATAATATCGAACGCGTCGAGGTACTGCGCGGCGGTGCCGGTACGCTTTACGGCAGCGGTGCCAAGGGCGGCGTTATCAATATCATTACCCGCAAAATTAATGATAACAAAACCAGCATTGATGTTTCTGCCGGCAACTTCAGCACCAGACAATATAAGCTGAATACCCAGGGACGCCAGGGCAAGGTTGGCTACCATGTTTATTATGATGATAAGCACAGCGGCGACTTCAAGGACGGTTCCGGTAAAAAATGGCAGAGCGATATCGACAGCAAATCCGTCGGCCTGAAGGTAAATTATGATATTACCGCGGATCATAAGCTGAGCCTGAGCTATGACAGAACAAAATCCGATTTTAACGGTTATGATTATATTTACCATAACAACTATAGGGGTGATTATAAAAACGACTCCATCACCTTCAAGGATGATCTGACACTGTCGGATAAGTGGAGCAACAGCTTTACCTATCGCCGTAGCAACACCGAAGGTCAGTATGCGCAGAACAATCACACCCTGTTCAACGCCGATGCCGATTATACCTATGACTTTATCAGTGATCAGGTAACATATCTCACCAAAAGACATAATGTAGTTTTCGGCGTAGATTATGCTCACGGCAAGGATAACTCTGCTAAAGCGTTGGTTGGCACAAACGGTAAGTTAGCGAACTTCAAGATGAAGAACACTTCCTATTATGTGCAGGATGACTGGAAGATTATTCCGCATGTAACCTTGTCCGGCGGCCTGCGCTATGACCGCCCCAGCAACAGCGGTCAGACCGGTGCAACCCTGGAAAGCCACACATCCAAGAGCTACAAGCTGAGCTGGGATATTACCGATAAGGATATCCTTTATGCAGGTCGCAGCGACTTCTTTATTCTGCCCAGCATGTATCAGCTGACCAACAGACAATACGGTAACGCATCCTTAAAGCCTGCTTACGGCCGTACCTCTACCATCGGCTACAGCAAGAGCTTTGATGACTATAATATCTTCACCTTCAACTGGTTTGAAACTAAAACCGAACGCGGTATAGGTCTTACCGCTGCCGGCTATGTTAATACCAAAGGCATGTCGCGTGGCTGGAACGCACAGTTCATGACACAGCTGGGCGAGCACTGGAATGCAAACCTCGGCTGGGGACATCTGTACCAGTACGAAGATGAGGATACCTACAGCTATGGCTATTCACCGAAGGATTTGGCTACCTTCGCCGTATACTATGATTATGCCAAGGTTAAGGCAGGTCTCGACGGCTACTACTTCTTCCGTCGTGTAAATCCGAATTACCCGAACGGTTGGCCGGCAGATAATTATGCTATCTTCAATATGAGTGCAAGCTATGCACCTACGAAGAATATCAATATCTACGCTAAGGTCAACAACCTGTTCGACAAGATGTATTCCGAGCGTACCCACGTTATTTATGCAACCGGCCGTCCCGGTGACTGGTATTCCATGCCGGGCCGCAGCTTCGTGCTTGGTATGCAGGTTACCTTCTAATCTTAATTTCAGCTCTCTCATATTTTTCATACTCAGCCGTGGTGTTGCTTTGCAGCACTGCGGCAACCTCAAAAAATTATAAAAAACAGCTCCGGCATGCGCAGTGCATTCGGAGCTGTTTTCGCCTGTAAATCCCTTGACCATACCATTACTATATAGCTTATAATAACAATAAAAATCAAAGGAGGCTGATTATGTCGGAACATTTATGTACCTTGTCGACAGGAGATAAGGTTTATTTTTACGATAAAAGCATCGTTATCTATTTTGCAGGAGCGCGCAAAATCTTAAGCACCTCACTTTATAACGGCGGTTACCATGATGATTATGCTGCCGTATATAATTATGATGCCAAGCAGGGAGCCGGCATGCCCTGCGAAATGCTGGCGGACACCTATGTGGAGCACATGCGCCTTGTATCCAAGCGCCTGGCGCTGGACCCGGACAAGGTGAGTGGTATGGGCACGGCGGCAAGCATGGAAAATGCTGTTGTTGAAACCATGAGCTTTAAGGAGCTTACCGTGACCGCCATCGTGACCGGAGGCATTGAAACAAACGGCGGCCGTGCGGGCGACCCTGCGGATTACTACAAGCCGCAGCCTAAGCCGGTGAAGTACGGCACCATCAACATTATGCTGTTGCTGGATTGCGATATGCCGGAAGGCGTAATGGCGCGCGCCCTGGTGACCTGCACCGAGGCCAAGACTGCCGCTATTCAGGAGCTGCTGGAGGGCAGCAAATACTCCAACGGTATTGCTACAGGCTCCGGCACAGACCAGACGATTATCATTGCCAACAGTGCAAGCGAGCTGTATATGGAGGGCGCAGGCAAGCATTCCAAGCTGGGGGAGCTTATCGGCAAGGCTGTGAAGAACGCAGTTAAAAAAGCGCTGGCCAAACAATCCGGCCTCACTCCCGCAAAGCAGCATGATGTATTCCGCCGCCTCAAACGCTTTGACATCAAGCCGGGCGATATGTGGCAGGCATACAGTGCGCAGGATGCTGCGGTAGTAAAGCCGGAATATCTGCTGGCAGCCGAAAAGCTGGCTAAGGAAGAT
>Ga0129312_1000356_pt1 | contig 41894 bp, 38 predicted proteins | sample O827metagenome_FD_94434 | JGI IMG/M metagenome (GOLD analysis project Ga0129312, IMG submission 94434) | Orangutan group fecal microbial communities from Wisconsin, USA - O827 metagenome | ecosystem: Host-associated > Mammals > Digestive system > Large intestine > Fecal | place: USA: Wisconsin... | reverse complement strand
CCGGTGGTGCTGGAAGCGGAGTTGCCGCAGGCGGTCAGCAGACCGGCAGCAGCTGCGCCCATGGTGCCCACAGCGGCACCGCGCATAAAGTTGCGACGAGAGATCTTAGCCATAAGGTTCGCCTTTCTTTTTCTTTTCTCTTCTTTTTTGCGTTTTTCCTGTTCCTTCGTGCATTTTGAACATTGATACGATTATAGCAAAGTTTTGCCCCGGTGTGAAATACAAATTTGTGCCGGGATTTATCAAATCTATTTATAAATCACTTTCTCTTTACGGCCTGTGCGGAATCCTGTATAATAAAGATGACCAGCTTTTTACACAAGGAGGGGCGCCGTTCTATGACGATTTACCAGTTGGAGTGCTTTATTGCCGTAGCAGAGGAGCTGAATTTCAGCGCCGCCGCCGAGCGGCTGTTCACCACCCAGCCCGCCATCACCTACCAGATCAACGCACTGGAAAAGGAGACCGGGCTGCACCTGTTCGAGCGCACCACCCGCCGCACCAAGCTGACCGCTGCCGGGCAGTCCTTTTATCTGGACATGGTGCAGATGACCAGCTTTGGCAGGCAGGCACTGAAAAAGGCGCAGGATATTCAGGATGCTGACCGCTCCCACCTGACGGTAGGGCTGCGGCAGCTGTTCGACTACGGCACTTTTTCCAGCATTCTGGCCCAGTTCCAGCACCAATTCCCCAACGCCTGCGTGGACGTTGTGCCGCAGGACAACCGCCGCCCGCTGGAGCAGCTGCGCTCCGGGCAGCTGGACATCGGCTTTTTCTACGCCACCGAGCACTCCCGCGACCGGGATATCTCCTTTACGCCCCTGTTCTCGCTGGGGTACCATGTGCTGATGAACCCCAACTCTCCCCTTGCCGACCGGCGGGCGCTGCATCTGGCAGACCTGAAGGGGCAGAGCGTGGTGTCCTCCGGCGCGTTCGACAGCTTTCTGTCCGCCTGTCAGGGGCCGTCGCTGGAGCAGCTGGCGCAGGTGGGGGTGGATTGCAGCAAGATCACCCCCAGCTTTGAGGGTGCGCTGATCATGATCCAGATGGGCACTGCCATGTCCATTGTGCCCTGCCTGTCCACGGCGGTGATCCCGGGCATCGTCAAGGTGCCGCTGCTGGATTTTCCCCCGGTGACGGTGGAGATCGCCGCCATGCGCCACGCACCCCGGCTGGAGGTGCAGTCCTTTATCGAGATCGCCAAGCAGAAGTACGCCCATCACCCCGACCCGCTGCGGATGGAGGCGCTGATCTGAGGCGCAGCTGCTACTATTCAAAAGTCCCCTATGACCCACAGGGTTTTGAAGAGTTACTTTTTCTGCGCCAAAACACGCAGAACGATGCGCTTTTTGCCCCGACTCTTCAAAAGTAGCCAAAGTTTTGAAGAGTTGCAAACACAACGAAACTACGTTACTTTTAGATACTATTCAATATAAAAAAGTGGTAATGATGTCCGACTCTTCAAAAGTCCCCTTGTGTCATAGGGCTTTGCCGCCTGTTCTGAACAGCAGCACCTGCCCTGTAAAAGCAAAAGCCGGACGGCCCGCAGGCTGCCCGGCTTTTACTTTTCTATTTTACTGATAATCGTGGTTGAGGAACAGGGCCTTGATGACCACCACCTCGTCGTATTCCTCCTGCTCCACCTGCACGTCTGCGTTCAGGCTCTTCAGGCGTGCCTTGACCGCTTCCAGTGCCTCGGGCACGGTGACGGCGCGGCCCTCCTCCACGGCGTCCATCATCTGCTTGAGCACGATGGGGTGGGCGTACCAGCTTTTCACCGGGAAAGCGCCGTGGGGGTAGTGCTTGACATACTCTGCCATGGCGGCTTCGGCCTTGTCCGCACGCTTCATGATGGCGTTGTTGTTATTGTGGGCGGTGGGCAGCATATTGTAGCTGGAAAACAGGAAGATAGCCGCAAAGCCGAACAGCGCAAAGTACACGCCGTAGCTGCCGGTGTGGCTGAACACGGAGTACAGACCGTAGGCCGCCGCCGCAACGCCCAGCACAAAGATGGCCAGCGCCACATAGCGGTACACCGGTTTGCTTTGCAGCTGCGCACGCTTGCGGCGCTCGGCAGCGCTCAGCTCAGCGGAAAGCTCCGGCTTTGCATCCAGATACTCCTTTGCCCGGCGCAGCACGGTAAGGCTGTGCTCTGCCTCGGCGGAAAGCTCCGGCAGCTTGCGGGCGGCCTTTTCGGCAGCCTTTTTCTCCAGCGCCTGCTCACCGGCGGCGCTCAGCAGATGCAGCTGCGGCTGCTCCTTGGCAAGCACTTCCAGCAAAGCGTCCACGTCCCGCTCGTCCTTGAAGTTGCACTGCTTCTGCTTGCCGCCGTCGTACTCCACCACAAGATAGGCCATGGAGGCAAACACGCCCTTGCCGGAAAAGCCGCCGGAGCTCATAGCCACCCGCTTGAACACCCGGGTGATGCTGCTGTAAGGCAGATAATAGCGGCGGTCGATGTAAAAGCTGTTCAGGTACAGCGCCTTTTTGCCCACGCCGCAGGGGCCGATCTTCCGGCAGGCTTTTTTGTCTGCCTCCAGCTCCTGCGGGTCAAGCTTTGCCATGCCCAGCTGTGCGGGTTTGAAAATCATGGGTAGTTCCCTTCTTTGCTTTAAATTCTACGCCCCTATTTTCCCACGGGACGGGGGCAATTGCAAGCCCTGATTTTTTCAAAAAACAGCGCCCGCCGCTGTACGGTCAGGCAGCGGCGGGCGCAAGTTTACTTACGGAGAAATGAAGCCGTCAGTTCCTTATGCCTTGGAAGTAGAGCTCTTCTTGGTAGCATGGAGGAACAGAGCCAGCATTGCGATGGCAAAGACGATGCCGATGGGGTAAGCAACGGCGGTGTTGTAAGCCACCAGCTTGCCGTCCGCATAGGTGTTGATCATCTTGCCCAGGCACTCGGGAGCCAGCACGAAGTAGGTGCAGGACACAGCGCTCATGAAGGTTGCAGGCACGGCGGTGATCCAGAAGTTCTTCTTCTCCTTGAACAGGTACATGGAAGCAGCCCACAGGACGATCATAGCCAGCGTCTGGTTGGTCCAGCTGAAGTAACGCCAGATGACGGTGTAGTTGATGAAGCCCAGTGCATTGCCGATGCCAAGGAAGGCACCAACGCCCAGCACAGGGATGCAGAGCTTCAGGCGGTTTACGTAGCTGTCCTGATCGATCTTGAGCCAGTCGGACAGGGTCAGACGAGCGGAACGGAATGCGGTATCACCAGAGGTGATGGGGCAGATAACGACACCGATCATAGCCAGTGCCACGCCAACCTTACCCATGGTCTTGAGGCAGACGTCGTAGATAGCGGCAGACTGACCGGCAGCCAGAGCCTCGGCCAGACCGACCATCTTGCCGTCGGTGATGGTGTACAGTGCGCAGCCGGCAGCAGCCCAGATCAGAGCGATGATGCCCTCGCTGACCATTGCACCGTAGAATACGAAGTGACCCTGCTTCTCACTCTTCATGCAGCGAGCCATCAGAGGCGACTGGGTGGAGTGGAAACCGGAGATAGCACCACAGGCAACGGTGATGAACATGAAGCTCCAGATAGGAGTGTTAGAGGGGTGCATATTGCTGAAGTTAGCCCAGATCTCGGGGATGGTGTAGGCGGGGTTGGTGAAGATACCAAAGATAACGCCCACAGCCATGATGATCAGGCAGATGCCGAACAGGGGGTAGATCTTACCGATGATGGCATCAATGGAGATAAAGGTTGCGATGAAGTAGTAGGCCAGAATGATGATCAGCCAGAACAGAGTGGTGGTCATCATACCGGACATACCGCCGTTCTTGCACAGGGTAACGATCAGACCTGCGGGGCCGACTGCGAACACGGTACCGACCATGATCAGCAGCACCACGGAGAACACACGCATGATGTTCTGCATCACGGGGCCCAGATAGCGGCCGGTGACCTCAGCGATGGAAGCGCCGTCGTTGCGCTCGCTCATCATGCCGGAGAAGTAGTCATGTACGCCGCCGGCAAAGATGGTGCCGAAGGTGATCCACAGGAACACCACGGGACCCCACAGAGCACCCTGCAGTGCACCAAAGATGGGGCCCAGACCTGCAATGTTCAGCAGCTGGACGAGGAACAGCTTCCACTGGGGCATCACAACGTAGTCAACGCCATCGTTGATGCGCACAGCAGGAGTTTCGCGGTCGTCCGGTCCGAACGTGTTGTCCACGATCTTACCATAGACAAAGTAGCCGATGATAAGGAGCGCCAGACACAGTAAGAAACTAATCATACCAGAAACCTCCTTTTGAATTTCAGCCGCCGACAGCATATGCCATACTGCGGCTATGACCGATCTCTGGCTTCATGTTAACACCTTTTTCATAATTGTGTTAATATTTTTTAGGTATAGTTCCTATATCAAAAAGTATATGGCCGCTTATTTTATTTGTTTACGCAAACTTTTATTTTGTGGCGATAACACGTTTTAATTCGTCGTTCTGTTTCTCAAAAACTTTCTCCCGGGAACGGTCAAGCCCGCCCCCGCCAAACTTTGCGCCGCCTTTTTGTGCATTTTGCTTAATCGTTTGCGATTTTCTCCCCAAAACGTGGAATTTGGGACGAAAAGCGCCCGTGAAAAAGGGGTTCAGGAAAGTCCGCAGACTTTCCTGAACCCCGAAAATAAAAATAATTCTTCCTCTGAATATGGCTAGAGCGCAGCGGAAGCCATTTCAAATCTTCTTCCACCCGCTGTCCTTGATGGTAGCATCTGCCTGCTTGTGCAGCAGTTGCACAAACAGCTGCTCTTCCGGCTGCAGGGGCTCCCGCTCCGGGTACACCAGCACGTCCCGCATCTGCTGCTTCTGCGCCGGACAGCCGTGCAGCACCAGATGGTACTGCTCCAGCGCGCGCTGCGGCATGGGAGACGACCACATATAGGCCGTGGGCAGGTTCTGCAAAATGGAGAACTGGCTGCACCGCTCGTACACATGGATGCGGCGGTTGGGGTTCAGCTCCCAGCGGGAAACGGTGCTCTCCTCCCCGGGCAGATGGGTGTCGCCGTGCAGCACCTCGATGTAGTCGTTCAGCTCGTCAAGGTCCTGCACCTGCCGCCGCGCCAGCGGGCTGTCCTGACTGGTGAGCAGCAGATAGGAAAACTCCATGATGGGTTCCTGCCGCAGACCGTGGCGCTGGCAGTAGCGCAGATAGTAGTCCTCGTCCTCGGCGGCGTAGCGCAGCAGCGCCATGTGGTAGCCCTGCCGCAGCACAAAGTCCAAGGCTTCGATGGCGCCGCTTTCCCGGATATGCACCCGCAGCTGCTCGCTGCGGGCCGCCTGCTGCAAAAAATCCACCGCCGCATAGGAGGCGTAGGTGGCATGGGTCAGCACCACCCGCAGCTCAGCACAGCTGCGCTGCTGGTGCGCCTCCTGCTTCAGCTCGTCCACCTGCTGCAGCACCCGCTGCGCCTGCGCGATGAACCGCTTGCCCTGCTCGGTGGGGATCATGCCCGTGGAGGAGCGCTCGAAAATGCGCACCCCGTATTCCTCTTCCAGGTTCTTCAGCGCCTTGCTGACATTGGGCTGCGCCGCGTACAGCTGCTTTGCCGCCGCCGACACCGACCCCCATTTCATGATAGCTACCAGATATCGCAGTTCCGTAATATTCATGAACCCCTCCGCGTTGTTTGCAGTCGTAACCGTATTGTAACAATTTTCCAGCATTGCTGTCAAGCGGGGGAGAACAAACCCTCTCAGTCCGCTCCCGTTGGTCGCGTCCAGCTCCCCCGAAGGGGGAGCTTTATTCGCACTGACCGGAAGATGGCAAAAAGCTCCCCCTTCGGGGGAGCTAGCACGCCGTCAGGCGTGACTGAGAGGGTTACGTTCCCCCTTGCACCAAAGCCCCCGGGTGCTATATAATAAGGAAAAACACAAAGGAGGGGCTGTACCATGCCGGAATACCGCGTGCTGCGCATTGACGAGCAGCTGTACGGCTGCGAGGAGCTGCCCGCCGGGCAGCCGGTGCTGTGCGATGTGACCCTGACCGATGCCGCCGGGGCTGCCCGCATTCTGCCCTACCCGGACAAGGAGCTGACCCGTCTGGGCATCGACGAGGGGGACACCGTCTGTCTGCTGCCGGACGGCACCCTGCACAAGCTGTAAGGAGTAATTTTATGCACAATATCTATTTCACCCGCCACGGCGAGACGGTATGGAACGTGGAAAATAAGATCTGCGGCATGACCGACAGCCCGCTGACCGCCCGCGGGCAACAGCAGGCGCGGCAGCTGGGCGAACTTGTCCGGGACAGCGGACTGCACATTGACGAGATCTTGTACTCTCCCCTTTCCCGCGCCGCCGACACCGCAAAGGCCATTGCCGCCGCTACCGGTCTGCCCGCCCGCTGCGAGCCCCGTCTGCGGGAGCAGTGCTTCGGCAAGTACGAGGGCACGCCCCGGGACGGTGCGGAGTTCCGCACCTCCAAGACCCACTTTGCCGACCGCTATGACGGCGGCGAAAGCATGATGCAGCTGGCGCAGCGCATCTACAACCTGCTGGACGAATTGAAGGCGGACACCGGCAAGACTTACCTGCTGGTAGCGCACAACGGCATCGCCCGGGTGGTACACTCCTATTTTTACGACATGACCAACGAGGAATACGCCGCAGCGGGCATCAAAAACTGCCAGCTGGTGGAGTATACCTTTGAATAACAGGAAAGCCGCCGGGGCCCCGGCGGCTTTCTTGTTATGGCGCGTCAAGCATGACGGTAATGGAATTTCTGGTCTTTTGTCACGAACATATACACGCTCACCGCCAGCGCGGCAAGCTCGGCGGCGGTGACAGCCAGCCACACGCCATCAATGCCCCACAGGGCGGGCAGCAGGAGCAGGGCAGCAAGCTGGAACAGCAGGGTGCGCAGAAAGGAGATGAGAGCACTCGTCACGCCATCGCCCAGCGCTGTGAAGAAAGAGGACGCATACACGTTGAAGCCCATGATGAGGAAGCTCAGCGCATACAGCCGGAAGGCGCGGTTTGTCAGCGCCAGCAGCTGGGCATCGTAGCCCACAAAGATGCGTGCCACATAGGGGATGATGACCATAGACGCCGCCGTCATGCTCACAGCTACCACAGCGATGAGGCGCAGGCTCTTCTGATAGAGGTTATGCACCTCGGCGTGGTTACGCGCGCCGTAATGGAAGCTGACGATGGGCGCGCTGCCCACGGCATAGCCCACGAACACCGCCACAAACAAGAAGGCCGCGTACATGATAACGCCGTAAGCCGCCACGCCGTTTTCCCCGGCCAGCCGCAGCAGCTGGAAGTTATACAGGATATTGACCAGCGACATGGAAAGGCTGGTCATCAGCTCGGAAGAGCCGTTGATGCAGGCATCCCACAGCACGCGGCCGTAAAGCTGCGTTCTGCACAGGTGCAGGCGGCTGGTATTGTGGTGGTCGATAAAATAGAACACCGGCAGCACGCCGCCCACCAATTGGCTGATCAGGGTGGCAATGGCAGCGCCCTCCACGCCCCAGTGCAGCATACCCACCATTACCACATCCAGCACCATATTGGTGCAGCCTGCACCTACGGTGAACCAGAAGCCCAGAAGCGGCTTTTCGGCGGTGACGAAAAAGCTTTGGAACATATTCTGCAGCGCAAAGGGCGGCAGCGCCAGCATCAGGATGCGCCCGTAGCGCACGGCGTAGTCCAGCAGCTCTCCCTTTGCGCCCAGCAGCACGGCGACCGGCCGCAGGAACAGGATGCCCAGCACGGCCAGCACGCTGACCGAAACAAGCGCCGCCAGCATCAGCATGGAAAAATAGCGGTCGGCTTTTTTCTGGTCGCCCTCGCCCAGCGTGATGCCTACGATGGCGCTGCCGCCGGTGCCCAGCATAAAGCCGACCGTGCCCAGCAGCTGCGGCAGCGGCATGATGAGGTTGACCGCCGCAAAGGCCGTTTTTCCCACAAAGTTGGAGACACACAGGCCGTCCACGATGCCGTAGATGGAGGTGAACAGCATGGTGCCGATGCAGGGCAGCACGAACCGCAGCAGGTGGGAATAGGTAAAGTGGTCGGACAATTGGATGGTTTTCTTTGGCATAACTCCTCCTTTTTTGAACTCTGCACATGCAAAAAGGCCGGATAAGAACCACCGCTCCGGTGCGTTCCCTCTTCTGCTGCGGCACTACGGTGCCCACAGCCTCCGGGAAGCACGAACGATGACATCTTATCCGGCCTTTCAATTACGTTGAAACAGCCCTCCGATGAGCGAAAAACAGTATAGCAAAGTTTATTTTTTATGTCAAGCCCAGTTTCGCATCACTCTGCTGCAAAGTGTAAAACACGAAAAAAGAGAACACCCGCTGCGAATGCGGCGGGCGTTCTCTTTTTTGAGCAAGGGTGGGGTGACGATTCCCACATTTCCTAACAATGGGCGACGGCTGCCTGTTCCGTCCTCCGTTGCTCATCTCTATCCACTATTATTATATCATAGGAATTCAAAATGTCAACACTCGATAACGCGTCAATATTTTTTCAAATTCCCCTTGTCGATAAAGCTGCGGACACGATTTGGATTTAATCTGTAAACCGACCTTGCAAAAAGTTGTCCTTTTGTAGACACCCGTACCGCAACTTTGACAAACACATGGTCTATTTCTACTTCTCGGACATATTCAATGGAGTTATCCTTTTTATTTTGCGCCACATAATCCGGTTCTCTTAAAATATCCGGGATGTACTCTCCATATAATGCAAAGTCCTCAGGATGGCGTGTTGTCATGTGCCCAATGTTGGAATCGCCAAGAAGAATATCTTTTCCTTCCGGCAACTCCAATTCCAGCAGTTCGATCACACGTTTTGTCAGAACTCCAACTCGTCTTGTTTTTTCCATTCTACACCCTTTCTTTTATTTCTCCGCAAGGCGGACAAAGGGCGCGATGGCGTTGGCGTCGCCATGGCGGACGATGGAGTAGGTGATATCGCAGTAGGGCTGGATGGCGGTGCTCTTTTCCACGGTGGAGATGAGCAGCACCTGCAATTGCAGGCGGCGGAACAGCTCCATCATGGGGCGGATGCGGTCGCTGGTCATCTTGCTGAAAGCCTCGTCCAGCAGCACCAGACGGATGCTGTTCTCGCTCTTCTGGTAAATTTGCAGAAGGCTGGCGCAGATGGCTACATAGAAGGGTGCCTGATTCTCACCGCCGGAGGAATCGCGGCTGACGCGGGAAAGATACGCCTGCTGCCCGGTGACCTGATTGGTCACCTTGATATCGTAGTCCAGATAGGTGCGGTAGTCCACATAGTCCGAAAGGGTGGCACCGGCGGCGGTGCGCCCCTCCTGCCGGGCGCGAGTGTTCTCGTCCACGTCTGCCATGATCTTTTCCATCAGCTCGTCCACCTGACGTTCGTAGGCGGGGTCGGCGGTGGCGGCAAGGTTGTCCAGAGAATCGCCCTCGGTCATCTGCTGGTTGCCTTTATCTACAATGACCTGATAGAACGCCGCCAGCTGCGGGTCGCGGCTGGGTTCCAGCTCAAAGCGGTAGACTTCCTCGCCGTAGGTCAGCTGCTCCATGACCTTGTTCAGTTCCCGGAACTGCCGCCGGGCGTTGAAGATATCGTCCTTCATGCGGAACAGGATGTCCTTGCGGAAGCGGTCCTTGCAGTCCCGCTGCGCCTGCTCCAGACGGGCGGCGTAGCGCTCCAGGTCGATGCGCACAAGGCTCTCATGCTGGGCGCGGTACTGTTCCAGCCCGGCAAGCCCCAAGGGATAATCGCAGACATAGCGCCGGTTGTATTCCTGCTGCGCCGGTTCCAGCGTGCTGTTCAGGTAGACGGTCAGGGCATCGTCCAGCTTGGCCTGTGCCTTTTCGGCGGCCTGCGCGGCGGCGCGGGGAGATTTGTCCGGCCCGGTGAGCGCCTGCTGACGGCTGCGGGAGAGAGGCTCCACCAGCGGGTGGGCGGCAAAGAAACTCTCTGCGGCCTGTGCGCTCTTTTCGGCGGTGTCCACCGCCTTCTGCTGCTCCGTCTCACAGGAGGTGATCTGTTTTTCGCATACGCGCAGATCGCCGCCGGTCTGCTCCACGGCGGTGCGGGCAGCTTCCCATGCGGCTTCGCGCACCTCTTCCTCCTTGTACAGCTGCTGCAGCAGGGGGTTCTCGCGGCACTCTGCCAGCTTTGCCGCCTGTTCCTCCACCGCCGCGCGGGCGGCGGTCAGGGCGGCGCGGGCGTCCCACAAAGCGGCAAGCTCTTCCAGCGTGGTGCCGCGCAAAAGGGTCTGGTACTGGCTGTATGCGGCTTTCAGGTTCTGCTCTGCCTGTGCGGCGGCGCGCACCTCCTCGGCAAGGGCGTTCATCTCCCCTGCCAGTGCCCCGGCGCGGGCGCGGCGGGCTTCCAAGCCGATATAGCGCTGCGGGGTGCGCAGACGCTCCAAGCGGAAGGGGTGATGGCGCAGAAGGTCGCGGGTGGCGCTGTCGGGGTAGTTTTCCAGCGTGTCGGGGGTGTCGCAGCAGACGATGCGGCGCAGAATGGTGTCGGCGTACTGCGCGGCCAGCGGGTTTTCGCTGGTGACCTGTGCCGCCAGACTGTCGGCGGGGGCGGTGTCGGCGCGGCGGTTGGCCTTGCGCAGACCCGGGGTGTCCAGCAGGCTGATGGGGCCAACTTTATCCTTCAGCGCCACAAAGGCGCTTTTTGCGGCGGCGTAGTGGGCGGGCGGTACAAGGATATCGAACCGGCGGTCGCCCAGACAGGCTTCCACGCAGTCCTGCCAGCTTTCGTCCTCCACGTTCAGCAGTTCGCAGAAGATGCGGGCGTCCGGCTCCATGCCCCGGCTCTTCAGCTCGGCGTTCACGGCGTCCCGCACCCGGGTGGCGGCGTCGCCGTGGGGGTATACCCACTTGCCGCCGGACACGGCGTCCAGCTCGGCGCGCTTCTCGGTCTGCTGCCGCTGCAAAGCGGCGGTGTGCTGCCGGGCGGCAAAATAGGCTTCTTCCAGCGGCTTTTCCTGTGCGGTCAGCCAGTCGGTCAGGGCGGGCAGGGTGTCGGGGGTCAGGTCTGCCATCTTCTGCCCGGCGGCAAAGCCGCTGCGGCGCAGCACCGCCAGCAGGTTGCCGGTCTTTTCGGCGGCCTTTTCGGCGCTGTCAGCCTTGCGGGCGGCGGCATCCAGTGCGGTCTGCCGGTGCGCCAGTTCCTCGCTGAGGGCGTCCAGTGCGCGGCCTTCGCCGCTGGCACCGGCGGCGCTGTGGGCGGTCAGGTAGGCGCGGCGGGCTTCCGCTTCGGCGGTCTTGGCCTCGGCGTAGCGGGTGCGCAGCGTCTCCTGCTGGCGGCGTCCGGCCTCCACCCGCTCCTGCCAGACGGCCTTTTCCCCGGCATCAGCAGCAGCCCGCGCCAGCAGGGCGGCGCCGCGGTTCACAAGGGCTTCGGTCTGCTTTTCGGTGGCTTCACGGCCAAAACGGACGATCTCGTCCAGCGCGTCGGCGCGGGTCTGGGCTTCCGCCAGCACGGCGTGCAGGTTTTCCAGCTCCAGGCGGTCGCCCTGCAGCGCCTCCAAGTCCAGCTCCGGCTGGGGTAGGATGTACTGGTACAGAAACTCCCGGAAGTTCGGGATCTCGTCCATGCTGGTGCCCATCTGGAACACCTCGTTGAACTTTTTGCCCAGCGGGCTGGCTGCGCGTCCGATGCCCAGTGCGCGGCATATTCTATCCCGCGCTTCACTGGGGCTGCGGGTGTAGGAAAGCCGCCCCTCGGCGGGCTTGAAGTCCTCCTTGGCGCTGGGCGCACCGGTGCGCGGGTCGATAAAGGGCAGCTGTTCCAGCGTGATGCCGTCCTCCGAGATATACCACGTCTGGTCGCCGGGGTGCAGCTCCTGCATGGGGCCTTCGGACTCCACCCGCACCGCGATGACAAAGCTGGTGTGCTTTACGCTGTCCCAGAACTCTGCCCCGATATACGCCACGGTATGCCCCGGGCGGCGGTAGGCGTTTTCGCCGCGCTGCTTGGCGTGGACAGAGCCCTGCAGGGTGCGGCCGCTCTTTTTATTGCCCAGCGCATTGAAGTTGCGGTTGGTGGTCAGGCAGTAGCGGATGGCGTCCAGAATGGTGGTCTTGCCCACGGCGTTCACGCCGATCATATAGGTCAGGCGGGCGCAGTCGAAGGTGGTATTTTCAAAGTTATGCCAGTTGATGAGTTTCAGGCGCTTGAGTTCGATCATGCTTCCACCTCCCCTGCTTCGGTGTCTGCGCCCTCCGGGCGCTCGTACAGACCAAGTTCGGTGCGGGTGCGGGCGCTCTCGGCGGCGGCATCCGCAAGGTCGGCATCCGGCAGCGCCAGCAGCACCGTTGGGAACACCTCAATGCGGCTGTCCAGCCCGGAGAGCCGCCCCACCGGACGCGCCAGATTGTACCGGCGCAGGGTGCGCATGAGCTTTTCCAGCGTTTGCTGATCCAGCTTGCGGGGCAGGTTCATCTTTTGCAATTCGGCCTGTACCTCCTCCACCGTCACCAGCACCTCGTCTGCGCTGGCGGCAAGGCTTTCCCGCTTTTGCAGGTACAAAAGCCGCAGCACCAGCAGCAGGATGCTCTCGTACTTGAGCAGCCGTGCCTGACTGCCCTCGTGCTCGTTGACCAGCGCCGCCGCCTGCATGGGTGCGGGGTACAAAAGCACCGCGTAGCCCAAGGGCCTGAACACCGCGCGCACCTCGTTGAGGTGATCCTGAATATACAGATATTTTGCCCGCTGTTCCTCTACGCAGCCCAGCACAAAGCAGTGGTTGAGCAGATAGTTTGCGGTCTCTTCCAGCAGATCAATGGTTGCCATCCGTGTTTACCTCCTTGCGGCGGGTCAGGACAAAATCCTGAAACCGGAAGCCGCCGCGCTCCACCCAGTTTCCGGTCAGGGTGATATCGTACTCCCGGTGCGGCGACTGGGAATAGGTGTGCAGGCCGATGATGCCTGTAAAATCGTTCGGGTATTCCTCCACAAGGGTGGAGGCGTTCACCTGCGGGCGGGCAGCCAGTGCCTGCTGCGCCAGCAGCGCCACGTTTTCCTCGGTGACGGCAAGGCGGGCGTAATCCAGCAGAAGCTGCTGCTCCTGCCGCAGCCGGTCGGGGTCAAGGGGCTCGGTGCGCACCGGGGCAAGCGGTGCTTCGGTGCGGGGCGCGGCAGGAGGATACAGCGGTTTTGCGCCGAACACTGCCGCCGGGTACAGGTGCAGCCGCGCCGCCACCGGGCCGTCGTCCGGCTCGAACAGCTGCTCCGGGCTGCGGATGTCCTCCGCATAGCGGCGCAGCAGGGCGGTGACGCTGCCCTGCGCCGAGCGGTCGCTCAGCAGCAGGAATTGTGCCCGCTGCACCGCACGCTTGCGGTAGCGGATGTGGCTGGCGTCAATTTTCTTCATCAGGGTGCTCATTTCTTCCAGCGCATCCCGCTGCTGCTGGATAAGGGCACGCACCCGGGGTGCAGCCTCGCCGGGGGCGCAGCGCTCTACCCGGGCGTAGTCCAGCGCTAAGCGGGGCAGCTGGTTCTGCTCGCAGTCGTCCAGCTCTTCTTCCAGATAGGCGCGGTAATTGAACAGGTTATCGCTGGTTTTAAAGCGATGGTACGCCGCCGCCACCACCTTTTCCTCGTACTGGTCGAACAGTTCCAGCACCTCCTGCGGGGTGCGGTTATGGGTCAGGCGGTCGATATAATGCCCGATGGAAGCGTTGAGGGCGCGCAGGGACTTGTTCAAAGTTTCAAGGTCTGCCGCCACCTCCCGCAGCACGTTCTCGTAGGGGCTTTTTTCCTGCCCGATGCTGCCCAGCAGCTGCCACGCCTTGTACAGCTTGCCGGTATAGGTGACCACCCGGGGATTCAGTATTTCTTCCAGCGCGTCCAGCAGCGGGGTGACCTCCGGCATAAAGGCAAGGGTGGGCTCGGTCTCGTAGCTGCCGGGCTGCTCTTCCAGCCAGCCGGTGCGGCGCAGACGCAGCAGAAAGCCCACCGCCAGCGTGTGGGGGTCGCGGGTGGGCTGCTCGTCCTCATCGCCCGCGCCATCGGCGTCCAGCGCCAGCGGCTTTGCCAGCGCGGCAAAATAATCCTCGGCGCGGGAGACGGCCTCGGCGCGGGAAATGCTGTAATCTGCCGTATGGCGGCACTCCTCCCAGAGCAGCAGCAAAAGCTCTGCATAAAACGCCCGGTTGGGCCCCGCCAGCGGGCGGAACAGCCGTGGGCTGACCAGTTCAAACAGCTGCATGGAAACGTCCTTTCTGTGTGAGTTCGATACCCTTTTATTGTACCACAGCAGGCGGGGTTTGTCACAAAAAGGCGAAAAAAAGCCCGCCGGGCAAGGCGGGACGATTTGGAATGCGCGCCGCGTGCGCTTTGCGCATAAGCAGCGGAAGAATTATTTTTATTTTCGGGATAGCGGAGCGTCTGCGGACGCTCCGCTATCCCATTTTCACGGGAGGGGTTCACGCAAAAAGCCCCGGGGAGCGGGTGCTCCTCGGGGCGGGGTTCAATTACTGTGCAGCGGTGTTGGTCAGCTCAAAGCCGATGGCAACATAGGTCTTGCCGCCGATGGTCCATGCGCCGACACCCAGCGCGGTAAGTTCCAGCGTTATGCCGTTTTCCTCTGCGCCGCCAAGCTCCTCGTTCACAGTGCGGAGCAGGGCTTGGACATTGAGCCGGTTCGCCGTGATGGTCTGCGCGGCTGCGGCCTGATAGAAGAGCGGCACATAGGCATCCGGCTTGCTGCTTTTGGTATCAAAGCAGAGCTGCACCTGCCGCACCACGGTCTTTTCGCTGCCCTCTGTTTTGCAGCGTGCGCTGCCGGTCAGGCTGTCCGCGCCGCTGTTCTCTCTGATGTGGGTAACCGCCAGCGCCCGGATGGCGTCATCGTTTTCAAAGCTCGTCTTAAACGCCTTATTCAGCGCGTCCAGATAGGCGCTTTCCACCTGGGCGTCAAACTCGGGGTTGCCGGAGTCGCTGCCGCCGCAGGCGGTGAGCAGCGCCAGTGCCATGATACCGGCCAGAAGAACAGCCGCAAGACGCTTGATCTTTTTCATGCAATGCTCCTTTTATAAAATGCAGGGCGTTCCCGCGCGGATGCACGGGGCATTCTGCTTTCATTTTACAGCAGCACGGCGGCGTTCGTCAATGGCAAGTGTGCTTTTTTGCCGTTATTCTGCAATGATATAGCCCAGCACAAAGCTATAGGTGCCATCCTTGTTTTTAATGGCGGCAACGTCGGCCTGTTCGATCTTTGCAAACCGATCCTCCGTAGCAAGGACGAGCCGCATCATCTCACGCACCTTTTGGACCGTATCTTTTGCCCAATCAGGATCCCCGGCGTCGTACAAAAGCTTGTCCAGATCATAGGCGGCAACGGTTTTCTTATCCCACGTCAGGACCATGAAAGCCGCTTCCTTTCCAGCCGGGACTGGAACATCCTCCAGACGGCCCCAATACACTCCATTTGTAATCAGCTCGCCCTTTGGGGCAAGCTCCTCGCCCATATCCTGCGCGGCCTTGCGGAGCTGATCATTGCGCGGCAGTGGCCTCTCTACCGCTCTGCACGCCTCATCCTGCCAGAACGAGCAGGCAAAATCTATCTTTTCCTGCTCCTCAGGGCTCTGGGGGGGGGGTACTGCTGCAGGCAGTGAGCAGGGCAAGCACCATGATACCGGCCAGCAGAGCGGCCGCAAAACGCTTATACAGTTTCATTTCAGCATCTCCTATTCCTGATATGGGTGTGTTTCAAGGACGTTTTTACTTTATTGGGGCCGCAAAGGCCATTGCCACATAGGCTTTGCCGCCAACAACGCGGTAGGCAAAGGCGACCCTGGTGATCTTCAGCATTTTTTGGCTCGCAAGCGGCAAGTCAGCGCCAAATACCTTCGTGGTATTCAGTTCCGCAAGCCGCTGCTCGGTCAGCGCCAGTGCAGGGCAGCGCTCGGTTGCATCCCCCATTTCGCCGGGTCCGAGCGGCTCGATCATTACCCGAGCATCCAAGATTACGTTCCCTTCAACTTTTGTATGCCATGTATCCTTTGCAGCGATCTTGCCGTCCTGCCCGATCAGCATCAGCCGCTGCTCTGCAAGCGCAAGCAGTTCCGGGTCGTTGTCCAGCTTCGGGTAGGGGGTCTGCTCAGTATTCTGCGTGGCGCGGTACTCGTTCAGGATGGCAAGTGCCTGTGCGGTATACTGTTTGCCCAGTGCTTCGGCTTCGGCGGCGCCGGGCGTGCCGCCGCAGGCGGTGAGCAGGGCAAGCGCCATGATACCGGCCAGCAGCAGGGAGGTCAGTTTTGCAAGTTTCTTCATAGGAACACTTCCTTTCTTTGGGCGCTGAATGCGCAGCCGTTTTCTTATACTATAAGCATAACAGGGTTTTTTCCGGCGTGCAAGCGTTATTCACGCTGTTTTCAGGGGCATTCACGCAGGGCTGCCAAAGTTTTTCTGCGGTTTTTGTGGGGAGTGCACAAAGGGGGCGCTTTGCGCTGTGGGTGATACAAAAAAGCCCCGGAGGGCGGGTGCTCTCCGGGGAAGAAAGGACTGATGATTCTTTATTTATTTGACATAGTTGGGGTTCGCAATCTTGAACGAAATTGCCATGTAGCTCTGCTTGGTATCGGGATCAGTCTTGACAACAACGCCAAGCTTCGTCCAGCTGCCCTTTGCGTTCAGGTTCACATTCGTATCGGGGAGCTCTTTGCCGCCGACCCAATCCTGCAGATGATCCAACATCGTTGTAACAAGATATCCGGCTTTATAGCTGGAGGTTGCGGTGATCGTCAGATATTCTTCCTTCTTGCCGTCCACATGGAAACCGGCGACCCACTTAGCGCCGAGGAAATCAACGCTGCCTTTCAGATCCTGTTTCAGATACTTTTCAGCAACACCCTGAAGCTCACGGTCATTCTCGGTCACGCTGGCCGAATTGACCTGCTTTCTACCACTGATTCTCTTATATGCCAGTTCCTGCTTCTGCTCATCTGTGACAGTGCCACCGGAACAGGCGGTGAGCATCACCATAGCCATCACACCTGCCAGCAGCAGGGCCACGAATTTTTTCAGGTTCTTCATAAGGGTATCCCTCCAATCAGCTTGTTTGTGGATATGTTTCTTTTTTCTTGAAAGGCTTTCGCAACCATCGTTGCCTTTCTGCCCTGATTATATCCGACCGGTGACGGTTTTGTCAATCGGGAATATCGCTAAACTTCCTGAAGCAATTTCGTCAAAAAGGATGAAAACAAGCGGGATTTGTTGCACTTCTGGTATGTTCTGAAATCAATTCTGTCGACAGTCTACGGAATCTCCGTTTCCCTGCCCCGGCGGCGCAGTTTTGCCGGGTGCGGAGGGCACTTAAATTTGGACATATGTTGTGTTGGCGGGTGTTAACTCCCTCAGACGCGGCTTGCGCCGCGCCAGCTCCCTCTGGGAGGGAGCCAACCCTCTCAGTCAAAGCCTGACGGCTTTGCCAGCTCCCCCGAAGGGGGGAGCTTTGTCGGCGCAAACCGGCAGATGCAAAAAGCTCCCCCTGAGAGGAAAGACTTCCCCCGGTCGGGGGAAGATGTCGCGCAGCGACAAAAGGGGGAATCTGGCGAGCGAAGCGAGACTGAGAGGGTATTTTCCCCATTATTTTGCCTTTTTACACATTTTCACCACGTTTTGGTGGTAAAATCATGTCCGAATTGAAATGAACTCGGAGGAAGTACCCATGCAACACTGTCCCGCCCGCGCGGCACAGCGGCTGGCGGCGGCAGTTCTGGCGCTGGTTTTGCTGCTGTGCGCCTTTTTGCCCCGTGCCCACGCCGCTGCGCTGAAAGAGAAAAACGGCATCCTGCTGCTCAGCTTCGACACCAGCCACATCCTTTCCATCGGCAACCAGACCTCCGGCAAGTGCAGTCTGTACGCGCTGCGCTACGCCCGCACCATTCTGGACGGTAAGGTGTGCTCCGGCAGCGGGATGTGGTCGAACGGTGCGGTGTGGTCCGCAGCGGGCTACACGGGGTACTCCGGCACCCGCGCCGAGTGCCTGAAAAAGCTGTACAGCGAACTTTCCGCCGGGCATCCGGTGATCGTGCACCTGAAAAACACCACGGTGAGCGGGGTCAAAAGACACACGAACCGCACCTCTACTTATGAATACCACCTGACTTCCTCCGGCTGGAGCGAGGTGAACTACCCCCACATTGCCACCAGCAGCACCTACGGGCACTGGGTATGCGTGGCGGGCATCTCCCCCACCGCCGACCCGGAAAACCTGACCGAGAGCGACTTCTACGCCCTCGACCCCGCCCGGGTAACGGCAAACGGACGGCTTGCCGTCACCCGCCTGCTGGATCATACCCTGTGGGTGGAGAACTCCCCCCTCAAGGTGCTGGGGTGAAAATATCATATGATAAAACAGAGCGCCTGACACCGCAGTGTCAGGCGCTCTGTTTCTATTCAGTTCCTTTAATATCCCTTTACCGAGAAGCCGCGCTCCCACGGGTCGGGCGGGATATTCTTGCTGCGGATGCCGGTGATCTGGATATAGTCGCTTTTCTGGATCATGGCGAACAGGGAGATGAATTTGTCCGGGTCGCCCTGCACTTCCAGCGTCACGCTGCCATCATCCTCGTTCTGCACCCAGCCGGTCAGGTCAAGCGCTTGCGCAGCGTACCGCGCCCGGTAGCGAAAACCTACCCCCTGCACCTGCCCGGTGATGATGTAGCGCCGCCGCTCCGTGCCTTCCGGCAGTGCGGGCGGGGTGCGGTCCTTTTTGGAAAGAAAATCAAACACAGCGGTGTCCCTTTACAGCTCCTGATAAGCGGTCATCAAGGCGGGGATGAACTGCTTTTTGCGGCTCACCACGCCCGGCAGCGTCCAGCTGCCATCGGCGGCGGGCTGGGTGTCGAAGCCCTCCGTCAGCACCTCGGCGGCGTAGCGCCCATTGCAGATGACCACGCTCTCCTCCTTGGGCACATCGGTCAGCAGCATGTAGATATCTTCCACGTTCTGCTTGTTGCGTGCTTCTTCCAGATACGGCTTCAGCAGCGCTTCGGCGGCGGTCAGGTTCTTGCGGGTCATGTAGCTGCCCTGCGCCACGCCAAAGCGGATATCGCCGCACATGAACACCTTGAAGTCCTGCAAGAACACTTCCTCGGCGGTCTTGCCGTCCAGCTTTTCGCCGGCTTCGAACATCTCGTTGGCAAACTCGTTGATGTCCACCCCGGCGATCTTTGCCAGACGGTTGGCGGCGTTTACGTCGATGGGGGTGCAGGTGGGGCTGCGGAACGCCAGCGTATCCGAAAGGATGGCGGCCAGCAGCAGACCGGCGGTCTTTTGCGGGATGGTCACGCCGTTTTCGTCGTACATCTGGGTGACGATGGTGGCGGTGCAGCCCACCGGCTGGTTGCGGAAGTACACCGGGCCGCTGGTCTCCAGACTGCCGATGCGGTGGTGGTCGATGATCTCCAGAATTTCGGCCTGATCAAAGCCCTCCACCGCCTGTGTGGCCTCGTTGTGGTCCACCAGAATGATGCGGCGCTTGCGCAGATTGATGATGTTGCGGCGGCTGATCATGCCGCAATACTTGCCGTCTGCATCCAGAATGGGGAAATACCGGTGGCGCACCTTTGCCATCACGCGGGTGACGTCTGCCACCGGGGTGACGAGGGTGAATTTCATGATATCGTCCCGGGTCATGTAATAGGAGATGGGCGCGCACTGGCTGATGAGCTTGCCCGCCGCGTAGGTATCGCAGGGGGCGCTCATGATGGCTACGCCGGTCTCGGCGGCGATATGCTGGATGGTGCGGCCCACCTTTGCGCCGTTGCAGATGATGATGAGAGAAGCTTCCTTCTCGATGGCGCAGAGCTGGCTTTCGTAGCGGTTGGTCAGGATGACGATATCACCCTTTTCCATGCTGCTTTCCAGCATTTCCGGGGTGGCAGTGCCAATGCGGATGTGACCGGTGGTGCACTCTGCGTCCTCGCTGCCCACCACCATGGTAGCGCCCAGCGTTTCCAGAATATTGCGGTAGCTGGTGCGGCTCTTGGCAAGGATGCCGGTGTCGAACAGGTCCATGTTGGCGGTGGCGATATCCTTCACCGTGATGACGCCCTGCAGTTCGTTGTCCTCGCTGGTCACGGGGAGGGTGTCGATCTTCTGGTCGCGCATGATCTCCCACGCCTTGCGCAGGCTGGTGGAGCCGGAGATGCCGGGGATCTGGCGGTAATCCACGTCCCGGATCTTAGGATTGACGTCGGTGCACATCCGGGGCGGCGTGACCCCGAACTTTTTCAGCACAAATTCTGTTTCCTGATTCATCTTGCCCGCACGCCGGGCTTCGCAGACCAGATCACTGGTCTTATTTTTCAGCTCTGCATAGGCAATGGCAGAGCAGATGGAGTCGGTGTCCGGGTTGCGATGCCCGATGACCACGACTTTATGCGCAGTTTGCTGCATACTTTACCCCCTTATGGGTCCTCAACTTCTTATCATTTACCAAAGCAGCGCCCCTCTCCTGCACAGCGGGGCGGGCTGCAACCTTATTTTAACACAACTGCGCCCATGGGTAAAGGGCACGAAACGCGGCGGGCTGTTGCTTTTTGGTCCTTTCTTGTATACAACCCCTTGCATTTCGACAGCATCCGCTGTATGATAGAGGTATTCGAGCTTTTTGTCATTTGCAACGGAGGACAGCATGAAATCGTCCAAATTCACATCCACTCCCCTGTTTCCGCGTCAGGCACTGGTGGCACTGCTGCTGCCGCTGATCGCGGAGCAGGCGCTCAGCGTGACCATTGGTCTGGCTGACACTTTGATGGTATCCTCGGTGGGCGAAGCCGCCGTGTCCGGTGTAAGCCTTGTGGACAGCTTCAACACCCTGATGATCCAGATCATGAGCGCGCTGGCCACCGGCGGCGCGGTGGTCACCAGCCAGTACATCGGCCATCAGGAGCCCAAAAACGCCAAGGCGGCGGCTGCGCAGATCTTATTCGTGCTGTCCAGTTTCAGTGTGCTGGTGGCGGCGGTGGTCATCGGCGGGCGGCACGCCATCCTGCGGGGCATCTTCGGCTCCATTGATGCGGACGTGATGCGCTACGCCGAGACCTATTTTCTGCTTTCGGCGCTGAGCTACCCCTTCATTGGCCTGTACAACGCCGGTGCGGCGCTGTTCCGGGCGCAGGGCAACAGCAAGATCAGTATGCTGTCCAGCTTGGTGATGAACGTGGTGAACATCGGCGGCAACGCGGTGCTGATCTACGGCTTCGGCATGGGGGTCATGGGTGCGGCGCTGGCCAGCCTTGTGTCCCGCGCCATTGCCTGCGCGGTGGTGCTGTACCTGCTGCAAAAGCCGGGCTGCGCCCTGCGGGTGGACAGCCTGCGGGCGATGGCGCCGAACGGCGGGCTGATCCGGCGCATTCTGCGGGTGGGCATCCCCGCCGGTATCGAGAACGGCATGTTCCAGATCGGCAAGCTGTCGGTCTCCAGCCTGACCTCCACCCTTGGCACGGCAGCCATTGCCGCCAACGCGGTGGCCAATACCACTACCACCTTTTTGAACATCCCCGCCAACGCCGTGGGCATGGCCGCCCTGACCGTGGTGGGCCAGTGTCTGGGCGCGGGCGAAAAGGAGCAGGCGGTGTACTACTCCCGCCGCCTGATGCTGACCGCCTACTGCGGTGCGTGGGTGATGAACCTGTCGGCCTTCTTCTTCGCCAACCGGTTCGCGGTGTCCCTGTTCAACCTCTCGCCGGAGGCACAGGCCATGGCGCTGGACATCATGGTGTGGTTCAACATCGTTTCCCTGTTCGTGTGGCCGTCCAGCTTTACCCTGCCCAACATCCTGCGCGCCGCCGGTGATGCCCGGTTTACCATGACCGTGAGCATCGTGTCCATGTGGGCGTTCCGGGTGGGCTTCTGCTATCTGGCCGTGCTCTGCTTCGGCGGCGGGCTGCTGAGCATCTGGATGGGCATGTATCTGGACTGGGTGTTCCGCTCGCTGTGCTTCTACCTGCGCTTCCGCCGGGGCAGCTGGCTGGAGCAGAGTGTGATTTAAACTTTTAGCATCCACCCCTTTACCGATCCTTACAGACCGGTGAAGGGGTGGATTTTTCTTTTTTTGCAGGAAAACGCCGCTCTGATTCGTATTATCAACAGAAGAGCGATGGTATTTTTTACAGGTTTCACAAATTATTTTTTCAGCGCTTGACAAAGTTTTCACCTTTCGTTCTTGCAATCTTCATCGTTCGGGCGTATAATTTCTCAATGCTATCAAGTTCTGCTCTTCTGCAAAAGGAGGCTATTCTATGAAACGCAGCTGGCTTGCGCGCCACCCCATCGGGTTCATGGCGCTGTATACTATATTTTATCTTTCCGTCTTTCACTATCTGGAGGCAAACGCCCCTCTGCGCAGCATTCTGGTGCACTGCCGGTTGGACGATCTGATCCCCTTCTGCAAATATGCGGTGATCCCCTACTTTGCATGGTTTGTGTGGATTCCCTTCACCCTGTTCTATCTGCTGTGGAAAGCCCCGCGTGAGGACTTCTGGCGGCTGTGCCTGCCGCTGTTCTCCGGCATGACCATTGCACTGGCCTGCTACGCGGTGCTGCCCACAGCGCTGGACCTGCGCCCCTACTGGGTGCCGGGCAGCGACATCTTTGCGCGGGTGGTGCGCTTTTTGTACCGCACCGACACCGCCACCAACGTCTGCCCCTCCATCCATGTGTTCAACTCGGTGACGCTGCTGCTGGCGTACTACCGCAGCCGCATCTTTGACGCACCCCGCCGCCGCTGGATGCGTCCCGCCGCCGCTGTGCTGTGCATTTCCATCGTCTGCTCCACCGTGCTGCTCAAGCAGCACAGCTGCATTGACGTGGCCTTGGGTGCGCTGCTGGCACTGGCGCTGGACAGTGCCTTTACCGCCCTCGAGCGCAGCCAGCTGCCGCAGGTGCGGAGAGCCTAAGGAAGAAAGAAAAAGCGACTCCTGTCAGCGCCTTTGGCGCTGGCAGGGGTCGCTTTTTCATTTCCTTTTTCAGAACAGCCCCTCGGGTAGGCAGATATCCTGCTTGGGGACTTTCGTCCACGCAAAGTCCGGCACAAGGCTTTCCGGGGTGCGGGGAGCAGGCTCCGGCTGCAAGCCGTAAGCATAGGCAAGCTTGCCGATGATCTCCGGGGCGGTGTATTTTGCCCGCAGATTTTCAAGGCTCTGGTCGCCGTCCCGCTTGGACAGCCGCCGCCCGTCCGCTGCCAGCAGCAGCGGGCAGTGGGCAAAGCGAGGCGGCTGCAAGCCCAGCAGCCGGTACAGGTACAGCTGCCGCGCCGTGGAGGAAAGCAGGTCTGCCCCGCGCACCACCTCGGTGACGCCCATGCGGGCATCATCCACCACCACTGCCAGCTGATAGGCAAACACCCCGTCTGCCCGGCGCAGGTAGAAGTCGCCGCAGTCCCGCAGCAGGTTCTCCGTGTGGGTGCCCATGCAGCCGTCCGTAAAGGTGATCTCCTCGTCCGGCACCATCAGGCGGTAGGCAGGGGCTTTCTTTTTGCGCTTTTCTGCAATTTCCTCCGGCGTCAGTCCCCGGCAGGTGCCCGGGTAGATGACGTTGCCGTCCGAGGTGTGGGGTGCGCTGGCGGCGTGCAGCTGGGAGCGGGAGCAAAAGCAGGGGTACACCAGCCCCCTCTGCTCCAGTTTGCGGTAGCTTTGGGTATAGATGTCCCCGCATTCGCTCTGGTAATAGGGTGCGTGTGCGCCGCCGGTGCTGCCGCCCTCGTCCCATGTAAGCCCCAGCCACGCAAGGTCCTGCTCCAGCAAGTCGGCGTAAACGCGGGGGCAGCGCTCGGCGTCCAGATCCTCGATGCGCAGCACGATGCGCCCGCCCTGACTTTTTGCGCTGAGCCATGCCAGCAGACTGCACGCCAGATTGCCCAGATGCAGCCGTCCGCTGGGGCTGGGCGCAAAGCGCCCGGTGACCGGGCGGTTTTGGGATTCTGGGATCTGGTTTTGCATGGGTGTACTTCCTTTCGCTTTTCCTGGTTTTTACTCATTATAAGCCCTTGCTCTGCAAAGGTCAATGCGCATAAAAAAGCCGCCGCAGGCGGCAATGCCTGCGGCGGCGGGAAAACCGGCTGCTCAGTGCAGCTCCGGCCAGTAGCCCTTGTTGGCTTCGATCATATCGTCCAGAATGGCCTTGGCAACGTTCATGCTGGGCACAGTCTTATTCAGGGTGAAGGCCTGCAGCACCTTCTCGTAGCTGCCTTCCACGCAGCCCTCCACCAGCAGCTTTTCGCTGTTGAGCTGCTGCATCATCAAGCCCTGCTGGAACAGCGGGATGTTGTCCCGGGCAATGACTTCCGGGCCGTTTTTGCCGATGTAGGCGGGCAGCTCCACCATTGCGTCATAGGGCATATTGGGGATAGCGCCGCGGTTCTCGGTGATGATGAGGAAGCGTGCCTTGGTGTCGTTCTTCAGCGCAGCGGACAGATCTGCGATCCAGTCGCCGTGGCTGCCGGCATAGAAAGTGTTGGCGTCCACCTCGCCGGTCTTGAGGTAGTGGTCGATGCCGTCGAACAGGTTCTTTTCGCGGGTCTCCTCCACCTCGTTGGCGCGGGTGTGGTTCGGGTCCGAGTGCTCCACGAACTCCTTGGCCTGCAGATAGTAGTTCAGGTAGGTGTTGGGCAGGTACTCCGGGAAGTTTTCCATGATCTCGTACTCGCCCTTCCACACATAGTACCAGCTGCCCTTGGTGTGGCGGTTCTGGTTGCTGGAGGAGGTCAGGGCGCCCATGCCCTTGAGGTAGCTTTCCGGCAGAAGGATCTTGTTCTCCTTGATGTAGGCGCGCAGCTTGGGCATCAGGTCCTCGCCGTGGTACTGGATGGAGGTGAACCAGCCGAAGTGGTTCAGACCAAAGTAATCGTAAACGATCTCCTTCTTGTTCTGGATGCCCATGGCGGCTGCCACCACGTCAATGATGGCGATGGGCATATCGCAGATGTTGATGATCCGTGCCTTCGGGCGCAGCTTGCGGCAGGCTTCGGATACGATGGCGGCGGGGTTGGAGTAGTTCAGGATCCAGTAGTCCTTCTTGGCATACTTTTCCACGTCGTCGATCAGCTTGATCATGGGGAAGATGGTGCGCATTCCGTAGGCCATGCCGCCGCAGCCGCAGGTCTCCTGTCCCACGCAGCCGTGGCGCAGGGGGATCTTTTCGTCCTGCTCCCGCATGGCGTAGCCGCCCACACGCATCTGGGCAAACACAAAAGAGGTATCGGTGTAAGCCTCCTGCACATCAGTGGTGACCACCAGCTTGATGTCGGTATTCAGCTCCTTGTGCAGGACCCAGTCCACCACAACGGCAACCTTGTCCTGCCGCTCCTTGTTGATGTCGAACAGACGGATCTCGTCCACTTCCAGTTCTTCCCGGCGCAGGGCGATGGATTTGACGATACCGGCGGTAAAAGTGCTACCGCCGCCAGCAATGGTAATGACCATAGTATAAACACTCCTTTTTGTATTTCAGGTTTGCCCGGCGCAATCCGCCGGGGCACGGTAAAACGGTTTACTGGTTTTCCAGCTGTGCTTCCACGGCACGCTTGATATCGGCTACCTGCAGACCGTAAACGATCTGGATATCCGTTCCCTTTTTCACGATGCCGCTGTTCGGCAGCTTGTTGATGGCAGCTTCGTCCAGCTTTGCGGGGTCCTTGATGTTTACCCGCAGGCGGGTGAAGCAGTTGTCCACCGACAGGATGTTCTCCTTGCCGCCCAGACCGTCGATGACGCACTGCACCTCGGCAGCGTCCTTCACGCTTGCCTTCTTGGCGGGTGCATCGCTCTTAGCGGTCTCGGTGCTCACCTCTTCCCGGCCGGGGGTGTGGATGTTAAAGGCCTTGATCAGCAGGGTGAACACCACAAAGTACACGGCGATCTGGCACAGCGCCAGCAGGTACAGGGTGGGATAGTTGGTCTTATCTGCACCGGCAGAGAGGTTCATCAGCACCGAGCCAAGGAGGTTGGTGGTAAAGCCGGTGACATGGAAGGTGTGCAGCAGCACGATGAACAGACCGGAGATGCAGGCGTGTGCCACCCACAGGATGGGGGCAGTGAAGCAGAACATGAAGTCCAGCGGCTCGGTGATGGAGGCCAGAGAAGCGGTAAAGGCCAGCGGCACCAGAACGGCAGCGGTCTTTTTGCGGTTTTCCTTGCGGGCGCAGAAGATGAAGGCTGCCACGATGCCAAAGTAGCCGAAGGTCTTGGTGAAGCCGGTGTACATCCACACAATGCCGTCCGAGAAGGGCAGACCCATGCTGTACTCCATCATCATGACGATGTAGGAGCCGGTGTAGGTGGCATCGCCCACGGTCAGGCTGTTGCCCAGTGCAGAGAACTGGAAGGGGGTGTAGATGAGGTGGTGCAGGCCGGTGGGGATGAGGAAGCGCTCCAGGAAGCCGTACAGGAACAGGCCGAAGTTGCCGGAGGTGGCGATCAGGTCGGTCAGTGCGCTGATCACGTTCTGCACCGGCGGCCAGAAGAAGCAGGAACCAAAGCCGAACAGGATGGAAAAGACCACCATGCAGGTAAAGGACCAGCGGTTGCCGGAGTAGATCTGGGTGATGATGCCCTTGAACTGCTTTTCACAGGTGCGGTTGTACACCCAGCCGCAGACAAGACCCAGCAGAATGCCGCCGAACACGCCCATGTCCACCGTCTGGATGCCGAACACGGTGGACTGACCGGTGCCGTACAGACCCACCATAGGGTCAGCCTCGGCCAGCATACCCAGCTGGGTCAGGGTGACGTTGCCGGCGGTCAGGTACATAAAGTAGCTCATCAGGCCGATGATGGCAGCCTGCTGCTTGTTCTTTTTGGCCAGCGCCGCTGCGATGCCCACGCAGAACATCAGGCTGAGGTTGTTGATGATGACCATGATGCAGTTGTAGATCAGCTGTCCCAGCAGCTTGATGGGGGTCCACTGCAGAACGGGGATCATCGCACTAAGGCTTGTGCTGGTAAGCAATGCGCCCAGCACAAGGATCAGGCCTGCTGCCGAGATATACGACAGCGGTGAGAGCATGGCTTTGGAGAACTTTTCCAAGCCATTCATGACTTTCTCTTTCATCGTGTAATACTCCTCACTTTTTGACTTGACTGTTTTTGGGGGATGATTTCTATTCCGCAGGGCTTCCGGACGCCCTGTTGAAGCATTTTATTGGACGATCTTGGTCAGGTGGATGAGCAGATAGACCTGCTCCTGATGATCCAGCTCGTAATCAAATTCCTGACGCAGATAGGCATTGATGCGCTGTAAGCACACCTCGTTGCGGCTGTCCCGCTGCAAAAGCACCGTGTACATGGATTCCAGCCCGGCGTCCTGCCACGGGGTATGCCGCAGGATGCGCGCCGCCAGAAACTTGAGGTGCACGGTCAGGCGGGTGGTCTCAAGGCTCTCTTCCTCAAAGGTGCAGTGATAGGTATCACAGATGATCTCCTTGACCGCCTTGACGAATTTTACGGTATCGTAAGCCAGCGCGCCGTCCGCCGCACCGGCTACCAGATGCAGGGCAATGTAGCCCGCTTCGTCCTCCGGCAGCTGTACGCCGCAGAACTGCCGGACAAGTTCCAGTGCCCTTTGCCCCACCGCGTACTCCTTCGGGTACAGCATCCGGGTCTCCGAAAGCACGAGGTTGGGCAGAAAAGTGCCCTTTTCCACACGCTCCAGCGCAAAGCTGATATGGTCCACCAGCGAGATGGTGCTTTTGCTGCTGAGCAGGATACCCTGCTCCTCTGCCGCCAGCGAGATGCGCTCGGCGGCCTGCATCACCTGCGGGGTGACGTTATCCAGCATCTTGAGGAACTTGGTCTGCAGCTCGTTCTGCACATAGTACACCTTGGAAACGCGGCTTTTGTCGATGACGTCCCCCGGGCGGCGGCCAAACCCAAGCCCATTGCCCACGAGAATGGCTTCCCTGCCGTCCGGCATGACCACCGACACCGCATTGTTATTGAATACCTTTACAGCCTGCATCGCCGCACTCCTCCGCTTCCATGCCGCAGCTTTTGTGAAAAAAGAAAAAGGGCACAAGAACCAAAGGGATGCCACCTCCGCATTCCCTCTGATGCTCATGCCTGATCGAACAGTTACACGCACTGATAAATTCACTTGTCTGTTTTGATTATACGAGCCAGCGCAGGAAATGTCAATGTGTTGAACTACCCGAAATTTAAGCCGCATTTTTGTATATCCTGCACAGGTCTGCTTGAAATTCGTCCTGCGCAGAACGATTGACAACGCCGGGTACAGAACGTATACTTAGGGTGTAGGTTCCGCATCGCTCCGGCGGCTTGCCGGAGCACCGTTTACGGAGGTTTTTCTTATGAGATCAAAATATATCCGTTCCCTTGCGCTGCTGCTGTGCGCCGCTTTGCTGGGCTGCCTGCTGACAGCCTGCGGCGGCTCCGCAAGCAGCCCCGCATCCAGCGCTGCGCCCGCTTCGGACAGCGCATCCGCTTCCGGCAGCAGTGAGCTGCCCTCCTCCACCACAGAGGCCAACACCGGAGAGCTGAACCCCGGCAACTTCGACGAGAACTCGGTGTTCTCCATCACCGGCACATCCAACGCCTTTGCGCCCTGTCTGGGCTGGGGGCCCGGGGTATCCGGCTGCTCCTTGAAATCGGTCATCGCGGCGGCATCGCTGCTGCACTGGGCCGAGGACGCACGGATGTCCAGCCGCTCCCCGGAGGCCATTCAGGAGGCCTTTTACAGCTGGTACGACGGCCTGACCGATAACGAGCAGGAAGGCTTTGCCGAGGCTTGGCCGATGATCAAGGACGCGGCGCTGGACCTGCTCAGCGACAAGGACAGCATGACCGAACGCATTGCGGACGCAGGGCTGGACGCTGACACCCTGCCCGGCTGCACCCTGAAAAACTGGCAGGCGCTGCAAACTGTGCTGGACGGCATTGTGCCGGAAACCAACGGAGAAGCTTAAACTTAATTCTTAAAGCGCAATGGGGCGCTGACCGTGTGGTCAGCGCCCCATTTTGTCGTTATACCTTTTTCAGCACATACTGGCGGGTGCCCATGCCCACCTTCTCGGCCTGCTCAAGGGTGGCCTTCCACTCGATGTTGGGGTTAGAGTCCTTGAAGTTGTCGTGGTGGCAGTTCCAGCCGGGCTTGGCCAGATTGTTGCTCAGCTGGCTGTTGGGCAGCGGGGCGGCGTTCAGGCAGGCATCCACGCAGGCCTGGTCCAGCGCCACCGGGTCGAAGGACGCAAAGATACCGATATCCGGCAGGATGGGGGCATCGTTCTCGCCGTGGCAGTCGCAGTTGGGGCTGATGTCCTGCACCAGAGAAATGTGGAAGCAGGGACGGTTATGGCAGACTGCGGCGGCGTACTCTGCCATCTTGCGGTCCAGCAGCTCGTTGGCACAGTCGTTGGGAGAATAGATGGCGTCAAAACTGCAGGCGCCGATGCAGCGGCCGCAGCCCTTGCACTTGTCGTAGTCGATGACCGCCTTGTTTTCGGCATTGTAAGTAATGGCGTCCGAGCCGCACTCCTTGGCGCAGCGGTGGCAGCCGCGGCACAGGCCCTCCTGCACGGCGGGCTTGCCGGCAGCGTGCTGCTCCATCTTGCCCGCGCGGGAGCCGCAGCCCATGCCGATATTCTTGAGCGCACCGCCGAAGCCGGTAGCCTCGTGTCCCTTGAAATGGTTCAGACTGATGAACACGTCCGCATCCATGATGGCGCGGCCGATCTTGGCGGTCTTGCAGTATTCGCCGTTCGGCACCGGCACTTCCACCTCATCCGTGCCGCGCAGACCGTCACCGATAATCACCTGACAGCCGGTGGTCATGGGCCAGAAGCCGTTCAGCTGGGCGCAGCTCAGGTGCTCCAGCGCATTCTTGCGGCTGCCCGGGTACAGGGTGTTGCAGTCGGTCAGGAAAGGCATACCGCCCTGCTCCTTGCACAGGTCTGCCACCACCTTGGCGTAGTTGGGCCGCAGAAAAGCCAGATTGCCCAGCTCGCCGAAGTGCATCTTGATGGCCACGAACCGGCCGTCCATGTCGATGTCCTTGATGCCGGCGGCAATGCACACCCGGCGCAGCTTTTCCAGCAGGCTGGTGCCCACCGGACAGCGGAAATCCGTATAGTAGACTTTGGATGCTTCCATGGTGTTTTTCCTCCCATATCCTTCCGGCGGCACCATGCCGCGCGGTCTCTCTTTTGCTCAGTATAGCACACCCGGGCGAGCGGTGTAAACAGAAAAAAGAACAGAGCCACAGGAATCAATTTTCCGCATAAAGGCTTCCCCCGGTCGGGGGAAGCTGTCGCCGCAGGCGACTGATGAGGGCGCACCGTTCGCTGCTACTTATGGGGAATTACCCCTCATCCGTCTGCTCACGATGTTCGCAGCCACCTTCCCCCCAAGGGGTGAAGGCTTTTGCTCCGGGGAGGCAGTCTTCCGTCGGAAGATCCATTCCCGCGGCTCTGCCCATTTTGGGGTTGACAGCCCTGCCCTGCGGTGTTATTTTATATCGGTTCCAAAAAACGGAACGGATGTCAAGATACAGGAGTTATGTCTATGAACGATTTTGATACATTCCGGCGCGAAGCCGAAGCCGCCCTGCGGGTGGCGCTGCAATGGTTCTTTCTGGCGGTTCCCATGGGTCTGCTCTGCGGATTTCTGGGCACCTTGTTCCACCTTGCTGTCGAGCACGCTACCGAACTGCGCGCCGCACAGCCCTGGCTGCTGTTCCTTTTGCCTGTGGCAGGTCTGCTCATCAATGCCCTTTATAAGGTAACAAAGTGCGAGGGTGTGGGCACCAACAACGTCCTCCGCGCCGTGCAGAGCGGCGAGCCGGTCAGCATTCTGCTGGTGCCCGCCATCTTTCTGGGCACGATGCTCACCCACCTGTGCGGCGGCTCTGCCGGCCGCGAGGGCGCTGCGTTGCAGATGGGCGGCAGCATCGGCTGGAACCTCGGCACCCTGCTGCGGCTCAAAGACCACGACCGCCGCACCGCCACCATCAGCGGCATGGCTGCGTTCTTCTCTGCCCTGTTCGGCACCCCGCTGGCGGCGGCCTGCTTTGCCATGATGGTGGAGGATGTGGGTCTGACCTTTACCGCTGCCTTTGTCCCGGCCTTTACCTCTGCCCTCATCGCCTACGGCTGCTCGCTGGCCTTTGGCATCGCACCCACCCACTTTGCCCTCACTGCGCCGGAGCTGAATGTCCGCACCGCCCTGCTGGTCATCCTGCTGGGTGTGGCCTGCGCTGCCGTTTCCCGCCTGTTCTGCTACACCCTCCACTTCATGGAGCATACCGTGCCAAAGCTTCTCCCGAACCCGTGGGTGCGGGTCTTTGCGGGCGGCGTGCTGGTCATCGGCTTTTCCTATCTCTTCGGCGTGGGGCGCTATAACGGCGCGGGCATGAGCGTCATCGTTGCTGCCGTGGAGCAGGGACAGGCGCTGCCGTGGGATTTTCTGTGCAAGATCTTCCTTACCGCGCTGACCCTTGCCTGCGGGTTCAAGGGCGGCGAGGTGGTGCCCAGCTTTTTTGTGGGCGCTACCTTCGGCTGCGTGGTCGGCCCGCTGCTGGGTCTGCCCGCCGGGTTTGCGGCGGCGGTGGGGCTGGTGTCCATCTTCTGCGGCGCGACCAACGCCCTGATCCCCTCCATCCTGCTGGGTTTTGAGCTGTTCAGCGGCGCAGGGCTGGAGCTCATCGCGCTGGGCTGCGGCATCTGCTATATGCTCTCCGGCCACCACGGTCTGTACAGCAGCCAGACCTTTGTCACCAACAAGCTGCGCTCGGAGTATATGTCCCATAAGTGGCGCGTAAAGGTGAAAAAAGCGGAAGAGTAAGGTTTCCTATCAAAACAGGGGCTGTTGCGCAAGCAACAGCCCCTGTTATCATTATAAGATTTTCTCTTATGCCAGCGCGGTGATGGCTGCCACAGCCAGCACGATGGCACCCAGCACGATGCGGTAGATGCCGAAGAACTTGAAGTCGTGGCGCTTGACGTAGTCCATCAGGAAGCGGATGGCTGCAAGGCTGACCACAAAGGCCACAACACAGCCCACCAGCAGCACGGCGATCTCGGTGCCGGTGATGGATACACCGGAAACTGCGAACTTGACCACCTTGAGCAGGGATGCACCCGCCATGACCGGGATGGCCAGATAGAAGGTGAACTCCGCCACGCAGGCGCGGGAGAGCCCCAGCAGCAGACCGCCCACGATGGTAGCGCCGGAGCGGGAGGTGCCGGGGATGATGGCAAGGCACTGCCACACGCCGATGAGCAAAGCGTCCCGGTAGCTGATCTGTTCCAGCTTTGTGACCCGGGGCGTGGTGCGGCGGTTCTCCACCACAAGGAAGAGCACGCCGTACAGGATCAGCATGGCGGCTACGGTGATGTAATTATAGAAGTGCGCCTCCATCCAGTCGTCCAGCGGGCTGATGACCAGCACCGGCAGGGTGGCGGCTACCACCTTGAACCACAGGTTCCACACGCTGGGCTTGGAGATGACCTTGCCCTGCCGCAGCCCGAAGGGCCACAGCTTATTCCAGAACAGCACCACCACAGCCAGAATGGCACCCAGCTGGATGACCACCCGGAACATGGACATGAATTCTTCGCTGGCATTGAACTTGACGACCTGCTCCACCAAAATCATGTGACCGGTGGAGGAGATGGGCAGCCACTCGGTAATGCCCTCCACGATACCCATCAGGATCGCTTTGATGATCTCGAAAAACGTAATAAATCCCTCCTGCAGCACCCGTTGGGTGCGTAGTTTTTTCAAAAGCAGTTTCAGTATACCATACTATGAGCCGCTGTGCATACAGATTATAGAAATTTTCCCCCGGGCGCTGTATTTATCTGCCCCGGGAAATGTGCTATACTATAAAAATAAGAAGTCTGTCCGCTTTCTGCGCCGGGCGCTGAAAGCACTGAGAACAACGAGGTGAACCTTCATGAACATACTGGTGATCGGCTGCGATCAGGTGGGTGCGGCGCTGATCCGCGATCTGGAACGCATCGGCCATGATATCTCGGTGGTGGAAAAGGACCCTGAGCAGCTCAAGCGTCTGGATGCCTTTGACGATTATACCTTTCACGGCACCGCCCTTGTGGGCGACCCTACCGACCCGGACACCCTGCGCCGGGGCGGCGTAGAGAACTGCGACGCCGTGGCGGCGGTGACCGAGGAGGACTCGGTGAACCTGATGGCGGCGCAGCTGGCAAAGAACATCTTCCGCCGGGACAAGGTCATCTGCCGGGTGTCCGACCCGCATCTGCAAATTTTGTACCACAAGGCCTACGAGCTGGAGACCATCTGCCCCACCGTGCTGACTGAGCAGGCGGTGTTCCGGGCACTTTCCAAGTAAAACAGCCTGTTTTTGCTTTACAGACCGTAGAATGAGGTAACGATATGAAAGTTTGTATTGCCGGCGGCGGCCGGGTGGGAATGTATCTTGCCCAGAGCCTGCTGTCCCACCACCATAAGGTGACCATCATCGAGCCGCAGGAGGCGCTGTGCCGTACCCTTGCGGATACGCTGGATATCCCGGTCATCTGCGGCGACTCCCTGAGTTTTGACACCCTGCGCACCGCCGATGTGGCCAGCTGCGACGCCTTTGTGGCGGTGACCAACACCGACGAGACCAATCTGGTGGCCTGCCAGATCGCCAAGCGGGAGTTCGGCGTGAACCGCACCGTGGCGCGCGCCTCCAACCCCAAGAACCGGGATATTCTGCACACGCTGGGCGTGGATACCGTGGTGTGCGGCACCGACAACCTGAGCCATATTCTGGAGCGGGAGATCGAGACCGACACCATCCGGCAGCTGCTGTCCCTGGGCGGCGGCACTGCCAGCCTGAATGAGATCCTGCTGCCGGAGGACTTTCAGTTTGCGGGCAAGGAGATCAAGGAGATCCCCATTCCCGGCGATGCCATTCTGGTCAGCATCACCCGGGATACCGAGTTCATCATCCCCCACGGCAGCACGGTGCTGCTGCCGTGGGATAGGCTGCTGTGCCTGACACAGGACGACACCCTGCATCTGCTGATGGATGCGTGGGGTCTTTCCTCCCACAAATGAACGAGCAGGAGCTGCTGCGCACCGCGCTGGTGCTGCCGCCCCGCGCCCGCCGGGTGCTCTGCGTCTGGGCAGCTGTGCCCGGGTTGGTCTGCGCGCCTTTTGCCTTCTGGCAGAGCCTGTGGGCGGGCGCGGTCTTTTGCGCTGTATGGGCGGCGCTGGTGGCGCTTGTCCGGGCGCGCTGCTGCAGCTTTGTCGCCGCCCTGACGGCGGACAGCGTCACGGTACAGTCCGGGGTGGCTGTCCCTGTGCTGCGCCGCATCCCGCGCCGGGCGGTCACCGGGGTGCAGCTGCTGCGCACCCCGCTGCTGTGGGCAGCAGGGTGCACCGTGCTCCTTGTGCGCAGCCCGGGGCTGCAATTGGTGCTGCCCGGCATCCCCGCCGCACAGGCGACTGCGCTGGCGGCGGTGCTGATGGAGGGCAACGTATGAACCGGGAAAAGCACTTTCACCCGCTGGCGGCGCTGCATCTGCTGCGCAAAACTTTGCTGGTGTACCTTCTGCCGCTGGTACAGGTGCTTTTTGACCGCAACTGGGACGCCCTGCACGCGGCGCTGCGGCAGGAGCTTGTATTGCTCTTCTTTATCAGCGCCGTGTGCTGGGCGGTGTACTATGCAAGCCGCTGGCAGGTGGATGCCGAGGGCACGGTGCACGTCAGCTGGCGGCTTGGCGTGCGGCTGGACCGCGCCCTGCGCGCCGAAGGTCTGGCGGCGCTGGTGCTGGAGCAGCCCCTGCTCTACCGGCTGACCGGTGCCTGCCGGGTGGTGCTGTACCCAGTGGGGCAGACCAAGACCATCACTTTATATCTTACCCGGCAGCAGGCCGCGGCGCTTGCTGATGTGCTGCTGCCGGTGACAGAGCCGCTGTGGCACGCGCCAAAAGGCGGCGAAAAGCTGGCCTTTACAGTGCTGGGTGCCAACGGCCTGTCTACCCTGATTTTGTGGTGGCTGGCCATCCACCAGACCCAGAGCTACGCCCCGGATGCCCAGACCGCTGCCCTTGCGCAGCTGGGACAGCTGGCGGCGCTTGCCGCCCGCTGGCTGCCGCTGGGCATGGCATGGCTGCTGGTACTGGCGGGCACCCTGTTCTGCATCAGTCTGGTGCGCAGCGCTTTGCAGGCGGTGCATTACACCGTCTGGCGCACCGATACCCAGCTGGGCAGCCGGGGCGGATTTATCCGCCGGTACGAGATGCGGCTGCGGCTCAGCCAGCTGAACTACGCCGACCTGCGCCGCTCCCCCGCCACATGGGCGCTGCATTACTGCCCGGTGTTCGTCTCGGCAGGGGCGTGCCGCCCGGAGCTGCCCCTGTTCGTCTGGCGGGAGGGCACTCCGCTGCTGCGGGAGCTGCTGCCGGAGATGGCGCAGCTGCCCCCGGACACCCGCGCCGACACCACCGACCGCAGCATGATATTTTTTCTGCCGGCGGGCATCCCGCTGGCACTCTGCCTGCTGCTGACGGCGGTATCCCGCACTACCCTGCCTGCCCTTACCCTGCCGCTGCTCATCCCCACCGGGGTGTTTGCCGCCCTGCTGGGCGCTGCCGCCGTGGGCTGGCACCGGGAGGGCGTATGGCAGCAGCAGGGACAGCTGCTGCTCTGCCGACAGCACCGGTTCCATCTGCACCAGCTGTGCGTGTTCCACCCGGACACCGGCTTTACCGCGTTGCAATCTCCTTGGGCGGTGACGGTGCAGCGCGCCAACCTGACCCTTGTATTCCCCGGCAAAGAAAAGGTCACGGTGCGCAGCGTGCCGCTGGCGGCTCTTGATTTTCTGGGAATATAGAAGTATACTTGCGATGCCCCGCTGAACCTACGGTCGGCGGGGCATTTTTTGTATCACAGAGCAACGGAGACTATTTTATGATAAAGACTGTATTATTTGATCTGGACGGCACCCTGCTGAACACCATCGACGACCTTGCCGATGCCGGGAACTGGGTGTGTGCACAAAACGGCTGGCCCACCTTTACGGTGGCACAGTTCAAGATGATGGTGGGCAACGGCATCCCCAAGCTGGTGGAGCGGTTCTCCCCCGCGGACGCCCGCACCCCGGCGCAGCTGGCGGCGACACTGGCGCAGTTCACCGCCCGGTACGATGCCCACAAGGAGGACAAGACCGCGCCCTACCCCGGCATCCCGGCACTGCTGGACGCACTGAAGGCCGAGGGCATCCAGTGCGCGGTATTCTCCAACAAGGCCGATGCCCTGTGCGGTGGCATCATTGCCCACTACTTTGGCACCGGCCGCTTTGACGCTGTGCGGGGCAACCGCCCGGGCGTACCCACCAAGCCCGACCCCACCGGGCTGTACGCCCTGATGACCGAGCTGGGCGCAGACCCTGCCGCCACCCTTTTTGTGGGCGACAGCGACGTGGACATCCTCACCGGGCACAACGCCCAGCTGCCCGCCATGGGCGCGCTGTGGGGCTTCCGCGGCCGCGCTGAGCTGACCGCCGCCGGTGCTGATGCGCTGGCAGAGGTGCCGGAGGACATCCTGCGGTATGTGCAGGAGCGGAATAAATAAAAACACGGGAAGGTCTGCGGATCTTCCCGTGTTTTTGCGTATTTTTGCGGATCAGGATGCCGATTCCAGCGGGTCTACCACCACAGGACAGGTCTCGTACAGCTCGATGGGGTCCAAGTCCACACAGCTAGCCGGGTCCCGGTCACCGGTCACATCCCATGCAGCGGTATCGTTCAGGACGGTCAGGCGGCTTTTGAAAAAAGCTTCATCCTGCAAGGGCGCAAAGACCCCGCCCAGTTTAAGCAGCGGCTTTGCGTCATACAGACGCACAGAGCCATCGTTGAAATAGAGGTACACCGTAAAGTCCTCGCCCGCAACAGCCTGCAAGACCTTTGGGAACAATGTATCCATAGAGATACCTCCTTTTTCAGATCAGCGGTGCAATGTGATTAAGCGGCGCAGCAGTTCTGGCCAGTTCCCAGTTCTGCATCAGCTCATCCTTATGCAGCTCACACCATGCAAGGATCAGCTTCAGCTGCCGCCCCGGCAATGCACCACGGATCACACAGGAATTTTGAATATCGATCAATGCCTTGAATCCGCCGTATTCGGCGTGAAAATGCGGCGGATTATGGTCACTGTAAAACATTGTGACCCGTATCCCGCAAAACAAACTGATCTCCGGCATAACACATCCCACCTTTTCAACGTAAGTATATCTTATTTTTCAAAAAAAGTCTATCCTGTATTATATAGCTAAGATTCCTATCCGGTACAAAGTAAAAACGCCCTTGCGCATTGCGCAAAGGCGTTTTTATGACCCGTACGGGAATCGAACCCATGTTACAGCCGTGAAAGGGCCGTGTCTTAACCGCTTGACCAACGGGCCTTACAAATACAGAGCTTCGCTAAAACCTCCGACTTTCATCGTCCACTACTGCGGACGACCGTCCCCCTTATCTTAGCGAAACTCTGTAACGTGGTAGCGGTAACTGGATTTGAACCGGTGACACTTCGGGTATGAACCGAATGCTCTAGCCAACTGAGCTATACCGCCACATATTTAACTTGCACTCGAACGGTGCTTTATTATTATATCCATAGATGCCCCTTTTGTCAACACATATTTTCAAAAAATTTTGCAGTTTTTTGATATTCTCAATTTATTTACATAGGTGCGTTGAAATATAGAATTTCTTGTCATTTTTGCGGGTAAAAAGCCCTCTCAGGCGCTCCCGCGCCAGATTCCCCTTTTTGTCGCTGCGCGACATCTTCCCCCGGAGCGGGGGAAGTCTTTCCTCAAAGGGAGAGCCAAGCCGTAAAGCCCGTTGCTAAAGCATTAGGCACAATGAGGAAGTTTCCGGCAGTTCTCTTGCCTCTCCCTTTGGGAGAGGTGTCACCGCAGGTGACGGAGAGGGCGCACGCCGTTGGCACTGTCGCTAAAGTATCAGGTGCAATGAGAAAGCTTCCGGCAGTGCTCTTGGCTGAAATGGCGCTCCCGCTTCCCACGCAAAAAGCACCGCTTCCCTCTGCGGAAAGCGGTGCTTTTTCAACCTTTTTCTGTCCGGTTGTGGAAAACCCGGTGCAGTTTTAGTCCTTCTTATTGGTGGGGACCATGACCTTCAGGCCGCCCATGTACGGCTGCAGCACTTCGGGAATGGTCACGCTGCCGTCGGCCTGCAGATGGTTCTCCAGGAAAGCGATCAGCATACGCGGGGGTGCCACGCAGGTGTTGTTCAGGGTGTGGGCCAGATAGGTCTTGCCGTCCTTGCCCTTGATGCGGATGTGCAGGCGGCGTGCCTGTGCGTCACCCAGATTGGAGCAGGAGCAGACCTCGAAGTACTTCTGCTGGCGGGGGCTCCAAGCCTCGATATCGCAGCTCTTGACCTTCAGGTCAGCCAGATCGCCGGAGCAGCAGTTCAGCTGGCGCACGGGGATCTCCATGCTGCGGAACAGCTCCACGGACATCTTCCACAGCTTCTCGTACCAGTCGGCGCTCTCCTCGGGGCGGCAGACCACGATCATCTCCTGCTTCTCGAACTGGTGGATGCGGTAGATGCCGCGCTCCTCGATGCCGTGTGCGCCCTTCTCCTTGCGGAAGCAGGGGCTGTAAAAGGTCAGGGTCAGGGGCATCTTGCTCTCGTCCAGCGTCTGGTCGATGAAGCGGCCGATCATGGTGTGCTCGCTGGTGCCGATAAGGTACAGGTCCTCACCCTCGATCTTGTACATCATGGCGTCCATCTCGGGGAAGGACATGACGCCCTGCACCACGTTGCCGTGCATCATGAAGGGCGGGATGACGTAGGTGAAGCCCTTGTTGATCATAAAGTCGCGGGCATAGGCCAGCACAGCCTCGTGCAGGCGTGCAATGTTGCCCAGCAGGTAGTAGAAGCCGTTACCGGCCACGCGGCCTGCGGCGTCCATATCGATGCCGTCAAAGCTCTCCATGATCTCGGTGTGGTACGGGATGGGGAAATCCGGCACGACAGGCTCGCCGAAGCGCTGAGCTTCCACGTTATAGGTATCGTCCGGGCCGATGGGCACGCTGGGGTCGATCATCTGGGGAATGGAGTACATGATCTCCTGAATGCGGGCGGACAGTTCCTCCTCTTCCTTCTCCAGCTCTGCCATCTTGTCGGCGTCGGCCTTGACGGCGGCGTTGTTGGCGTCGATCTGTGCCTGGATCTCAGCCTTCTGTGCCTCGTCGGTGCACTTCTTCAGCTGACCGAACAGCGGGCCGTTGGCCTTGCTCAGCTTGTTGCGGGCGGCCTTCAGGGCCTCCACTTCCTTCAGGGCTGCGCGGTACTTGGCATCCTTTTCGATGACCTCGTCCACCAGCGGCAGCTTTGCATCCTGAAACTTCTTTTTGATGTTTTCCTTAACGGCGTCCGGGTTCTCGCGGACAAATTTGATATCCAGCATGATTGACTCTCCTTAACTCTATTGGGCTTGCAGCGGTGCGTCTGGGGCTTACCGCTGCCGTTCAAAGGCGGCAGTTCCCGCCTTGGATCGCATGATTATTCGGTTTCCATCTGGTACTGTCCCAGCAGGTTTGCAAAGGCGCGCAGCTGCTCGTCGGAGTAAAAATGCACCGTCAGCTTGCCCTTGCCGCCGTGGTAGGCCACGTTCACCTCGCTGCCCAGCACCTGCTTCAGGCTCTCCTCTACCTCCACCGGCAAAGTGCCGCGGGGTGCGGGTTCGCGGGGCTCCTTGGCGGGCTTTGCCATCTTTTTGCAAAGCGCCTCGGCCTGCCGGACGTTCAGCTGGTTGTCCGCGATGATCTGCGCGGCTTCGGCCTGCAATTCCGGTGTGGGCAGGCCCAGCACCACCTTGGCGTGGCCGGTATTGATAAAGCCGCTCTTCAGCAGCTCCAGCACCGTTTCCGGCAGGTTGAGCAGACGCAGACTGTTCGCCAGTGCGCTGCGGCTCTTGCCCAGCTTGCGGGCGGCCTGCTCCTGTGTCAGGTCGCAGCGGGTCATCAGCTCCCGGATGCCGGCAGCTTCTTCCACCGGGTCCAGATCCTCGCGCTGTAAGTTTTCCACCAGCGCCAGTTCCATGGCCTGCTCGTCGGACACATCCTTGATGACCACCGGCACCTCGGTAAGACCCGCCATGCGGGAGGCGCGCCAGCGGCGCTCGCCCGCCACGATGCTGTACCCGCCCATGGGTCTCGGACGCACCGCGATGGGCTGCAATAAGCCGTGCTCCGCGATGCTGGCAGCCAGCTCACTGAGGGTCTCCTGTTCAAAGGTCTTGCGGGGCTGGTCGGGATCCGGCTCGATCTCGCGCAGCGGCAGCGTTTCCACCGCTGCGTGCTCTGACTCAAAGACCGGTGCTGCGTCCTCAAACAGACTGTCCAGCCCGCGCCCGAGCCCTCCTTTTCCTCTTGCCATTGTTTACCTTGTTCCCCCTGTTTTAATCTTCCAGAGCGTTTTTCGCCGGCTCTGCGGCGGGTGCAGCCTTTGCGCGGGACTTCTTAGGTTCCTGCGGGCGGTTGTGCTTGACGAATTCGATGGCCAAGTCCATGTAGGCTTCACTGCCCTTGCCCTTGGGCTCATAGAAATTGATAGGCTGGCCGTAGCTGGGCGCTTCCGAAATGCGGATGGAGCGCGGGATGGTGGTCTTGTACACCTTGGAGCCGAAATACTTCTGCACCTGCTCCACTACCTGCACGGTCAGGTTGTACCGCAGCGAGAACATGGTGAACACCACGCCCTCGATATCCAGATACGGGTTATACTTTTTGCGGATGGTCTTGAGGGTGCTGATGAGCTCCGACAAGCCTTCCAGCGCATAGTATTCGCACTGCACCGGGATGAGCACACTGTCGCAGGCGCTCAGGCCGTTGAGGGTGAGCAGGTCCAGACTGGGCGGGCAGTCGATAAAGATGAAGTCGTAGTCCTTCTGCACTTCGGCCAGCGCCTTGCGCAGACGCCCCTCGCGGCCGGGCAGGTCGATCATTTCCAGACTGGCACCGGCCAGCCGGGTGTTGGAGCCGATGACATCGGTGCGGTACTCGGTGTGCCGGATGGCCTGCGCCGCCGTTGCCTTGCCGATGAGCACCTCGTAGGTGCCCACCTCCACGCTGCGCTTTGGGATGCCATAGCCGGTGGTGGTGTTGCCCTGCGGGTCTAAGTCCACGATGAGCACCTTTTTGCCCAGTGCCGCTACGCAGGACGAAAGATTGACGGCCGTGGTGGTTTTGCCCACTCCGCCCTTCTGGTTTGCGATCGCTACAATTTTTGCCACGCGCTTTTCTTCCTCCCGGGGAAAGATTTGTTCCACATGGAACACGCAGTCGTGCCCGCCGGTTTCCCCGTCCGACAGGCACCTTGGCTTCTAGTATAACACATCCAAATTGTTTTTTGAACCATCTGGAGCGTTTTTCAGCTGGATTTTTAACTTTTGGGGGTGAAAAAGTGGAAATCTGCATAGGTCTGGACTATAAATAAACGATTTGGAATGCCCTCCGTTTCACTCTGGGCATATTCAGCGGAAGAATTATTTTTAATTTCGCGTTTGTCGCGCTCTGCGGAGCGCTCCAAACGCTATTTTCACGGAGAGGGGTCGTAACGGGAAACGGCAGCTGCAGTGCCGCTTTCTGCGAAAGCACGGCGCTGCGGAGGAAGGCTGAACTCCCTCAGTCAAAGCCTGTCGGCTTTGTCAGCTCCCTCTGGGAGGGAGCCTTTGGCATGGCGGCAAAGTTTCCGGTTAAACCGTAAAACTTGCGGGCGTGCTCGCTCCCCCTTGGGGGAGCTGTCGCGCAGCGACTGAGGGGCTTCTAATCGGCGGAGCCGGAAAAAACGGTTAAAAGATCTTCACGCCGAACAGGCGTGAATCTTCAGTTTTTTCCGGTGTAGCCCTCCTCTTTGGGGTTAAAAGGGGCGAGCAGCCCCTTTTTCGTGG
>Ga0129312_1000355_pt1 | contig 41952 bp, 33 predicted proteins | sample O827metagenome_FD_94434 | JGI IMG/M metagenome (GOLD analysis project Ga0129312, IMG submission 94434) | Orangutan group fecal microbial communities from Wisconsin, USA - O827 metagenome | ecosystem: Host-associated > Mammals > Digestive system > Large intestine > Fecal | place: USA: Wisconsin... | reverse complement strand
GTCAAGGCATTTTCTGATAACTGAATATGCAATAGCTGTTGCAAGGTCTGTTGTTACTTCTGTAAATTTTGCGCTTGTGCTGTCTTTTCTGTATTCGTCACAGAAGTTTGTCAATAATGTTTCAAAATTTGTGTTTGCTGTTGGCTGTTTTGTCATTTCGCTTTACTCCTTTTATTTGTTGTTGTGGTTGTGGTGCTATGTGGTTGTTTTGCAAAGGGTTATGACCTTGCATAACATAAAATAACATGAATGTATAAAAATGTCAAGATAATTTTATAACGTTTCATTCTTTACCGTAACCCACTAGGAAAACTTTTTGAAATTCTTTAGATCTATGTTCCCTTTTCCCACTATGACACATAGGGGCGGTGGTTATGGTATTTTGTGGCGGTCTGCTATTCCCCTATGAGGAAGTCGCTTCATCTCCCACATACAGCTTAAACTTCCAAAATCAGCCTTGTTTTCACATAGGCTCACCGCTGGTTATTGGATTTTCTTATGCTTCATTGATAATCAATATTACCTATCCAATAAGAAAAGACGGTAACCAGCGAACCCGATCCTATAAAATAATTGCCTGCAATATTCATGCTAATTAAATGATATTTCCATTGACAAGCATAGAAAACAATGGTATAATAATGCTAAATAAATGATTTTGCATGTTTCAAATGCAGATTTATTTTTTTTTGGATTGTCATGCTAATTAAATGATGTTTCATATAAGAATCTGCTTTGTATTTAATGCTCTATCATGCTGCTTTTGATACCTAAGTAGAGATGGTATTCTTCTTTTAAGAAGTATCCCGCGAACCCTTGAGTTTACTGGGTTTTTAGAGAAGTCTACAACCTCATTGGTTGTAAATGGCAGTAAACAAGTTTTAAACAAAATAAGCATGGAGGTAAAAATGATTCAAGTTTGCGATGCGATTATGGGGACCGGCAAATCCAGTGCCGCTATCACATATATGAATGAACACAGGGATGAGAAGTTCATATATGTAACGCCATACTTGGAAGAAGCTGAGCGAATAAAGGAAGGATGCAAAGCAATGCACTTCGTAGAGCCGAGCGACAAATTAAAACAGTATGGATTTAAGAAGAGTGAGCATACTGCTGCTCTTATCAAACAGGGCAAGAATATCACAACTACACATCAGGCATTTAAGAGATACTCGCAAGATATGTTGGATGACATCCAAAGATATGGATACCGTCTTATCATAGATGAGAATATGGATGTGCTTGAATGGTATGACTGTCATCCTGATGACATCCAGTTGGCAATCGATGCAGGATATCTTAAAGAAGAGGATGATGCATACTCGCTGGTCAAAGAAGATTATAACGGATTGGTATTCCATGAGTTATTCCAATTTTTAAAGGTTCGACAGCTCATCAAGATGGAGGATGCGAATACAGGTAAAAGCACACATTTGTTTTATTGGATACTGCCACCAAATTTAATTACAGCTTTTAAAGATGTGATTATCCTTACTTATATGTTCAGTGGACAAACCTTACATCACTTTCTAAAGATGTATGATCTGCCATATGAATACATCGGCATCCAGAAAACAGAATCCGGACAGTATCGGTTCTGCGAGTATCCTGGTTACACACCGGAATACGTCAGTCATCTGAAAGATATGATTCATATTCTGGACAATGACAGAATGAATAGTATTGGAGATGAGTTTCATGCGTTGTCTATGAATTGGTTCGACAAGAAAGATGAGGACGTGGAAAAGTTGAAAAAGAATGTATATAACTGCATGGTCAATATCTGGCGCGACATTCCATCGGAAGAAAAATTGTGGGGTTCATTCAAAAGCTATAGCCATAAAGTCAAAGGAAAGGGATATACCAAATCATTCTTAACATTCAATGCAAAAGCAACCAATGCATATAGAAACAGGCGGTATCTGATTTATATAGCAAATTTATTTATGAATGTGAATGAGAAAAAGTTTTACACAAAGCACGGAATAGATGTGGATGAAGATGCGTATGCACTGTCCATTATGGTTCAGTGGATTTGGCGATCCGCCATCCGGGATGGGGACGAGATATATTTATACATACCGAGCAGACGCATGAGAAATCTGCTTGAAAAATGGATTGACAAAACAGTACAGGGAGGAAATACGATCAATGAAGCGTAAATGTAATAATTGTGTATATAAAGAAAACTGCCGCGAGACAACACCATGTGAAGACTTCTATCCTCTTGATGGAGATTTGATGACAGATGATGTCGTAGAGAGAATGGTCAAAAGTGGACGTTCTGATTTTGAAGCTGCGTGGCGTGAATATGTCAAAGAGTTCAATAATTAATTTATACAGTCATGCTAATTGGATGATTGCATAGAAATGAGGTGTTTAAAATTAGCAAGCAACTTACTTGTCAAAAATTTATTTATAAGCTACATAGTAGCCGCCTTCGTAAACATCGTTGGCGGCTGACACTTCCAATCGAGGAGGCAAGAAGAAACGAAGAGGTAATATCTCTTGCCGACAGCCAAACATTGCGTTGGATTGATTATCTGAATGACATCACAGACGCTGATGCTGAAGCTAAAAAAATCAAGGAAGAAATTCGCAGTTTAAGAACTGCTCCAAACAGTGTAAAGAACAGACACTCCATTAAGAAACTGTACGAGGATTTGGATCAGCTGCAGTATAAGGCAGATTACGTCACTCTGATTATTGACAAAGAAAAGGACTACTATCGTGCCTGCAAAGGCTTTCAGATCAATGGTGTAAAATATCGACGCCTGCTCGGAACCAACGGTGGGATTAAGAACAGCACTATCGTATTTGTAAGTGAAAAAGTTGTTGATGAACTACATCGTAGAATATCCAATGGGCGCAATCCAGAAAAAGAACTGGTTACTGCAAAGCTCGAAGCATATCAGGCTCTCACCTGTAGTGCTTCTACTCCGGTTTCATTTCCGAAAGGAATCGCTGTAGTAAATGACTGTGAGACTTCGTTCCTCTCTGATATTGTATATCTGACTGATGAATGCGATGGCGAACCGACAATGGAGTTACAGAAACAGCAAAAGGTTAATCTTGATGCATCAGATGGTTTTGGAATGATGCTTCCATCACTTGCAGAGCGTTGGAGCAAAGAGCTTGGACTCGACTATACAATCAGTGGAGCCAATACCCGTTTCTCATTTGAAAAAGGAATGGCTTTCACATTTGATTATGTAGATTTTGCAGAAAAAATTGCCGGAGGAAAATACATCATCAAAGATGCATGGGGAAACGATTTCGATGTGCGTGATGTAGAATTGATTCTCACTACTTCTATGGTAAAGCTCTGGGATAGTTACGATAGCTGCGAAGCGTATGTACAAAACTCATTATCCAACGGATACACATTCGGCATTGCAAAGACCTGTCCAAAAGAATTGGAGAGTGAGCACTCACTGAACTATCAGTTCATTCAGAGCTACGATTTATCCGATGATGAGATTGAAGAATTGATAGCTCCAACAATGAATGAGATTAAAGATGTTCTTCATGGCGATTGGCGCAAAACACTGCTGTTTTTAAAAGGCATCGGAATGAACGAATCCAATATCGAGAATCTGGACGATGACTTTGTAAAAGCAATTATGATTGATGAACGCATGATTGATGACCCATTCGTTCAGAATGCAATCTATCAGCTTATAAAAAATCGTATTGATGAGGCTAAAGTAGGGGTACTCAAAGTTCATGGCAACTATTCCATAGTGTCTGGTGATCCATACGCACTTTGCCAGAGCATGTTTGGATTGGAAGTAACAGGTCTATTGAAATCTGGAGAAATCTACAATAAATACTGGAGAGATTTTGGTTCAGAGAAGCTTGCTTGTTTTCGTGCGCCTATGACCTGCCACAATAACATTCGTCTGGTACATCCAGTTCATAGTTCCAATGCTGATTACTGGTATCAATACATGAAGACCTGTACGATCTTCAATGCATGGGACACCGCAGCCGCTGCATTAAACGGGATGGACTTTGACGGTGATTTGGTCATGCTCAGTGACAATAGAATCCTCGTTGAGAAGTTAGAACCGCTTCCGGCTCTTATGTGCGCTCAGCGAAAGGCAGCTAAGACAATTCCTACTGAAGATGATTTTGTACGTTCCAATATTGAAAGCTTCGGTAATGATATCGGGCAGACAACTAATTACATTACATCCATGTTTGAGGTTCGTTCTCATTATCCAAAGGGAAGCGTTGAATACGACACGCTCTCCTATCGTATTAGATGCGGTCAGTTGTATCAGCAGAATGCAATCGACAAGGCAAAGGGAATTATCTGCAAACCGATGCCGAGGACATGGCACGACAGACATGCTGCGAATAAGATTGAGGACGATGAGCTGAGAGAATTCTATAGAAGCATTGTTGCTGACAAGAAACCATATTTTATGAGATATATCTATCCTGCCATTATGAAGCAGTATAACCAATACATAAAAAATACAAATCGGAATTGTCTGAGAGAGTTTCAGATGACTGTTGATGAACTGAGAATGATTCCTGCCGATGAGCTGACAGAACGGCAATCTGATTTTCTTAGATATTATGACTACCGGATGCCTGTAGGTACTGGCGATTGTGTCATGAACAAAATATGCAGACGGTTCGAGCAAGAGTTTGATGGGTATATCAGAAAGCATAATTCCAAAATCAAGTTTGATTACACAATTATGAAAAATGCTTCTGAGGATTATACCACCACGCAATATAAAGCTATTAAAAAGCTTTATGAAGACTACAACAAAAAAATGCAGAGCTATACCGTATTTGCTCAGAGCGAAAAGATCGACAAGTACGATGCATTTACAGAACTTTCTGAAATGAATGCAGAATTCCGTAAGTCCTGCGATATTATCTGCCAGAATGAGTCTGCGCTGTGCAATATTGTTCTGGATCTGTGCTACCAAAAAAGCTCATCCAAAAGATTTGCATGGAATATGTGCGGATCAGAAATTATACATAATTTATTATTAAACCATAATCATACAGTTAATTTCCCAACACTCGATGCAGAGGGAGATATAGAGTATTGTGGTGAACGATTCAAAATAGTGTCAAAGAAATTAGAGGTGAACGAATGAGTATTGTATTAAAAGAAAATGATTGGGCTGAAAAAATGATTCAGTCCAAGTCACTTGGAAAGAAACCATCTGAAACATTGCGTCGCATTGCAAGATATTACATAGATAATGGGTATGAAAAGAAAAAAGAAGTGCGTCATAAGCTGGATATCTTCCTATTACAATGCGACCCACTTGCTTCTCTTCCGAAATGGGATGCAGCTCTTGAGTACGCAGTAACCAGTGCTTTCAAATATGAAGCAGTTGATATCGACAAGCTCGATATTACAGAAAATGAGCTGAAGCTTATCGAATCACTGGATGGTGTTCAGTTGGAGCGATTAGCCTTTACTCTTCTATGCCTTGCTAAGTATTGGTATGCGGTATCGCCAGAAACTGATTATTGGGTAAATAATAAGGACAATGAGATTATGGCTCTTGCAAATATTAATACATCCATTAAACGACAATGCTTATTATATGGCGTATTAAAAGATGCTGGACTGCTTCGATTCTCTAAACGAATTGATAATACAAATGTCCGAGTATGTTTCGTAGACGAATCCTCTCCTGTCGCTTTATCAGTATCTGATTTTCGTAATCTTGGATATCAGTATATGAAATATAAATATAGAAAGCACAAACGCAATCCATACTTTGAATGTGAAAACTGTGGTATCACAGTAAAATACACAGACCCAGAAAAAGGACGGAAACAAAAATTCTGCAAAGCGTGCGCTACAGAAATAGCCGTTCAACAGCGCGTAAACTACATCATGCGAAGGAAAAATTTAGATGTGTAAATTATTTTTTTAGCACGATATAAATTTGCTACCACTCTTAACCTATTGATACTCAACTATATATAGATATTTGATGAGGTGCTTGTATGAAGGGAATATATGAACGTGATTGTTCTATAAATACAAGAGTCAAAGGAGAATCGAAATGGTTAGAGTAACAAAGGTTGAGAAGGAAGCAATTTTAAAAAGTTTTCCAGATGCACATATCCGTAGAACCATGAAACATAAATCTGGCAGACATCACTATTTCTGTGAGGAGTCTGACAGAATCATGGCTTTCCTTAAAGCATACCGTAACGAGTGTACAGTGTATGCCGAAGGGTAGGTGCTTATTATGAATATAGAACGACAACCGCAAGAGTCGCTTATGGATTATCATAAGCGACTTATTTATGGTAAGCTTGTTGATCGCACGCTGGCGGATGTAGATTATGTTGAACTGTCCGAAAAAGTATACGGTCAACCTTATTCAAGTGATGTCGCCAGACGTATGATGTATGGCAGTCGAAAGACACTCGAACTCATGGATAGCATGAATCTGTCGGCTATTGATGATAAGAACATGATGTCAGAAATCGACGAAAAGATATTAGAGCTACGCAAAGAGAAACAGAAAATGTACGATCAGCGTGTTGCTCTCAATAGTTCCATTAGAGCACGTTCCAGACAGGAAGAACTGAATGAGATTCTTACGAACGCAATTCTGAAAAGCAAGATGAAAGGTCTCGAATATCAGCCACATGATATTGTTCATTCTGATAATGATCTATTAGTGAGTCTGAATGATATTCACTATGGAGCGAACGTACATAATGCATGGAATGTTTATAATTCTGATATTTGTGCAGAGATGATGCGGTCTTACCTTGATCGCATTATTGAAATTGGCAAACGTCATAACAGCGAAAATTGCATCGTATGGGCGAATGGAGATCTGATATCTGGAAATATCCACTATTCTATCGCTGTTACCAATAAGGAAAATGTAATCCAGCAGATTACAGGCGTGTCAGAGCTGATAGCTACGTTCTTAGCAGAACTTAGCGAACATTTCAATACAGTGTCATTTATTAGTGTCGCAGGCAACCATAGTAGAATTTCTCCTAATAAAGAAAATTCTCTGCATACTGAACGTTTGGATGATCTGATTGAGTGGTATATCAAAGCAAGACTACAGAATTTCAAGAATGTGTTCGTCATGGACGACAAAATCGATGAAACGATGTATACCATCGATATTCGAGGTAAGACATATCTCGGCATTCATGGCGATTATGACGGATCTGCTGCCAAAGTGCAATCTTTACAGACAATGGCAGGAAAACCGGTATATGCAATTCTGTCAGGACATCTGCATCATAACCGTGTTGAATCAATCCAGGGCATCAAAACTGTCATGGCTGGAAGCTTTATGGGCGTAGATGACTTCTGTGTCCAGAAGAGAATTTATGGTACGCCAGAGCAAATGGTGTGCGTTTGCGATGATACTGGAATTATATGTCATTATGACATTGATTTAAAAACTACATAGCAGATATAGCCGGAGCTGCAAAATGCTCCGGTTTTTATTTGGGAAGTTATCCCGTAGAGGCAGCGGTGCTGACTGTAAATCAGTTGCTTAACAGCTCGGGTGGTTCGACTCCATCACTTCCCATTCAAAATAATAACAAAGGAGGTGCTTGCGCGTGGGACGTAAGACAAAAATGAACTCTATCACTAGCACAGAGCTTCTGGCGCAAGTGAATCCAGAAAATACGCAGTTGCTTGAAGACTTTAAGGACTATCTTCGCTCGGTTCAGAGAAGCGAAACGACTATTGCTGGATATGAAAACGATATTCAGATTGCATTCGTGTGGTGTTTACAGCATAACAACAACACATTTTTCGTGAACTGGACAAAGCGAAATATCGTTGCCTATCAGAACTGGCTCCTTAATTCAAATGAAAATAGTCCAGCCAGAATCAGAAGATTGAAAGCTGCTCTCTCATCTATGAGCAATTTTATTGAGAGTGTTTTGGATGATGAATTCCCGAACTTTAGAAACATCATCAATAAAGTAGAAAACCCAGTAAACAGACCAGTTAGAGAAAAGACGGTATGGGAGGATTCTGAACTCGAAGCACTGTTAGACAAACTCGTAGAGCGTAGAGACTATGAAAAAGCTTGCTATCTTGCGCTTGCAATGTACAGCGGCAGACGAAAATCCGAATTATGCCGATTTAAAATATCAGATTTTGATGAGGACAAACTGGTATGTGGAGGAGCTTTGTATAAGAGTGCTCCAATAAAAACCAAGGGCAGAGGTGGCGGTAAGATGATTAACTGCTACACACTTGCAAAGAAGTTCACCCCGTATCTTGATATGTGGCGTAATCGTCGTCTGGATAAATATGGCGATAGCGAATGGCTGTTCCCTGATGCAAAGAATCCAGAAGAACATATCCAAATTTCAACTATCAATAGCTGGTCGAATACATTCTCAAGACTGTCAGGCAAGCCAGCCTATATTCATAGTCTAAGACATTATTTCACTACCAGCCTTGCGAAAGCCGGAATTCCAGACGGAGTAATCCAGAGTATTGTCGCATGGGAGTCATCTGATATGGTTCAGATATACAAAGATATTGATACAGACGAACAGATTGGAATGTACTTTAAAGATGGTGATATTGTGGCTCCTGAGCAGAAGGGCTTTGGAGACCTGTAAACATAGAGACAAAGGAGATTATGAATATGAATAGAAAGGAATTAGTCCGTCGCATTGCAAATGTGATGCGAGAAAATAATATTCGGAAACCTGTCTCATCTCAAAAGCAGGTTTTCCATATATCTGACGATGAAGGAAACACAAAAGACTTCGTTGTAAAGAAAACAGATAAAGGTGTTCTATTTACATACGATGATGTAGAAGCAATGATGGATACCTGTCTTGCGGTTATTGGCGACAGTTTAAAACGAGGTGAGTCTGTGTCTATTAGAGGTTTCGGTACTCTCTCTCTGAACTATAGAAAGCCACGAACCAATAAGCATCCCGTTACCCATGAAGAGGTCGAGGTTTCTGGCAGATATGTACCAAAGTTTGAATCTGGCAAGGATTTAAAGATGTGCGCCAAAATGTATGAGCTTTCTTTGGCTGAACGTCTATCCAACTATGAATCACCTGATTTTGAAGAAGAGGATGGTGATGAATAATGGCTTTGGAAATGAACACAGATAAAGTAATCTGTCCTACATGTGGTACTGGATACTCCAAAAGAAAGGGATTCTTCCCTGTAAGTTATGGAGAACTGTATAAAGGTATGGGCTATATCCCATATTGCAGATCATGTATTGACAAGATATACAGTCAGTATCTTGCACAATGTAAGGACTCAAAAATGGCAGTCAGACAGACATGCCGTAAACTGGACTTATACTGGAATGAGAATATTTTTGATAGCGTAGTAAAGAAAAGCTCCGTGCGATCATTAATGACACAGTATATTGTTCGTATCAATAGCGTTTCCTGTGCAGGTAAAAGCTATGATGATACTTTGCTCGACGAGGGCATCCTGTGGTCTTTTGATGCTACACAGGTTGCAGCAGAGCCACAAGATATAGACCCCGAAGAGACAGATGAAACAAATACTGCTGAGGAGCTAGATACTCCTCAAGAAGTAATTGCCTTTTGGGGAACTGGATATTCTAAAGAAATGTATGAGCAGCTCGAACAGCGTCGCAAATATTACAGTTCAAAATTTCCAGATGCTTTCTCTGACGCTGGCGGAAATGACATTGGTAGTGACGTTTTAATGAGACAACTCTGTAATCTCGAAGTAAGTATATCTAAAGACGCTGCTGCTGGACGCTCTATTGACAAGAGCGTAAACTCACTGAATACACTGATTGGTAGTTTGAATCTCAAACCAGCCCAAAAGAAATCTGATGAATTGGATGCTTCAATAGCTAACACGCCACTTGGTGTATGGCTATTTAGATATGAGAACAAACGTCCGTTACCTGAGATTGATAAATCTTTGCAGGATGTAAACCGCATTAAAAAATATGTGTTCACATGGCTGGGTCATATATGTAAGATGTGCGGCGTAAAGAATGGATATACCAGGATGTATGAGGAGGAAATCAATAGACTTCGCGTAGAAAAGCCTGAATACGAAGATGAGGACGATGAATCTGTATTAATCGATGCGTACTCAGAAAGTCAGGATGGTGATGAATAATGGATAGATATGAATCTGTCATGGAGGGCGCTGCTATATGGGGCGCCTTTTATCGTGCCAATCCTGACAAGTTTGCCGAAGACTATTTACACATTCAGTTAAGACTATTTCAGCGAATCTTACTCGCAATGATGTTCTGGAGTACCACGTTTGTATTAATTGCTTGTCGTGGTCTTGGTAAGACATACATCAGTGCTATTTACTGCGTCGTAAGATGCATCTTATATCCGGGTACAAAAATTTGTATTGCGTCCGGAACCAGAGGACAGGCTATCAATGTTCTTGAGAAGATACTTCTTGAATTGAAGCCTCAATCAGAAGAATTGAGGGCTGAAATAGATGACAAGCAATCGAAAATCAATGGAACCAATGCACAGATTGTATTCTTCAATACAAGTGTCATCAAGGTAGTAACAGCCTCCGATAATGCCAGAGGTAACAGATGTAATGTACTGCTACTGGATGAGTATCGACTGATCTCAAAAGATACGATCGACACTGTTCTGAAAAAGTTCCTTACATTAAGACGTATGCCGAGATACGAGGAACTGACAGACGCTGAGAAAAAGATTGAGTACGCAAAAGAAAAGAACTTAACTATGTACCTATCTTCTGCTTACTTCAAAGATCATTGGTCATATACGAAATGTATGGATACCTTTGAAATTATGAAGGATGAGAACAGGCATCAATTCGTATGCGGATTCCCATATGAATTATCTATCGAAGAAGGATTGCTTGACCCTGAGACAGTTGCTGACGATATGTCAGAAAGTGATTTCAGCGAAATTAAATGGAGTATGGAGATGGATGCTCTATGGTACGGTTCTGAAGACGGAGCATTTTTCGACTTCCCTACTATATCCAAAAACAGAACCATCAAATATCCAATGTTACCAGATGAAATTGCATCTAAACTGAATAATTCCCAGAGCATCAGAATTCAGGAGAAGAACAATGGTGAAATAAGAGTCCTTTCTGCAGATATTGCATTAATGTCAAGTAGAAAGAACAATAACGATGCTACTGCTATCTTTATTAACCAAATGAAGCCTTCGAGAGCTGGTCGATATTCAAGCAATATTGTATATGCGGATGCTTGCGAAGGAATGAGAACTGATGAACAGGCACTATATATCCGCAAGCTGTACGAAGATTACAAATGCGATTATATTGTGCTGGATACAAACGGTCTCGGTCTTGGTGTGTATGATGCTTTAGCAAGGGATATGGTCAACCCGGATACCGGAGAACTATACCCAGCATTGTCTTGTTGCAATAATGCAGAGATGGCTTCAAGGTGTACCGTTATTGGTGCAAAGAAGGTTATTTGGTCAATCAAGGCAAGTGCTCAGTTTAATTCAGACTGTGCTTTTATGTTAAGGGAAGCATTCCGCAGTGGTCGAATGCGATTACTTTCAACAGAATACGATGCTGAAAAATACCTGGCAGAGATACGTGGATATAATTCACTTTCCGACTCAGACAAAATGTCACTTCAGCTTCCATATATCCACACAACTCTACTCGTAGATGAGCTTACAAAGCTTTTATATGAAGAGTCTGGTGGAAAAATCAAAATTACAGAACGTGCTGGAATGCGTAAAGATAGATATTCCAGTCTTTCGTATAACTACTATGTTGCTATGCAAATTGAAAACAAAATGAGTAAGCGACAGAATATCGGCGATGGAGCATCCGATATGTTCATCATTAAAGCTCCAAATTATAGAAGAAAGGCGGTGAATGGATTGTATGGCAGAACAAAAGCAAGTTGGAGATTCTAGTGTAAAAGATTTTTCCGGTATGATCGGCATTTCTAGTAAATTTGCTGTTCTCAACAGATTGATTACTAGAGACCTAAACAATAATACTACTACTCCTACATTCTCTTTGTATTCCAAAGAAGACGTGCAGGGATATCTTGCTAACCCATATACATACGAAAAGCAGATTCGTAATGCTGTTACATATATATATGGTGCTTCTTCTCATTTTAGAAGAATCATTCAGTATTTTGCAAGTCTGTCTGATTTAGCATATGTAGTGTCTCCGTATAAGATTGACCCTAAATCTACCAACGCCAAAACGATAAATCGAAACTATCGCAAGGTATTAAATGCTCTGTCTGCGATGAGCATTAAAACTCAGTTCCCGAAAATCCTAACCGTCTGCTTACGAGAGGATACGTTCTACGGAACTATGTGGGTGACAAATGATAATATCACTATCCAACAGCTGCCTAGTGATTATTGTGCTATATCCACAATTGAAGGAAATGTATTGAATGTATCCTTTGACTTCTCGTACTTTGATTCTCACAGTGCTCTATTGGAGTTTTATCCGCAGGAATTTAAGACAAAATACGCTGTTTACCAGAAGCAACGTACATCAAGATGGCTTGAATTGGATTCTCCAACTTCATTTGCAATTAAGGTTAATAATGATATCCTGGCGTATTCTCTACCACCGTTCATCGGTATATTAAGAGAATTGTATGACCTTGAGGATTATAAGCAGCTAAAATTAACCAAAACAGCATTGGAAAACTACGCAATGCTTGTAATGGCTCTCCCTATGGATAAAGATGGTAACTGGGGCATTGATCTAAATAAGGCAAAAGAATTCTGGCAGAACTTAGATTCTGTCCTTCCTGAAGAGGTCGGTTCTATCCTTACGCCGATGCCTATTACGAAAATTGGTTTTGAGAAGTCTAATACTGGCGATACAAATACAATAGCAGATGCAGAGCAGAATATTTTCACATCCGCTGGCGTATCTTCGCTTCTGTTTAATAATGAAAAGGCATCTGCTAATGCTCTTTCATTATCAATAAAAGCTGACCAAAGTCTTACATTCGGTATTGTACGAAGCATTGAAGACGCTGTAAACAGATTTATACAGGCTCAAAGCTATGGAAAGAATTTTAAAGTTACTTTCCTAGATGTATCTCCGTACAACCGAAAAGAAATGGGCGATGCATATCTCAAAGCTGCTTCATACGGACTTCCTACGATTGCAATGTATGCAGCGTCTCAGGGACTTGGACAGGCAGAACTTGATGCTATGAGTTTCCTTGAAACAGAGGTTATGGGTCTACAAGATATGTTTAGACCAATTCAGAGTTCTACTCAGATGAGTGGTAATATCACATCTACGGACAGCAATGCTCCGACTGATGAGGGCGGCAGACCGCAGTCAGATGAAACGGATTTGACGGATAGTGGAGAACAATCCGCCGAGCAGAGTTCTGATTGGGGATAGGCGGTGATGATTCATGAAAAAATTCATATATGCTTTTAGTGAATCAGATAGAGACATGCTTTTATCTCAGGGATATACATTACTGAAAGCAGACAACACAAAAAAAATGTATGTATTTAAAAATAAAGAGGAATTGTGTTTCTCCATGAATGACGGAACATTTGCTCTTTCAGACATTTTAACTTTTTAGCCCGCATGGTTACTCATGTGGGTCTTTGTATTACGGAGGTTATAGATGAAAACAGAGATTTTAAATCTTACATACGCATCATCTTTAACCGATTTATGCGAGATTAACTCTTCTTTTGATTCCGGGATTCTTCGCATTGCATATACAGGAGATAACCGAAATGGCAGTTCTATTTCCAAAGATGTATTTGAAAGATGCATCAAAACGATTTACAACTGCCCGGTTGTATGCAATTACGACAGAGAGACTGATACTCTTGGTGGTCATGACATGGAACTTGTCCGTAAGGATGACGGTAGTTTGATTCTTGTGAATCTAACCCAGCCTATTGGCGTAGTTCCACAGACAGCAAAAGTATACTGGGAAACTGTCGAAGAAGATGACGGTACTGTAAACGAATATCTGTGCGCCGAGGTTCTGATCTGGAAGCGCCAGGAGGCTTACAGAAAAATCAAAAAAGATGGAATTACAGCTCAAAGCATGGAAATTACCGTCAAGGATGGTGAAACCATCAATGGGATTTACTGTATTAAGGATTTCGAGTTTACAGCATTTGCATTGATCGGTGTTGAACCGTGCTATGAATCTGCATCTCTTGCATTTTCAAAACAGGATTTCAAACAGGAATTTTCTAAGATGATGCTTGAGCTAAAGGATAGTTTAAAAGATGTCACTGTCTCTGATGAGACTGGCAATATACACTCACACAAATACTCAATGGAAGGAGGAAGTAAAGGATTGGATAAACAGAATTTAATTGAAAAGTATGGCATTGATGTTAATACTCTTGATTTCTCCATTGATGATTTTACTGTTGAGGAGCTTGAAGAAAAATTCAAAGCAATCACAGAGGCTGACAAAAAGTCTGACCCAGAGGTTGATACAGATAAAAATAAATTCGCCCTTACAAGTAACGTCGTTGATGAAATCATGCGAGCACTCGATGCAGAGAAAATCCAGTGTGAATGGGGCGAATGTAGTCGCTATTTCTTTGTAGATTGTGACTTTGACGCTATGGAAGTTTACTGCTGGGACAGAACCGATTGGCTGCTCTATGGATTCTCTTACAAGACAAACGGAGACAGTATTGAAATCGATTTTGAGAACAAAAAGCGTAAGAAATATGTAATCGCTGACTTTGATGAGGGCGAGCAGGTTTCTCCTATTGCACAGGTATTCGAGCAGATGGAACGGGTAATTACCGACAAGTCCGCTGCTTCTGCTGAGTTTGAAGCAAAATACCAGAACGCATCTGAAACGATTACTTCTATGGAGGCAGAGCTTGAGGAGCTTCGTAAGTTTAAAGCTGATACAGAAACAGCCGCTATGGAGAAAGCTCGTAAATCAGAAATTGCAGAAGTATTCGCTAAGTTTGAAGATCTTGTAGGCGTAGAAGCATTTGAAAATCTGAAGACAGATTGTGATGCTGACTGCATGAAGTTTGAACTGGATGCTCTTGAGGAGAAATGTTATGCAATTCGTGGTAGACGTGGAGTACAGACTAAAATGAATTTCAGTCAGAAGGCTCCTAAACTGCCTATCGAAACACCAGAAAATAACAAGGCAGACCAGCCTTATGGCGGTCTTTTTGAGGAGTACGGCTTCTCTGCTAAAGAATAAGGAGGTAAAATTTATGGCTAAATATGGCGTTGTTAGAACAGACAATATGACTGGTACTGATGTTCGTAGTGAACTTGTGTCTGTTAAATATATGGGTACAGACAAGAAAACTGCTACCGAAATTGAAAACGGAAGTGTACTGAAAGCTTCTGAACTCGTAGAAGGCGAGCGAGAGGTATTTATTGGAGAACAGGTTGCAAAAGATACACCTATTCGAGAGGTTGTGCTGATTGCCGCTCCAGAAGTACCTTATGACGAAAGACTCCGTAATCTGGATGAATTCATCAATCCGGCTGGGAAAGCGTGCAGAGGATATAGGCTCCATTCTGGAAATATCTTTTCAGTAACTAAAGAAGCTCTCGCGGGTCTTGCTACACCTAAGAAAGGCAATGTTGTGGAACTCGCTGCAAAGTCAACAAAACTGAATGTCGTAGCATCTGCCACTGACAGCACAACAACTGTTGGAAAAATTATCGATGTTGAGATTGCAGGCAGATACACATACTATGTCATCAAAGTTGACTAATATTTGATTAGTTATGCTAAATAAATAATTTACAAGGAGGATTTTTATAATGGCTGAAATTAAAGATATTGTAAAACTTGCTGTTGATGGTTACAAAGGCAAGGTTGAAAAATATTCCGTAGGTCAGTCTCAGGAGCTGCTCAGACAGGCTCTGATCGAGGCTAACGGCGGAAGTACCGTTCTGGACTATAAGAAAATCAGAGACGGTAAGTGTGCAGGTCTGTTCTCTCTTCTGGAGGAAACACTGAGCAGAACTGTTGTTGAGGGTCTTCAGGGTGATGAATACTTCAATGCTCTGGTTGATTTCCGTAATGTTCCTGAAGGTGATAAGAACATCTTCCTCGTTGAGGATAGAAATCTGTTCGTAGTTTCTGAAGCAGCTGATGGTACTCAGGGTATCAGACGTCAGAGACTCGGAGGTGTATCTGAGGCATCTATTCCGACTTCTCTCAAGACAGTCAGAATTTATGAGGAGCTGAACCGTGTACTTGCAGGTCGTGTTGACTTTAATGACTTCATCAACAAGGTATCTGAGTCCTTCCGTCAGAAACTTCTGAATGACATCTACACTCTGTGGAGTGGCGCTACTGCCGACCAGTTCGGTGGCACTACATACTTCCCGGTTGCAGGTGCATATGACGAGGATGAGCTGTTAGACCTGATCTCTCACGTAGAGGCAGCTGCTAACGGACAGCAGGCTACAATCATCGGAACCAAGAAAGCACTGCGTAAACTGAAAGCTTCCATCCAGAATGATGGTGCTAAAGACGATCTCTACAATATGGGATACTATGGTAAGTTCTACGGAACTCCTGTAGTAGCTGCTCCACAGCGCCATAAAGTAGGTTCTACTGAGTTCGTATTCGATGACGATGTTATCACTATCATCGCTGGTGATGACAAGCCTATTAAAGTCGTATACGAAGGAAGCCCGATTGTTCTCATGGGTGACCCGATGAGCAACGCAGACTTCACTCAGGAATACCTGTACGGTGAGAAATACGGAATGGGTATTGTCCTGGCTGGTGGTAACGCTGGTGTTGGTCGTTACGAAATGAATGCGTAATCGCAACAAAAATACAACGGGAGCTGTAATGGCTCCCGTTCATGAACGGAAGGAGTAATTATGGAAGATAAAACTGAAACTCAGGTTGTGGAACAGAATGCAGTTACAGAATCCGTAGCTGCCGAAACTCCAAAGAGAAAAACTCGGACTAGAAAAGCTGCTGAAAAAACTGTGAAACCTATTGTTCCAAAAGATATTGACCCTGAACAGTATGTAACTGTTCGCAATGGCTTTCAGGGGCGACTGGTATATGTTAGCAAACATACAGGAGAGAGATTTGTATGGGATCAGTTCGGAGCTGAACAGGAAATGGAACTCAGAGAACTGAAGAATGCAAAGAACTCCTATAAGAAATTCTTTGAAAACAACTGGTTCATGTTCGATGAGGACTGGATCGTAGACTATCTTGGTGTACAGAGATTCTATAGAAACGCAGTACGCATTGAAGATTTCGACGAGATTTTCCAGAAAGATGCTGAAACTATCTCTCAGATTGTTGGCGGAATGTCCGATGGTCAGAAGAAATCGGTAGCCTATCGTGCCAGAGTTCTGATTGCTGATGGAGCGATTGATTCCAATAAAGCGATTGCCGCATTAGAGGAATCTCTTGGAGTTGAGCTGATTGAAAGATAGGAGGGTTTCGCATGAGCGTTTCTTACGACGTATTCATCGGCTCTTTTCTCGAAAAAGTAACTGAGCGTGATTTGCTCTCTCTTGAACAGTCACAAAGGGATAGCATTGTCATTGGTTACATGAAACGGGCAATCAGCGGATTTAAGAAAATTTGTCAGTATGACTTTTCCACTACTGGTGACGACGTAACAAGAGTGTTTAACGTAGATGTCCCGGATGATGATTTAACTGAAATTGCAGATATCGTTTCAGAAGGAATGATTGTACAGTGGTTGAAGCCATACGTGTACAAGCAGGAGTTATTGGAAAATGCTATTAATACGCAGGATTTCACAACCTACTCTCCTGCTGAACTGCTTTTGCGTGTAGGGAACGCATATGCAGATGCAAAAAAGGATTATACTCAGATGATTCGGGAGTATTCCTTTAATACTGGGGATCTGACGGACTTACACTTATGAGTGGTGTAACTACGATTACCGGACAAACTGTTCGGAATGATCTCGTAAAGAATTATTTCCACGATCTCGTAAATCGATTTTTTAAGATTCTCCCTATGCGAGAAAATGGAGAAGAGTCATTACAAACATATATGCGTAGCTTGCGTGTCGAGCTAATCGGCGGTAAAGGGTTACTTCCTGAACTGAGAGTAAATTCATCCTATCTCACACTTATGGCTATTTTGGAATATCTGATTGATACACCAGAATGTACTGTGAGTGATGTAAGACGAGAAGTTTTCCATGCTATCTCTGTATGTAATAAGCTCGAAGAGTATTTTACTGTTACGGAGGTGTAAACATGGGAATCTGGGATGTATATGAAAGCCGTGTGTGCGCTCAAGGAAAGACTAAACGGGATGCTGCTCTTTTTCGTACTTCACGTAGATTAAGAGAAAAACTTCCTGATTCTTTATCATATCACAATGTAATAGTTGATGGTGAAGAACGCATGGTTGTTATAGATGACTCTGATAACTTAAATGAAAAAATCATGCACTCTCTTCCTGGAGAGGACTTTACATGTGGTGGTCTTGTAGAATGGGCTGATAATCATTGGCTCATTACAGAAAAAGATGCCAATACTGAGCTGCGAACCAGAGTGAAGCTATTGCAATGCAATTTCTTACTCAAATGGATTGACGCAGATCATGTTATACATGAGCAATGGTGTGTTATCGAGGACGGTACAAAGTACCTGACTGGAGAATATGAAGATAAAGATTTCTTCGTTACACGAGGCGACTCTCGTATTGCAATGACGATTGCTCGTAATCCTGACACTGTAAAATTTGTGCGTAACTGTCGCTTCCTTATAGATGACCCAGAGTCATCCGAGATGAATGCTTATCTCCTTACCAAACCATTAAAGGTTGGTAAGACCTATAACGGTCATGGCGTCTATTCATTCGTATTACAAGAAGTAGTTTCGACGGATAATGATAACTTTGAATTAGGAATTGCAAATTATTATCTGCATTTTCCGAAAGAAGATACATCAGACAAAGATGTTGTAGACGATACGAATGACAGTTCCACATCAGATACCGGAAAGAAGAGGTGGCTGTAATGCAGTTAGAAGAATTTTATGACTACAAGAATCAGCTAATGGGTGACATCCTGACAAACAAGGATATCGTATCTCTTCTTAATTCGGATATCAAGTTTGAGGATGCTGAAAAATTGGCATACACACAGGTATTTCCATGTGAGTATATCCCAGATACCGTTGAACACGGTAAAACATTCATTTGCTTCGATGTTGACATTCAGGAAGCAAGTGCAAATAAAACGTTCTTATACCCAGTTCTGTACATATGGGTATTTACACACAGAAGTAAGCTTCGTCTTCCTAACGGAGGTGGCGTTAGAACCGATAAGCTTTGTGTAGAAATCGCTAAAGCGATTAACGGAAGTCGGAAGTATGGTCTCGGAGAACTTGAGCTATATGCCGTAAAAAGATTCGCCCCAATGACAGACTTTAATGGAAAACTTATGACATTCCATGCAAAGGATTTCAATATGCAATACAATCCGAAGAAGCCGACTCCTATTAATCGTAAAACAGGATAATGTCAGCATTACATCTGCTTTATCGAGATTCTTATGCAATCAATGATTCGATACATATTTCTATACCAACGGTCGGACAAGTATTGGATAATGAGGACTCTTATTACAATGTTGTGTCCGCCATTACCGCTATGCCGATTGACTTTATGGTACAGCTTGATGATCTAGGCATTGATTTTACAACCATCAATGCTTGGCAGTTATTCGTACTGCTTTTTGAAAATATCAAGCAGATGGATAAATATGTCCTGAGCCTCGTGTTCGGAGATATGGATCTGTCTGATTTTGAAATCGGAATCAGTCCGCAAAATGGTAAGTTCGTCATTCGTGATGAAAAGCACGATATTACGATTGATAGAGCCATTCATAGCCAGATGGCTTCTGTATTGCGGAAATTGCACCACCTGGAAAAGAATCATAGGCGACCAGCCAATGATGAAGCTAAAGACTATATGCTAAGACGTGCTCGTGAGAAGCTCAAACGTCATAAAGACAGAAAAGAGGACTCACAGTTGGAATCTCTCATAATCGCAATGGTCAATACCGAACAGTTTAAATATGATTTTGAGGGGACAAGAGAACTTTCTATTTATCAATTCAACGAAAGTGTTCGGCAGGTTATTAAAAAGACTGATTATGACAACAGAATGTACGGTATCTATACCGGAACAATAAATCCAAAAGAATTGAGCCAGAAAGATTTGAACTGGCTTGTTCACTAAATAAATCAATAGGAGGAACATTATGAATATCAAAGATATTACTATCACAAGTCTGGAAACAATTACAGCCTTTGATGTTGTTACTGGTAATTATAAATTCACACTTGATGAGCTGCAGAATGCGACAATCGCAAACTCTCAGGATTCCACTGAAATTACTGGTAAGGGTGGACGTAAGCTCGCCAACCTGAAACGTAATAAGGCAGTGACAATCAGTGGTACAAACGGTCTCGTATCCGGTGGTCTGCTTGAGGCACAGACAGGTGGAAAATTTGAGACAAAAGCCACAGATGTTATGTGGACAGACTATCTGACCGTCAAAAGTGGTAAAGCTTCCACTCTCTATAAAGCGGTAGGAACTACAGGCGCGGAAATCGAAGCACTGTATATCCGAAATGCTGACGGTAGCCTTAGTCAGGAACTGACACAGGCATCTGCTGCTACAGCTGGCAAGTTTGCATATGCGCCAGCATCAAAAACTATCACTTTCCATACAGATGTAACTGATGGAACAGAAGTTGTTGTTTACTACAAGAGACGCATTAAAGCTGATGTGCTCAACAACGAGAGCGATGTATATTCTGAGAAATGTACACTGTATGTCGATGCTCTGGGCGAAGACAAATGTGGCAATGTCTACAGAATTCAGTTCTTTATCCCGAAGGCTGACTTCTCTGGCGAGTTCTCTCTGGAGATGGGCGAGAATCAGACAGCACACGCTTTCGAGGCTGAATCTCTGGCAGGAGCTTGTGGCGCAGGCGGCTCCCTGTGGACATATACTGTGTTCGGGGTGAATACAGCAGACGATGAATGAAGAGCGCAGGCATTGTTCACGAATGACAGCAAGACAATTATAGACGAGGCGGCTAAAAGTCTCGTCACGGAATTAGGAAGGTGGGAATAATGCCTACAGCAACTAGAATTTGCAAAGTGTGTGGTAAAGAGTATGAATACTGCCACACACTTCGGCGTATTGAAGGTATCTTCCGGTATCAGGATGTTGCGTGTTGTCCCGAGCATGGTAGTATCTACCTTGCAGAGATTGAGGCATCACGGGCAGATGATGCAAATCCGGTAGTTCCACTTAATGAACCTACTCCATCGTCTTCGGACTATAGTGACCTCGATGAATGTGACGGGGAAGATTCTTGGTTCGAGGACGATTTTGACGAGGAAGATACTGAGTAACAATTACATATAGCACATGGCTACATCTTTTGTAAGGTGTAGCCTTATTTTCATGAGGTGATTATTATCGCAAGAACAAAATTCAATGTCGATAAGGACACTTCAAAGCGTACTTATGATGGTATCGTATTCGATTCCATACTTGAAATGAAATATTATCGTGATGTACTTTGCCCCTTAGTGGAGAGTGGCGATGTGGTAAGATTTGAGCTTCAGAAACCATATGAGTTACAACCAAAGTTCAAACACGACGACAAAAACGTTCACCCGATTACCTACGTTGCGGATTTTTTCATTGTATATAAGGACGGAACTGAGGTCGTTATTGACACAAAAGGATGTCCGGATTCGGTCGCTAATATCAAAAGGAAATTATTTTGGTATAAATTCCCGGACGTAGATTATAGATGGGTGACTTATTCAGGAATTGATGGAGGATGGTGCTCTTACGAATATGTAAAGAAACAACGTGCTATCCGAAGAAAGGCTAAGCGAGAAGCCCAAAAAGAGAAAATGGAGGAAGAAAATAATGGAAAAAGCAAATAGAATTGATGCGTCTACACTGATCGAAGCTGTAAACAAAATGGCAGAACCTACTGTAGAATTTGAATGGAACGGCATGAGCGTTGTCGTAAACAGAGTTCTCCCGATGGAAACCATGATGGAATTTGTTGACTACGTGACAAAAACTTGCTTCGGTGATGATGGCGAATATCTGCCAGAAGTTAAAGACTTTGCAATCAAAAGCTGCTTACTGGAGATGTACGCTAACTTCAATCTGCCAGAAGACTTACCTACACGATATGCGGTTATCTATAATTCCGATATTGTAGATGCCGTTCTGAACCATATCGAGGGTCGTCAGTTCGGTGAAATTATCAATGCTATTGAGCATAAAGTTTCTAATATTGCACAGGCAAATATACAAGCAGTTATGACTCAGATGCAGCATATCAATGATGAGTGTGAAAATCTGGTAAATCAGATTGCGGGGATCTATGCCGGAGTGAACCCAGATGATCTCGCAGCTCTTATCCATGCAATGTCTGATGGAAATATAGACGAAGGAAAAGTCGTACAGGCATATATGGACAAATCTAAAGACTCAAAGGTTGTGCAGATGCCTACAGGAGATAAATAATTATGGCTTCTATCAATATGGGTTCCATACTTGCGAAAGCACAGGCTCATATGGGAAGCGGCGCTGGTCAGGCAAAAGTAAACAGTACGGTTGCTAAAGTTATGCTTGGAACCATAACTTTAAAGTCCGGAGGTAAAACACATACGCCAGAGGAAGCTGCTGAAAAGTTCATAGAAGTTCTTAGAAACTCGATCAGCAGTTCCGGTATAAGCTCAGAAGCTGCTGCCGCAATTTCAGAGCTTAGCCACTCTTCTGCTGTTCCAGCTGGAGCAAATGTATATACGATTGAAATCTTCTTTACTGGAAACCTGAGCAGACCTTCGTTGGTTCCTGGTAAGTACGGAGGTATTAGTAATTTAGCCGCACTGTTAAATAACGGTGTGGATCATGAAATGAATCGTGTTCATGGTATATGGCACGGTCAAGAAACTTGGAGTAGAACTGTGATACCGGGTGCTCATTTCGTAGATGATGCCGTCAGCAGTTTTATGGGAAGTTATGCATCCGAATACAATGTCATTGACATTTCTGTAAGCGGTGATTTTTCTTAAACACATAGTAAACATTTAGTGAAAGGATTGGTGTATAAGCCAGTCCTTTTCTTTATATTCAAAAAGGCGGTGAGATAAATAAATGGCTGACATTTTACTGACAGTCGGCGTGGATACTTCATTGAGCTATGCTGAATTTCAGGCGGGAATTACCAGTCTGGTTTCTCAGGTCAATGCTAATCCACCGAAAATAAAACTTAAATTTGATGATTCGTCATTGTCTTCTATGAAGAAACAGATTGAATCCATGACTCAGGCTGCATCGAGTGCAAATGCGGCAAAGTTAGCAGGTGGATACACAAAGACCAATTCAGGAATCTGGGTAAAAGATACCGCAGCTATCAATGCTAACACGCAGGCAAAAAATGCTAATGCCAGTGCTACAAAGAAAGCCGCCGATGCTACCAAACAGGCTGCTGCAAGTGAAAACAGTTTTGCTGCTGGAACAAAAAAGCATACAGACGCTCTGAATAAGGTAAATACTCTTCTCGGACAGGTTACTGCCAACACACAGAAGTGGACGGCAGCACGAAGTGGCAAGACGAGTTCGAGTTATGATAATCTCAAGGCACAGATATCTTCTCTTACGGCATTGAGAAATGGGTTATTGAATGGGTCGGTATCTGCCGAACAGTTTGAAGCATCATTCAGAAGTATTAAGGCAACTGTCACAGAATCTTCTGCAGCAATTAGAGCTGCCGGGGAAAACACACAGACACTTGGAGATCGATTTGGCGGACTTGCCACGAAATTTGCATCATGGCTCTCCGTCACGCAGGTAATCATGACAGCTGTTAGAATCGTGAAACAGATGGTTTCTGCTGCTGTTGAAGTCGAAAGTGCTATGGCTCAGATTCAGATTGTAACAGGTGCTTCTGATTCTCAGATGGAAGCATTCCTTACAAAATCTATCTCTCTTGCGAAAGAGCTTGGTCAGAGCGTAACGGATGTAGCATCTTCCATTGAAACATTTGCCAGACTTGGCTATAACATGAGTGATTCCTCGAACCTAGCTAAGTATGCAAACATTATGGCAAACGTAGGCAATACAGATGTAGATACCGCTACAACTGGTATTACTTCTATTATAAAGGGATATGAGCTGGAAGCAAGCGATGCAGAACATGTATCAGACGTACTCGTAAAAGTAGGTCAGGAATACGCTATTTCTGCTGAGGAACTTATGGCTGCATTCCAGCGAGGTGGTGCTGCGCTTCATGCTTCTGGAACTGATTTTGAGAAGAGTGCTGCTTTGTTCGCCGCAACGAATGCATCCCTTCAGAATGCTGAAACCACAGGTACAATGTGGAAGACAGTAAGTGCTCGTATCCGAGGAGCTACAACAGAGCTTGAGGAAATGGGCGAAGAGACAGACGGATTAGCACAAGGTCTGTCTAAGTACAGAGAAGAAATTCAGGCTTTATCTGGCGTTGATATCATGAAAGATGAAAACACATATAAAGACATGTACGACATCTTTGTACAGCTTGCAGAAGTCTGGGATAACATGGAAGATGTATCTCAGTCTCGTGTTGCAGAAATTCTTGGCGGTACACGTAATACATCAGGTATTATGTCTACGATCACTAATATCAAGGATGCTATCGGCGCTTATGAAAGTGCTATGGATTCTGCTGGAACTGCAATAGAAGCAAATAATGTTTACATGGATACCACTAAGGCAAAAGTCGGAGAACTGAAAGCTGCATTTCAGGAACTCTCTTCTGATTTTTTCAGTTCCGATTTCACTAAAGGAGCTGTTGATGGTCTTAAAGGTATCGTAGAAACTATTGATAAAATAGTCAACTCAATCGGTGCTTTAGGAACAATTTTAGCCGGATTGGGAATTGTCAAAATCATCAAAAACGTGGCTTGACCCAAAATCATGGGTTGCTTTTATAGCAGAGGTCGGCATGGTTAAGGACATATCATTATGGAGATATGAGCCAAGGCTATGGGTGAGCGTTTTAAAACAAATCACACAAAGGGGTAATTGCTGGGAAACTGGTTAAACCAATCATACTACAACGTAATTGGAAACAATAAGCGTGAACGTTGCGAAAGGCAGAAACAAATGATTGGATGGCATATGGTGATAGTAAACCTAAGTGCTACGCAGATATTTCTGCAGATAGGATGACATCAGCCGGACGAAGACTCACAGCTTCATCCTCAGAGACTACCCACCCTTTAAGCCGCTACTGCCTAGTGTAGTGACTTTTAATGTATAGTCCTCGTGTAGTGAGAACTTATCTCTCACTTTAATTGTGGTACGCTTTATATCAGCGTTGATAAGAAGATATTCATGGTTGCCATGTGTAACCACACTTTGCACATCGGTTTATTGTTTTATTACTTCCAATAAATCCGGTCAGCAAACTGAACCCTTTCTGTCCTGTTGTGATCTGAGTAGATTTACATCTCGGGCACATTACTGGCGCATTTTTATTAAAATTGATATCAATAAAATCCATCATACTCTGGTTAATGGACTGACTTCTATCATCTGGAAGTATTTCCGCCTCTCCTCTGTTTTTAGTGATGAAGTCCAACAGCATTTCTGCTCTATCTTTCGTGATACCTAATGCTATTATTGAATAATCACTATTTCCAGATGCGTTTTTATTCTTGATATAAGTCTGAGATAATAAAGTTCTTGCTTTGCCGAGAACCCATTTATCATCAATACGTCTTACATAATATAAATCTGGTGTTTTATCAACATCTTGTAACGGATAACCGCAATGTATACAACATGATGCTTTATCTGATACCTGTGCGCCACATTCCGGGCATTTAATAAGTGCCATATTATACCCTCCTTCATTTTTATTTATCATACCACAAGATACTGCCTTTGAAAAGAGTCTGCTATAAAAGGCATTGAAGGAGCAAAAACATTTGCAAGCGTATTAGAAGCTATTAGTGGTTCTTTCGCAGGATTTTCTGCTGCTGCTGATGCAATGGCAGTTGCGTCTGCATCCGGAGCAGGTGCATTTGCAACCCTTGCTGCTGGAGCATCTGCATTATTTGGTGCGCTTGCACCAATTATTGCTATAGGAGCCGCTGTAGCAGCTACTATCTATGCTATCTCTCAAGCTCAGGCATCTGCTTCAAAAGCTAATGACAAGATGCGTGACTCATACAGTGCTTATCAAGAAGCTCAGTCTAATCTCGAAAGTGTCAACTCAGAATTAGACACAACAAAGGCTTCTATGGATGAGCTATTAGGTAAAGAACATCTTACGTTTGTAGAGGAAGCGGAACTTCAGAGACTTAAAGATGCTACCGAGCAGCTGTTAATTCAGCAGGATTTAGCTGAGCGCGAAGAAAATAAAGCAGCTCGTAAAGCAGCTGAGGATACGGTCTCGGCATATAAAAAGAATTTCAAAAATGAAATCAGTGCAGATGAAACCAAAGAACGGCAAGACTATGCTCAGATGAGTGGCAATAACGCCGGACTTACAGCTGACCCGAAAGATGTTTCTGCAATGCTTGCCGCTATTAAACAGTTCGATGCTTTAAAACAGGAAGCAAAAGATGAACTTGCAAAAGCTCAGAAAGATGGCAATGATAGTGATATCGAATGGCTGGAAGAAGACATCAAACATTATGATGATCTGAATCAGGAATTGACAGACTCCATCTGGGATCAAGTAAAGCTTCTTACAGAATATAGAGATAAGCTAAAAGCACTTCCTGAAGATGAACTTGCAAAAGTCGATGGCGCGTCCGATGTGCTGAGTCAGATTGATGACCAAATTGCATATATATATTCAGAATTAGACCCATCTGCCTGGAAACAGATGCAATTTAATGAAATATTAAATAGTGATGAGTACAAAAAGGCTAAGGATGAACTCACAGAATTAGCAAAAGCTACTGACGGAGCTGGAATATCAGTTGATGATGTGAAAGAAAAATATCCAGAACTCGCTTCTGCTATTGAGGGAGCCGGATTATCTCTTAGTGATTTTGTAGACCTTATTAATTCCAGTGCAGACGCAACAGATGATGCGAGTGAGGCTGTTGTATCGAATGCGGAAAAAATTCAAAATGCGATAGACGATACAACTAAAAAATCTCAGGAGCTGACATCTCAGATTGATGCGGTGCAGTCTGTATTAAACGGTCAAATGACCGGAAAGTCTATATCTGTAGAAGATTTCAATTCTGATGAACTCGCAGATTATCGAAGTGCTCTTGAGTATGTCAATGGCACAATGCAGTTAAATGCAGATAAAGTAGCAGAAATTGCTAAAGCCAAAGCAGACGAACAGGTTGCTATCAACAACACCAACAAGGCACTAGCACAATCTCAATATCTTGAGAACGCACGACAGATTGAACAATATCGTCAGCAGTTACGGGATGCAAGTTTTGCAGAAGGCGAAACAGCCGACAGCATACAGGCTTCAATAGATGCTTTGCTGGATGAGAACAGTGCTATTGCTGATACATGCGCTCAGTATGACCTACTCTCCGCTTCTATTCAAGAGGCTATTGGTGCTTACCAGCATTGGTTAAATGCACAGAGTGCTTCTGATTACGGAGATATGGCGAATGATACTGTTAGTGCTATACAGCAAATTCGTGATACATACGATGCGAACTCTGATGTCTATGGAAACTTTGGTTCAAAGAAATTTGAAGCTGCCGTAGATTTCATCGTACCAGATTCTGTTGATCGTGAAGATCTCGGTGCTATTGAGTCCTATATGTCAGACTTCAAACAGTATCTGAGATTCGATGACGACGGAGTTGTTGACGGTCTTGATATTGATAAATTCCTTCAGAAATCTGTTGATGCCGGACTGATGTCCTATAGCGAAGATGACGGATTTAAAGTCCTCGGTGGCAAGAAGATGGAGGACTTCGCAGAGGGACTGAACTTATCTTCTGGTGTTGTCCAGGCATTTTTCGATGAATTACAGTTGAAAGGTGCTGAATTTGACTGGGGAGACGAAGCAGTTAAAACAGTAGGTGATTTAGCTGTAGAAGCCAATGAAGCTGCTGAATCGTTACGACAGTTAGACGGCAACAGCGATCTAAAAATTAAGATGGATGTATCTGATCTTTCTACAACAGAGGAACAGATCAATGCCCTCGATGCAACGATTGCTGAGATGGATGGCATTAAAGCTAGACCGGATGTCGATGCTTCGAGCATTGACAATGCCAACGCTGTTATTCAGTATTGCCTTACACAAAAACAGCTCCTTTCACAGCCTGATGTTATGCGTGTCGATGCTTCTCAGGTTGAGGGCGAAGTCAGCAACGCAATCTCACTTCTGCAGCAATTCCAGAATGCCACAAATGATCTGGAAATCAAGCAGAAAGTAGGTGCTGACACTAGCGAGGCTGAATCTCAGGTAAACTCTCTCGCTTCTGAAATTCAGAATCTTTCGCCAGATATTAAAGCGAAGTTAAATATAGACTCTACGTCAGTAGAATCTATTCAGACATCAATCGCAAATTTATCGGCAGAAACAATTAATGTTCAAGCAAAAGTAGATGCCTCCGCTATCGATGGGTACAATCCAGAGTCTAAGACATGCGACGTGATCTATGACCCTAAGACGGATTTATTGCCAACCTCTTTCCCATCTATTGACAGAACAGTTAATTACGTTGCGGATACAGCAAATCTTCCAGGTTCATTTAGCACTATCACAAGATATGTAAACTACGTGAAGACTGGAGATGTCAGTGTTAATGGTACTGCTCATGCGGGCGGTACTGCAAGAGTGGGAGGTGACTGGGGAACTGCCCCAGGAGGACGTACACTTGTTGGAGAACTTGGACGAGAAATCGTCGTAGACCCACGAACAGGCAAGTGGTATACAGTTGGCGACAACGGCGCTGAATTCAGAGATATACCTGCTGGAGCTATTGTATTCAACCATAGACAAACAGAAAGTCTGTTGGAGAATGGCTATGTTGCCGGACGAGCTTCTGCCCTTGTAAGCGGTACTGCAATGGTCACTGGTGGTTATAAACCATATAAACCGAGTGCCTCTTCTACAAGCAGAAAACCATCTTCTTCTAAGAAGAGTTCAAGTGGCTCTAATTCATCCGGTGGTTCCAGTACAAAATCTAGCGGAAGTTCAAAATCAAGTTCTACTTCTACCAAAGAAAAAGAATTTGAAGAGACATTTGACCTTATTGCCATAGCTGTTGATAGAGCTACAGAAGCTATTGATCGGCTGAAAGTCACAGCCGACAGTGCTTTCCAGACTTTGAGTACCCGTAATAAAGCTACTGTCAAAGAGATGGCGGCTATTACAAAGAAGATTGATGTAGAGAACAAGGCGTACGAGGGATATATGGCGAAAGCCAATTCTCTTGGTCTGGATCAATCTTGGGTAAAAAAGATTCAGAATGGTTCTATTGATATCACAACCGTCACAGACGAAGACCTAGCCGATAAGATTAAGGATTATCAGGATTTCTATGAGAAAGCAATTCAGGCAAAAGATGCCGTTGCAGAACTGCATGAAGAAATTGCCAACTTATATAAAGACAGATTTGATAATCTCTCAAACGATTTTGAGAACCAGCTTAGTCTGTTGGAACATCTGACAAACACCTATGACAACGGTATTGATAACCTTGAGGCTCGTGGATATCTTGCAAGTACCAAATTCTATGAAGCTATGCGGAATGTTGAAAAACAGAATATTGCTATTCAGAAGAAGGAACTTGCCTCTCTGACAAAAGCTATGTCAGAAGCTGTAAATTCTGGAGAAATCAAAGAAGGCAGCGAAGCATGGTATGACATGCAGAACGATATCAATGCGGTAAAAGAATCTATTCAGGAGTCTGAAACCGCTGTCATCGAATTCAATAATTCGATACGAGAAATCAAGTGGGAACGGTTTGAGTATCTGCAAGAGCAAATCAGTAATATTACTGACGAAGCTAACTTCATGATCGACTTAATGGAGAATACTGATTTGTTTACCGACAACGGTAAATTTACCGATACTGGTATGGCAACATTAGGACTTCGTGGTCAGAACTACAATGTGTACATGGCTCAGGCTGATAAGTACGCAGAGGAGCTGAAGAAGTTAAATGCAGAGATTGCAAAAGACCCAAACAACACAACGTTGTTACAGCATCGACAGGAATTACTGGAGGCACAGCGTGACTCAATCCTTGCGGCTGAGGATGAAAAGCAGGCAATTAAAGACCTTGTGGCTAACGGTATCGAAAAAGAGCTTGATGCCTTACAGGATTTGATTGACAAATATACTGAGGCAATGGATACCGCCAAAGACCTACATGATTATCAGAAAGATATTGAAAAGCAGTCATCAGAGATTGCTAAACTGCAGAAACAGTTATCTGCATATTCCGGTGATAATTCAGAAGAGACTAGAGCTACCATACAAAAGATTCAGGTTGACCTGGCTGACGCTATGGACGACCTTGAGGAGACACAGTATGAGCACTATATCAGTGAGCAGAAAAAGCTCCTTGATAATCTGTATGATGAGTACGAGGCAATTCTGAATGAACGTCTTGACAATATCGATGCTTTGATTTCTGACATGATTGATACCATCAATGCCAATTCTGCAACAATCAGTACAACACTGCAAACGCAGAGTGAGAAAGTTGGATACGACCTGTCTGCTGCTATGAAATCCATCTGGTCGAACGAGGGCGGTGGATACTCTATCATCACAAAGTATGGTGAGTCTTTCTTAACACAGCTTACATCAGTTAATGATGTGATTACAAAAATTGCATACAAAATTGGTGCTATGGTCAAAGAAAGCGATAACCAGGCTAATCAGACGGTATCTTCTGCAAAGCCGTCTACCAAAACAGACACTTCTGCAAAGCCGCCTACAACCACTACAACGACAAAAACTCCTACAACCACCTCGACGAAAACAAAATTCAACGAGGATGTGAAACGAGGTGTCGCTGCAGCTATTTGGATTTACGGCTCTAAGTCTGGATGGGGAAATGACCCTGACAGAAAGAAACGTTTGACAGCAAAGTTTGGTGCTTCTAATGCGGCTGCTGTACAGAAATACATTAATGCTCATGCAAACAATGGTGATCTGTACAATTACTGGGTAAAAACCGGAAAGAGCAAATTATCCCAGTATTACTACAGTGCATTCAAGAAAGGTGGTCTTGCCGACTATACCGGAGTAGCTTGGCTTGACGGTTCTCCTACAGAGCCAGAAATGGTTCTGAACCCAGAGGACACACAGAACTTCATTGCATTGAAAGATGCTATGAGAAGCATTGCAGATGGAAATAATCCTTTGAGCAAGTTGTTTGGAGGAGATGAGGGTGCTGCAAATGTGTTATCACAGCTTGCTAAGGTAAGTGCGCCTATGTCCGGAAAAGATACAACAAATATCGGAGACATCACCTATCAGGTAACAATTCCGATAGAACATGTACAAGACTACAACGATTTTATGAACCAGATGCGTAAGGACGGAAAATTTGAAAAGATGATTCGTTCCATGACTGTTGACCAGTTATCTGGTGGCAGTAAGCTCTCAAAAAATAAATATCAGTGGTAGTAACCAGAGAGGCAATTATTATGTTGCCTCTCTTTCTATTGGAGGAAAAGGATATGAATTTAAACAGAAAAATTGATATGCAGGAACGCACCATCAAAAGCCTACAGGAAAAGAACGAAAAACTTAAAAATGAAAATAGAGCTTTGCGTACAGAAAACGCACAGCTTTCAGATAAGAATCAACACTATGAGCAGATTATCGGAAGCGTGGATACCTTACGTGCTGAGTGGAATGCAAGAATTCAAGAAGCTCTTGAATATCGAAAACAGTATAAAGATGCTGTATTTGCCGTCCGCAAAATACGCAAGGAATATGAAAAGAAATTTAATCAGTTAAATAGACAGTTCAAAGTATAAATTACGAAAGGAGGAGGACGTATGGATAGATGTGATTTTACTTTTCGAGGAGAGTCATTAAATGACCATGGCTATATGCTTTGCGAGTTTGATGGTTCTGGCTCTGTCGGAGCCGTAACAACAGATTCACAGCGAGAACTTACTTCAATATCAATGTTTGGCGGTCGATATTTTCCGATTATATATTCGGTTTATGACGGCGCACTTGTTGCAGAAATGTCAATATGTAAACTCGGTAATAATGCCGGAGCTGCGGTTACGCCAAAGGAAGCTGCTGCCTTGAAGCGATGGCTGGAAAGTCCAGTTGCATCCGAATTCAGAGCTGGTGGCGATGACTATGAGGGTATCTTCTGGAACGGAACATTCAATGTCGAGGAGGTTCATGCAGATTCTGTCTGTATCGGATTCAATTTAACTTTTACTGCTACTGCACCATTCGGATATAAAGATAAGGTAAATATCAGCGGATCGGTAGCAAAGGATGGCACTGTGAGCATTAGTGACACAAGTGATGATGAAGGATATATCTACCCTGACATCACGATTACTCTCAAAGCCGCAGGTGATTTAAAGATCACAAACGGATTCGATAACAGGACAACGGTTGTTCGTGGATGCTCTTCTGGAGAAACACTCACATTTACTCATCTCCTGCAAATCTTATCAAGTAATAAATCGCATGAACTTGGAGATGACTTTAACTACAAATTTATCCGAATCAATAATGAGTATGGCAATGTGTTAAACAAACTGACGTTTAATCTCCCTTGCACATACTCTATTTCATATAATCCGATTGCGAAGGTGGTGATTGCGTGAATACTTCTTTATATGGAGGTCTTATTGAAATAAGTCCTGACGGTCAGCCAATTACACCAGATCTCGTTCTTTCTTATCGTGGCGGAACCAAACAAGGAATTATTCACAATGTCCAATCACTGACGAATGCAAATGCACTTGTAGAAACTGCTGAGATATCCTTTGATGTTTATAAGGAGATCGATGGTGTTGAATGCCGGTTATGGGATGATATCAGAGATTTCAGACTGGTGTATATACCACATCTTGATACGTCTACATTCAATCCGTGGTATGAGCTTTCTGTAGAAGTTGATGAGAATGACTGTACAATCAAACATTGTCAAGGAATTCATTTACAGGAGGCAGAGCTTGGTCAGCTCACATTGAATGGTGTTGAGATTAACACTGAAGATGATATTGCGAGAGACGACTACTCTCCCACTATCATTTATGACCCAAAGAATCCAGAAGCTTCTGCTTTGGATAGAATTTTAAAAGATAAAGCATCTCATTATACTATCGTGCATGTGGATTCCTCTATTGCAAATTTACAGAGGACATTTTCATGGGACGGTTCAAGTATAAAAGATGCATTTGATGACATCGCAAATGAAGTGGAATGCCTTTTTAAATATGGCGAATACACGAACAACGATGGCAAAATTCACAGAACTATTTCCGTATACGATCTAAATGACCGATGTATGGAATGTGGCGAACGTGGCTCATTCACTACAAAGGTATGCCCGAAATGCAGCTCTGCAAATATCAATTACGGATATGGGACTGATAGCGGCATTTTTCTCAGTCATGAGAATTTTGCCGGAGATATTACCTATTCATCAAATAAGGACAGCGTAAAAAACTGTTTCCGTCTCGTTGCTGGTGATGATTTGATGACTGCGACGATTCGTAATATCAACCCTAGTGGTAGTCAATATATTTGGTACTTGAGCGATTCTGTTCGTGCGGATATGTCACAGGCTTTACAGGACAAGCTGAAAGCTTACGATACGGAATATGAATCATACTCAACTGAAAAACAGATAGACATCCCATCTACTGTGATTTCTGAGTATAACGCTCTTATCAATAAATACAAGCTATATGATGACACTTTGACGAATATCAAATATCCAATCATAGGATATTCTGCATTAACAGATGTATATTATTCTGCATTGAATTTCTATAGCTTATTAAAGACTACTCTTGCTCCTGCCTCAGAGCATGGAGAAAAAACAACCGCTGCAAAAGAGCTTACAAAGCTTACCATAAATACATTATCTCCTCTTGGTATTCAGAACGCAGAGATTTCGTCTTCTGCTACTGTCACATCCGCTGTACAGAATTATGCGAAGGTGTTTATTGATACATCTCTGTATAGAATCACAGCGAAGTGTAATACATATGAAGCAAAGGTATGGAAGGGAACTATTACTCTGACTGGATACTCAGATGATGAAGATACAGCAACCTCTGCAGAGCTGACTGTATACGTCTCTGACGCAACACCAGACTTCATTAAATGCCAGATTGAGAAGGCTATGAAGAAGAATAATGTAGATGCCACAGGAACTGTTGCTCTGTTTAAAAAGAACGAATCTGAGTTCAAACAGGCACTGTCATTCTATAGCGTGGACAACCTCAATATCCTTGCGAGCATCGCTCGTGGATGCTTGGATATCTTAATTCAGCAAGGTGTAGCTGACCCGGAAAATGAATTGTACTCTTCTATGTACTTACCATATTACAACAGAAGCGTATGGATTCAGGATGAATTAAGAGAACGTGAAGCAGAGGTTCTGAAACTTAGAGGTACAAGAAGTAACCCAGATGGCGTACTGGATTACATTGAGAAACAGCGTCAGACGATTGCCAATAAGCTTGATCTCAGAAGCTACCTCGGAGAAACTTTGTGGGTAGAGTTCTGTTCTTTCAGACGTGATGATACATACCAGAATGACAATTTCATTTCTGATGGATTGTCAGATACAGAACTGATTGCACAGGCAAAAGAATTTATCAAAAACGCCGAACGTGAAATTGTAAAATCTGCGACATTACAGCATACAATCAGTTGCAACCTTAACAACTTCCTTCTGGTTAAAGAGCAGGATGTGGAAGAATCCCCGGTTCCAATCGTCACATTGGATGGAATCCATATCATTACTCACGATCAGCTTTATCTTGTAAAGGGCAATGCAACATTCTCTCCTCTTCTTGTTAATTTCGAGGTCGGTAACTGGGTTCACATCGAAATTGACGGAGTGGTATATAAGCTTCGACTGACCTCTTATAAGATTGATTACGATAATCTTGATAAGCTCGATGTAGAGTTTTCAGATGTCACATATGGACTGGACTATATGTCAGATACGCAGAGTATTCTGGCTCAGGCTCAATCTATGGCTACGTCATACTCTATGGTACAGCATCAGGCTAATAAGGGAAATAATGCGAATAAGCAGATTATGGATATGGTTGAGAACGGTCTGAATCTTACGAATAAACGAATCGTAAATGCTGCCGATAATCAGAATATGGTTGTTGATGAATCTGGTCTCTTAATGAGAGAAAAGAACGAATTCGGTGACGACTATAGCGCAGAACAGACAAAGATTATCAATCATGGATTTTATTACACAAATGATGGATGGAAAACTGTTAAGACAGGTCTTGGTAAGTATATTTACTATGACCCGGAAACAGGCACATATAAAGAAGACTACGGTATTATTGCACATAAGATTGTCGGTAACATCATTCTCGGAAACGAACTTGGTATTTACAATACATCCGGTTCTGTGAAAATTGACCAGAATGGTATGACGATTACTGCCGATGCGTCTGATACGAATAAGGATCTATTTACACTTCAGCGTAAGAACGAAGATGGCTCTTATACCAAATATGTGTATGTAGATGATGATGGAAATATCAAGATCAACGGTAGACATATCCAAATGACAACCAGTGATGACCTTGGCTCTTATATCGACAAAACCATCAAACAGGAAGCTGCTGCTCTCGTGGTACAGCTTACGAATGAATATATCGGTATCACTACCGATTCAAATGGCAACGGAGGAAATTTTACCGATTGCTATACAGATGTCCTTGTGTTCTCTGGAAGTACGGATATCACAAAGTCGTCTGATCTGAAGTGGACAATCACCGCCACAAGCGGGATTGTAGGCGAATGGGATAAGACAAACCATAGATATACAATCAAGAACTTAACCACAAGCGTTGGTGAAGTTGTATTTGATCTAGTCTATATGGATAAATTATCTGTCAGCAAGAAATTCCGAATTGCCAAATTGAAAGCCGGTGCTGATGGCGGTCAGGGGCTTCCGGGACGTGATGGTGTGGACGGTAAATCATCATACGTTCATATCAAATATAGCCCGGTTGCAAATCCGACAGATGAGTTAATGACAGAGGTTCCGTCTACGTACATCGGTATCTGTGTCGATGAAAATGTAAATGACCCAACAACAGCAAGTTCTTATACATGGAGCAAATTTACTGGTAAAGACGGCAAGGACGGTACAGCGGGTGCAGATAGTTATGTGCATTTTGCTTATGCTCAGTCGGCAGACGGTAGCGTGAACTTCAGTGTAGTCGAATACGAAGGAGCTACACATATCGGTGTTTATACCGACAATGTGAAAGAAGATAGTACAGACTACAAAAAATATGCTTGGTCACAGATTCGTGGAGAAGACGGTACAAGCGTTTATATCGTTTCCACTGAAGTTGTGTATATTCCGAGCGACAGCGGTACTACTCCACCAACCGCAAACTCAATGGCGACCAATGACGGGAAAATCCTTGTAGACCATAACGGTAATGAACTGGCTACAAATAAATGGCTCACAACAGTACCGAATGTTATCGAAGGCTCATATCTTTGGACGAGAACAACTGTCAATTACTCAGATGGAAATTCTACGGTGACATATAGCGTTTCCAGACAGTGTATCGATGGTACGGATGGAATTGATGGAATCAATGGACGTGATGGACGTGACGGTTCAAGTAACTATGTCCATATTAAATATTCCGCATATCCAAATCCTACAGATAGCCAGATATCGGAAGTTCCTTCGGACTACATTGGTATTTGCGTTAATGATGTCATCAAAGACCCAGATACAGCAAATTCCTATACATGGTCTAAATTCGCCGGAAAAGATGGTGAAGACGGTATCCCGGGCAAGAATGGCTATGTGCATTTCGCATACGCTATGAGTGCTGATGGTAAAGATGGATTCTCTAAATCTGAATTTACCGGAGCAACATATATTGGCGTGTACTCTGATAATGTACAGGCTGATAGCGGAAACTACAAGGATTATGCGTGGTCTCTTATCAAAGGTGCTGATGGTAAGACGCCAGTTAAAGGAGTCGATTACTTTGACGGTGTGTCATCTTACCTCTGGATAAGATATGCTACCGATGCAAATGGTAGTGGAATGACAACTACCCCATCAAGTGCAACAAAATATATCGGTACTGCATCGACAACCACTTCTACTGCGCCTACAGCCGCAAGTGCATATAAGTGGTCTAAATATGTTGGAGAAAACGGTACTCCGGGCGAGAACGGCTATGTTCATATAGCTTATGCAGACTCAGCTGATGGAAAAACCGGTTTCAATACAACCGTTGGTACGGATAAAAAATATATCGGACAGTACACAGATAATATTGAGGCTGATAGTACAGACCCTACGAAGTACACATGGTCTCTTATCAAAGGTGCTGATGTTACAATTACCTCTACAAAGATAGAGTATATTGCAACCACCGAGAAAAGCACTACCCCACCAGAATCAATCGAACTTATCACTAGCGGTGGATTATCACTGATTGACAATTCTTCAAGAATATTTGTTACAAACAAATGGTCAGATGAGATGCCAGAACTTTCAGATGGCATGATTCTCTGGACAAGAACTACTGTCAACTACTCAGATGGCAACTCAACTGTAACGTATACAAATACAAAACAGGGCGATACCGGAGTGACAGGAAGAACATACTTCCTTGAGGTTGATACATCCGCAGTCAAAATTGATGGAAACAACATCATTACACCAGATACGGTTAAAGTTAGAGGATATTACAGAGATGGCAATGGTGATCGAGAGGTTTACCCTTGCCGTTTTGTCATTACAAAGACATATAGTGACAACCGAACAGAAGAAGTCTTTAGTTCTTCTGGTAATGTTGCAGAGCAGTCATTTACGATCTACGGCGAGACTGATATGCCTACATTCTATACAGTAGAAATGCATAAAGCCAGTCAAGCTCCGAATGATAACAATCTGCTCGATATCCAGACCATTCCTATTCTGGTAGATAGCGCAAATATGATGATTGGTGCAAGAAACTTGCTCAAGAAATCAAACCAGCTTGAAGGATGTCACTATTACGGAACAAGCGGTGCTTATAGCATATCTGAAGATGAGATTGATGCAAAACGTGTGGTTAAGATTCAATCAGCTACAGGATCTAACGCCGCAAAAGCCATTTACTATGAAGTGTATACGGATAATTTGATTGCATCTGCCATTGGCACAAAGCTTACCGTTTCGATGAATGTATATTCTCGACAAAATACAACAATTACTGTGTGTCTGGCAAATACAAATGGCGTCATGCAGACAACAGATATGCAACAGATTCAACTCACATCTGGATGGAATAAAGTATATACCGTACTTACTATTCAAGATACAGATTTTGAACTTGTCACAGATTCGCGTAATAACTTTGCCACATCTTCTGGTCAGATTATTACGACTGGTACTGTTGGTATTATATCCAATGTATTGAGGATCAATGACAACATGAATGGTAATGACTATTATGCGATTGACCATATTCAGCTAGAGAAAGGAAATCGCCCAACAGATTATTATCCTGCCCCTGAAGATCTGATTGATTATACCGACAAAATCACCGGAGATATGTCTGATGAATTAAAAGAAATTATTTCAGAAATCATCAATGATGTTGTTGCGAATCGAAAAGATTTTGATGATCTTGTTGGCGAAGATGGGCGAATCGAGGAAATTAGAAAAAGTAGCGTAACAACACAACAGCAAGTCGATAAGGTGCAAACTGATGTTAATACATATATCGTTCGTGTAGATGCCATCAATGGAAAAATTGAGAGTATCGAACAGACAACAGAATGCTTCTCTATGGAAGATGCAGGTCTCCGCATTACGCGAAAAATTTCGAGTCAAGACCCATCAAAGCAGCTGTCTATGTTACTAAGTGAGCAGAAACTTAGCTTCTATCAGGGAACTGACGAAGTTGCTTACTTTAGTAATAATAAACTTTATGTAACAGATGCTGAAATTCTCGAAAGATTGCAACTTGGTAAATTCGCCTTCATTCCACGATCTAATGGTAATCTATCATTCAGATATCTAGGCGGAAACTAAAGAATCAGCCACGCAAAGGAGGTGATAATAAATGGCTCTAAGTGGAAGTTTTAATACAAGTGGATATGATGGACGGCATTGGCATTTTAGTTGGACTGCGACTCAAAATGTCGGAGCTAATACATCTACTATCTCATATAAAGTAAAAGCTGTTGGAGGTAATGCCGGATGGTATATGTGCGGACCCTGTAAGGTAGTTGTTGCTGGCAAAACCGTTTATAACAATACCGGACGATGGAAGCAATATGAAGGCACTCTACATAGTGGAACTGTAACTGTCACACATAATAACAACGGAACCGCATCGTTTTCAGCCAGCATTTCAAGTGCCATTTATTACTATGCAGATGGTACTGGAAATGGAAGCAAAACATGGTCTCTTAATACCATCCCTAGAGCTTCTCAACCGTCAGTAAACACATGGCCTAATACAGTTTCATCTGTGAATATTGGAGATTCAATCACTATCCATATGAATAAAAAAGCAAACTTTACTCATAAAGTCACTGCTACGTTCGGGAATAAAACAGAAGTGGTTACAAACTCATGTGTAGACAATGTGGTATGGGATGGATTTACTCTTGCAAAGTTTGCAGGTCAGATACCAAATGCAACAAGTGGAATTCTAACATTCACAGTTGATACAATGAATGGCTCCACAAAAATAGGCACAAAGACAGTTTCTGTAACCGCAAACCTTCCATCCACTGTTGTTCCGTCATGCAGTATCTCATCACTCACAAACACGAACAACTCATTCGGATGCTATGCAAAATTGTTATCTGGAGTTAAGGTAAAACCATTAGCGTCTGGTAGTTATGGTTCTAGCATATCATCACTCAAAATTTCTGTTACAGATATGTTGAATATAACCGCATCGAGTGGAACCGAATATACATTTGACCCGTTTCCAACGACCGGAGAAAAGACAATAACTGTTACTGCCACAGATAGTAGAGGTAGAAGCAGTTCAACATCTTCAAAAATCACAGTGTATGAATATAGCAATCCTACTGCAAGGATATCTGCATCGAGAGGAACAGGTAGCACAATAAGCAACTTTGTAGATGATGACACTGGAGACCATGCAAAGATCTCAGCGATCGGATCTGTAAGCGGTATTTCGGGGAATACTATAACTCCAATTTTACAGTACAAGGTAGCAAGTCAGACAGCGTGGACAAATATACCTGTCAGCGCGAGTTCGACGAGTTTTAATGACACTTGTATAATTTCAGTCTCTGACACGCAGGCATATGATATCAGGCTCATTGTTAGAGACAAGGCTGGACGAGAAGCTGTCGCAACTATGACATTATCAAATGGTTTCGCCACAATGGATTATAAAGCTGGTGGAGACGGTATTGCATTTGGCAAAACAGCTAACCGTTCAGGTATAGATTGTGCAATGTTAATGCGTATTCTCAAGGGAATGCAACTGATGAACGAGACATCATCAGGAGGATATGGAATTGCTGATTGGTATTATAACAACAATGGTGCTCAGCTGCAGAAAGGTGCAGTTTATGCTGCTTCAGATGGAATTCATATAAGAGCAACAAATGGGATTGGTTTCCTCGATGGCACATGGAGTGGAAGTCTTTCAGACAGGCGCATGAAACGCGATATCGAGCCAATAGCTCAAAATATTATACAGGCTGTTGGTGAGGTTCGATTCGTACAATTTAGAATGTCTGCACCAGATTATGACCATGAAGAATTATATGTTGGAATACTGGCGCAAGATTTACGAAATGCATTTGCTAGGCATGGAGTTGAAGATAAACTCCTAATGCTTGGAACACGAAAACTAAATCCAGACGATGAAAATGAGTATTACTGCATTGAGTATACTCATTTTTTATTGGTCAGATTGCTATACGACGAACTGCAAATGCAGGATTTTAATGATCGTATAGAAACACTAGAAAAGAAACTAGGTATATAAGAGGAGGAATATACTATGGCAAATACGACAAGAATTAAAGACCTTTCCGCTGTTACTTCCGTTGCTGATACTGATGTACTCCCAGTTGACGGTGCGAATGGTACTAAGGGTGTGACTTTCGGAAATCTCTCCACTGCCGCACTTAACAAGCTGACAAGCAAAACTTATGGTCTGGATCAGGGTACAAAAACTCTTCCGGCTGCAATCAATGAGCTGTACACAGGTGCAGCAAGAAACAACGCAGGAGGTCACAACTCCATTTTCAGAGGTAAGAACTTAGGTACTTCCTATACTTCTGCTATGTCAAAAGCTATTCAGAGTGGTACATTTGATGACCTGTTCGTAGGTGATTACCTGACAATCAACGGTACTGTCTATCGAGTTGCCGGGTTCAATCTTGGCAAACAGATTGGAGATAATACATCTATGGGTAATAGCATGTGTCTCGTACCTGACTCTGCACTGTACAATGCTCAAATGCATAACACAGACAGCGGTCAGTACACAGAAGGCGCTGCCGCAAATACTACAACTGGTGCTTATGCTAACTCTGACATGAGAACTGCTAACCTCACACAGGCTACTCAGAAAATTGTGAGTGATTTCGGTTCTTCTCACGTAATGTCCTATAGAGATATCTTGCCAAATGCAACAGCTGATGGACAGGCTTCTGGATGGGCTTGGTACGACTGTAAGGTTGAGCTGATGTCTGAGACGATGGTATAC